>Ga0307930_1001931_pt1 | contig 16083 bp, 17 predicted proteins | sample OrgLakmetageno46_FD_203161 | JGI IMG/M metagenome (GOLD analysis project Ga0307930, IMG submission 203161) | Saline water microbial communities from Organic Lake, Antarctica - #46 | ecosystem: Environmental > Aquatic > Non-marine Saline and Alkaline > Saline | place: Antarctica: Organic Lake...
CGTTCTAGAGATCTGCCATAAGTCATCTCTTGACCGCCCGCTATCCTCGGCTCGTGTACCCACGAAAGCATGAGCCTTTTGGGTAGCCGGCTCTTAGGCTCGTTTCTTAGGCAATTTCTTAGATTTCCGCGCGAGCCCCCCTCAGTTTCTTAGGCGACTAGCAGACAGTCAGGGCAAAAAGGCCCTCGTTTCTAGAAACCGGAGCCAACACCCCTCAGTTTCTTTTAAAAATCACTAAATTTTACCCCTCAATTTCTTAACGTGAGTGTTTCTTTTCACCCGCAACTGGCTGTAGTCTACAGTACATATATATGTAGCTAGCTAACTTAGAGATGCAGTAGAGATTTCACGCAGAGATATTTCGTATGTCATAATTTAGGCAACGCGACATTACGGTATTAACTCACCTGATTTAATTGGGCCTTGTTTAGTTTAATACTTTAGGAATTATACGCATCACGTCAGGTTCAATGAACCTTCGTCGAGCTATAGCCATCATCGCGTCCACATGGATTGCAGCTACTACTAGTAGTACTGCTGCTGATTTCAAAGGAATGAGCAATAATGCTACAGGCTTGATATTGAAGGCCGAGGGCTTGAGGGCAGTGCTGAAGCCTATCGGTGGGCCTGAAGCTGTAAATAGGATACGCCATCTCTCTGTTGCTGGTAGTCTTGAAAAAAACTGCAATTCTATGCATCAACACATTCCTCGCAAGTCAGAAGAAACTCATATTAAAAGCCACGAGCTCAAAGCTGATGCTTATGCATTTCATTTGGATATTGGGAAACCAATTTACTTGATCCATATAGCAAAATGTGCAGGCGGTTCTGCATTTAAAAGTATGAACGCTATCGTTGGAAGAGCTGGAGGATCTTTTGGTAGCAAAGAGGTTTGCTTTCCAGCTGCTATGTTAAGAAATGCCGCGAATACTCAGTATGTTACTCTCCTCCGCTCACCTCGTACCCATGTCGTATCACAATTTTTTATGCTAAAAAACAAAGGAGGTTGGTGCTCACTTAATTCTGAAGAGTCTGGGTTACCTGCAGGTACACGGTGCTGTAGCAACTTTCCACAGGTTGGAGATGAAGAATCTCTCAGTTTATGGCTCAAATGGTACAATGCAAGTGATTGGGAGCCCAGTATGTATCCTTTGTCGTCTACCGCGGAGAAATCAAAGCATCTTGGAAATTACATGGGCTCGTGTTACACGCCATGGAATATGCAAAGCAGAGCTTTGACGTGTGAACACGAGCAGGCTCATCGTGCATGCTCAAACAAAGGATCTGTGCCAACCCTGAAGCAAGCCCTTGGAAACCTGAATGAACATTCCTTTGTGGGATTGGTTGAATTATACTCTGAAAGCATGTGTTTGTTTCAGTATCGCTTGACTCGTAACCTCCCTGGTGAGTGCACTTGCGCACATACTGATATCTTGTGGACAGGGGTTGCCGAACTTTCAGAGAAAGGGAAACATGAATCTGGGGGCGCAACGTATGAGCATGAAAGTGTTCACGGCCCAACCATCGATAAACTAACCCAAGTGGATATTCAACTTTACCGAGCGGGTGTCTTGAGATTTGTGAGCGAGATGCGCAAGGTGGAAGTTGAGACTGGAATGCGTGTGATTTGCCCTAGCCGCTTTTCAATTTTGAGGCAAGAAGTCGCTTACATTGATGGGCTTTGGGAAAGTGTACTTGGTCTCTTACCTCAAAATGAAGCACGCGAGACAAATAAAACTCGTGTTGCGTTCAAGTGATCGAGCTATCCCGTGCCTCCAGAACCACAGAAATAATTAGAGTCACATTTTTACATCAAAGACACTCAGAAGGAACACATTCCGGTGTGCACGATTCAGCTATTTACGTGAAGTAGCCAATTTGAACGCCTCCTTGTTGCGGGCTAAGTCGAAATCGGAATGCACCTACATGTAGCTTACTCCTTATTGGTTCGAATCAAGCACCGTGCGTCCTTTAACGCATTTGCCTTTCTTCTTTCTTTCGTCTTTGGTTACGTGCCATTGCTTCCGTTTTCTACTGCAAGCGTTTTATGTCCGAAGGGGCTTCTGATTATACAAACAGCAGCTTACAGAATTTCCAGGGACTGCGCCATGTAACTATTCAAGTTCGCTCTCAGCGCCCAGCCCAGATAGCCAGTTATTAGGCAAATTATGGAGAACCCAACTGGATGTTCTTATGTATATGAAGCTCACGGGATGAGCCGAATGTATTCCTAGGGCTGGATTCTAGATTATAATTATGAGACAGGCCCCGAAGGGCCTAAATGAGAAGGCTAACAGGTAGAGAAGAAAAGCAAAGCAGCACAAACTAGCTTTCACTCCATTAAGTACGACTGTGCCATTTGTACCCGTAAGCAAAGTTTTTATCGAGCTCCACTCCGATCTCTCCTGCGCAATTTGGCGCGCCATTCCTGTGCTTGTTGCACTATACAATACAAGATTCAAGATATATCAGCTTTTGGCGAGTTCTGGCATTTGGATCTCAATTGGCGCTTGTGCGATTTGTAATCTAGCCTTTTTGAAAATCTGGATAACGGTGCTTCCTGCTTCCTGGGCCTATTGCGTATTGCCGATTGCAATACCACCAGTGCGCAGTGCGCAGTGCACGGAGGTCGGGAGGTGGCAGTGGAAGGCCCTCGGCAGGTGCATTGGGAATTATATTTTAAAGTTATAACAGCTCGATGAATATCAATTTATTTGGTAAGTGGCTTTGGTCTGTTAAAAATTGATTGCTATATATGTATTACAAATATATTTACTGGAGGCTTTATTAAGAAGCCACTGCCGTCAGTTCGAATACCCGTAGGCCAATCCTTTCAAAAAGGTCCTGGTTTGGTTTTTGTTCCTGGCAGTTCTTATCCTGTCCACATTCCGCTTCATTTCTCTCTCTCTCTCTTTAGGTCAATTTGCCTTCTTCTGAGCACAATTCCGCCAAAACTTCTTGAGCCAGGCCTTCCATAGCGCGCACGCGCGAACCATGTCACAGCGATCGGATGCGTGTGAACACCGCTTCAGACGTTGTACAAAGATTTCTCTATGCATCTGTCACCACTGCAGCAGCAGCAACTGCAGCGCTGGCAGCGCTATCGCTAGCCGCGGGTTCTTCTTTCTTGTCCATCTTGGGTTTGCCGAGGTTCGGAATTTGCACTTCCACTCCCATGTCGGCGATCCTATTGGCGACCACATGTAAGTTTTCCTTGCTGCACATCACGTTCACCGAAGCGTCTCCGCGGCCGCGCCAGCAGGTCACCAGCAACTTTTCTGCCACACTGGTGGTACTGGTGCTGCCATCAGTAGGCAGTGGCATGACGGCAATGAAGGCACCTGCACTCAGGGCCAAAATCGCCGAGGCTGTCGAGGGCTGGAGGCCGGCGACTTTGCATGAACCGGTTTCATCTCGCTCCACCAGTCGCGCTAAATCCTCGGGGGAGAAGGTAACCTATTGGAATAAAAATAGAAGAAAGAAGCCGGAGAAATTTGCAGAAGGAATGTGAGGGGTGGAGGCAAAGAGGTGAAGGCTTGAGGGGTCGTACATGTGAACTCAAACGTCACGAACTTATCGATCTCCCCTAATGATTCCTAGCTAGACCCTTTTTTAAAGAAGAATCTGATCTTACCTTGCGCGCGTCGCTCATGAAGGGCTCAATGATGTGCACGGCGTCTTGAGCCAACCGGTACTTGCACGCTGACACGTTGTTCGCAGAATTCTTTTCGAACATCTTGAGGCCAGCCGACACGATCTAGGACACAAAAACAAAGAGAACAAAAAAGTCAAGAAAAAAAGGAAGGGTGAGGCTAAAAACACAAATACAACAGAGTCATGACCGAATTCTCTTTTAAATTGAATATGTTGCCGAACGCGACCCCAGCTAGCGTCCTCTCGTGGGGGAGCCCAAAAGAATGGTACCGAGGAAACACACAGCTGGGGTGCTACATAAACCCATCAAAAACACGCGACACGCCTCCTCCTCAAAAAGAGAGAAAGAAGACTGCGCGTGTAATTGAATCGCGCACGCTGCCTTGGAGTAGTATGCCAAAGAGCAGCGCACTTTCAAGCAAGTGTGCCGGCCTCACACCCCCACCACCCATACGCAGGACACGTGTGTACGAATGCATACATGTGTGCGCAGGCATGGTGTAAATGTAAGTGTGCGTTTCGCTCTTCGCAAGCTTCTTGCACCTCGAGATAGGGCTCAGGCCTCGAAGCGGGGCATAAAGCTGGCGGCCATGGGTGTGACATGTGCGTGTGTGTGGGTGCATGTAGGTGTACGCGCACGACCAGCAAACAAGCAAACAGAACAGAGAACAACGAAGCAGCCGCATCTCTCTTTGCTCTCACCTATGCATCTATAAAAACAAAAACTCTCAAACCGTTTCATGCCAAACCCCAAACCCTACCAAAGTCTCTCTCACCTTGAGTTCGCGCCGGGTGTCCAAATCGACGATCCGATCTTTGGCCACGCGCGTCAAGTACGTCAGCGACCTCGCCAGGCCCGGTGACCGCGCGTAGAGCTGGTCCGTCGGGAAGCTTCCGGGGGAACCGTCGGATTTAATGCCGTAAAACGACATGACGTCAGCCACCACGTCAGCGTCGGCCAACCGGTAATATTCTTCAAACACGTGCGGCACCGAGCTGCCATTGTTGTTGTCATCGCGGCCCCGTTTCGCCCCCACCGCTCCTGCTGGTGCTCCTTCAGACTCGCCCTTTTCCGTTGCCCCACCGCCATTGCCTCCACCGCTGGTGGCTGCAGCAGCCCCACTATTAGATGCTGCTTCTCGGCGAACCGCGTCTTTCTCTTCCCAGTCGTCAAAACCGTCCGAAAAGCCTTCAATCTTTTGCGTCAGAGCTCCTGCACCACCACCGTTGTCACTTGTCTTGGAGGTGGAAGCGTCGTTCGTTGTGGCCGTCGTTCCAGCGGGCTCCGAGGAAGCAGCAGGAGGAGCAGGCGGTGGCACCAGCGGCGCTACTTTACGAAGCAAAGCCACAAAGAACCCGCCCGTGTTCTGATCGTGCGGCATGAGGCGCATGCATTTCTCAAGGCCCAAGTTAGTGGCAGGCGGGAACATCGAGGGCCGAATGCGCCCCTTCTGCGCAGACGCAGGCACGTCCCCAAAAGTCGGGTAATGGCGAAGGTCGGCGCGGAGGCAAGCAGCGATGAGTGGGTTGGGATGAGCAGCAGCCGCAACCTCCACTTCGTCTACTTCATCAGCCTCGTCGTCCTCCATAGTAGCATTAGACGCCGCCGCTGCACCCTCGGCACTGGCACCTGCAGCTGCACTCTCGCCATTCCCGCCCTCAGCCGCTGCACCAGCCGCTGCTGCTTCGCGCTCTGCCTGGGCTTTGTCCTTCCTCGCCTGTTTCTCGCGGCGTTTCCGGTCTTTGCGGCTGCCCGCCTTCTCACCGTCGTCAAACACGTGCCAGTGGTTCAGGCCCGGCCTGGCCTTCAGCCCCGGTACTGTGTGTTTGGCCTCGAGCAACTCCACTGATCCTGGTGACGCTTGCAAGATGGCTGCCACCACTGCTTCGTTCTCGATCGGGTTCAAGGAGCAAGTGGAATAGACTAGGAGCCCTCCCACTTTACAGAGGTTCAAACCTCGGAGCGCGATTGCTAGCTGCAACGGGTGCAAGGCCCCACCCGCATGTGCGGCCCAGCTCGACACAATCGTCGGCTGCTTCCGGATAGTCCCATCCCCCGAACAGGGGACATCCGCCAAGACCCGGTCAAAGGTGCCACTCCCAGCGATGGCCGCCGCAGTGGAGCTGGCGTCCTCCCCGGCGGCTCGAGCGGCCAGGCGCGCAGCACGGCGCTCAAGGTTGGGCATGAATTGGCCCATGTGGGTGGTGATCACCAGGGAAGGGGAGTTGAGGCGCTTGCACTGGTGGGCGAGCATGTACGCGCGCTGCGTGTCGCAATCGTTGGCCACCACCAAACCTAACGGCTCTCCGGGAACGCCGCCGCCTGTTGCCGAAGAAGGTGCTGCCACTGCAGCTGCAGCACCACCGGCGGCAGCTTGCAGGCGAGCTTGCGTGGCAGAGGAGTCCCGCATGATGCACTCCACGATTTGAGTGGTCTTAGAGCCTGGCGCTGCACACATGTCGAGCGTCACGTGATGGGGCTCCACCTGAGGCCCAAGAAAGAGGTAAGAAAGACGATGACGATGTTAGGTTAGCGAAAGACAGTGGTCATATCTGTTTCTGCTTCAGTCGATAAGATGCCTAAAGATGTGACTCGATTCTCGAATGATATTGATGAAGAGGTTGATATCCAAAAAGAAGAAAAACTCGTTAAGCCTAAAGGCGCGCTAACTCACTTGAAGGACACATGGTGGGATCATGGAGACCGCTTCTTGCCGCGTCAGCATGCCACTGTCGGTGTGGCCAATCAGCCATTGGTGAAGCTCTCGCAACCTGGGATCGGTGGACTTGCGAATCGTGCTCCGGTCGAGCCCTAGAGAAAAGCCTCGCCCTTCGGGAAACCATGGTAAAGTACTCACGGCTTCAATTGCTTTGCCGTCCACCTATGCAAGAAAAGCACATGTATGAAGGAGGCTTGTGAGAATATCTTTCGACACTCAAAAGTGTAATGGTCACGCTGTGTAGGCATCACATCGGAATTTGGAAATAAAGAATTCTCTTCACGGGCGGCCAGTTGGATTTGCTGACCAGATTCAGAGGATTGGCTCTTGTTTTTGTCGTCATTTGTGGCATATCAATAAATCATTCGGAGAGAAAGCAGCGTAATCTTAGGTAGGGCGAGGAAGGCTAACACCCACACTCCAATACAATTTCCAGATCGATTCACCTCAACAGCGGAGCCGCAGTAAGATTGCAACTCTGCTTTCAAACGGTCGCCGTAAGGGCAATCGAAGGAGATGCGAAGGCTGGCTGGTAAAGGTGTCATGAAGGTCGACGCCATTTTGTCCCAGCTGTAAGAGAGAGTCGAGATCGGAGAGTTCAAAGATAGGATTAGCTCGGGCTCCATAGATACAGAATGCTGACAGCGACGAGAGTTGTCTCAGTTGTTTCTCTAGCAGGGATGCTGCGGCATTAGAGGTTACTGAATACAAACTTAAGACTTACTCATCCTCGGACTCGCAGATGCCTTGGGCGTGATAGTACGCGATCCATTTCGGGCTGGGCACTATCTCAACCTTCTGCACTGGAGAATCCCAACGATTCCTGTTCTTGCCGCGGTACGCTTTGCCTCCTTTTTTGCCCATGCTGATATACTCGAGGCTAGTCTCTACTAAGGGCTAAATGCTAAACAGTAAGCGGCGACGTGCACTTCGTTATTTCGGCGAGCACAAAAAAGTGTTTCATCACGACACCAACAAAGAAGCGGCAACAACAACAAACGACGCCAAAATTTGGAGCAGGTTTCTTGATCCGATGCTTCTATCTTGAACTTTTGTGCTGTGAGAATTTTTTCGGAAACTGGAAACTCTGTCTTTGATTCCTTGACTCCTGTTTGGTGTCATTCCATGTCATCTGCGCTCTAAAGACCCGCCCTGCTGCTGTCAACACTCAGATATCAACATAACCTAGTTTTCAAGCAGGATAATGTGGCGCTTTAGTATGATAAGAGTAGCTGTCCTGGTGCGTGAGTATTCATGAACCTATTATTTCTGTTTGCGAGGCCCCAATACTGCACAGTAACTTGATGGATTGACTGATAGATTGACTGATTGTCGCTCCTGTGCAAGATATCAATTGAGGATAAGCAACTCATTTTCTTTGCCTGAGTTTTCTGATAATATTCGTATTTACCTTAGGTGCTAAGCACGCACCATTCAAGTGAGGCATTTGTTGCTAGTTCTCGAAAATGCTACTCGCACCACACGAGTATTCGAAGTCCAGGAGCGTTGAGATATGGTCGCTCGGTGACGGCGTGGGCAGAAGCTAACAATGGCGACTCAATGAATCTAGATCGTGACTCGAGTATCGATCAACTCAATTTGAGCAGCAAGAGCAAGGGTAACTCGACTCTTGAGCCTTCCAACTTCCTTCCTTTGCGTGCTGGCCGTGCAGTTCAACGAGTGCTTCGCGATGCAGTTGGAAGAGTCAAAGCTGCGCCGACGGAGCACCTCATGATTCCCGTTACAGCCGCCATTGTAGGCTACATCACCAACTGGCTTGCAGTGCAGGTACTCAATGCTATCTGCTGGCAGTATAGAATATTCATTTTCAGTGATGAGGGTTGAGTCTGGCACTTTTTTTTTTTTAATTTTTAAAAGCTCTGAAATATCACTCTCCTGATGTCTGTTGTTTCTTGCTTGTTTCCAGATGATATTCTACCCCATTCACTTCTGCGGGCTGAATTTATGGCGCCCTTCTCTGAGTCCTTTAGGAGCTTTTGGGTGGCAAGGCATTGTACCGACGAAAGCAGAGGTACGCGTGGTGTGTGCTTCGCAAGTAGCTTCGTGAGAGAGTAAAAGTAGCAATAGAAATTTCTTCCCCACTTTCATGGCATATGTTTCGTGCGCGATCATATGATTTTAGGTCATGTCTGGGCGAATCGTGGAGATGGTGACCACTGAACTCATTGACGTTTCCGCAGTTTTTCGGCGCTTGAGCCCCGCTAAAGTAACGCTATTCTTTACTAAATTATTTGACATGAATTATTTGCGCGGCACAGCAATGTCAGGTTGCTTGGTATTCATTCTCCCTACCTACATGCTTGGCGATTATTCCTCGTACAATAGCTTTAATGTTATGTTGTGGTTACTCATGGCTCACTCTTACGCATGGACCATCCTCATTACAGATTGCTGAATTGATGAGCCCTCAAGTCGATGCAATGGCGCTTTCCATTGCTGCTGAAACAATGCCCCACCCTCTCAATGGAGCTCTGGCTGCCCTCAAACTGAAAGTTGCTGCTCTTTCAAGCATTAAATTCTTCGGCAGTGGCACATCGGCTGCAGCTGTAGCAGCTACCTCTGCTGGCGCTACTGCCAGTGCTGCTGCCGGTGCTGCTGCTACTGCTAGCACATCTGCGCAGGCAGCGAGTGTCGTTGGAGCAAAGGATCTGGTGGCAGCAGCCGGCGCTAAAGTGTCAGCGGCGGCGAGCAGTTTTGTGGCACAGCACAGCGCATTGGCACTGCAGCCGGACGCGAATGCCGTGGTCAAGTTGCGAGACATTCAAAGAGCCACACTCGAAGGCATCACGCGGGACATGCAACGAAACTTGCCGGTAAACAGGATACTTGATCTTTTTTTATCACAAGCAAAGGGATTGCGTGTTCATGATCGAATCGTTTCTCCTTTTGTGTATCTTGATTGAGAGCACTTTAATTTTGACCCCAGAATTACCTCCCCACACTCTGTTTATCTCTTCTTCTCCTCTTCCTCCTGTTGTCACCATCAGGCGGTGCTTGACATTCGTGCGTTAGTCGTCGACGAATTATGCCGGGACAAGCGGGTGTTGGTGAATCTGTTTCAAGCAGTGGGGCACGCGGAGCTCAAGTATTTATGCAACAGCGGCCTGTGGTTTGGGGCCATGCTGGGTCTGATACAAATGGTGCAATACGCCCTGTATCCGGCCAAATGGACCATCCCTTTCGGCGGCCTTTTGGTAAGCACATGGGGTTATAAGCTCGTGCTGTGTCTTCATTTGTTGAAGAAAGAAATGAAGCATGAGTTGTTTGATAAGTTCGTTATTCAAGCACTGCACTATTTGTAACCGCACCTACGTAGAGATTGCAGGACCTCTTTTTCAAATTATGCCTTACGATTCCTCTTCCTTTAAAAGTCGCTTCCATTTCGCTAAACTCACCTGCGCACACACGCACATGTATACTCAGGTCGGCTTAGCGACCAATTGGATTGCGCTGAAAGAGATCTTCGAGCCCATTGTGCCTACTCCTTTTATGCCCTCGGTGTTTGGGAACACTTTCATGCGACACGGGCGATTTATGATGCGCCAATTGGAAGTGTCGAGAGATTTCGCCGACTATATGACCAGCAAGGTGAGATGTGAGATGACATGTAGAAATGAGATAGGAGGTTATATGCTCTTCGTTAATACACGACGGCAGCGCTTAAAAATGTATAATGTCTCTTTTGCCTAAAATCAGGTCTTAACAGCGGAGAATCTCTGGAAAGGAGTGTTTGAGGGTCCCAATGCGGAAGCGTTCAAAAGCCTCGTGTTCCACCGCTTGAGGCAAGCCACGGCGGCTGCTTCGGAGGTATGGCAGCTGCATTGTTTGATTTTGAATGGAGCTTAAAGACTCCACATTGCTAATTGAAGGAGTAAAATCATTCATTACAACTTCTAAATTACCGTTTTGTTATTATACCACCACTGCTACTCCTTCTCCCTCCATATGCCTACACTGTAACCTTCGTTCTTCTCTCTCTCCCCCCCCCCTCCCCCCTACACCCAAGCAGGTGGCTGGAATCCCCCTCGAGTGCATCTCTGTAGACGCGGTGTGCGCCAGCGTGTACGCCAAGCTACCCGAAGCGGTGGTCACAGCCACTGGGGCTTACATGGACGCTCAGCTGGGGTTGGGTACCCTGATGCGCGAAAGGATGGCGGCTATGAGCCCGAGCGCTTATGAAGCAGTGCTGCATCCCATCTTTCAGGTTCGGCAGGGAGTCAGTCTTTGTAGCTAGCTGCAGGAACTGATGAGAGAATGGCGAGAATGAGTATTTGTAATTCTTCCTTAGGCCAATCCCTAAACGCACGCGCATTGACATGCTGCATGGTGGCTTATCATATCAATACTATTTGGGCCCTTTTGTGCTTGTCTGTACTTTTATGTCGCTTATGCTTTTTACTCAATGACAGGAGGATGAACTCGCGTTAATTATCGCTGGTGGTGCGCTCGGCCTATTGGCTGGTTATTTTCAACTCTTTTTCAGCGAATGGAGAGATAAACGGCAAGCAGCGAGAAGAGACAGAGACGAAGGGTCACAAACACGTCAGCGGCTAGATTTCCGCTTCATTACAGCGCCTTTGCTGGACATCGACCTTCGATATTAGGAATCACTAAAAAAAAAAATGGGGTTGCTTGTTATGTGCATTACGATAATGAGCAGCGGGTGTGAGGTGCGATGTGCGATGGCAATTCGCATCCATATGATCCATACGGAATCTTTATGATACAGAGAAATTAATGGCGCATCAGAGATAAAGATGCCATAGTCGTTATTATTATATATCAGAAACACGTGCACTATGGACTATGTTACGTGGAAAGAGCGGGCTGTAGTTCTAACAGCTGATCAGTTGATAGCTATAAAAATACACACACCACACCGCCACACCGAGAAACTCAAACAAATGGCAAATGTGACTGCGTTCCTTAATGTTACGATTTCCCCCCCTTGGGTACCCCGGCACTCGTGTTGTGTCAGTGTCAGTGGCTTTTGGCCTCTATCTCAGTCTTTTTTGTCTTATCATCCGCCAAGTAGGCTCTTTGTTCTGTTTAAATAAGCCACCTTCGCCAAAGTGACATGCATGTATATAAATAAGTGAACGGTAAATGATAATTCATCTCGTCAATGAGTAGCCACCATTCGTGAACACATCAGGCTATCGTGTGTTGCCGCAAGTGGCTAGCTGTAAGCGCTCGAGCAGCAACGACCAGAGCTCCTTTCGGGCAGCAGGGTTCAAGCGCTGAATGCCATGCGAATACATGCCGAGCTCCTGAGAAGCAATCAAATCAAATTGACGTAGAGAAGTTTACGGAATGATTTCGAAGAAATGCGTGCCTTTGCTTACACACATTTGTACTATGAGCTAAAGAGCACGCATATACGATGGTCAAGTGGTTATTCAAAGAGTTGCAAATCATTCGCGAGGTTGAACTCATCACTTTTTGTTTGAGCACAATATACCTTGGTCGAGGGCCACCACTGCACTCGAGCCTCGTCGTCAAGCGCCGTGAAAGTTTGGCGATTGAACCGGAGCAAACCATCCAACAAACGCTGTTCTGGCCCGAAACAGTAATGAAAGCTGCGCGTTGTTGATTGCATGCAAAAAAAGACGAATGATATTGCTTTAGATACACACAAGCGAGGTGGATGAGCCATCATTTTACGCGCACATCCAATATATGAAAAGAAGACGCAACTTTCGAACACCAAACACAAGCATGTGTAATTCCTAGAGGGTGGAGCATAAATTTCGAAGCATTCCTTCGTATATGCTGCATCATCACCCTTTGTACCTGATGGTGTCGGGCGCGCAGCAGTTGCTGCCGGTTAGCTTAAAAGCGCCCGCGTTCTTGCGGTAATTCGACCACCAATCGTCGACCTGCCCGCTCACTAGGCGCACCGGTCCATACACGTGAAGCATCGGCGCGTGGCTTGTGGAATCAGCCAGCTCGATTGGGTCTACCATCTGCCGTAAGCACTTAGCTAACATGAGGCCCTGTCATTAAATGAACACGAATGGGAAAAAGCAAGAATACGATGATGAAGATTTCATTGGCTTTCGCATGCACTAGAGGTTGAAATGCACACTGGAAATGTAACCGCACGTGCAGCTCTAATCGTAAAGCATGCGTTTGTTCTCGTGACAAATGTTGACACACACTCAGAAAGGTGCCAATTTACGTGCCCTTGGTCACTCGACCACAGACCCATGTTGCCTTGTCCTCTCACCGGTTGGCTCCGTTCGCGCTTGCTCCCAAAGCATGCCCCTGTATCCATTGCTTTGAGGACAGCACCCAGCAAGCTCCTGCTCAAAAGGTAGCCTGCAGCCCCTGACACAAAGGCCGAACCTTTGGGGCCGTTTTCCTGAAGCTTGTGTCCAAACCATGAGTTCGTACTGGCACCGCCCGAGGTTAACGGACTCGTGTCAACGAAACACCGCAAGTTTTCCGGCACGACAAAAGTGTGGTCGTTCACAGCAAAGATCCAGTCGGAGCCTTCATTGTAAACTGCGCGCAAAGCGCCGAACAGCCGGCCTGCGTTGTCAGCCTCGCTTGGGGGGCGTGGCAACACTTCAGTAGGAGTAAAGTGCGCTGCTTCCCGGATGAGATGCTCTTCTTGCACCGATGAGGTGGTGCCTCCGCGCTTCAGCCCAGTGCCTGGCTGTGACAGCAACACGCGCAGTTGCATCCCAACGGTGCTGTTTCGCAGAGCGCGGCCCCAGGTCTCTGAAATCGCTTGAAGTCGCTGTGGTCGACCCTCAGGATCCACGGGCGAAGGCACCACAAGCACTGTAATGCGCGCAGGGTGTAACTTTAAATCTGACTCTGTCGCGACATGAGTTGCAGATGCTTTGCTAGGTGGCGATCTTTTCAGCTCGCCCACTGCCATGGTATGATCTTTGAAACGACGCAGAGAGTCTTCGACTGGGTTATTGCCCGTAGCCGTCGGCAACAAAGCTAGCATGGACACAAGCACAAGTGCAGTCGTTCGCAAAGCCCTAGCTCTACCTACTTGATACATTTAGTATAGCCTAGCTGCCTTGAAGGCACTTTAAAAGTGATGGCTACGGGTGCCTCTGAAAGCCTCGTAGCGAAACGAGATTATCGAGAGTGTGCAGATACGTCTACTCACCAAAACCTTATCATGTCTAGCTCATCGCAAGCTTCTGCAGCTACTCCAGAGTATTGAGGTAGGAGAAGTTCGCTCCTACGATAGATCTAGTCTAGTATTTAAGCAGCATGATTACGTATAAGTTTGGCTAGTCACACCGATACCCCTCATGCCATGATGCCACGGTGCCATGTGCCATGGTGACATGGTGACATAGTGACCGTCGTTCCGTTGTTTCAAGTTCGAATCAGCCGAAATCCCCTGTTCGGGAAATTTCTCTGCTCGTTGTTGGTTGGTCGAAATTTAATGAACATGATTTTGATAAAAAAATAATAGCGAGAGCTTAAACGCTTCGAAGACATAGACCGCTGCCGTTTTAATAAGATAAACTAGGAGGTGCACTCGCAGAGATCATTGACGTCTGCCATTTTTCTGTCAGTTGATTCGCTAATCTAGCCTTGACATCCAGCGGATCATGAATTTCGCTGCTAAGATGGGCGACGGGAAACTGACTCGGATGGAGAAAAAATTGGGCAATGGGGACGTCATTTTTACAGACTCATTCTTGGGTGACTTCTGGTTTTACCTCCAAAATAACCACATCTTCTTAGCCATTTTCTGTGCCCACCCTGAAAATCCTAACACCAAGCTAGCTCGCTTCATCGCGTTCCTTGCGAGCGTCGTTCTGGCCATGTGTCTAGCAGCTGTCGCTGGCTTATCATCTGGCGAGGAGCGCATGCTGCTGGTTTACGTTGTCTTCGTGATCGTGCAAACAATCTTTGACATTTTTGCTATGTACATTTCTTCATGCAAATGTTTCCGCGGAGAAGGAATGCCATATTGCGTTCGAATGTTTGTGTTGCCAATCCTTGGTTGCTGCGGTGGCTGTGCTTCATTAGGCTGCGTCTTGATATTTCTGCTGGTCATGGGCATTTATTACGCCGTCTCAGACATGCACTTCGGTAATGTAATGGTCCAGTTTCTGATCAGTAAATGCATCTCGCTCGGCCTATCCATTTTCCCCTTGGGCTTCCTCTACTACATGTACGGGCGCACCTGCCACAAATCTATACCCGAAGGTGACGACTCAGGAGTTTGAGCATATTTGTCTGACGTCACAAATCGGCTGCATTCAACCGCTTATAAAGCACCTCGTGAATCCAAATTTGATGACTTTCTTGAAGACGTGCTGCGATGGGCGGCTTCTTCATTTGTACGGCGTGGGCAGCTCGGCCTGAGTTCAAATGCGTGTATCGCTTCTTCCTATTTACCGGAGCGACGGTTGTGGCGGACCGCGCTCATGAAACTCTTTTGGCTCTCGGCTGAACTTTACGCGAACTTTTTGGTTGATTTGACTTAAGTCCATCAAAGACACTACAAAAGCTCGCGCACACGAAGAAGCCAGGAAGAGGGAAAGTTGGGTGTTGAGTAGATATTACAGTTCACAGATATAAGATATAACAGTGGAAACATCGGGGTAGCTTGCTTCTAATTGTTTGCTGATAATGCTCCTTGGGCTTCGTCCATGTGCGAATTTGAATATGGCTAGCGAAGCTAAGGGATGGGAGGCGGTGCAGCCTCTTTTTAAAATCCTATACACCCCTGTTGAAATTCAGATGGAGCGAGACAGCGATACAGCGAGCCCACTGAAGGTAGCTGGCGGCTGGATATCTCCCATGGTACTATAGACAAGGCGGCTTGCTACTCGAAAACCCAATATAGCAGCCGCGGCAGGAAGAAGTCGCTTTCCTACCGCTTATTACTAGGCTCTAGGCTATTGAAGATTCCTTGGATTACTCTCTCTGTACAGTGCAGTGTACAGTATTCTTCAGACCCTAATGTTGGATTTTCTCGCATCCCTTCGAAGCTGGAGTTGTCGTTGGCCGCGCCGCTGTGCGAAGTCCACTGTGCCATTTGAACTCTGTGGAAATGTGGGCGAAGGGGTAATTGGGAAGTGCATTGGAGTTGCGAATGGAAGCCTCTTTTCTGGACCGCTGAGCGCGCTGAGCGGAGTCTCAGAGTGGTGGAGGTGCTGGCGTTGGCGTGGGCTGCACAGGGCACCTCACCCAGTCCTCTAGACACTTTAGTCTACAGTAGGTTTCTTTGCCTGCGCGCCAGCAAACCCCTTCAGCCTTTAGCTATGCCGCTGCAAGTAGCTAAATCAATTGAGCGAACCATAAACTTGGACGGCCCTTCGGGGCCTGTCTCATAAACTTGGACGGCAACGTTAACTTGCTTCAGCGCGAGCTGTAAAATGCATCACTCATCCTAAGCGAGCTAGAGCCAAGAGCAAGAGCCAAGAGCAAGAGCCAAGAGCAAGAGCCAAGGCCGAAGCCGAAGAAGCCGAAGAAGCCGAAGAACCAAACCCAATTCCTTCCTAAATCCGCTTACTTGCCACCTACAACGAAAAGAAAATACCAAATGACCCGTTTTTGATCCGCTGGAACGATTTGAGACACAGTCATGCACGGTGGGCATCAGGGGAGGGAACGGATTCCTAGGAACTTCGGGCCACCGACAGATGATGAACCCTTCCGTTATGAATTTGCAGCACCGCTTGGTACTTGAATTATCCGT
>Ga0307930_1001934_pt1 | contig 16058 bp, 16 predicted proteins | sample OrgLakmetageno46_FD_203161 | JGI IMG/M metagenome (GOLD analysis project Ga0307930, IMG submission 203161) | Saline water microbial communities from Organic Lake, Antarctica - #46 | ecosystem: Environmental > Aquatic > Non-marine Saline and Alkaline > Saline | place: Antarctica: Organic Lake...
AAGAGAACAAAGACACAAAAGGACACCAAACACCCTTGCCTCTTACTTGCATCTACCTCTAATACCAGGGGCCCCTCGGGGCCCCACAAACACAATACTTCTGCTACAATAATGAGAGGATTAAGCACCATGGGGGCTCATCATTCAATACATTTGCTAGAACCTCGTCTTCATATCCGGGACCGCAATTCGTAATTATATAAGACATTTTGACGAATTGCGGCCCCAAGAAAATCAGTGTACCGTGCCAATCGTCAGCGAGTATTGTAGTCATCAGCGTCATCAGCTTATAAGCGTAGCCTTCCTAAGCAACGATCACTCGTCACGCTATCATATTATAAAGCTACAGCGAGCCTCGTTGCAACTGTCGGTCACATAGCGACATCCGACCTATCTTCTGCTATGGCACGCCATTCCTTGAAATCGGCCGGTAGCCCTTTGCACTTTAGAGCCTTCTCTAATGTCCGGCCCCATATCATCTCAGGGAATTAGTGTGTAGCACATCTAAATCGCACAACGCACTATCCAAAGGCCGAATGGGAGGCCCCAAGAGGCCAGTAAAGGCCTTTACTCCCGCTTAGCAGTTAGTTTCAGATATACATAGACGAACTCTGATATCGAAAAGGTCATGAGGCCTGATAAAGACAAGGACAAGCCATAAGTCAATATGTCAAAATACCTGTTAGCCTTCTAATTCCGGCCCATCGGGGCCTGTCTCAAAATAATTGATTTCGATTGAATTTATTGAAATGCTTATTCAGGTCAAAAATATTACTTATTTGTGGGAAATAGATCAACGTAGTTTGATGTCTTATGTCGCCACGACCAAAAAGTGCCTACCAAAGAAAAATGTCTGTCTGTCTGTGTGTCACATCAAATTTTTATCTGGGTACATATGTTCTGACACCTTACGTATGTTCTGACACGATGTCACGTCACTGACATCAACCATGTCCTGACACGTTCACACGTCACTGACATCAACTACGTTGATCGTGGCGTGGCGGTGCGCGCGCCGCTGCAGTTTATTGAAATGCTTATTCAGGTCAAAAAGATTACTTATTTGTGGGAAGTCGCATCATCATTCGTCTCCTCAAGAGCTCAAGAGCTTCGGGGTAGGGCCGAGCTGCAGCTTGTTAGGAGGCAGCTAAGCTACGTATTTCAGTTGCTGTATCGCTAAAGACGCTATATTTTATTTCACTTGCATATCGGAGGTCTTGAAAATAGGTGAATCCTGCGACTCCTTCAATAATACCTACCGCACGGGCTAGCTAGGGCATCTCAATTTCTACGACAGAGCTACTCATTACATTGAGATGGCAACGATGAAAGCGGCTGTATACCGAGCATTTGACGGGCCAATTGCGGTCGAGGACCTCCGTAAACCTGTAGCAGAGCCAGGAGGCGTCGTAGTGGAGGTAAAGGCCACGGGGGTGTGTCGCTCCGACTGGCATGGGTGGAAAGGGCACGATTCTGACATTCACGACCATGGGCTGCCCTTTGTGCCAGGGCACGAGTTGAGTGGCGTTGTATCTGAAGTTGGTGACGGTGTCACGCGCTTTGCAGTGGGGGATCGGGTCGCTGTGCCCTTCATTCTCTCGTGTGGCGCGTGCGTGCAGTGCAGCCGTGCTCGGCCTACGGTGTGTGAGAAGCAGCAGCAGCCTGGCTTCACCATGTTCGGGTCTTTTGCTCAATTCGTGGCATTGCCGCGAGCTGATAGGAACTTGAGCCCCCTGCCCGACGCCGTGTCATTCGTGGCAGCAGCTGCGCTTGGCTGTCGGACCACCACGGCCTACCGGGCTACCCTTCAACAGGGGCGCCTTACCGCGGGTGAAACTTGCGTGGTGTTTGGCGCCGGTGGGGTTGGGCTTTCTTGCATCATGATAGGAGTTGCTCACGGAGCCAAAGTGATTGCCGTGGATGTCAATGAAGCAGCGCGGTCCAAGGCCTTGGCTTTAGGCGCTGTAGCCGCAGTGGACGGTAGCTTACCGCCTCTCGAGGTGCGGAAACAAGTGCAGGAGCTCTGCTGTAGCCGCAGCGGGCCTGACCTGAGTGTGGACGCGGCTGGTTTCCAAGATTCTTGCGAGAATGCCGTCTATTGCACTGGCCGCGGCGGGAGGATGGTGCAAATTGGATTGCCGCTCGGCCACTCGAATGCACCTCAAATTCCCATGGCACGCGTCGCGAATTGGGAGCTGGAGCTGATAGGGTCTCATGGCTGCGACGCCCGAGACTTCCCTGCCATTCTTGAGATGGTGGCAGCGGGTAAACTGAATCCAAGCGCACTGGTCGAGAAGGAAGTTAGCCTTGCAGAGGGCTGCCAGGCATTGCATGACATGGACCATGGCTCACCACTGGGCATGACCGTTATCACTTCATTCAGCTAATGGAGATGATACAGAATGATTCAGAATGGCAGTCCGCAGCCGGTGCATACCCTGGAAGTCCCGAAATTCCGTGCGTTTACTCCATTAAAGCCGAATGGATTTATATTGTACTAAAGAGGGGATGAATTCATTTGTAATGTGCTGTCTAAGTATTTGCTTGTGTGATGTAGGATTAATATCCAATACGCAATACCTTAGCCTTAGCCCACTAGCTACTAGCTACTAGCCCCACATTTGGGCGCAGTAGAGCGCAACGGACTGCGGGACGTGACCTCTGTCTTCTTGCTTCTTTTTTCTTCGGGCTAAAGCGGCGAGCGGGAGATATATGAGTTCGCTGAGTGGCGTTATACAGTTATACATTCTAGACTCTAGCTCGTAGTTGGAAGTTTGCGCTGCAGTGGCTATAAACTACAATTAATAAGTATAGGAGATAAATGTGAGGCCACAACCACAAACGGCTTTATGATTTCGAGGGCCATATAATGGAAGTGAAGTGGCGCTTTTTTCGTAAACTTGATGCCCCCGATGCCCAAAACTAGAATATTCACATAACAAAGGCAAGCGCAGGCGCGGGGGTTAACGCCATCGAAAAAGGCCTATCAACGATCAGTCCATCAGCCATGTGATGAGGGAACTGCATACGTAAATCGTTCGTTCTCAAGGTCCACCCAGTTGGATTGTGTGGTTGGGTGGAATGATGAGCTCCTCGTTCACGCGCGCACCGAGGTAAGTGTGCAGCAGTTCCTTCAGCGCATCGTTTTTCTGTTGTAAGGATTCGACTTCCTCGATGGCGTCACTTCGTTCGGTCAAGACACCGTTGTACTTCACGAGCGCCGCCTCGAGGGAGGCCCACACCTGAAGCTTCTCTTCCCGAACCACATCGGCTGCCCGCGCCCAGTACACCTTCTCTTCCCGCCGCCCCGACACAGCGCCGTCGCTCACCGAGACCGCTGCGACCGAGTTGGCGCCCACTGTGCTCGCCCCACTCGCGGCGGCTCGCGCGCCCGCAGCCACTGCGTCGGCACCGGCGGCCCGCTGCAACTTTCGCATCTCAACGAACGCGGCGATGGCTTTGACCACATGCTCTGGCTGGATGAGCTTGCGGAGCTCCTTGACCATCGGGGGCAATTCATCGATGGAGTCGCCGTCAACGTCAGCGTCCTCTTCGTTTTCTCCTTCGGGGAAGAAATACGCCAACAATGACGCAATTTCAGAGTCGCTCTCGACGCCCAGCGCTCTCAGCATGGACTCCGCCTGCGCGAGGTGGCCTTCTTCGCTTGACATGGTGCTCAGCGCCTCCTTCACCCGCCCGTCCACTAAAAACTGCGCTTCGTCGACCAATAACCGCATCATGGCTGACATCTTCGCTCCGCTGACTGCGCGGTCGCCGTTAGGGCTCTCGAGGCCTGCTGTCTGACTGTTGTACGCCACTTCCCCTACAACCACCTCACCACCACCATCTCCGCTGGCAGCGTCGTCGGTGGCCTCGCCATTGGCCGTCCGGAACCTCAAGCCGCTGAGGTCGGGTTTTTCCCACTCGAAGCCGAGCTGCTGGGTGGTGATGAGCTCGTCGGCCTGGAGCACCTTGGAGATGCAGGCAGCCACCTCCTCCTCGTGCATCGCCCAAAGCTCGTCGAAGCGCTTGTTGTCCGCCACCTCGAAATGCCGAAACTTGTTCTGGAGGTCCTTGTACTGCTTGGTGATGGTGCGGTAGCCCTCGGTCAAATCGTCGTTGCGTTTGCGGTCTCGGGCATCGGTCTCTTTGTATCGCGCCACTAGACTCGAGAGCGTCTCCTTGAGCTTGGCTTGCTTGCGCTTCAGCTGCTGCAGAGTGGCCGAGTTCTCGCTGTCGCGCTCCGTCAAAACACGGTAGTTGTACTCCAGCTTCTCAGTGTTGAGCTGGTAGGTCGCTGCCATTTCCTCGAGTTGCTGCTCCAAGGTCTGAATGTCGCTCTCCAGCTTGATCTTGAGCTTGCTGTACTCTTCGTGGTCGTGCACCATCAAATCCTCGATCTCCGCATGCTGACTCGCTTCTCGCCGCTGCTTCGCAGCTGCATAGTCGACTTCGGCCTGCCTCCGAGCCTCAAATCGACCATCCACTTCAGCTTTGTTCTTCTTCAGTAGTTCCGTGCGCTCGCTCAAAAAGGCATCCTCCACCGACTCCAGCTCGACCTCGTACTCTTCCGACAATTCCTTAAACTCACGGCGCATGCGTCCAAGGAGCTCCTCCACGTCAGCTGCCTGGAGTTTCAAAGTACGAACATACTCTTCGTCTTTGCTTTTCAGCTCCAAATGAAATTCTGCAATGACAGCATCCTTCGATGCGAGCACTGCGCTGCACCGTTCCTTTTGCTCCTCAATGGCCAGATGGAGTTCGTGCGGGATGTTTTTGTCCTTCAGTTCAGTCCACCGAGCCTCAATGTCTTTGTTGTCAGCAGCGGAGCGGGCTGCCTCGGCTTCCATAGCATTGATTCGTTCGGTCGCAGCAGTCTCCTCAGCCATTCGCCTCTGATTCTCTCGTAGGTCGGCATTAACGCGCACCATAGTAGTGTTGTCGATCCCCGTCGCCTTTTTCTTGTCCAAATGGGTGAGAGAGGTCGCAATTTGCTGCTGCCCCTGAAACTTGGAAGAATCGTCGCCATCGCTCGCCATTGATTTGACAGTAGTGCTTGGGTCGACTTCGGTAGTTCGCGCTTCGATGCGTTGCTGATCGCGCAATACAAAATAAGAAGCATGAGACATGACAGAGAAAGCGAGGGTCAGTATACATAGACAGACATGGTGACAGCGCCTTCTCCAATAAATAAAAATAGAAATGTACGCCTACAGCTATTATCCAATGAAAGCTAACAGCCTCCAATAGAACTCGAAGCATATTGATGGGAAATTGTTAGATTACCCGACGGATGCTCTTGCGCTCATCTTTGTCCGGCACGTTGGTGTTAAATGCAGCTTCACTCATGATTCCCTTGGAGCCTCGTAAATAGGTAAATGTCTTAGAAAAGTTAAATTGTATGACTAGCTACAGGAATTATAGCAAGAGACGCTGATTAGCCACCCACCACGATCCTGTTGGGGCGGATTAGAGCTCCTGTCGTTAGGTCACCGTAACGACTTCCTTGTCGACTTGTCGATAAAAATTACAAGTCTGGTGCCCGCGCGATGCGCGGTTCAGGTGTAGTTAGTTTGGTGCGGAGCACCGTGCCCCTTTGTTCGCGGCCTTGTGGTGCCCGTGGATGAGTGCCCCGAGTAGTGCATGTGGCGCGTGGCCCTTTTTGTGCCCGTGGTCCGCTTTCTTATCTACAGCACATGTACGTACAACAGAACTGTGCAGTAGTACAGTACAAAAAGAAAGGGCGGACACCAACCAACGAACGAACGAACGAACGAACGAACCACGAACGAAATTCCATTTAATAGAAAGGATGGAAATATATGTACTGTACCCTCCCTGTAGATAGATAGTACCCAGTTGTCATGGAAGGAGGAAGTTGAAGCCAACTACAACCAACCATGAAGCCCTCCGTCCTTTTCCTGCTATCGCTCCCATGTTCTGCGTCCGCGACGAGGTTTCCTCACAGCAGCGGACTTTGGGTTCGAGGCGGAGAACTATCGGCAGCTGACGCCTACAATTTTGAATGCGACAAGGTGCGAATAAGCGAGCTCCTTTGGATGTTGTGAATTTTCCTATTTCACTGCTGCCTCATCTGAGCAGGCATACACGGAGGCTATCAAGGAGACTTCCTCCGAATTAAAGAAATATGCTGCTGACATCGAGAGTGGGAGCTGCGTCGTAGACTTTGGAGCGAAGAGTGATGCGCTCTGCGGCGCCGCTGCGCAGGTGTATGGCGATAAGACACCTGCTCCCAAGGATGCAGGCGAACAGAAGATCCGAACCGCCAAGGTGCGCTCTACTTATCCAGCTCACGCATTCATAGAATATGGCTTGAAAGACGGCGATTTTAATTCTTTTCATTTTCTGCAGGCTTCCGAGCTGGAGTCTCGCCTCGATGCATCGTTGCGAGTCCTGTACCTGAAGCAGCTCACTCTGCTCCGCGACAAGGCACTAGCCCGCTACAAAGCTGCTTCCAAAGACAACGAATCGTCGGACTACGAAGCCATGGTGGCCGCTGATGCCTTCTTTGGGTGAGTGCTTTAATTTTCCTAGCGTGGCGCCTTTAATGTAGAGCTTGTGCCTCAATTCAGCACCCAACCCATTCTAGGGCGGAAGCGGAAGCAAGCACGCGCGAAGGATGGTCCTTCACAGAGGAGCGGTCTAGCCTGCAAAACACCATGAACGAAATTGCGCGGTCCAAAAAGCGCTTGGCCGACACGAAGCTAGCGGCAGCGAAGTCTCAGCAGGAGGTGATGAAGCTGCTTCAGGTGCAGCACGCGCAGATCCAGCAGCTGCAGCAGATGGCCTACGGCACCGCGAGCCCCCTCAACCTCGGCCTCGCGTACCGGGTCCCCGACACCAACATCAACCTTAGCCTCGGCCATCAGCAAGGGCGGACCAACGTGCAGCTCTCGTGCGTGCCTGACGAGTCGTCGCCGCTGCTCGGCCCCAACGGATTCACACGTGGCGTGGGCCCGGGCAACCTCGGCGTGTCTGTGAGCCTCACCGTGTAGAGTGCCAACGTGGGGTTTAGTTCGCTGGCATGCCTCAAACTTGAGCTTGCCTTGTGCGAAGGCGGTCTTCTTTAATTGCCGTGTCGAGGTTAATGGCGATATCACAAAAAAAACTACCAAATTGATAAATCATAACTGCCTAATAGCTACAAGGAGAATTAGAACCGCCGGGTTGGAGTTGGAGTGTTGGAGTTGAGTATTACCGCTTTTGGACTTAATACTTACACGTCACAACACGCATTCTAATTTATTTTACTGGAATGCAGCTGCTTCCACTTCTTTATTCGTTGCTCAAAAATTTAAGAAGATGCCCGAGTATCAAATACACCACATACTCGTGTACAGTCGCTATAAACTATAAACATAAATGGTTAGCCAGCAATCGAGCTCGCATAACATATGACATAACACATTATTAACGCTGGCGTTAGCCATGCTCGCGGGAGCTGGCGGTGAGTGTTCCGTCGCCCGCGCAGCCACTGAACTTATTCATGATTTCGAAGAAACTATCCACTACGTTTTCCCTGCTTTGTGGCTTTGTGGCGATTTCCTTGTCTCTGTTCATCCTAGTGGGCCTAGGCTCGCAGCTCCTCGATGGGTGAAAGCATCCTATCAGTGGAGTGGGTTTGACCTCGGACTTGGAGGAGAGGAATTCGGTTCAGGATGAGCGGTGAGAACCCCACCACCAGACTCAGATAGCAAGACAATCGAATCTTTGTTCGACCTCGCTAAGTGCGGCTTATGGAGCGGAGAAGCATCCCGATGTGCATAGGCCTGTGAAAATCCGTGTTTGCGCAGCCTGTAATGTTACAGCCACGTGACCCATACTTCGTTTGCAAAAAAAAGGTCAGGCGATGCTGACATCGGCTGGCCCGACCCCTGAGAAAAACATTAAGGCGACGCCCTGCTGGGGCAAAAATAGCGCAGAGAATTGCCTCGTGGACATGGGACGTGGCACTGTGACACATGAAGCATGAAGGAGCACTAAGAAGTCTCAGTCCTGCCGACTTGTTCGGTGTTCGGAGGAGGAAAGTCGCTAGTTGGAGCCTTAATTGGCCTTGTGCCTTCTGGCTTGTAGAGCGAATTTGCTGGCGCGATATGCAGCTCAGTTGAGTGCTTTATGTGCCTTTGTGACTGCTGTGTACTTGCTTTTCTGTGTTTTTGTTTTTGGGAGAGTGTTAACTTATTAAATAGACTAGACTAGACTAGACTTAGGCATCAGGCCCCCACTGCGTGCCACTTTTTTCATTGGCCTATTTCCCCTTAGCACATCACTGTGGCGCCTCGCTCCTTTTCTTTCAGCGAATGTAATCAGTTGGAAAGCGGGATAATCCTCGAACTGAGCTCTCTGGTATAACTAGTTGCTGCAACTCGCCACCTCGTCTCAAATGATCACGGGCAGGTCTTCCATTCGACTTTTATTGTCCTTTGCACACGGTCTTTACGCGGCCCCCTTTCCCTTGCCCTTTCCCTTTCCAGGGCCCTTCCCCTTGCTTCCCTTGGCCCCGGACCTCGAGCCGTTCGTTGACTTGTTCGCCATCCGAGGCTCCACCGAGACCTCGACCTCGCCCATTTTCGCAACACCACCCGCCAGCGCTGCCTGCATTGATTCGGGTGCTTTGAAATCCACGAACGCATAGCCACGGTCTTCCTTGATGCTAGTTGACGCAGAAGACCAAAATTGTAAAAAGAGGTTAATACGGGCCTTGGAAATTATCATGACTGGGCTAAAGTGTGAACTAGGCCTCCAGTAGGTCTAGGCGCTCAATGCATGCTTGGGCCTCACCTGACGCTCTTGATCTCGCCGTAGCCGCCAAACACGGCCCGCAATTGGCTCTCAGTGGTGCCCTCAGGCAGGCCCTTCACGTACAGGGACAAGGGATCCATCACTGCTTTGCCGCTTTCCGCTTTGGAGGCCTTGGCCACAGGCTCAGCCTTCCCATGTGGTGGGGCTTTGGCCTCAACTTTAGAGACCGCCGCAACCGCTGGAGCAGCAGGTGCTCGCTTGGCAACTTCCTCGGTGGCTTTCGACCGGTTGGCGTCCTTGGCAGCTCGCTGAGCCCAAGTGAGCGGGCCAGTGGGCTCAGCCTTGGGGGGCTCCTTGGGGGATTCCTTGACAACCGGTGGGGCCGCCGCCTTGGCAGCTGTTTCCTTAGGAAGGGCAGGTTTGGCTGCAGCCTTGGGCTGCAAGGACAGAAGGTGACAGCGCGTGAGCAGAGAAGGTCACGGTGGTACTTAAAAGATAGAGAGAAAGGACGAACCGCTGAAGCAGCCTTGGGTGCATCCAAAAGACGAAAGGTGTCGTTCAGGACGTAGTAACTCGCTGTAGGGACAGAAGAGTGAGGCGAAGTGAGCTAATGGCCTGAGTTTGAAGGAACAGCAATGGAATGCCGACCTGATTTCTCGGTAGCCAAAGCGGGAGCTAGGTAAAAAGTCTGCACGAAAGTTTGAATGCGCTCTTTCCCTTCGCCTGGGTTGGTGGTGATGGTTCCCGTCACCAGGAGAACAACGCCCCCGTCGCTGCCTTGCTGCGCATCCAAGGTCCCGCAAGAATAGTCCACCTGGCACCGATTTTGATGATCAATTTAGAGAGAAACCTTTCAAATAAATATGGCATATACGAAATCATTTCGCACCTTGAGGGGCGTGTCTTTCTCGAAGAGCGTGAACGCAGCAGTCTTGATTTCCTCTTTGCCCACGACCGACGTGCCCTCCTGAGTGGATGAAAGGCAAACTTCAGAACATCACGATCATCACGCTAGATACGCGTTCAACTCACCGCTGCACCAACTTGATGCAAGAATTGACTGTTGTTGTTGTAATAGTTGAACAGGCGGCCACGGTCGCCCTCGAGCGTTTTGTAGTACTGCTTTACGAAACTGAGAGACACACGCGGAGAAAGAGTGGCGTGGGAAATAGGCAAGAGTCGAGAAAGTGATTGCTAGGACAGACTGTGCGTGGAAGTGGCAAGCGTGCGTTCTACAAACCTTTCAGCAATCTGCCGAGGGGTCGGCTTTCCCTTTTTCGGAGGCATAATGTCGAGCTCAGGCTGTGCAAGATGAAATTTTGAAAGGGGAGGATGTAAGAATGTCAAAACAGTAAGCGCTAGGTAGAAAGAATGTATTTTAGGAAGGAGTGCCTCCGCAAACTAGAGACTCAGGCTGCATGAAGGATTCAAGATCGTGGAGTTTCTGAGGTCATCGTGCTCTACATCAGCGCACCCGCCTAGCTTAGCTCTGGGAGTCTGCCCACAGCTCCACAGTCCACAGTCCACGGCACGGCAGGCAGCCCACAAGCTCGTTCGTGGCCAACAAGAAAGATGTATGTAAGCTACTGTAGTACAGTAGACTAGTAGAATGTACAGACATGCGTGTCCCACTTCAGGATTTAGCGAACGAAATTCCGGATTTGGATGTGACTCCACAGTTCCTCTCCTCGAAAATGTCACTCACTCTGACGGTTTGACAGTTTGACAGTCCACTGGCCTAGATCATCTCTAGCTTTTAGGTGATTAGAAGGCTTCGCCGTCAAAGAAAACCGAACCTCAATCAACTTTGGATTTAATCGTAGAGTTGTAAATAGGAATCGGATTGTTTGGCCGCTTTTGCCACCATCGATTCGAAATTCAGCATTCGAACAAGACAGATTGGCGTAAAGACTGCCGAGTTCTCTCAACTACGCCACTCCAACTTCCGGAGACTAGATGGATGCATTTTCCGATTTCGATGTCGAACCATCTGTTCTGCATTACTATGACCTCACGAGCTTGAGCGATTCGTCTAGTGCACCATTCGTAGACCCATGGTTCGCAGTAGCCCACCCAGAGCTCTCGAGGCAACCGTTAAGAAACGGCGCAAAGAGGCGCTCGGTTGCGCCACAAAATAAGGAGAACGATAGCGCCGCCGATTCTAGGCAAGAAGATCGGGCTCTTTCAGCTGCAAAATCAGGAAAAGGAGTAGCGAAGGCATCGGCATCTTCTCCAAGGGCTGCCACCTCGTCAACTGCAGCGGAGGAACGAATGGCAAAGCTAGCTGTTTTCAAGGCACAAAAAGCTGCGGAAAAGGCATCGAAGTCAAGTTGCCCTTCGTCGAAACGATCGCGGGTAGATTCTAAGGCGACTTCTGACTCGAAGTAAGCTCAAAATTATTCTTTAAATGCAGGTAGCTTTCTCAGTTTGTTGCCTAACATGCCTCCCATCTGCGATTGACACTGCAGGCCAAGTAAGCACGAAGGCGTTGTTTCGAGAAAAGTGAGCACAACAGCAGCAGCTCCGCATGTTCGGGGCTCATCGAAAGGAGAAGTAGACATCCAACGCCGGATTCAGGAGCACAACGCCTAGCTAGGCCGCTAGCGTTGATGCGCGCGACTGTGAACTAAATAATTCCAAATTTTTCGTGTGCAGCCGATGTTATTCGAGCAGCCGCGCGGTTGATCGCTACAACTATTACAAGCCACGCAGCTCGTTCCCTTGTCGGTCTCCTATTTCAATTGTGAGTCTGCACTCAGCACAAGAGGGGCCAACAATTTTGTCAATTATTCAATTGTCCTAATTACCGCACTGCAAAAAACCATAATTAAATTAATAACTTATAAGGGAATTAAGAACTATTTATTCCAGATATCAAGGCCTAATGGCGTGCCATAGCAGGGGACAGGCCGGAGTGGCGATCGTGGACGCGGGCGTATTCGGAGCCTGTGCCTATGTCTATGACTAATTCCGAGAATTGGCCCACATCCCACATAGCTCATTTTGTAATTATAACACAGGAGATGTGCCTGGCAATTCTACTTAGAATGTCTGACCAGGAACTCTGCCGTAGATTTCTCCGATTTCGTTTTCCTACTTCTCCTGACACCTGCACCCGTGAGTCACTAGTGAGTCTGCACGCAGCACAAAAAGCGCCAACAACTGTCAATTGTGCAAAAACTCATTTTCAACTATAGACAGCCCGCGCATTACGCATTATGGCATGCGCAGTGAGCTGTGCTCCTGTGAGCTGCACCTCCCTTATGAGCCTACTCAGGTAAGCTTATATCAGGCTTCGCCCCAAGCTCAATGATCTGTTTCCGGAGGCGGTCAATCGCCCACAGATACACTTCTTTGTCCTCCTCATCCGGGGGTTTGAGCTGCAAAGGCGACATTGATTGCCGCTCCTTTCCCTCCTGGCTCCAGGCTGGCAATGTTTCGGCGAGTGATTGGTCGAAATAGTCTAAGAGGCGGGCGTAGTTCAAGAGCGCGCAGGGCGAGATGTAGATGTGCGGGTTGGAGAGGGACGAGACCATGAAGCCTTTGTGGGAAGTGATTTTAATGCCGTGGCAATGGGCAGTGCCAGCTGCGCTGATAGCAATCCCTTGCTCCCAGGTCATCGCGTGCTCGGCAAGGTAGCACCGCATCTCCCAGATCTTACCGCCTGGTGAGATGGAGCCAAAAACACACGAGGAGGACGTGAAGAAAAGCATGCTTATACAATTACCAAATAGGTGAGGGTATTGCTCAGTGGAAGGAAGGGCTGAAGGAAAAAGAAGACGAAGAAAGATGGGAGTACCGTGAAAGTGCGTGATGCGCGGCGTGTCCTCTCCGAATCGCCCGATGCTTCCGTCATAGAGCTCCTGCAGGCGCATCGAATCCTGGGACTTCCCGGACTCGCCGATCCGGGGGATCAAGGCGGAAGCCCCGTAAGGCCGCCACCCGAAGTAAGGGTGCAACTCTGCGGGCCGGATAGTCTTGTCTTCGAGTTCGTGCCTGCGAAAAGACATCACGAAGGAAGGTTCAATTTGCTCAATGGAAAAAAATTAGGAGACCAAAAGAGGAGGTAAGACCAACTTATTATTAGCCCACCGATGAGGGCCGGGGCTGTTGGAATAAGCTCGAAAGAAGTCGTTGAAGAGGCCTTGGTCTCGCAGACCTTCACTGAAACGCCACTCCTTGTCAATGGCATACCGCAGCAGCGAAGGCACAATTTCCGCAAAGGCACTCCTGAATGAAAAAAAAAAAAGACAGCAAAATGGACACAATCGTCTCGAGTCAATTTTGAAGTGCATTTTCCATTTCTCTCTTTGTGACTGGCGCAGTGTCTTTTAAAGAAAGAGGAGGGCGCGCTTTTACATGTTGAGGTAGTAGGCGGCGGTGTTGAATCCCTCGCGGACGACGTGGGGGTACCATCTCTCGGAGAGCACCAGCATGAGGCGCGGAGGGAAGTGCTCCGGCTTCACCGCCATGTTGATCGCAGGGGTCACGTCGCCGGTGAAGAGCATGTCTGCGCGGAAAGGAGAAGAAAAAACACACTCACACGAGTGAAACAAAAGAAAGCGACGATACTTCACTCATATCTTGTCGCAAAAGTGCCACTAAACCACCGGCCGCCCAATACCAACAATTCATTGGAACGTTTGGAGAAATTCAATCGCGCATCTCAGACGAAAGAATTTGTCAACATTTGCCGCCCACTTCATAGGCTACGAACCCGCGTCGGTAAACAGCGCGTGCGCCCTGTCCACTCGTAGCTGGTCCAGCGTGCTCCCGAAGTCGCGCCATATCTTGAGCCAAAAGCGTGGCATGTCCAAAATGGCAAAGGCGCCATAGTTGGCCATTGAAGCCGAGCTGTGGTCGGTGGCGTGGTCCGGCAGCGACGCCATGAACGAGAGCTTGTTCACCACCATCACGTAGGCACCGCGACTCGTTAACCTGCGCCAATCACACATGCATGCATGTTGGGGTTTACGCTAGCGCGCGCAAAAGGTCCGCGAAAGAATGCACGTAGGAGCTGATATTTGAATAAGTACTTACCACGAGACGAAGCAATCGTCTTTTTTGCCACCCAAATAAATCACCAGCGGCACCAAGGAAGGAGAGTTCCTGCCAGAAACGAATGAAAGATCGAATAAGCGGTAGCTGTAGCTCCAGCGCACGCATGCATCTACATGTAAACTCATTCCTCACCTCAAAGCTGAGAGCACCATCACCCGGACACCAGCGAGGTAATTTTCAGAGCGCGCCGAATGAGCGTCTTGTTGTTCAGCGGCAGTGATGGCAGTCACCTAAGAAGTGAGAAGACAAGCACGCTGACAACAAATGGAATGAAACGGCGAATAATCAGCCGACCATATTCTCACCCAAAGGAGTCGGCTCTTGACTGGCTGGCGTTCGGTTCCGAACTTGATGGGAGTGCACATGTTAGCGCCAGTGAATGTGAAGCCACTGCGGGTAGTGGTAGTCTTTTGCTCAGGGAGCCATTCAATCAAGTGTCTCGTAGCGAGTTCTTCCCATGATGTCGCCTTCAGATCGCGAGGCACGATCGAAGGCCGCAGCGATTCTAGCTCAAGGCGACAAGAGCGAGTTTCATTCTTCGATTTGTCTGGAGGTACGATGGTGACGCCCGTTCCCGGAGCAGGGCAGCTCACGACCAGGAACAGCACAAAATTTGCGATGGAGGTGGTGATCATCCTACTAATACACGTGAAGACGAGGGGAGAAAAGTAAGCTGTAGCTACCTATGAAGGACTCGGTGGAGCTAGGCTCAGCGGAGTTTAAAGTTTGGCGCGTAGATCACCGGTGGGCGCAATGAAGATCAGAAATCAGGTAGGTGAACGCAGCTGCGATGGGCAGCTAGGCTACACAGAGATCGTCTTAAAGCGTGACAAATCAGCTCATCATTATCCCATTTTTCAGTCCCCAAGTAGCTATGTAGCTAATAGTAAGCCGAGTAGCCTACATCCCAGCATAGCAGCATGCAGCATCTTCCGCCAATTCCAGCTCAGCAGCTCAGCTGTGTTGTCGGTCGGCGCCCCCCAAATAAAACCCGTAACGGGTGAAGTTAAGCGTTACCGCCCTGTAGACTTACAAATAATTTAATTTTACCGCTCCATAACACTTGCACGTAACGTTACTGCGTGATAACACGTAAAGCTTAGCGTTACTGCGAGATAACACGTAGTGCTTAGCATCATCACGCGATAACACGCATAGAATTTGTTACTGCGCAGTAACACTTGTAGCGTAACGTTACCACGAGATAACGTTCACTGTTTATTACTATGGCGTCATAAGTATCTAGTACGCGTGTTCACCTTTTTACTTGCACGTGTTCACCGGAAGTAGGCGATGTTGCCCGTAGCGTGCTGCTAAGCGTCTTAGATGCAAGTCCTTCAGTTACTGGCCTGTGTCGTTATGGCAAGCGCTCGAATGTCAGATCATGCGAGCGTTAATCGTCTTAAGTATCGCGTGATAGAACCACGTGTATACGAGGGACCTCAAGGTGACGATCTTCAGGACTTCATCGAATTGTACGAACCCGAGCTTAAGCTCTGCCACTTAGGCATCGTCCCTCCATCATCAGGCGTATGTCGTAGGTTTACAAGTAAGCTGACTAGAACTTGGGGCAAGAAGCTGACAGATGGTACAGGAAGAGGATCTGCACAAAATTTGAGCGAAACATTCACGCTTTCAGAGGAAGGCAAAGCTGCAGTTCAAGCTGGTCTTGGCGCATCTCCAGTACTTAGGGTGGAACTACGCTGCCTAGGTGGTTTCTTCGAAGGCGACTCAAAAGGCTCTGGAGCAAATTGCCGAAAAGTGCCTGAAAAAGGAGGCTGGTGCTCTTCCATGGATCAAAATGGCTGCCCTAGCAATTGCGCTTTATCTCGTGAATTGCTCACCCACTCGGCAGCATGCTTGGATCAATCGGTAGCCGTGCTCCCACGTGCGACGACGACGCTTGCCAGTTCAAGAGAGATGCACAAGCGAGGGAAAAGCAAACAATACTACACGGATGCGGCCTTAAAGTGACGATAACAGCATCCTTAGATCAAATGGCAAGCGGTCTGCGTTCTGTAACTATTTCAGGGCAGCATGTTGCACCTGGCGAAGAATGGGTGCCTCCAACTTCACGTCGGCTCTGCAGGCGTTCCCGAGATGTGCTAGCGAGCACAGCACATATTGGTCGAGGCTGTTCCCGAGGAATTGCGACCTGTTATTGTAGAGGTACCAACTGCGGAAGGCGATCTAGGTGGCTCTAGGTATGTCTTCGTTCGCCGCGGCGTGCCACC
>Ga0307930_1001935_pt1 | contig 16056 bp, 15 predicted proteins | sample OrgLakmetageno46_FD_203161 | JGI IMG/M metagenome (GOLD analysis project Ga0307930, IMG submission 203161) | Saline water microbial communities from Organic Lake, Antarctica - #46 | ecosystem: Environmental > Aquatic > Non-marine Saline and Alkaline > Saline | place: Antarctica: Organic Lake...
CGAAAATTACATCCTTCCAGTGAGTTATGCCACCCTCACCACCCTTTCACGAATAATTCGGGCTAGATAGCTACCGCCTGACGGAAGAACCCAAGTATTACACCAGCGCAGACGAAGTCGCCCTCTACACGGCGGCTTATGAAATGCGTTTGCCGGTCATGCTGAAAGGACCGACCGGATGCGGCAAGACCCGGTTTGTCGAACATATGGCTTGGAAACTGGGCAAGCCCCTGATCACAATCGCGTGCCACGAGGACATGACTGCCTCAGACTTCGTCGGGCGATACCTGCTGGGACCTGAAGGCACATATTGGCAGGACGGCCCCTTGACCAAGGCGGTGCGCGAGGGCGGTATTTGTTACCTCGATGAGATCGTAGAGGCGCGACAGGATACCACCGTCATCATTCACGCGCTGACCGATGACCGCCGTATTCTGCCGTTGGAAAAAAAAGGGGAACTGGTCAAGGCGCACCCCGACTTCCAGTTGGTGATATCCTATAACCCTGGCTACCAAAGCGTTCTGAAGGATCTCAAGGAATCCACCAAGCAACGCTTTTGCGCGCTCGATTTCGACTATCCCATTGCTCGCATCGAGGCAGATATCGTCGCCTCCGAAGCCGGATTGAACCAGCAGGACGCAGAGCGACTGACCAAGATCGCCGGCAAAAGCCGCAACCTGCGTGGGAAGGGCCTGGATGAAGGCGTTTCAACCCGGATGTTGGTCCATGCAGGCCGCCTGATGTCGGCTGGCTTGCCAATCACCGCCGCTTGTCAATTCGCCCTGATCATACCCATCACCGATGATCCCGAGATGCGCTCAACCTTGGCGGCAGCTGTTGATGCTTGTATCTGATTGGATAAGGTCCGAGGGCTTGTTGCCTGCGCTACGCGATGCCTTCAAGGGCCCGCATCGCGAGAACTACTTGCGCGCCTATGCCCGCCTTAACGGTGCTGGATACGGGGCCGCCGTTTTGCGCGCCTTCGAAGCGTCCGCGCCGCGTGTCGCCGGGCAAGTCGGACCCGACCAAGCAATTGCACTGGCGGCGGATGCGTCGCGTATCGCGATCAAGGCAACGCCTCGTGCTGCCGGAAAATATCTCGACTTGTGCCCAACCATGGCTTTGAAACTGCAGAAGGCGGAGCAGTTTGATGAGTGGCGCGCGATGATCGCAGCCGTTCTCAAGAGCAGTCCCAAGGCGGTTCTGCCGCTCCTTTCACGCAGCGAAATGCTGTTTGATCGGCTCGGTCTCGAGCCGCTTGGGGCTTGGATTCAAACTGGGCTTCGGGTTGCGGGGCAGGATACGGAACAGTCACTCGCCTATTTCCAGCTTGAAACGCCAGAGGCTCAACGACTTCTGGAGCGCTACGCGGGCGAGGCAAATTTCCCGAGTCTTGAAAGCGGATTGAAGTCTTTTTACACGGCGCTCTGGCGTCGAACACCGGTGCTGCGCGAAGCCGGTCCCAACGGCCCGAACGGCCCGGTCCGGCGGACCAGCTTTTCGGGCGGCGTGATACAAATGCCCTCGGCCTATTCAGGCTTTCGCGGAACGGAAAAGCAGCTCTACCGCGCAGCAGTCGCCCATGTTGGCGCACATAAAACCTATGGCGGGGCGCTGTTCCAACTGGGACAGCTCAAACCACTGCAAGTCGCCGTCGTTTCCCTGCTCGAAGATGCACGGGTGGAAACCTTGGCTGTGCGTGACATGCCGGGCCTTGAGCGATTGTGGCGTCCCTTCCACACGGCCCGGCACGATGGGCTTGCGACAGCGCAAAACCTTTTTGCCGGGCTCGCCTGGGCCTTGATCGATCCGGATTTTCAGCCGACCCACGGATGGGTCCGAAAAGGCGTGGATATGTTTCATGCCGCGTCCGGACGGCTGCATGATCCGGCGATTTCGCGGCAGATCGGCAATATTCTTGGTAATGACCTGGGCCAGACCCGCGTTCAGTTCGATGCCAATAGCTACGTGGTACAGCCAGCCTACCGCGACGACAATCTGGGGCTTTGGGAGTTGCCCGCCGATCCGGACACACCGCCGCCTACGGAAGAGCTTGAGGCCCCATTGGCCGATCTGCGCCAAACTGAAACGGACGAAAACCCACATGATCGCAAGCAAGAGTGGTCAGAGCCCGAGACACCAGACGTTCTAGAGCCTGTCAGGAAGGTGTCCGCGGACTCAGAAACCGGGCGCAAGGTTTCCAGCCTTCCGGAATACGATTATCACGCCGGGATCGAGCGCAATGACTGGGTCAGCGTAAATGCCTACGAGCCAGTTCTGGGCGATGCGGGGTTCTGGGGACAGTTGAAGGACCGTCACGGCGCCACGTTGTCGCGTATCCAGAAAGCGGTTGCGACAAGCGAGACAGGCAAGCGACGCAAACTCAAGCAACAGCTTGAAGGGGAAACGCTGGACCTAGATGCGGCAATTGATACCGCGATTGCGCTCAGATCGAACCGCCAACCAGACCCGAACGTATACGAAAGCATCACGCCCCCACCCCGTTCGATCGCGGTACATCTGCTTTTGGACATTTCGCGGTCAACTGCCGATCCGGCCGGTCCAGGTCTCAATATTCTTGATATCGAGCGGGATGCGGCTGCGATCCTTGCCACCACTATGTCACAACTGGGCGATGATCTTTCCATCACGGCCTTCAGCTCTTCCGGGCGCCACGACGTGCGCGTTATCCCGGTAAAGACCTTTGAAAATCCGCTGGACGAGGCGACGGGCTTGGCCCTGTCCGGACTTCGGCCTGGGTTTTCCACACGCATCGGGGCTGCCCTTCGATACGCCGCTCAGAGCATGAGCGGGCGTTTGCGGTATCGCAAGATCGTCCTTTTGGTGACCGACGGCGAACCTTCGGACATCGATATGTCTGACCCCGATTATCTAGTCGAAGATGCGCGCCGTGCAGTTCAGCAGATGCGCTCCCAGGGGATCGACGCGATTTGCGTGGCGCTCGGCAACGACGCGGGCCAACGCCAGACCGAGATTTTCGGACGCAAATCCTGTGTGCAAATCTCCGATGTCGCAACGCTGCCGAACAAACTTTCGACGTTTTACCTTCGGATGACACGATGACCCGGAAGAGCCGTTTTCCAGCCGGGTCCGATGCAGCGAAACGCGGCGCTTCAGCGACGGGCACATGCCGTTTCAAGCGTCACGCAAGTGACCTGAACCAAGCAAAGACAACGAACAAAGAGAAGCACCCGAACCGGTCGAAGGAGGGCCGATATCACGCTCTTAAATTTGGCCTGATCTAGTTAACTAAACGCCTGTTTTTTAGACGGATTGTCGCGAAAGTAAGCTGCTCTTAAGGGCAGGATACCCTGTGGGTAAAAATTGAACATCAAGAATAAAATATTCCTGATATAACTTGACGCTGTGGCGTAGAGGTTGCCAATAGTAGTGGCTGCCAAAGTAGTGGTTGCCAATATTCGTGAACACACGCGGTAAAACCAAACCAGCGGGAACTCTGAAAAACCCAACGAGAGGAAGAAAAATGAAATTTACCAGACGGAATTTTCTGAAGACTTCGGCAATGGCCGGTGCGCTTGCGACACCGGGCATCTGGATTCCCCAGTCGCGCGGCGCGTGGGGCGCGACCCTCACGGAGGGCGAGCCGATCAAGGTCGGGGTCCTGTTCTCTCTGACCGGCGGCCTGGCCGTCCCGGAGGAGGACTCCACACTGGTCATGCAATACGCAATCGATGAGATCAACGCCGCGGGTGGCATTGCCGGCTCTCCGATCGAGCCCGTGATCATCGACGCGAAGTCGGATTTCAGCGTCTACTCGGAAAAGGCCCGCGAACTGATCCTGCGCGACAAGGTGATCTCGATCTTCGGCTGCTACACCTCCGCCAGCCGCAAGGCCATTCTGCCCATCGTGATGCAGCGAGACAACCTGCTGTTCTACCCGACCTGCTATGAAGGCGCCGAATGCACGCAGAACACCGTGTGCACGGGTCCTCTCGCGAACCAGCACTCCAAGGATCTCATCCCCTACATGGTCGAGAACTTCGGAAAGAAGGTGTTCTTCGTCGGGTCCAACTACGTGTGGCCGAAAGAGTCGAACAAGAACGCGAAGATCTGGCTGGAAAATGCTGGCGGCGAATTGCTGGGCGAGGAATACATCCCGTTGGGCGATTCCGAATTTGGCCCGGTGCTGAACAAGATCCGCGAAGCGCAGCCCGACTTTATCTTCTCGACCGTCGTGGGGGCCTCGGACATCGCCTTCCACCGCCAGTTCAAGCAGGCCGGCTTCGACGCAGAAAAGATGCCGATCGCTTCGCTCACGACCGGTGAGATCGAAACCAAGGCCATGGGCGCAGAATACGGCGCCGGTCACTTCCTGTCCGCACCCTACTTCCAGGCCCTGGAAAACCCGACCAACGAGAAGTTCGTCGAAAGCTTCCTGGGTAGCCCCTACGGCAAGAACGGCGCGACCCACTACAACATGGCCGAAACCTACAACTCGGCTTACGTGTTCAAGGCGGCGATGGAGAAAGCCATTGCCGAACACGGGTTTGACGAGGTCACGCCGGCCCGCGTCCGCGATGCCTGCGCGGGTGTGAAGCTGAGTGCTGATATCTCTCCGGAAGGCGAGACCTGGGTTGACGAAGACAACTTCAACACCTGGCTGGTTCCCAAGATCGGCATTTGCCAAGCTGACGGAAGCTTCAAGATCGTGAAGCAGGCAGACGCGCATGTCGCGCCAGATCCCTACTCGATCTATCCCGATGCGGGCACGTGCAAGTCCAACGGTCTGGTTGCCCCCGATGGATCGGTCCGCACCGACGTCATCTAAAGCAAAATTGTGATGGCGGGATCGTCCCGCCATCACCGTAGCCACACCGATATTTTCGTCAATTTGGGGGGGTCCGAGATGGATATCTCGTCTCTTGCGTTTGCCAACTCGCTCATTCTTGGGCTGAGCATCGCCGGTATCTTCTTCGTCGCGGCACTAGGCCTGACCATCATTTACGGCACCGCCGGGGTGATCAACATGGCCCACGGCGAATTCATTATGCTTGGCGCCTACACGGTCTACGCGCTGCAGAACTTTGTCGGCGTGCCATACTTCCTGTGCATCCCGGCAGCGTTCGTTGTGGTGGGCGCGATTGGCTTCGCGATTGAAAAGTCTCTCATACGATACCTGTACGATCGTCCTCTCGACACACTTCTCGCAACATGGGGCGTGTCATTGGTGCTTATTCAGGGGACACGGCTGATTTTCGGCAGCGATCCCAAATATGTCGAGATACCCAGTTTTCTCTCCTCCAATCTGGAAATCGGCGGACTCAGCCTTGGGGTCTTCCGGATTTTCATCATCCTCATGGCCCTGCTCCTTGCGGCGCTCGTCTGGTTCATCTTTTTCAAGACGGATTTCGGGATCAAGATCCGCGCCGTCACGCAGAACCGTGAAATCGCCGCGTCTTTCGGCATCAACTCGGGCCAGGTTTATTCCTTTACCTTTGCACTCGGGGCCGGGCTCGCAGGTGTCGCGGGCGCCTTGTTCGGGGCTTTGAACATCGTTCTTCCGACGATGGGCATGGGATACGTGGTCGAGGCGTTCCTGACGGTTGTGACCGGTGGTGGAGCGTTGATGGGCAGCGCAATCGCAAGCCTAGCAATTGGCGAGCTGCAATCGATCTTTGCGCTGATCACCAACAGCACATTCGCCCAGTTCCTGATCTTTGTACTGATCGTCGTCTTCCTGAGGTTCCGCCCACAAGGGCTGATCTCGGCAAGTGGCAAGCGTCGGTAAGTGAAATCTCGATCTTTTTGACAGGCACACAAAGAAAATGAACCAGAACCTATACAACAAAAAGACGCTTCAATGGCTGTTCTATGCCGCCGCTTTCGGGGTTATCGGCGCGGTGCCCCTGATATCGGACGATGCGTTCTTGCTGAACCAGCTGGCCGTTTACGGCGTCTACGGAATGCTGGCGGTGTCGATCAGTCTTTGCTGGGGCAGCGGTGGAATTCTAAATATGGGTCAGGGCATCGCCTTCGGGCTGGGTGCGTATTGCATGGCGATGACCATGCAGATGCAGACCCAGGCCGAGGATACGATCCCACCCTTCATGCTCAACAATGGTCTGGATAGCCTGCCTCATCTTTGGCAGCCATTTCAGGACACAACGACAGGCATAATCCTCGCGCTTCTTGTGCCGACGACCTTCTACCTGGTTTTTGGCGGGATCATGTTTACGGCACGCGTGTCGGGTCCGTTTTTCGCCATCATGACACTGGCAACGCTCAGCGCGTTCGCGACCATCTTTGTCGACCTGCAACCCTACACCAATGGCGTGAACGGCATCTCTCCTCCGGGGTCTCTCAATCTCGGTGAGACAGAGATCGATCCCTACTCAAGCGGTGCCTACTGGTTTGTTTTTGGGCTTCTAGTCCTTTGCACCGTTGCGGCAAAACTCATCAACCAGAGCCGGTTCGGCCTAATCGTCCGCGCCTTGAAAGATGACCCGGAGCGTGTTCGCTTTCTTGGCTACAACGTGGCGATCTATGAAACGCTTGTCTATGCGCTCTCCGGCCTGATCGCGGCAATCGCGGGCTGCTGTTTTGCGGTGCTCACTCAATACGTCTCGCCCGCTCAGTTCGATGTCGGCTTCTCTATCTCGATCGTCATCTGGGCTGCACTGGGCGGCCGCAACTCGCTGATATGGGCGATGTTCGGGGCCTTCACAGTTCAAGGCGCGCAAAGCTACGTCGGGGACCAGTTCCTCAATACGTGGATCCTGATCCTCGGCTTCTCTTTCATCCTCGTGGTGCGCTTCTTGCCGGGTGGCTTTGCAGGTCTCGTTGAGACCGTCCTTGGCCGTCTAGCCAAGCCAGAGACAGAGACACAGTCCGAGAACGGCAATCTGAAATTCAGCGGCGCGAAAGAGGTGGCGAAATGATCGGTGGATTTTTTAGGATCGAAAACATCGAAAAGAGCTTTGGCGGCAACAAGGTTATCGACGGCTTCAGCCTCAATGTGGCGGAAAACACGCTGCAATGCCTCGTCGGTCCGAACGGCGCGGGCAAGACGACCACAATCGACCTCATCAGCGGCCGGCAGAAACCAGACGCGGGCAAGGTGTTTCTGAACGGGGATGATATCACCGGCAGGGGTGAGCATGAGATTTCGCGCAAGGGGATCGGACGCAAATTCCAGATACCCGCCGTTCTCAAGGGCCTCACCGTTCGTGAAAACCTCGAGGTCGCCTATAGCCGCGAGGTCAACGCCCTGCGCAACATGTTTTCGATGAAGGCGAAGGGATGCGCGGAAAAGCTCGATGAGATTTCCCAGCAGGTGCGTTTGACCAAACGCCTTAATGTCGAAGCAGGGCTCTTGTCTCATGGCGAAACCCAGTGGCTCGAGATCGGCATGGTGCTCATGCAGGATCCCACGATCTTGCTGCTCGATGAGCCGGTCGCTGGAATGACCGAGAATGAAATCGGGCTTACCGTTGAAATCCTGAACAAGCTCAAGCGCTCGCATACGATCATACTTGTCGAACATGACATGGGTTTCGTGCGCAAGATCGCGGACGTGGTCACCGTTCTTCACATGGGCGCGCTTCTTGCACAGGGCAGCATCGAGGAAATCGAAAAGGACGAACGCGTTCGCGCCGTCTACCTGGGCACGGAGGATGCGCACTGATGCTTCTGGAATTGGATACGGTTTCGTCTTTCTACGGGCGGACACAGATCTTGCGTGACATCGATTTCGGCGTGACCAAGGGCTCTTGCATGTGTGTCCTGGGTCGCAATGGCGTCGGCAAGACAACCCTTTTGCGAACGATCATGGGCCTTGTTGACAAAATGACCGGCACCATGACGGTTTCCGAGACGAACGTCAGCAATGCCCGGACAGATGAACGGGCGAAATACGGGCTGGGATATGTGCCGCAGGGCCGGCAGATCCTGGGGAACTTTACCGTGCGCGAGAACATCCTGCTTGGGACCTTCGCGAAAGCAGGGCGTGACGGAAAGGTGCCCGACATCTGTCTTGAGCTGTTTCCCTATCTTGCCGAGAACCTCAATCGCCGCGCAGGAGAGCTTTCAGGCGGACAGCAGCAGCAGCTCGCGATTGCGCGAGCCCTTGCCGTGGATCCGCAGATCCTGCTGCTTGATGAACCGACCGAAGGCATCCAGCCCAATATCGTGGCGGAGATCGGTGAAACCCTTCGCATGCTGAACAAGAAGATGGGCATCAGCATGATCCTGTCCGAGCAGCATATCAAGGTAGCCCGCGATCTGGGAGACCACTTCGTGATGATGGACAACGGGCGCATCGTGGAATCCGGCGGCATAGTTGATCTGACCGACGCGATGGTTGAGCGCCACATGACAGTTTGACGACCTGAAGCATACACAACCAAGGGAGAAGAAAAATGGAATCTATTCCAAAGAAAGGAACTCCGGAACGCGAGGCGCTTATTAAGGCGCATCTCGAATGCACGGAGTCCATGAAAGGCGTTGCTGGATTTTCGATCCTGAAATGCGAAACGCCGGGTGACATCACGGTCGTCTCGGGCGGCGTGCATGACGACCCGCTGCTCAAGCGCGTTTTGCTGCGCATGCGTGGCGAGTCCATGGCTGGAAAACTGATCATCATCTGCACCGAAGTCGAGAAAGAATGGCGCATTGGCCGCCTGTCCGGTGTGCGCGGCGTGCCGCCGGAATTCGTCGACGATCGCGTCTTCGACAACGAGCAGGACGTCCAGCATGCCATCTTCCTGATGCGCCTGGACGAATTGCCCGAAACCGCCGGTATGCCGGAGCATTACCAGGAAGGCTGGAAGCACCGCGACGACAACTGGCCCGTCACCTGATCCCTCCTCGGTAAATGCCGATTGGAAACAACAAATGCGTAAAGGCCAGGGGCTGACGAAACGTCAGACCGCCTGAGCGCAACCAATATAAGGAAAACACAATGTCTGCAGCTATGCGACTGGCCGGATACGCCGATACCTTCGGCGTGCATCCCGGTGGGACTATCAAATTCATGATCAACTGCGACGGCCCCAAAGAGTTCAAGGCCGAGATAGTTCAAATGATCAATGGTGACACCAATCCTCGCGGACCGGGTTTCATCGAAAAGCCCGTGCCGGGCGGCCTGAGCAAAACGGTCCCCGGGCGCAAGCAGGTGATTCACAGCGGATCTTACGGATATGTGGCCGATTGCAAGCAACTGCGCGTCGAAAGCTTTACTCTGCAGTGCTGGATCTGGCCCACCGCGCCGAAAACGCACTCAAAGTACTGGAAACATGGTGCACAAGGTCTTGTCACAAAGTGGAGCGACGGCAAGGGCTATGGCCTGTTCATCAACGAAAAGGGCCACGTCGAGGTTCGCGTGAATGGGGTGTCTCTGGAAAGCCCGGAGCCCGTCCGCGATCACGCCTGGCATTTCGTGGCGGCGACATTCGACGCAGACAGCGGCGAACTGATCCTCTACCACGAGCCTCAGGTGCATTACGCTCTTGATCCCGTGATCCCGCCTGTATCCAAGAAGGTCTCTGAAAAGATCAAGCATATGCCGATCCCCGCAGCCGTTGCGGCCTACACGGAAGGTCTGTCGGACGATCCGACCGCGCAATCGTCCGTGCCGGCGGGTGTTGTTCTTGCAGGCAAGTACAACGGCAAGATCGAAACGCCGCGCATCTGTTCCAAAGCTCTTTCAAGGCAGGACATAGAGACGATGAAACTCGGCGCGCAGCCGGGCCTCACTGAACGGCGGAACTCCGGTCCTACCGGTCCTTTGTCCGAAGTCATCGTCGCCGCGTGGGAGTTCTCCGACGGGATCGACACCATCAAGGGCACAGACTTTGGCCCTTACCGGCTTGATCTTGAGTTCGTGAACCTGCCGACACGGGGCATGACGGGTCACAACTGGAGCGGCACCGTGTTTGACTGGAAGGAAGCACCCAAGCAATACGGTGCGATCAGCTTTCACGATGACGACATCGACGATGCTCGCTGGGAGGTCGATTTCGAATGGCAGGTGCCGGCCGATTGCAAAAGCCGCTCTTACGCGGCCAAGCTGACGACCGAAGACGGCGACGAAGACTACGTGCCGTTCTGGGTCGTGCCAGAGATCGGCAAGGAACAGTCCAAGATCGCCTTCATGGTCCCGACAATCAGCTACATGGCCTATGCCAACGAGCACGTGGCCTGTAACGCGGGCGCGGCGGAGTTGTTCATCTACCGCGTGCCGATCATGCAGCATCAGAACATGTTTTTGGCCGAACACCGCGAATATGGTGGCTCGATCTATGACACCCATACTGACGGCACGGGCATCTGCTTCTCGTCACGCTTGCGCCCGATCCTTAGCAACCGTCCCAAGTACGACCACTTCCTTGCTCAGGCTCCCTGGCAATACCCGGCGGATCTGCATCTGATCTACTGGCTCGAGACCATGGGCTATGAGTATGACTGCATCACGGATGAAGACATCACCTATGACGGGCTCGCACGCCTGGAAAACTACAACGTCATCATCACCGGATCGCACCCCGAGCATAACTCCGGCACGCAGCTTGATGCCCTGCATAACTACACGCAGCGCGGTGGTCGCCTGATGTATATGGGCGCAGACGCTTGGTATTGGGTGCATTCGTTCCACCCCGCCTACGAAGACAAAGGGCGCGGCGTCATCACCGAGATGCGACGCTGCGAATCCGGTATCCGCACATGGCGCGCCGACCCGGGCGAGTACTACCATGCCGGCACCGGCGAGCTGGGCGGCATGTGGCGTTTCAGAGGTCGGTATCTGCATTCGGTCGCAGGCGTAGGCATGTCTTCGGAAGGCTTCGACGTATCAAGCTATTTTTCCAGAACACCGGAGAGCAGCAACCCCCGCGTCTCATGGGCCTTCGAGGGGATCGACTACGACGAAATGCTGGGCAACTTCGGCCTCGTGGGCGGCGGCGCTGCCGGGTTGGAACTCGACATTGTCGATTTCACACTCGGGTCTCCTCCGCACACGCTGACGGTAGCAACCTCTGCGGGCCGTCACACCGAAGCCTATCTTCTGGTGACCGAAGACTTCGGTTTCAACCAGCAGGGTCTAGACGGCACAACCCATCCGCGCGTGAGAGGCGATATCGCCTTCCACGAGACCCCGAATGGTGGTGGGTGCTTCTCGTTCTCGTCGATTGCCTATTGCGGCTCGCTGCCTTGGAACAACTGCGACAACAATATCTCGAAGTTGACCAAGAACGTGTTGGACCATTTCATGGTCGATGGCCCCCTGCCCTCTGCCCCGGAGTCAGAGATCAGGGCGCGCGGTCGTGCTGATGGGGATGCTGAAAACCCTGATTTGATTCCGGCAAAGTAACAAAACCATGGGGCTGGCGTTCAGAACGCCAGCCCCAAAGCCGCCGGTCGCTTGCAGAAATGCGCAACCCGGCATGAAAAACGCGCTGCCAGCAGACCACACAGACACCGGAGGCCATCATGGTACGCAGACCAGATCTGGGCTACAGGGACGAGGGATTAAACCTCAGCGACCCGCACACGTTCGACAGCGTGTGTTTGCCCTTTGGCGAGGCGACAAGTCTGCCACGTGTCGCTTACAGGTCGCTTCAGTTCCTCTACCTCGAAGACGAGGCGGTCTGGACCCGCGAATGGATCCCTGTTGGCACCGTCCATGAAATTCCCGGTGAAGGTGACATCCTGCCGTTCACGCTTGGGTATCACGGCGTTCACGTCCAGAGGATGGAGAACGGCACACTCGAAGGGCGGTTCAACATGGCCCAGCATGGCGGGTGCCGAATGGTGCCAACGCAATGCCAGCAGGGTGAGCGGACCAGTTGCTCTTTCACGTCCTGCGGGTACAGCCGGGATCGCGGCCCGATTTCCAGTGTCGAAGGGCAGGAAGATACACGCACAATGTACCAATACCTCGGGCTGCGACCCGAAAGGCTGCACCCGGTCCATGTAGCGCAGGTTGGGCCGTTGGTGTTTCTCAACATTGATCCAAGCGGCGATAACGTCGATCTGGCAAGCGAACTGGGCTTGCCGCAACATTTGAGCAGTCCAACGGCTGTAAGGGTGCATCGCGAGTGGCTAGAGTTTGGCGCCAACTGGAAGTTTTCCGGTCAGGTACTGGCACGGACAGACGCCCTGTCAGGATCCTCGGACCGCTTCATGCGTGGCCACAGAACAGCTCTCGACGGCACGGAAATATCTGTCCAATGGGTATTTCCGAACATGATCCTTCTAAGCCAAGGGGCCGAGACCTGCGTCATCACGCTTCAGCATACAGCCATCACGAAATCCCTCTTCCGCGTCGAGATCCTGTCGAATGGCTCGCCTGACGCTGATCGTATGGCGTTCTGGCAAGCGGAACTGTGCAACGCCGGTGCCAATGCCGAGACGCTGCAGCAGGCAATACCCGCAAGTGCCGCGCGCGATGTGTCCTCTGACGTCGCCGCTGCGCGCCAACAACACGACATCGCCGCGTGGTGGGCACATATCGCGCTGGTCTCTCGCTTTGCGAACATGCCGCAAGTGGACAGCGATATCCCGATTTTTCGTAATGTGGAGCATTACCTGATATGACCGATCTTCCTCTCAAAGAGCCATCCAGCAAGCCTGGATACAACCTCATGGACGGGGTCGCCTTTTACGAAGCGGCCAAGTTCGATACAGCCTATGACATCTTTCACACATGCGCCGAGGCCGGCGACGCAACCGGGTGGTTCTGGCTGTCCACGATGCACATGAACGGTGACGGCATTGCCGTGGACAAGCAGACGGGTTTCCAATGCTGCCTCAAGGCCGCCGAGATGGGCAGCGTTCAGGCGCAGACCAATCTGGGCGTCATGTATATTCAGGGCGACGGCGTTGTCGAGAACGTCGAGACCGGTCTGAAATGGCTGTGCAGCGCGGCCGACGCTGGTGACACCGGGGCACAATTCAACGCGGCAACCATTCTGTCGGCGGGCAAGATCGTCGAAAAGGATCTGGAGACCGCGGCAAAGTACTATCAGATGGCTGCAGAAAGTGGATACCACCCGGCGCAGGCCCGTCTTGGCTTTAGCTACAGAAACGGTTTTGGCGTTCCGAAGGACCGCCATAAAGCCTTTATGTGGCTGACACTCGCGTCACAGCATGGCGCGGGCAGCGCCATCAGCATGCTTGAAGGATTGGTGTCGGAAATGACGCCGGACGAACTTCATACAGGCCATCAGATGGTTGAAAAATGGATGAAAGATCACCGTTCCGGTTCCGGTGATTTGTACTTCCGCGTGGATACCAACTAACCAGAAAGAGTATCAGCCGTGAAATTCAGCGTTCAACAGATCAAGTATGAGTTCCTTTACGCCATCAAGGAGTTCGACTCGGATGGCACGCTTTGGCAACTCATCACGTCTCCGCATCCTCCTTACGAGACACTAGAGGGGATGGGGTGCGACGCTGAAGCGTTCATCTACCTTGGCAAACCAGCTGGCACACCACGCGCCGCTTCGATCGTGAAAACGTACTTTATCCAACGTTTCGGAGTGGGCGATTCAGGGGCCTTCGAGGGTGAAGGAGTCGCTGAATGGGTGATCTTGTTCCGATCCAAGCAAAGCCTTCCGAATGAGGCCGATTTGCTTGAACCGGTCGGGACCGTCAAAGCCTGATTGTGAACGATTGCAACCTGAAGAAATCAACGCCGTGAAAGTCTTGAAAATATAGAAGCTGTGGCTTTGCAAAAGGGAGAGAGAAGACATGAAAGATATCACAGAACTGGCGACCGGGTTTTATGACATCGTAAACGGAGAGGGCGAATTGGGGGACGTCTTGTCGGATGACTTTCAGTTCGGGATCATGCCGGGGTTTCCATACGGAGGCGTTCAGGACGGGCTCGAGGCATCAAAAGCGTTCTTTGAAAAGCTTGGGCCGTTATTTGATAATTTTGAAGTTCATGCGGAAGAGTTCATTCCGATCAACGAGACCAGTCTTGTCGTAAAGGGCTTTTACAGAGCGAAAGCTGCCAAGACCGGGAAAGAAGTGGATTTCGAGACGGTGCACTTCTGGACGTCAAACGGCGAAAAGCTGACGCATTACAAGCATTACTGCGACACGGGCCTGCTCTGCGAAGCCTTGGGCCATGAGATTCCAGGATAAGGGACATTCAAGGCCGCCTTGGTGCTTTATGTCCAAGGCCTCGTCTACAAACTTGCACTGCGGGGCTTCTGCGCCAACACGGTCCAGACCTGCAACACGTACGTCAAGAGGGGCACCTGGACCTCAATAGAAGGCCTTGCGAGGAGGGCGAAAATCGCGCGCGGGATGGTCTATGTGAGCAGCCCGGCGTCGCGCTTCACCACCGGGATCAACCTTGTGACTGACGACGCTTCGACCAAGGTCGTCCAACTGAAAAACACTGATTTCCGATATTCAGGAGAAGAAATATGACTGCCGCTTTGTCGAACTTGGAAACGCTGACGATCGAAACCATACGCAAGGGCCTCGCTGCCGGGGATTTTTCTGCCGAAGACCTGACCAGTGCCTGTATCGCCCAGATCGAGGCGTGCAACGCTCATTACAACGCGATCATTTTCATCAACGATGCCGCGTTGGAAACGGCGCGTGATATCGACCGGCGACGCGCAGCGGGTGAACTATTGGGGCCGCTTGCCGGCGTACCTATCGTCGTGAAAGACCCGATGGATATGGTTGGTTTCCCGACAACGGCAGGGTGGAAGCTGCTGTATTCGGGGACCGGCGGTGTCGACCTGTTGCCAGCAACGGATTCTCCCGTGGTGGCCCGGATGCGCGCGGCGGATGCTGTCATCCTGGGCAAGACGAATGTTCCTGTACTGAGCCATACCGGAAGTCATGCGAATGACAGTTGGGCGGGACCGACGCTGAACGTGGTCATCGAAGACCGCGTTCCAGGTGGATCAAGCGCAGGCACCGCCGCGGCAGTGGCATCGAACATGTGTGTTGCCGGGCTTGCAGAGGAAACTGGGGGGTCCATCCAGAACCCGGCCTCTGCCCATGGACTTGTTGGTATCAAGCCAACTATCGGTCTCGTGCCCAATGCGGGCGTGGTGCCGCTCTCGGCCAATCGCGATGTAGTCGGGCCTATCGCACGCAACGTGACCGACGCGGCACTTTGCCTGGATGTTCTGGCCGGATACAGCGCGGAGGACCCGAAGACTCTCGCAAGCGTTGGGCAAATTCCGGCAGACGGGTATGCCGCTGGCCTCACCAAAGATGGGCTGGCAGGTAAGCGGATCGGCCTTTACGGACAAGGATGGCGGAATCAGCCGTTGTGTGAAGAAACCTCGGCCTTGTATGAGCGCGCGAAATCCGAACTTGCAGACGCCGGTGCCGTGCTTGTCAAAGACCCCTTCGAGAACACAGAGTTCGCATCGCTGAGAGAGCCCACAGCCCCCACTCCTAATTTCGACGCGCGTGGTCTTGAATCTGTTGCCTATGACCTCGGCCAATATCTGCGTCGCCTCGGGCCGGATGCAGCTTTGAAAACCTTTGCGGAATTCGCTGCGGCAACCCGTGCGGAAAACGCTTTCGCGCCGGGAGGCGTATTGGAATTTCTAGACAGCCTGCCGGATTTCCGCGCTGCGATGGAAGACCCGACGCGGCCTCCCGCGCTACCTGAGTTCATCGCCTTGAAAGCCGCCTACCTGGCAATTTTCAATTCTGTCTTCGACGACCAAAAGCTCGATGCGCTGGTTTTTCCGCAAATGCGCCAAGAGCTTCCGGGCCTTCATTCCGGTGAGACGATCCAGGAAACGACGGTTGGCGAGTTGAATATCGCAGGACTGCCTGCCGTGACCGTTCCCGCTGGGTACTACGCCTCCGGCGCGCCTTTCGAGCTTATCTTTCTCGGTAAACTGTGGTCGGAGAAATCACTCATCGCCCAAGCCTTTGCCTATGAACAGGCGACCCCCTCCGTGCCAATGAGAGTGAGACATTCGACTTGCTGAAGTTTACACTTGAGGGCGAAGGAGACCGAACCCATGGTAATGCCTTCACAGATGCCACCTTCACAGGATACCGGATCTGAGATTTCGCCTACGATCCCAC
>Ga0307930_1001937_pt1 | contig 16050 bp, 18 predicted proteins | sample OrgLakmetageno46_FD_203161 | JGI IMG/M metagenome (GOLD analysis project Ga0307930, IMG submission 203161) | Saline water microbial communities from Organic Lake, Antarctica - #46 | ecosystem: Environmental > Aquatic > Non-marine Saline and Alkaline > Saline | place: Antarctica: Organic Lake...
TGGATGCGATTGCACCAATGTCGTTTCCTTCCTTGGTGGCGCTACCACTATCATGAGCTTCAATTGTTGAATCGCCACTTCCGGATTCATCGCCCAAGGCCATGCGCAAATTGAGAGCAAATGTCTTAGCATCTGGGTGATCGCTCCAGCGGTGGCCAGTGTGACCCTCCAGGATGTCGTTCACGTAAGCTTCAGCGAGAGCAAAGGGCCAAGAGCTATCGCTGCGTAGACTCAAGGTGAGGCATGTACATGCAAGCAAGGCGTTTGAGAGGCCCGCTGGGCACCCTGGTTTGAGCCAACGGCATAAAACTCTCATAGCATGGGGTTCAGCAGCTAGAGGCGGCATTGTTTGCACAGCGCGAGCCACAGTGAGGTAAGCTAGCCGCCCAGGCTCGTGCTGCGAGGCAGGGTTGCCGTGACCACCGCCGCCTAAACCTCCACTCGCAACGGGTGCTGGCTCAAGATGGACTAGAAGGCGCCTGAGCGATTGAGCTGCCTTCAACGCATCGTTAGTGTGCAGTTCTTGCAGGTCGGCCACAGCTCCTGGCCCTAACTTCGGCTGCTCGCCAGCGCTGGGTTTGGGTTTATTCATTTCACTCTCAAGAGTTCTTCAGCAGCTGAACCTAAGAAGCTTGGCGATGTTAGCGACTAGATCGTGTAGTGACTGCAGGCAGTATTAACCTAGAGACAAGCTTTTTACCTGCTCGCGCGACCAGTAGAGCAGTCAAAGCTTCCGGTCTCCCAGTCTACCTTCCTTTACGGCACGCTTTAGAGGGGCATTTTGGCATCCTTCCTTCCTTCGCTTCGAAAGTACGAGAAAATTACGGGGAGAGCAAACTCACGAATTCTTGAGGTCTGACTCCTTTTCTTTTCATTTGTAGATTCTCGTCTCTCTCAAAAAGTGAAACATCATGGTGAAGTTGTTACACTTCCTAAGTATTACGGCTTGGCTGACGCTAGGCGCAGACTTAGCATCAGCCTGGGTCAGCCCATCACGTCTATCAAAAGCCCGGTTGCTCGCCCCGCCGGTACAGCTATCGCGTTCACCAAAAGTGTTAAGTCGCCCGCCGGCACGGTCAGCGACAACCACGCATGCTGAAGTTGTAGGAAGCGCGAATCTCGACTGGGCAGAGCTTGGTTTCGAATTCCGTCAGACGAAAAGCCACTTGAGATTTACATTCAAAGAAGGAGCGTGGGACGAGGGTGAGCTGGTTTCTGGCGAGCCGTACATCAATGTGAGTGTTGCCTCTACAACTGACAACAGCTTTTGATGACAACCCGGCGTGGCTTCGAAAGCCTACTTGATATGAAGGATATCACGAGGGCGACAGTAATTCTATAATGGTGTCATGTGGGGTATTTTGACTTTGATGGCTTCATAATGATTATTTTGGAGTAGTGGTTTGTTATCGCCCGGCCCTCCGTTTTCACCCTAGGTACACGTTGCTGCCACCGGCCTTCACTACGGTCAGAGCTGTTTCGAAGGGCTCAAGGCGTTCGCGCAAAAGGACGGGTCAGTGGCCCTTTTCAGACCTGACGAAAACGCAAAACGCATGCAGTCGAGCGGCGAGCGAACCTTGATGCCCACGCTGGACACAGCCACCTTCGTGGAAGCGTGTAGGCGCGTCACTGCCGACAACCTAGCCTTTGTGCCACCGTACGGCAGCGGAGGAGCGCTCTACCTGCGGCCTTTGCTCTTCGGGTCAGGGCCGCGGATTGGACTGTCGCCCGCAGATGAGTACACTTTGCTCATTATGGTGATGCCTGTCGGAGACTACTACAAGGTGAGTACAAGAGGATTGAGCTTTCTCCTGATGACGGTAATTTTGTAAACCATGCACGAACGCGAATTATGACTGCAAAGCGACAGAGTAGTCTCAGTCAGTGCTTTGTCTGGTCTCAACTCCTTTAATTTGATGCACCTTCTTCTAGGGCGGATTAGCGACGCCAGTGAAGGCCCTAGTGGTGGAGGGCTTCGATCGCGCAGCTCCGCAAGGAGTTGGAGGGGTAAAAGTGGCAGGCAATTATGCCGCGGATATCCTGCCAAACACCCTGAACAAAAAGAAGGGCTACCCCATTTCGCTCTACCTCGATTCCAAGACCCAGTCTTACATTGAAGAATTCTCCACCTCCAACTTCTTCGGTATCAAGGATGACGGCAAGACGTACGTCACTCCGGAGTCGGCTGCGGTGCTTCCCTCCATCACCAACAAAAGCTTAATGGCGCTGGCCACTGCGGCCGGCCTCAAAGTGGAGCGGCGAGCTGTCCCGGTCGACGAATTAGACGACTTTACCGAGGTAGATATAAAGCGCTGTCTTCCCTGTATACTTCGAGTGCACGTTGCTGCAGGCTTCAATTCGTCGTTTCCGACCATCGCACGAGGACTTCGTGCAGTTTTCGGATGAATGAGGCTTCGATGATTGATTCTTGTGGCTTGCTTACTCTAACGAGTTAATTCAATAATTCTTTACTGTCTTCATTTCATAATCATTTCTCGTGTATTTTGAACAGGTGTGCGCGTGTGGTACTGCGGTCGTCATTACTCCAGTGGGCTCGATCACGCACGGCGAGAAGGTCTACACCATGGGATCCTCCGGGGCGGAGGCCGGCGCATCCGCAGGACCCGTCTCCAAGCAGCTCTACTCCACCATGCGGGCGATCCAAAATGGCGAGGAACAGGGCCCCGAAGGCTGGATCGTGAAAGTGTAATGGCTTAGTCTTACTTGGCAAGATTGGAGGGCAATGGGGTGTGCAGTAGTAGTCACGACGCGCGCGGATTGGTTCAGTGGAATGATGGGGCAAATTATTAATTATTGGCCTGCACACGAGGGGGGGGGGCTGCTGGGCACCTGCTCGGTCTGCTGGCTATTACCATCAGAGCTCATCATGGGGACATGCCCGGAAGTCATTCGCCCTGCCCGCCTTAGAAACTTAAAATCGTCTTGGTTTTGGTGTTCTTAGAGTAATAAGAACTGATGAACATCTTTGTTCGAATTACAACTTTATACCGTTTTGCCATTTTGCGTTTTGGTTCTGGCGTTATCCGTTATCATGCGAAATGCAGAATTAGCCAAAGTCAATGAGCCACCCATTACCCGTAGGCCACAGGCCCGACCTTAATATTTTCTGATTCTATAAGCGCCACGTGGGGCTCAGAAGTCGGCTTCAATTTTCTTGTAACTAACAAATGAACAGTAGCTTTAGTACTACTTATACTTGGTACTTGGTTTTCAGATGGCACGCCTCAAACTTATCTGCTCACCACTTCTCAGCGGCAAGGGCCACGGCAGCTCCAGTCTTTATACCACTAATGTGGCCACGGTATTGAAGAAGCACAATAAGGAGCATACTTGGTCTGGATATTTGAACCGGCTCTCAAGGGGGGCCGCCGTTAGAGCGGCTATGGCTACCGCCGCTCAACGTATTGGAGAAAGAAGTGTAATTCTTGAAGTAGTAGATCACGAGCAAAATGGCAAGAGCAAACATGGAGGCCGCCACCACGGCAGCTGACCCACTGTTCACGGCTTCTCGCAAGGCGCCGCACTTGGAATTGCGCTCGTCTTCCTGCTGCTGAAGCAGGAGGCGCTGGACTGTTTCGGGGTCTTCGTAATCGCCCACCTGGGAATGAACGGAGACGCCAAGGAGTAAAATTTACAAACAAATCGATGAGATGGTTACAATACGATATCCTAAATATGATAATTAGACCTCAAAGAAAATGGCGGTGTGAGTGGGGAGGCATGTCTAGGGCTTTCATGGTATTACCTGAGCCTCCGATAACTTCATGCCCAGCAGTTTTTTCAGCCACCTTCTGAAGCGAGTAGCTTTTGACAGCCTTGCCACTTTACCCGTCGCATACTCTAATTCAGTAGTCACGTCACCATGGTAATTTAAGTCCTTTTCAGCCACAACTGGCATGAGCGGGCTCAGCTCGTTCGATTCCAAGCTGCCAAGGCCACTCGAACTCGTAGCTATAGCTGCTTCTGCTGCGCATCGTACTCGCACCCCGCTCTGAGCTTCTATTTGAGCCAAGTCCTTTTCTGTGAATGATACAACTGGATATACTGCGGACGCGGTTCGGACTGGGCGATTAACATTGGCGCTACTGCGGCTGGTGCCTCGTGATGCGTCGTCTTCGTTTTCGTCACGTACTGTATCATTTCTCGGAGCGCTTGATGCCATTACTTCGACTTATGATCGAATGCTAGATGAGGCAACCCTCGATTTAGAACTAAGTATACAATATGGCTAGACGGTGTGGAATAACTCGTATTGAATTGGCTCATGAACCATGCAGTAGCAAAACTGGAAGGACTATACGCACATAAGACAGGTGCCGAAGAAATCTAAATTTAGGCAAAGCCTTGAGCTAAATGCTGAACTTGAACACACAAGTGTCGAAAGCCTTCTGGCTAGCAGGTCTCTTCAACTATTCTAGCTTCCAATGACGGTTAAAGTAAGCAGTGTAAAGTAGAAAGCGTCGCAGGGGGCGAATGATATTCCTGCTTGTTTACCAACGTGCCCATGCTATCTCTTCATCGTGCCTCCTCTTCTTTTGCCGCAGAAGAAGTGAGATTTCTCCCTGTCCTTGTGACCGTAAACGATACGAATTATTTAATCTGACGCACACTTTTCTTCTGGCTAGCTAGCCGTTTAGTAAGAAGAAGTATCGACTGTGGATCCTAATTACTTCTTAGCGTGCTGCCTCTACACTTCATCACGCGCCAAGACCTTGGTAGTTGCGTTAAAATGGCGCTTAGGAATCGCTTATCGCCGACATCAAATAACAATCGTAATTTGGGCACCAATGCTGAGGCTGTAGAAGAATCTATTCAGCTTCTTACGGAGGCTGAGATCAAGGAACACCAAGTGGAATCCAACATGGTTTCATCCTATTGGCTCTATTCCCCGCAACCGAAACAGTCAAAATCCCGCCACAGCTTTTCAGATTTGTCTGCTGAGGTATTATGTGCAGATGCTGAAGCCGCTCGGGCAACAGCAGCGGCGGCTCAGGCAAAGGCAGACCTGGCGAAGGCAACGGCCAAGGCAGCGCAGGCCAGCAATGCTAACAATTTTTCATCACCATGCAAAGAAAATGTTGCGACTCAAAACTTCTCGCCTAATATAAAGTCTTCGTATGACTTATCGTCGCCTTCAAAATCTAAGAAGTCCTCTTCAAATTCGACGAAGTTGAAGCACGCGTTGAAGACAAACGAAAGTGTTAACACGGACAACTCGAACCAAGACCTGGTTCCGAAGCGAGTCTTCTCGCCTATTGCTGATGATAAAGGAGACAGCAACAGTTATGCGGTATTCATAAGTTTTTAAAAGTTGAATTCGCCTTTGCTTTCGCCTCACTTGGTGACCTGTTTCGTTCATTTTGTGTTGACTTGGAAAAATTACACATTTATTTTTCTTTATTCTTCAATTACACACTGCTTCCTTGCAGGTGCTGTTTCCATATCAGTCTGCAGATGCCCCCTTGGGCATTACAATTGCCATGCGAGTCGCACCCTCTGCTGACGGTGGACCCGTGAAGAAGCTCGCGGTGTGTTTGTGCTCTAATCTTCGAAGCTCATTTGTTCAATTTCTGAGATTGCTGGTTCGGTGTCATTGTGTGCATTGATTGTCAGCTTCCTGCACGCTGTCTCAAATTCAGTCCCTCTCCCATACACATTATAGGTGGTCTCGATGAACCCCAAGGGCTTGCCTGTAGAAGTGGGTGACGTCATCACACATGTAGGGGACGAGCCCTTGCCGCACGCCATGCCGGACCCTCTGCGACTGGTGACCAGCCTCGTGCGCAGCAAGCGAGCTCAGGTGAACAAACAAAGTATACCCGAACTCCAGGTCAAATTGCATAGTAAAATCAAATCCTTCCCTGTCATTCCCAGTGCCTCATCACGTGTCATTGCCGTTGTCTCTTCAGGGGCGAGATGTGGTCATCTTTTTCAAGCGGGCCGCGGCTGCCCCTGCTCTCTTCACTCCACCGCCAAAGAAGGCCTCCAACAAAAGTGCTCGCCGCAATTCGAACGCCACAAACAACCAAGCAAAAACAGGCACTGCTCCTTCGCCTCTCAAAGTCATGTCAAGCCCGCGTGCGACCGGCGGCCTGCATTTCAGTCGCCGCGCCAAACCTTCCCCTGCGCGAGCTCCGCTAGGAAATGTGAAGGGCTTGTCGAATGTGGAGGCTGTGCCATCAGCACTGGATTCATGCATGGATAAAGATAGAGACATGAAGACAAAGACGCTCGCTTCGGACACTGACCATAGCGACTCACTTTCCTTGAACACTGAAAATGAAACAACTCGAGCAGACGAAGACCAGAAGGCAGAAGCAGAAGGAGCGCGTACATCGTCTACCACGCAGGAAGACAAGAAAGAGGAAGAGTCAGCACCCAGCAGCAGTTCCCTCGAACAGCTTATGGAGAAGTACAAGGCTCACCACGCTCATCTTGAGAACCACATCCAAGCATTGGAGTCTGCGGAAAGTGCTGCCACCTCAGCAGACTTTGCCGCAGCCGCCACCCGCGAAGAGCTATTGGCTGAGTCCAAGGCCTCCGAAGACAAGGTAAATAAAAGCAAATACAGTTTTATCCTTAAGAGCTCCTGAGTATCCTGAAATGCCCCCCAAAATACGAGAGGTTCTCAATAGATGCTCTCATTGATATTCTACGCTTCACATGTAACACCGAATTGTTACCTCACATCCATCTTTCACATGCACTATGCAGGCAGCAGCCTCGCACGCAGCTCTTCTTTCCGACTTTGAGGCGTCTCGAGCCGCGGCTGAAGGCGAGAAAACCAGCCTAGAAGCACACTGGGCACGCCAAGAAGCTTTGATGATCGAAGACCGCGCTGCACTCGAACAGAAGGTATACTCTGCCATCGCGATGCTACTAATATAGCGAATTCCTCGTCTTGTGCGCTATTAACATATGTGCCTTGCATCCTGTGCACTGTTTGCAAGTGTGCATATGAGTCTGCGCGGTTTCCTCGATTCTGACCCTTTTGTTGTCGCTGTTCTCATTTTAGATGGCGCTCGCTTCCCAAGCCTACCAGGAAGAGCGCGCGGCCGCTGAAGCTGCTTTCGAAGCGCATGCGGAGGCAGCGGCCAAGGACCGAGTTCAGCTGATGGAGGGGCCTCTGACCGCAGGATTGGGTGATGAAGGGCGACGCGAGCTGACGCAAGCCCACGAAGAGGAGCTAGCAGTGGCTGCTTCGGAGCGAGTGCTGGTGTTGGCCGAGATAGATGCAGTGGCGCGAAGGAAGGCTCAAGACACTGAGAACAAGGTGCGCGCATACACGTACATGTATCTCTTTGATATCAAATTGAAACAACAGCAAGCGCACACACGACTTTTGACGGAATCACAGCTTTTAGTGTATTGTTGTTTCGTTGGTGTCTAATGATGTTGAATGATGTTGGGGGTGTGCTAGGTCTTGGAGCTTTCTGGGCGTATTGCTGATCTTGCCGCCGACCGAGAGCTCTTGCTGTCGACCCATGCAGCTTTTCAAGAGGCGTCGGAGCATGACCGCGCAACTCTTATTGCGTCGTTTGACGAGACCAAGGCCCAACATGCGACTCATCTCGCGAAAGCACTCGATGAGCATGACACTGCTGCTGCCGAGCAGTTGAAGAGCCAAAACCAAGAGGATGCCACTGTGGTTGAAGCAGTAGTTGAGGAGAAGAAGTCAGAACAAGAGCACGAGCACGAGACTATTTCTACGGTAGTTCAGGAGAAGAAGTCAGAACAAGAGCACGAGCACGAGACTATTTCTACGGTTGTTGAGAACGAAGGAGAAATGGCTCCGAAGATGAGCAATGCTTCGCCGGAACAAGAGACCACTCTTACAGAAAAGGCAACAACGATGGCGACCTTGCCAATGAACTCTACGCCGATGCTCCTGAAGTGTGCTGCAGTGCTTGTAACGGTGGCAGGAGGTATGGCGGGTATGATTATTGCTTGCCACGCACTGCTAAGAGGCCTAAATACGAAGCCGGAAAGCGCCGTTGCACGGTCTTTTTCTTCATCTCAACTCTCGCGTAGCACTACCTTCGAAGATCAAGCTGCGATTGCATACCCAGCAGTGACCTCAAATATCGTGTATAGCGCAGTCAAGTGGCACCTCACTTCAGACACCTCACTCAACTTTGATGACGTCACTACTTCTCCTTTGCCCAACCTCCTGGCCTTACCTGCTCCTTTGAGTCACTTGAACCACTCATTGGTGATCATGGCAGCAGCAAATTATGAGACACAAGCGGGTCACTTTAACGAGGAAGACGAGGCACTAGAGTCATTGTACTGGGAGTGGCTGAAGCCATTGCCACCGCTGGCGGCGGAAGGTCCAGAAATTGAAGAAGAGTTGTGGGAGGAACCCATCATTGGTGAATGGTTGGCACACGAGGAAGGTAATGAAATGGAGATTCAATACACTGGTGCATACTCTGAATCGGCAAACGACTTGGGTCGCGACGAGAGGCAGAATGAGGTCAACGACGCATTAGTAAACTTATATTGGGAGTGGCTGGAGCCGTTGCCCGTATCGAAATGGGTTCATGAAGATGAACCAATCATTGGAGAATGGCTGGCACATGGAGAAGAAGAAGTCAAGTCAGGAGAAGAAGAAGAAGCAGGCGAATTTGAGGAAGACGAACCCGTCATTGGTGAATGGTTGGTGAATGATGAGGTATACGAAGAGGAGGCAGCAGTTTCGCATGCAAATCTTGTGGGACCATATTCGGCCATTGAGTTTGGTTTGGAGCTTACTTTCTATGCGCCAGTAAGCGCAACCATACCACCTGCCCTCTTTTGGAGCCCTCAAGCGAAGCAAAGTCGCAGTGGATGGACGCAACGCAAGGCCCCACATGCGCTTGATGCACCTCTCTGATAGAGCACAAATAGATGACAAGACAACAACCAGCCACAACTACTACTTCGCGTGGCGCGCTAATTGAGACCCGTGTATGGGCATGTACTAAAGAGACCTAGACCTAGACATCCAACTTTCAGATTTTTTTTAAAAGCTGCTGAAGTTGAAGTAGAGGCCTCCATGCCCATGTGCCGTAAATCGTACGAGTGACTCGCAGTTACCGCCTTGTGTTCTTGTATGTTACGTACATGCGAGATTTAAGTCCTCAGGAAGATATGGCTAGCATAAAACCTAGAACGAAAATTATGAATTATACCCCAAAGCTACGTTTATTTTTTTAGGCTTGAAGCAAGGGCTAGGGGCTAAAAAGCAAATACGAAAAACCCTTGTTTTTCATCCCGAGTAAGGAACCAATTGTAATTTGAAAAGCGCTGAGCGAACTAGCGGATCAGTACTGACAATACAATCAAGAATCGAATGGCGCTCCACCAAAGGGTACTCTAAATTCATGGTCGCCAGCTCGGTCTTAGTACTGCTGACGAGAGCCACTCGCCGAAGCACCTAAAGACTTCCCATGATAGTTGTTCTTTCCACTAGCACGGGCCACTAGGTAGGCGCCATGCTGCTGCGCTTTCTGAAGTGAAGTGTTGGCGGCGTAGTCCGGCACGCTGACCATTGCCCCCGCAGCCACGAGGGCCACCACTACAGGGCGGTGGCCGTGAGCAGCGGCTTCGATCGAGGGTGTAGCACCTTGCGCGTCCCTGGCGTTGGGGTTGGCCCCTTTGGCGAGCAGCAGTTTGACCATGTCCGTGGCGCCAGCTCGCGCCGCAAGATGCAAAGCAGTGACCTTGAGGGATAAGAGAGAGAAGGAGAGGGGACACGCACGTTGAGAGCGAAGAACGACAGAAAGTAATGCATGAATACAGCAGTCGAGTCAAGAAAGGCTGATGGAAGCAAAGATGGTGGTTACATCTCACCTGATCTTTCTTGGACTTGGCGGTCACCAGCAGGAGGCCTTGCTCGTGGTGTGCCTGGGAGTGCGCGATAAGAGCTCGGGCGAGGCCTTCGTGTGCGTCGTTACTTGCGCACAACATTAGAGCAGTGACCGAGTCGCGATCTCGCGCCATTGGATCAGCGCCGTGCACCATCTGTTGAAGTTTAGCCCAGAAGAAGCCGCATGAAAGATTGGCCATGAGAAGTGGGCGAGTTGTGAATAGAGAAATGGCATTCAAACAAGAAAAACGCCTCAATTGCACATCTCTCACTTTTGTTGACTTCATCGCAAATAAACAAGCACTAACCCTATCTCCCCACCTACCATCGAATCGACGAGATCCTTGAAACCTCGCTCCGCGGCCAAATGCAGCGGTGTGACGCCATCCAAGTCGTGGATCTTTGTCGAGGCCCCGTGCTCGAGCAGCCACTTGGCTGCTTGCCCGTCGTCACCCAGGGCAGTGGCTGCGATGAGGGGGGTGGTACCGTCGGAAGATTGCGCGTTTACGTTCGCGCCGTGGTTCACGAGCACTTTAACCTGCCAAATCATAGAAAGCTCGGCGTACGAAGAAATTAAAATAAGAGATGCAAGTACGATGAATCAATGGCATCTAAATACCCAGTATTTGAATTTGAAGCAAAGCTCACCACATCGAGATGTTTGGCTGCAAGAATAAGCGGAGTCGTGCCGATAGACGACAGCGCGTTTACAGGGGCGCCATGAGCCAACAGCAGCTTCACAACCTCTACATGGCCTGCTTCGGATGCATAGTGCAACGGCATTGAGCCAATGCCAGCACTCTTATAGACGCCCATGTCACTACCAACAAGTTCAACCAAAGGATCGGGAGCTACAGAGTGCTGCTCGGACAGTGCCACTACAGATAACCCCACAGTCAAGCGTGACACAGGCGAGTGATAGGCGCCAGCTTGGAGCAAAATTCGCGTAGCTTCTAGGTGGCCGCCAGCAGCGGCATATGCGAGGGGCTGCAACAAGCACCAGGGTACATGTGAGTAATCAGAAGATGATGGCTGGCTCGTCACATGAAGCGAATTTAAATGTTACATGAGATTCAAATGCATCAATCAAATGGCAAACACACCAGAATCTCTTTGAGTAAAAATCGAGAACCAGGCGTCCTTTTCTTCATCGCATTATGCAGAAAACTAACCCTAGAGTCACAAGCTGCAGTACTCACAGTTGCTGAGGAAGGGACATCTCGTTTGTTCGCCTTAGCACCGCAGCGCAGAGCAACTTGCATGACCATTGGAAGGCCTTGCTTAGCACCCACAGCGAGGGCATAGTCTGGTCCGAAAAATCCTAGGATACCAGCGGCGGCCAGTCCATACCACAGCGTTCGCGGCCAAGCCATCCCTCCAGGAGAAGGACCCTGTAAGAAGAGAAAAATAGAGATCTATGAGGTACACATGCGGCTACAGATAGTAATAGCCAGTGCAATAAATCTCTCGAGTATATCCTGGGTTTTAAGCCTTGAAAAATGAAAATAACTGATTCGCTACTGAGAACACAACTTCTTATTTCTCCAGTTAAAATGTTTTTTAATATAATAAATGATGATTATTATATCTATCAGCACTACTAGTAAGTGCGTCGCCATTTTGGATATTTTTTGGCGTTACTTCTTCGTCGTTTGCGTTCACTGCGTAAGTACAGGGGAGAAAGTCGACAACAGTCGATTTGGCGTGAGAAAGATACTCCCTGCAGCAGACGACAAAACGTGTTTCACGTCTCAAAGAAGGGGTATGGTGGTATCGGTCCACCGTCTGCCCATGAGCATTCTTGCGATGGTGGTGGTAGCATTCGGAGCAGCTGTTGGTGTCTCTGCTGCAACTCCCTCCGCTGCAGTCGACGGCGATGGCTCTCTACCTTCACTACCGAGTGTCTGCGTCATCATGCCAACGAATTCCCGGCCGGAGTTTGTGGGGCACGCCCTGTCCATGATCTCGCGCCAAGATTACCCGTTGGAACTTGTCAGCGAAGTGGTGATAGTGGACGACTCTCCAGACGAACTTCAATTTCCTACTGATCGGCATACTGGCACTGCGACATCGACCTCGACCACCGCGACAGGTCTGAACTACGTTCACTATGCGCTCACTTCCCCGGAGTCAATCGGGGCTAAGCGCAACCGGGCCGCTCAACTCTGCACCGGCCAAGTGGTTGTCCACTGGGACGACGACGACTTCTACAGCCCACAGCGCACCCGGCTACAGGTGGCTCCAATCGCTGAGGGACGCGCCGACCTTACTTTGTTGGAGCACCGGTGGACGTACTTTATGCGGGAAGACGAAGTCTACGCCAAGCGTGACCCCTCATCAAAGTCGTGGGGGCCGCACTTTGGCACGCTGGCGTGGCGCCGGTCTCTCTTTTCTGAAAACGGTGTGCATTTCCCCGATACTTCCAAGGCTGAAGACTACGGTTTCGCGCAGTTTGCCATCAAAGATGCCGCAGCCCGCCTGGAAGTAGTGGTGGAGGACCCTAGCAGCAACAAAAACAACAGCGTCTCATCCTCGCTATCACGGGAAAAGCAGCCTCCCCTCTTCGTTTGCGTGCGTCACGGCAGCAACACTTGGTCTTGGAACGACGGGGCACGGCAAAGCCAGGTGCAGTTTCAGGAGGAAGAAGGGGCGCGTGGGGTGGAGAGGCTGGATCCGGCCGATGTGCTCAGTAGAGACAATCTTGCCTTCGCGGTGCGCATGCGCGCTACGGGTGTTCTCAGCACGCTGGCCGCACGCAGAGAAGCTTCGCCAGCACCCAAGCTGCGGCTGGACGATTCCATTGACCCCAATTTTTTCAACTACCTGTATGGTGATGCGTTGATTCATCAAGACGCTCGCCAGTTGGCCACGTTCAAGAACGCCCGAGGATCTGAGGTGGTGGGTGATGTGTTCTCTTATTCCGATTGGCTCGAGGACTATGATTTCCAAAGTGAGTGCGCGTACTCGGATTTGGTGAGCGGCAATTCTCACGATCGAAACGACGCGTGCAAAACCGCAAATGTCACCTACGATACGACGACGTCCGCAGATTGGACAGAAAGCGGCGGTCCTGTTGGCTTGGAGACAATCGGGGATGCCGCTCACGGTGGAATTTACTCTCGTACAGGGGATGTCACACTGACGGATAATCTTATACTGGTCTACTACACCACGCTGATAGTACATGGTGACGTGGATGCAAATGGTCATAGCATTGGCATTGGTGCTTTTGGGCGTCTGCTCGTGATCGGAAGCCTTCGCAATATTGGAAATTTCACTCTGGGGAGTTTCGGTACACTGAATGTGAGCAATAATGTACATGTCAGTGGTTTTGTGAACTTATGGGGTGGGGGCGCAAGTAGTTCTCTTGAAAATGGAGTCACACCCCCAAGTTGGCTGACTGCATCAACTGACCGACAAGGCAGAGTGGGTGTATATTCAAGCACTGCAATTATTGGGAATTTCACTGCTAGTGCGGGTCTCAACCTGCAAAACTGGGCTTTCCTTGAAGTTGGGGGTGATTTGAGCGGCGGCGACATGATAACTGGGGGATGGGGAGCTTGCGGCACCGAAGATCTGATTAAGCACTACTGGGACATGCTGGACGATTATGAACAGAAGTCTTGCGTCATGCTGGTCAAAGGTAGCCTTTATGCACAGAACGTGTCGATGGGCATTACTGCTGCTATTCTAGAGAATCTCGATGTCGGTGGCATTAGGGATTCCTACAACTCAGCACCGCTGTTCGTTGGGGGGCATGCTGACATATCGCTGTCGCTTTCATCTGATAGGGAACTTAGGGTTGCCGGAGATCTTACCGTTGGATTGGACCTCACTTTTTCTAACTATGAGAGGGTGACTGGCGGCGCTAAAGTGATGGTCGGTGGTGACGTTTTGGTGAAAGGAAAGTGGTACTGGACAGGTCTTGACACCTATATATATTTCAACGTTACTGGAGATGTGGTCATGGCTCGCAGCGATTTATTAGCTGTTTCCGGATATTTTTTTTTTCATGCGGCGGAAATCTCGTTCTTGGAAACGTCTACTTCAATCAGTTCGGAAATACTATAATTGTAGAGGGAGATGCCAAAATCCTTGGGGACCTAAGTTTGCGAGCAACCTCTTCATCGTTTGAGTGCAGGAATCTTGATGTCAACACAGCTTTTTTATTGGGTGCGTTAACTTGTAATAATTTGAATGCCAGCTCCCTCGCCATTTCATCCCTCGTTGTTTTCAACACATCTGGAGTTTCTGTCGTCATTGGGACCCTTGAGTTGTCGCCTCAGTCAACAGTGGTATCGCCCAATACGGATATTCAAATTTTAGACAAGCTCATCCTCGCTCCACATTTCTATTCGAGTTGTTTGGAAGACGAAGAATATACGATGGTCACAGCAGGCATTGATTATCTAAATTCGAGCCTTACATGGGAGTGTCCATGGAACGAATGTCCATTCTCTACTTCTGATGTCAACGAATATCATCCTACCATTGAGTGCTCAAATGCAAGTAAAACACATTGCATTGTCGAAGCCCAGCCAAACATGCATGCTTCCAAAGATTTCACCTTCAAAGCACCATGGCTCTACGACTTTGCCATCAATCGCTGCTTCGTCGACGCCAATGGAAACTATCTCGCTTACCCAAATCCAAGTCCTGTGCCGACTATTGTCACCACGATATCGCACCTGCCCACAGTATCTCCAGTGCCATCTTATACCCCCACTACTCCGGCACCCTCAGCTATCCCCACGCCAAAGCCAACGACAGCCGCGCCTACTTTGGTCCCCACAACACCTGTCCCCACTCCGGGGCCAACAATGCCCCCGACGCCAGAGCCGACGCCTACGCCCTGGTATGATACAGTGGACAGCGACTATTTACTGGGTGGCGCCGCGTTCGTGGGAGTCACCGCGGCCGCCGCCATGGCCTGGCTCTTCAAGAAGCGCATCAGCCGCTGGCCCCCGTTACTTCGGGTCGCGACCTGCGGCCTCTCGGTCATGAGCGTGGCGATCGACGCACTATACTGCTATGCAGCTGCGTCATCGCCTCAGTTCTGCTCTAGCTGTCCCACCTACGATGCACCGCTCATCACCTTCCTCAGCTTCGTCATCTGCGCCGTGCTGCTGTTACAGCAGCTCAGTCGCCTGAAACTTGCGATCGATGGTGAGACTACCTACCAGCGCGCAAGTTTTTATGCCCTGGTGATGATTCTTACAGCCCATGATGGCAGTATGATCGTGTGGCTGCCGTGGACGGAGACAGAAGCGACCAAGAAATTGTACGGATATCCGGACTTTTCGAGCATTGAGTTTTCGGGCTGGTGCATCGTGCTACGAAAGATCCCTATGTTCGTCATCCAGACCCAGAACCTTTCCTCAGAATCTAACGGCACGTGGCAAGTCGATTACGCCTCGGCCGCGTTGTCAGGCCTGATCCTTCTGTACTCCCTTGCGCAGAAGATAGTGCTGTCACTAGCAACGCGTCGCATGCAGCTGGACGTGGTCGTCGTAACCAGAGACCAGGTCGCATCTCACTACGTCGGTAGCGGTGGTGACGGCTCGAGAAGCTCTGCTGGCTGCAGCCTCGTTGGTGCCACCGATCGAGCTGCTGCTTTTGGTAAATACGACGGCGATGCAACGACGACGGTGTTGCCCACTGGCGAAGAGCTGCAGTCCCCACTTCTGCCACACAGCGAAGGGCACCCTCGAAGCGACGCCGAGCAAGGCGCAGCTACACCTACCGCTGTCGACACCTTTGCCGCTCCTCTTCGTAGCGCACAACGGCAGCATCAGCAGCAGCCGAAGAAGCAGGAACCGTATATTGGGAATAATTCTAGTGACAACTGCCACGCCGTCAAGTATCTCCAGTCGCTTTTGTTTGTCTGCTTGGGCGCAGGTCTTCCTGTCCTCATCATCACCGGCAATCTGCCATCGGACGACATGGTGGAAAAAATCGTTTTCTCTTTAGCCATTGGCATCATTGGCATCATGGTGGCCACGGCTATTTTCGTGTGTTTCTTCCAGGGCATTCAAATGTCCTTATCTTGGAGGAACCGTGAAATCGTTCGCAGGTCTTTCTTGGAGACGCAGAAGGGGGCCCTTGTCACCAAGGAAAAGGAAATTGAACAGCAGAGCGCGCGCATTGAATACATCAATAAGCAGCTCGAGGCGCAGGGT
>Ga0307930_1001939_pt1 | contig 16044 bp, 15 predicted proteins | sample OrgLakmetageno46_FD_203161 | JGI IMG/M metagenome (GOLD analysis project Ga0307930, IMG submission 203161) | Saline water microbial communities from Organic Lake, Antarctica - #46 | ecosystem: Environmental > Aquatic > Non-marine Saline and Alkaline > Saline | place: Antarctica: Organic Lake...
GGCTGCCCCTCGGAGTTGCTCCCTGTACCTCTGCAAGAGCACGCCCACCCTGCGAGAGGGCGGCGACAAGCCAAGCAGGAGGTGCCAAGAAAGGGCGGCGGCTTGACCGGTCATAGAGGTCGCGCACGCATTTCGCCACGGAAGCTCTCAAAAATGCCTGGTGCTCGCTCAAATCGCTGCCGTTGCGAGCACCCCCAGCTGCTGCTAACGATGAAGCTGCCGTCGAGGCTGACGCTGCTCCTGCGCTCGGTTTGTCGTAGTCGGCCCACACCAAAGTAAACAAGCGTTCCTTGTGCCATTTGACGAATCGACGCAGCTGGTGAGCTTCTAACGGCTTCTCAAGCAACTCCGAGTCGTCGAGCACCACCATCAGTTGCGACATCAAAAAGCACAGCACCGCACACACAACTCCGCTTCCACCGTCAGAACCAATGTCTTCAAATGCGTCTGCGCCACTAGAGGTACTGCCGCCGCTACTGCTGCCGGAAAAGAGCCCTCCTCCTGCCCCACCGCCGCTGCTGCTGCTGCTGTTTGCAGGTTTCGGGTGCGCATGTTGAAGGTATGCCCAAAGGCCTTGCACTAAGTCCGGCCGTCCTTTCACCACTGAACTGAGGGCCAGGGAGTGCAGGAGCCAAAACACGAGCGGCGTGTTGGAAGTAGCCCGGCTTGGGTGAAGGCCTTTGGTGTTTGGACTCAGCCATCGCCGAAAGAGCACCGCCAGAAAACGAGCGAGCGGGCGCACGGCAACGCCAGCCGCCACGGACGGGCTTACGCTCAGGCTGCTGAAATTGTCAGAGACATCCGCGAGACCGTCACTGACTGCTTGTAAAGAGCTTTGCGAAGAGAGCGACATTTGAAACGGGCTACTGGAGCTGTTATAGGCCTTGGCAGCGGTGGTAGACTGCGCTGCGAGCGCACCAGCCACGCCTCCATTGGGCCCGCCGGCGAGGTCACCGTGTGCCGCTGCTCTCGCCGTGTGCGACGTGTTCATGAGCCCTTCGTTGTTCGACCGGAGGGGCGACAGCGCAGGGAGCTGGCTGGCGTCCTCGATGCGGTTGCCGTGGCCTCCTGAGATGCTGCCACGACCGCTGCTGCTGCTGCTGCTGCTGCTGCTATTGAAGAAGCCAGTGAAAGCCTCCGACGCAGCACGCGCGGCGTTACTGCTCGACAAGGCCAGACGATGCGCCCACGTAGAGTCGAGCCATCCCCCAGAGCGGTGCTTTCGCTTCGCATCGGCAAAGGCCAAGTCGGCCGCAGAGAGAGCGCCCCCTGCGGCACCCCCGCCAGATGCGTCACTTTCTCGCAAGCTAGCTTCGTCTGCTTCGTCTTCTTTGCTTCGAACACTCAACCCATGCACCAAGCTTGCAACACCGCTGGAAGGACCCAGTGCAGCAAAGGCAAGGGAGTCCAAGAAAGTGCCTGCGGAGCGACCTTCGACGAGGGACCTCACTTGAACCACTAGAGGTGGAGGCAGGGTAACTGGCGTGTGCGACACTCCTTGAGTAGACCAGGTCACCGCTGCAGTGTCACTGAGAAGACCGAGCGGCGCATTCTCGAGCAACACTGCAAGCAAATCAAGTAGCACGCTGCCATCCAAGACAGATCTTCTCCCTCCAGCTAATGACGGTGCCTCGGAAGGAGGACTTAGCACCTCTCCACTCGCTGCCGCGCTGCTCGGTGATGTTTGAGGAGGAGCACCACAACCTGGAGTTCCATACGTGAAGCACGACCGCCTCCCCAGCACCACTAGGTTCCCCAGGAGCCAGTGGTCGGAGCTTACAATGGGGTGATTAGGCACGCTTGGCGGCAGGACCTGCGTCAGCGGCTGCCCCCGGTCGCGAGTTTGCTCAAATGCCGCGGCCAAAGCATGCAGCAAGGAATACCACAGCTTAGGTGTCCCCAAACCATCAGACAACACGGCGCCGGTTTCAAGGTTTCCACTGTAGTTACCGTTGCTAGTATCGCCTTGAGCGCCACCAGTGCTGCTGGCTGTTGCTGCCGTGCCTGAAGTTTCAGGAGGCCTACAGTAACTGCAAGCCCCGAGCACGAGGCGGCCGTAGTTCCTGCCGTCTTGGCGCCAAAAGAGCAGGGGCACAGAGAGCACTTGGACGGCAAACGAAGCCAGCATCGAGGTCGAGGGTGGCAAGCAGCGCAAGGGAGTAGAAGAAATAGAAGACGTTGGCACGGCTGGTTGAATACAGTACATGCTTAAGCGCCAGAAGGCACCCATCAGAGCATGCACCTGCGCTCGGTTAGGAGCTGGTACGCTGCAACCGCCACACCAGCCCTCGTCGCCACCACTGGCTCCACTCGCAACGCCTCCATCGCTTGCTATTGCACGTGGCTCCGGCAAACTCAAGAGCACTTGACGCAAGCGACCACACTCCACTAGTTGGTGCTGCAGCGTTTCGGTGCACGCAGAGCGAGCTTCTGCACCTATCGCAGCGCTGCTGCCACCATCCGTAATCAAGCATTCCAAGCAAGCCAGCGCGTCGAGTGCACCTTGTTCACATGTACCAGGAAGCAACTCGTCAGTCCTAGGAGCAGCGCTACTACTGAAGCCTATGCTAGGATTGGGGCATGCCTCTGCAATGGCAGCGGTTGCTAAATCCAGGCAGGCGCTGACCAGCCGCCGTAGCCGCAGCTGCACTGCTAACCCCTCGGGAAAAGCAGCAGTTGCAATGCCCGCTTTTCCATCGTTAGTGCCTTCTTTCCAGCTAGGTTGCCCTGCTGCATTTAAGGACTCGGTGCTTGCTAGATTAGAAGCACCTTCTTGGGAGCGAAGCGACGGCACGACCACGAGACCTAATAACCGGCTCATCAGAACACCGTCCGTGGCTGCCAAAGGTGCTGTGCCCTTAGCCCATACACAGAGGAGCGACCGCATGAGTGAATGTGCCGTAGCTGCAGGCGGCACAAACGGCAAACCTACTGCCCCGAGAGCAGCAGTGACATTCGCTACATCGTCAAGTTGCTGTGTCAAAGCTGCGCGTGTGCTGCGAGCCAAGTGACGATGGGTGGCTCCGCGCCGTGCACGCGCTTGCATGCGCACAGCATGGCTGGTCGCGCGTCGTTTGTGCTCGCGGGCTTCGCGCTCTTGACGTGCTTGCTCTACTGCTGCCTCACGACCACTCGGTGCCGGGGTCTGGCCGTTGCTAGCGCTAGACGCCGCAGTGAAACTGCTACTGCCTCGGGTGTTCGTAGCTGGCCCTCGTCGAGACACGCCTTTGAGAGAGGCGTCCGTTCGAAACATAGCGCTGACAGAAGAACAATAAAACCCCACGTAAGTTTGTTTGTGGGAGATGAGATAAACAAGCGTAAAGTGCCTACAATAATACAAGCAGAGTGCGGCTGTGACGAGTATTGTTGAGGATCTTGGATTTCAGATGAATGAAAACCTTGAATACGGAGGCGTAGATGCTGCAGCACCACCTCTCCAAGCGATTCAGAAAGAGAAACGAAATGAATTCGCTCAACGAGCAAAGTATACAAATAATGGAGGTGCACGTTCCGGTTGCCCTTCGTAAGATTTTAACCGGAATCTAAGCTCCAGCTAGCGGGCATCAATTAATTAGAAAAGAATAAGGAACATGCCTGAATTGAACACCGAACACCACCAACAACGACAACTCAGTAAGATTCACGTGGCTACAGTTACTGAAAAGTGTGTATTTTTGGCACTTCACCCCACGATTTATACACAGATTGTCCCTATAATTGGTATATTCATGGTAGCGAAATACCCACATTGCTGTTGGCAACGCGGGATTTCTGTGCCTTCGATCTCATCATCATCATCATCATCACAAGAAAAATGCGCATCTCGTGGGTCCTAGCGGCCCTGTGGGCTGTGGCGGTGCATGCAGACGACGAGCCAGAAGTGCCAACGATTCCAAGCGGCGTATGCCAAACTATTCAGGAATCACCCTTTCCTGACGATGACGATTTCTTCAACTTCCACCAGGTAAAGATTGGGGAAAAGTCTTATCGCGACAATGCAGACGATTACTTCAGCCCCAAAAAAACTTACCACTGGGTTTCGTCCCGGGACTGCCAGAAGCACTTCCAGTGCCTACCACCTCTTCTTCGATCGTGCTTATGCATCAAGCATCGCTCTGCGATGATGTTGATTGATTGACGCCCACGCCATGCCGTCGGGTTTTGCGCTGCTACCTTCTGGCCTCTGTCGCTCTGAATATGATTGAATGAATGCGATATTCTGTTTCAACCTTCTTTGATTTCATGGAACGCTACTAACCTATGCAGTCCCGGCTCTCTCTCTTTTTATTCTCTCGCTCGATCAACTGTTTCCCATCAACAGCACGACGACCGGCTGGACCCCAACAAATTCGTGAAAGTGGTATTCAAAATCATGTCGGAGCACATGAAGGACCCCATCAAGAAAGTCCAGCTGGACTTCAACCCAATCCTGCACCACTTGGTGGGGAAGTACACCATGAAGTCGACGGTGACGCACCAAACCAAGGACGGTGCGTGTTGGAGTGAATTGTTTGCGTAACAGGCTGATTGACGATCAGCTTGTGGCTGAAGTGGAGGATAAGACAAGGAAAGGGGCTCGGTGAGGGTGGACTGGTGTCTTTTTAGCTCCTTGATAAGAATTTCTTCGTGACCTGCCGAAGTGTTCCTTCCTTCTCAACAGGCACTCTGACCGACTCTTGCTATGACATCATCATTACCATTCACGACACCAACGAGTGCACCCACACTGGCGCGCGCGACTGGATGCACACCTGCGACCCCTCGTCGATTTGCGAAAACACGGAAGGGGGCTACAACTGCGTGTGCCCGCCCAACCAGTTCGCCAAGAAGGGCAGCGGGAAGGGCAAGTGCGACGGCAACGCGGACTCGGCCAGCTGCTGCGGCGCCGTGACCTACGACGGCGCGCCGCACGGCGATCACGCTTGTCGCGAAGACTTCAAGTGCCACGCGGACTCTTGCGCCTTCAACGACTGCAGCCCGGACGCCACGTGTACCCCTGGCGCAGTTCCCAACACCTTTACTTGCGAATGCAACAGCCGGTGAGGGACACTCTTTGGGTACTAAAGGATACTTGAACCAGTAAATCTTTTTGCGACCGTGTTTCTTGAATAGTGTGGGCCAGGGCATACATAGATTTGTAGATGAAGGTGTAGGCTCACCTTTCTTCCCTTTTCTTTTCCTGTGTTTTTTTTTGTTTTCACCTCTCCAGCTTCCGCGACGTGGGTCCAGCGGACTCGCCTGGCCGAGAATGCTTGTTCGTGGACCACTGCGAAGATGCCGACGCCTGTCCGCACGGCTGCGACTGCAACTCCGTGGTCAATAGCGACAAGGACGGGTTCTTTTGCTCCCCGAAGCCCGGTTACGCGACCTACTACCCGGAAGAAGAGTACGAGTGGGTGTCTCGCCCCAAGGAAAACCCTTACCGCCTCGACGCCGTGAACCACTTGTGCGCGAGCCAGCAAATGCCGGACCTGGTCTTGCTGGGCTCCCCCACGCTCGTGCTCACCCAGGGGCAGAAATACGTGGAAGCCGGCGTGAAAATTACCGACGCGTCCACGGTGGACCTCAAGCGCCGCTTCACCACCGATTACAGGTAGGCGCGGGTGCACGTGCGAATGAGTGCATCGCAGCTCTTACCATGGTGTGCGTTTACAGTTTTTTTTATGTGTTTGAAGATTGTGGCAGGGCAAAATGCTCTGCTCCATGCAGCCTTCGTCGTGCAGCTGTCTCACACCCTCTTTCTCTCACACTTTTATTATCTAATTCCTCGTGTACTTTTACGCAGCAACGCGGAAGCGCTGATGGACTTGAGCGGCTACACCAAGGAGTGCGGCGAGTACAGCATCACTTACTCCCTGGCTACCCCCTGGATTCAAGGGCGGGCGGCCGCCACCGTCACTCGCAAGGTTGGAGATTGATTTTTTTTTTAGATAGCTTCTAAGAGGCAGCAACTCCTCGTTATTTATATCAGGCTTCAGGAGCTCTTCAGTTTTCTCTTTTTTTAACCAAGTGCACGTATGCACGCTCTTGTACTAACCACAACTTTGGTCGTACACCGTATTAGGTGATCGTCAAGGACGTGGACGAGTGCGTGTACCGCGGCGAAGACCCGCAGTTCTTGAACCACTGCCTGTACCCCGCCACCTGCGTGAACGCCGTCTGCGGCATCGGCAAATTTGAGCCCAGCGCGGCGGCCTACAACTGCGTTTGCGAGCACGAAGATTTCGAGGAGGATGGCAAAATGGGCTGCCGCAGAATCAACACCACCAAGACTGAGGTGCGGAATTCATTGTATTAGTTTCTGAATCAACGATGACGTTTTCTCTTTTCGACAAAACACGGAAGCTTATGGTAGCTTGCCTACCACCTGTTGCTGCTGTTTCATGCCTTTTTCACGTCTTGTGAGCTAGCGCGCTCCCCATGTCTTGCTTTCACGCTCATGCGCGACAACTTGTCCTTACCTTTTGATCACACGCGCAGCAGAGCTCGGAGGTGTCTCCGAAGGGCGCAGTGCAGGGGGCTGACTTTTCCAAGAAACTGGTGGACGCGCTTGACGCCATCAAGTGGAGCGAAGACCACCTCTCCTCCAGCGACGTGAGTGTTCAACTTATCGGCTGCCTCTTCTTTTTTTTTCTTTTTTAACCATGAACAACTTCGTAATATACTTTTTCTTCTTCCTTTTTCTTATTTTTCTTCTATCCAGCTCCGCAACTACAAGAACATTTTGAAGAAGTTGCACGTGTTGGCCGACGACAAGCTGGGCCTGCCGCCCGACCACGAGTGGGCCAAGCCCTACCAAAACCTCCCTGTAGAAGAGCTCCGGGCCATGGCGGTGCGCCGCAAAATTGCGTCTCCCCTGGGGGCCTCGTCGGCTACCAAGAACGATTTGGTGAGGAAGTTGGCGCACGGGGACTTTACCGAGTATGACCACGCGAAGTTTACTCAATGGACCATGCGCTAGAGCAGAATGGGAAAAGCCAATGAAGGGGGTTAATAATGCAGAGTGAGAGATGCGCTTCATGAAGCGAAAAAGCTAAGAAATGGGGCGCGGATCGTAAGAGATGAAGGAACACACGGCGTTCGACGTAGGGGCGACTTGCGCTAAAGCTAGGCGACTCCGATGTGTCGAAGACGGCCAACTCTTTTTCTGCTACGAATTATGGCCAGCCCCCATCGCCAGTATCAGTAACCGCGCTGTACTCGAGATCCAAATCCCAATTGCGAGTGCAAGTGCACTTGACCTCGTTTTTATATCGCATCTCCATCTCCTTGCGCTATAATACAATCTAATCCTGAACTCAAATCACGCGGCCTTGCGGTAACTAACGGGCTCATGGCTCATAAATTCCTTCCTAGTGTGCTGGTGTGACGGTTCCCGTTCTCCCGTGATTGAAATCAGAGAGCCGCGGGCGGCCGCGAAGCGCGAAGTGCTGCGCGCCGCGACTACTTATATGTCTATCTATTAGAAACATATAACTAAATGCAGAATGCTACAACCACCTATACCCCTTACTCCTACTCCCCTCTATATCTATGTGCCAATATCTTATGCTATCTACCGCCGATCGCAATGCTTTGCTGGCTATAGAGAAGGAAGCGCAAGGGGGTGTGCAGTATCTCTTGCTGTGGTCTGCAGATGGAGGACCGAGAAGAATTGAGGCGACTCAAGAATCCTCTCCGCTTTTGAATTCAAATGCCATCCTCGTCTTCGTACTCTTCTTCAATCTCCTTCGCGATCTCCTCGGGCGTCTTTTCTTCTTCTTTGCTGTCGCCCGCAGTTTTTTTGGCCTGCGGTTTGAACGCGTCTGCCGGGTACCGCATGGCTTTGACCGCTTCGTTGCGCACCGCCAAGCAAAACTCGATTCGCTGGTGGAAGGCGCGCTGGGGCTCGTTGGTGGCGTACACGTTGGACCGCTCGGATGACGTCAGCCACCCGTTGGCGTGGTCCACCTGGGCGTCGATGACGCCGTCGCGGATGGCCTTGAGGCACACCGACTCGGCCGACGCGGGGGAGTCCAGGGCGAGCTTGGCGCAAATGTCCACCATCGAAATGCGGCTGTACGACACGTTGATCCGGCGCAGGCCCGTCTTGATCACCGAGTGCGAGAGGCGCACCACCAGGCTCAGCATTTTGTCGGCCACCAGGGCGGCCTTGTGCTCGGCGACGGCGGCGTGAAACGCGGCCAAGCTGCCTTCCCGCACCGCCTTGGTGAGCGCCAGGTACGGCACGAGCGCGACGCGGAGGTCCGGCTCGTTGAACAGCTTGCGCTCCGGCACCTAAAAAGCGGGCAATCGCAGGGGACAAGAGAGGGCATTCTGTGAAAATACCACACTTAACCAGAAGCACTGTCAACAAAATAAGCGAGACAAGGCAACCAGGCAACCAAATCATGGCTAAACAATGCAAAGGACAAATGAAGCAGAGGTGTGAAGAACGTCAACATGACTCTCATTTGTGTTCTCTGCCGGAAGGGGCATAGTCCGTGGAATTACGCACTTCGCCCATGAGGAGACTGACGATGACCATGAGCTTTTGAACTGTGCGCCGGAATGGCGCCACCGAGGGGTGCTGCGGGGCTTTGCGCAGCGAGGACTTGAGTTTCTCGTACGCGTCGCCGTACTCGAGCTGCAACGCCGAAATGCGACCCTGCGAGTGCGCACGAAGCCAAGGCGATGAGTAAGCGGAAAAGGAAATGCCTGATAGAAGTTGCTATGACTTACTAAGCCCGTGGCATATACGAGGCGAGGAAGCGTCAAAAACAAGACTCAAATCCTCATGTTCTGCAATGAATTCAGTAAGCATCGAAAATTGAAAAGACGCACGGAAACTTGCTAATGAAAGCCTTTATTTCAGCTTGTCAGCTACCGTGTAGTACAAGTAGCGGCAGAACTGGTTGTTGGAAGCCTTTTCGGGAAAAGTGGTTTGCGACACGAGCTTGAAGGCCTGCTCCACTTGGTCCTCCGCGAGCAGCGACCGCAGCAATAAGTTGAGCACCGTGGCTTGCCCCACCTCGTCGTGCTGTCAATTCAAAAGCACGAGCAGTACGGAAACACGAGAAAGGTTTAGGCAAAGGCGATACATACCTGGGGTGGCATTTCTCCATGATCACAGCTCCAAGTAGAATTAAAAGAGGTTTAAATTCAAAGTTACCTGGAGGCAAGCGGTGCGGTGTGCCGCGAGAAGGCGAGGCCGCAGTTGCGCCATGGTGCCGTTGCGCTCGTGCGCCAAGCTCAAAAAGTGAAACGCTTTCGCCCGCAGCCCATCGAGAGAGCGGCGGTTGTACGCACTGGCGCGGTTCGCAAGTGCTTCTGCAGCAGCCACGCATGCAGCGGGAGGCACTGCTGGCGTGCGAAGTAGGGTGGTTAGCACCAGCAACGATAGGTACACCTCCACTTCAGGGAGAACGCTCGTGCGCGGTGGCTCCTCCACGGCCTCGGCTGTTTCCGCTGCCTTCTCAGAAGACGCTGAATCTACGTCCATGGCTGCGCTGCCTGCGGCCACTGAAGCAGGAGCACCTGCCACTGGAGCAGAGTCTGGCAGTGGTGCCAACTGCGCTAGCAACGCCGCGCGTGTCTCACCCTCAGGAATGTAAGTGGTCACGGCCGACGTGAGCACCTCTTTCGTAGCGAGCTGCCGCAATGGGCCGTTGTGCCGGAGGGCGCGACCAATGTTGCGAGTCTAAATGTGACAATTGAGGCAATGCGGTACAGTAGCGTGAACGTGCAAATGATTTTATATCAAAGATAGGTATGCTCACAAAACAAAAATTGAACTCAACCAGGTCAACCCCCTACTGTATTCGTTGTTCGTAATCATAGATCAATACCTAATCAACGCACCTGGTTGGTCTCGACTGCTTTCTCAATCATAGAGACAATTCGACGTAAATCATCAGCGCCACCTCGAGGTTCAGGAACCTACGAAGGAAAATAAGATGAAGTTGGGATGGGGTCGGAGAGGAGAGGCGAGAGAGGGTGGCTTTTTAGATTTTGATTTCAAGAGTTAGAAATGGCACCTTCTTTGGCTCATCTTTCTTGGCCTCGATGTCTTTCTTCTCGGGCTTTTCTTCTGCTGCGTCTTTCTTCTCTGCGGGCATCGTGCCTAAACAAGCGGTTAATCGAGTTTTTGAGAGTTCGACGAAGAAGTTACACATGAGGCTCAAGATAGTTTCTACTAAAAGTGAGGGGCGAAAAAGTACTCGTTGAGGCAAACACGGCAATCTGCTACTTCTTCACTACTGAAGTGGTCCCACTTAGATGCTATGTAAAAACAATTCGTACTCTGCACCTGCTCGCCTCCTAGACTTCCTTCAAAATGGAGAACCGTGGAGCCGTCGAGAGAAGCAAAACTCAAAGCACGAAGTGAAAGAGAGAGAGAAATAATTTACCTCACCATTTTGGACAACTCATTTCGATCTAATATAATATTTTGGCTTGTCCCCCATCGTCGCGTCCTCTCTTCATCCATCGCATATCGCAGCTTTGTCGCTGAATCGGCGAATTACTCTGAAGCAACTGCAAGAGGCATAGCCCAAACATAACGCGAACTGCGACTTCTTAACAACGATTTTATTAGCTAACTTATCTTCCGGCTTCGTGGTAACCATTTTATTTTTAAACCTAGTGTAGTATTGTATTCGCTGTAACCCATATCTCTGCATCGAGTTCCAACTACCTGAAGTTAGTCAGTGTTCTTTTCGTGGCATTTGACCCGCCTTCTCCGACCGACGTTTGCTTGTACAGCTTCCTGGTTGAATAAAGAAGAGTATACGAAGATCTGAAAAGCCTTTTTTTGGCGTAGAATCATGGTAAAGCGCAAGCGCGATGAGAATAAAATCATCGTGGTAGGCTTGCCAGAGGGCACTGATGGCGAGGCACTTGAAGCGATGTTCGTTGGCGTTGGAAAAGTCTACGCAGCACATGTGGTTGGCTACGAGCCTACTACGGGGAAGAGCCGAGGTTATGGCTTCGTGACTTTCGCTGAAGAAGCTTCTTGCTTAGCAGCCGTGCAGGCCATGCACAAGACTATCGTTGAGGGCCGCACTATTAACGTACGGCTGGTCGAAGATCGCGGCGACCACACTAAGGCAGTGCTGGAGCCAGGCAAAGGCGTGGGCGTAGGAAAAGACGCGAACAAGGTACGCATAAAATATCGGCATGCTGTTGTTTTTTTGGCAGCTGGTGAGTTTAAAAGCAAGAAGTTGCACTCTAGCTTGTCACCTGGCCTGCTACTTCTTTCAATAGAATGGAAGTCATCCTCAGGGATTAATAGTCTGCTTCAGAACGTTGGGATTGAATCGTCTGCTCTTCCTTTTTGTTCTTATAGGTGTTAGTAGCTGGTTTGAGCCAAACTATGACCGACGAGCGGCTTCAGCTCATTTGCGAAGAGTTTGGTTTAGTGCTCAAGGCAACCGTGGTGTGCCACCCCGTCACCGGCAAGTCCAAAGGCTTCGGGTTCGTCACCTTCACCAACCGCGCGTGCCAGCAGGCGTGCATCGCCAAGCTCGACAAGCGCGAGCTCGGTGGAGGGCGCGTGCTCAATGTGCGCGCGGTGGAGACGCGTGTGCCCGATGCCCCTACTGATGGTGGTGGAGGCAGTCTACTCGACAAGGGCAGTGCAAAAGATGAGGCAGGTGTGGGTAGTGCAAAGAAGAAGGCCGCAGCGGGAGCAGCCTCAGAGTCAGCCGAAGACGCTGCGAAGCCAGTGTGCCTCAAGTATCAGACCAACAAGTGCCACCGGGGCCGTGCGTGCCGATGGCGGCATGTGAAGGTATCCGATGCGAAGGCGCACAACGAAAAAATAGCCGCGGCAGCAGCAGCGGCAGAGGTGGCAGGTGGGACTAAAGCGGTGGGATCCAATGGGAGCAAAGAAACTGCAACAGTAAGCAAGCGGGGCGCAAAGAAAGGATGGGGAGGAGAAGCAATTGAACCGAAGACTGCGGGTGACTTGGGGAGCGAAAGTGAAGCCGAAGACGAGGCGCCTGCTAGCAGCAGCAGTAGCGGCAGAAGAGATAGCCAGGCGCCAACCGTGGCTACTGTCAAGTCAGGCAAGGATACGAACGACAAGCTTGCGAAGAAGAAAGCAAGCACTGTGACAATACCACCAGCGAGTGCAGTGCCAGCAAAACCTGGTAAGGCCACCACCACCACAGAATTCGGGGGGTGGAGCGACGAGAGCGAGGATGAAGAGGGCCCTGCCAGCACGAAGAATGCCACGAATGTCGTATCTTTCAGTGACGACGACGAAGACGGCGAGGGTGTCAGCGAGAATAGCGCCAACGGAAACAGTATGGCCGCAATGTTAGCCAGTGCCAATAGCGGAACCGTCGCCTTCGATGATGACGACGAAGACGATGATGATCATGATGTTAAGGACGCCAATTTTCAGTCTACTGCTGCTTTCGACTCTGATTCTGACGACAGCGACGAGGCGCCGATTTCCAGAGAATCAACTGCGTCAGCAAGTGCTAGCCGTTCGAACAGCAAACCCAAAGGCAAAGCTAAAGGAGCAAAAGGGGCCGCAACAAAAGGCGATCAAGTGGCTGCTGAGTCCAACCGCGAAACGCTGCAAGCGGAAGCTAGCAATGCCCTTTCGATTATGAACTCGCTCTTTACTAATTGAGCTGGGTGCAATGATTCAGGAAAGGCGAGTGGCGCAGCCAAGCGAGGTCGTTGAATTCGAGGGCCCCTAGGCAATATTTACGCGTTGGAATCAGAATGATGTATTCATCTCTGTGTTCTGTATCTCTATCTCTGTTGGCTAACTGCGTTTGATTCTAGGTAACGGCGTATGAAACAACAGAAATAGGCGACAACTGAGAAGAAAGCAATTGGGTGTTCTGAGTTCAAAGTCCAAAGAAAGATTGATATCTTTCGAATTCGAGCACTATACATTATAATATCTTGGGACGGGCAGTCGGGAGGGGTTAAAGACTATCTCATTTCCGGTTCCTCCTAGTTTTAGTTTTAAATTCTGAGCGTATTTGTATTTAGCGAGAAGGTGTATTTATACCTATACATTCAGAAGAGCACCCACTATCTGCGGATCTGCGGATATGTGAATAAGCCAAGCCCCCATTTGCGAAACGGCTCTAGTGTCAAGGGCAAGGCGCAAAGATGGCAAATTTAGTTACAAAGACATGAAAAGGCGGGAAAGATCGGATTAATGAGTGCTGTGAATGGGCCCTTTAAAATACATGCAGTTGCGAATTGGCTTCTGAGTCTGAGGCTAATTTATTCGCGGCACTTTCAGATGGCCACATCCAATTACAGCGCTATTGCTTTCTGTAGAGCAACTTATGCGTCAGAAAATCAAGTTTCCCACCAAAGGATTTCTTAAGTCAGAAGTGCGCTGAGTTTGCAATTGTTCGTGTGTTTGGGGCACGTACGATGCATGCAGATCATGGACGCAAAGACGGACTAAAACCACAGCGAAGAACCAATATAAACACAGCGCAACAATACCAGTTTCAAACGCCCCAGAAACCAGTAAACACTCTTCACCTTTGTAAGTATCAATCTCGGTACACATGTCGCTGGTGTCAAAAACAAATTTTGTGATCAACTCAATATTTGGGACGAGCACAAGTGATGCAATAACGATAGCCTCGCCGCCACTCCAACATTGCAGTAACTCGATGCACTCTAGGATGCCACGCCGATCTTGAAGACGAGCCACGGTAACTAGAATGATCGATAACAGAGCCAACAGGAGAGGATTGATGACCAAAATTATGATGGCCCATATGGAATAAAACCATGCAAACCCAACTGGAATAAGGTCGTAGACAAGCTCGGTTACGATTTTGAAGAGGTCTAAAGGCAGCGTCACCAGACCATCTTGCTCGCACGTTCCGCTCCTTGATATATATCCACCGATGATTCCCGAGTATTGGAAATGGATAAAATTATACTGAAGAGAGTAAACCAAGGAGGTTCCAAGCAACAGTGCAACGGCCAATATCAGCAACCTCCGTGCTTTTGTCAGCTGCACGGGGAAATTACTCAAATCAAATTGAATTGAGCCTTTAATTTGCCGGCGGTGCTCCAAGCGCTGAGAGAGAAAAAAATGATTTAAGATTAAATGATAGGCACAGACAAAAAGCATGCGTATGACAATTCGATATAGTTGTGAAGTAAATATCAGTAATCAAATTGGGAACAAAGATGAAGCTTCATGAGTCTATTTGTGCAAAAAATTACCAGTTGGTTTACGATAAGGAGAAAGCTCAGTTGCCCCACCAAGAAGAGAACCAGACCGATGCACCCAGTAACGATTACTGTTCCAGCTGCCTCATATTTGGCTCCCAACATCGGCTGCGTTTCAGCTGTGACGTCAAAAGTAAATACAATGAGAAGGATTGCTTCCACATAAAATGCCGAGAGTGGAATTTTGCATGTTAACTCTTGAAGAGACAGCATACGATGGCGCACAGGTGGCGTCAGTGGAGCAAATGCTATAGCTATCACTGCCATCATCTGGAAGATCGGTTGCACAATGCCGCTAAAGAATACTAGACATGCCATCGTCTTGGCATTTGATTGCCAGAATTGCTTGACATTTATCCAAAACGTTGCAGAGTAGACTTGAACATCTACAGCTTCGAGAACATCGTCTCCAGTTTGATCAGCGCCAATAAAATTGATTCGAGCCCTGTGAATGCACATTTGCACGAAAACATGATCAATAAGAAATCTTACGAAAGAGTGGATCATGATCCATTTTTAATGAAAAACAGTCAACTACACCTCACCAATAAGCTAACAACCCGTAGATTACAAAGCTGCAGCGTGCAAGCATCAGTAAACAGAAGAGGCCCGTCTTCAACTCAAACGCAGGATTTGTAATCATAAGCGGAGCAGCAGGCTTTTCTGAGCCATCTTCCGTGGCGTCAGTCATTTCACCAAACAACAGATGCGCATTATGCGTTGACGTCCCCTCTAGGAGAGAAGCTTCGAGTCTAGAATCTTCCTCTGGATAATTATCCATGAATGGAGAGGCAGTAGATACCGCTGAGCTTACAGAGCGTGCTCCTGAATGGCGTCTATGGCCAATCACTCGTTTCTCTAGTAGCTCGTCCTTATTCCTCCTCTCGATAAAATACTGTCTGCTCAAACAATATGCCAAAACTAGACACATCCCCATAACAATCACCCCATTGCTCGTCGCAATATATTCTCCTTCTGCGCCTGCGACACAACAAATGATCGAATTTACGGCGCTCGAGTTTTTATTGAATGGCAGCACATTGCCTTACCTGCCCAAAAGTTGCTCGTTGGTTGGCTAGTGGGCTGAGCAGTTGCGGTCGTTGGCCTTAGCGTGAATTCATACTCTCGGCTTGGGCGATGAGAATGCTCTAAGCTGAGTGTGGGGCGGATGAATGGCTCGAAATTGTGCGTTGGGCGATGCGTTTCAATGAAGTGAAACCTTGTTGGGGCCGGAACAGGCATTAAGCTAGGGCGCTCGATTGTGCTAGGATTGAAGCTCGTGCTAGGAAATAGACTAGGTTCATTCCCGAATTCCATCATGAAGAAAAACCTTTAAGGTAATAATGCTGAGTAGCGACAGAGATAGACTGTCAATGCTTAGTTGTAATGCACCTTAGTGAGCGGACATGATTATTCATAATTGAGCTCCATTTTTATGACAAGAAACAACATCTCAAGAAGCAAGCAAGAAAGAGTAGTCTCTCATTGGTGCAAAACTTAGCCCGCCCGAAAACACGCACACGCTCACACGCTCATACACCTAGCACCGAGCGGCGCACAACAGGCAGCTGGCAGTTAGCAGGGAAATGTGTCTTGTAGTATTGCCCGGTCTAGTTGCAAGTAAGTGCCCTGGAGCCCTGTAGCCCTCAAGAATTCCAATCACGTGAAATTTCACTTGCTTGTTGCTGCTGCTACTGCTACTGTACTCTTGTGAATGCTCGCGAGAGCATTAGAGTTACAGGGGGAAATATAGACTGGATTTATCCAGGGAGAAATGAACGGACTTCTTACACCATTGATTAGACAAACTTACTGCCCCAGAGTAGTAGCGGGATT
>Ga0307930_1001941_pt1 | contig 16033 bp, 15 predicted proteins | sample OrgLakmetageno46_FD_203161 | JGI IMG/M metagenome (GOLD analysis project Ga0307930, IMG submission 203161) | Saline water microbial communities from Organic Lake, Antarctica - #46 | ecosystem: Environmental > Aquatic > Non-marine Saline and Alkaline > Saline | place: Antarctica: Organic Lake...
TCCATGAATACTTAATTTGTTTTCTTTCGCGCAAAACGGTGGATTTTCTCGCGCAGTTCATTTGTTATTTGCTACATATTCACATGAATGGTTGGGTATACCTTCGAGGCTTTGAGGCGAGGTGACTTGCATTTTAATTCGGCGAAGGTAGAGTTATCTGCCTGTATTTGCCGTATGTCTTTTTCATCTGATGACCGGAAGCCCGGAGGGCGGTTCAAGTGAACCCGAGAGCTTCAGCTTCGAGCTCTTCTTCATGTCAAATCTTTAAAGTTTTATGTCATGTGCTATGTGCTACTGCCATAGCACGCAGTAAGCGTACACATATTTCTTCAACCAGAAACGTCCAGAACCGCAATGCATGGCATAACGTGCTCTACAGATGCGGCCGATAGCCAACTTCTTACATAGCGTGGCGCTCCTCGCTCCTATCATCTATCAACAAATAGACTTATATTGTATATTGTTGATTAATAAGTCGTGGTCTCGAGGTCCTGTTCGGTTTATAGGAATAATATTGGAACCCTCGAGCTCCCATGCGGCACAACCGCACTTACACAAAACGATAAGTTTCGAATTCTGGCGCATGGCGCAGCTCAATTAAGTTCACGCTTCTTGGCTTCGCTCTATAGTCCGTAGCAGTAGCAGTAGCTAGTAGCTGGCCTCACAAGCAGCCCCGTCAACTGCAGGGATCCCGCAACGCAGCGACTCATATACTGCTTCACTATCGTGAAAGTAGGAGCCGGTGCTTCAATGAGTACTGAGCTTTCGCCTAACTTTGATTCAAGTTCCGAATAAGCCAGAGCGTTGATCCTGGGGCCGAATTGAAATTATCTCATGGCACCGGTGAGAAGTTCTAAATCATCATATGGACTGCTGCCTCCACCGCAACATTCCAAGACATCAAGGCACACTCCCAACGGACTCAAGCATGCTATGAACTTGTGATTGTAGGGACGACGAGTTCACGGCTCGAATGCGATTTTGATGGACAAGAGTGCCACGGATTGACACCTTGTAGTCGACTTCCCATTTCTGTGCAGTTCCACCGTTGCCGACGGGTCTCGGTGGGGCAAACACCACAGACTGCTCAAGTGCTGAGTAGTCTTCGCTAAATATGAAGTAAACACGACCTCCATCTTTTGTAGATTGTGACAAATATCCGATAGCCGAATGAGGAAAATGTGGCCGTGTCGGGCCTTTTGAAGCTGCTGCTTTTGCTGGCTTGAATGATGATTCTGCGCGCCCGAGTACAAAGGGACTTTCGTCGGTAGACCTCTTCGGCCGCTTCGCGCCCCCTTTTTGACGCGTACAGTGGTCGTTACCAGTTGTATGATCAGATTCTGTGAGCGCCGGAGTAGTAATTTGTACGGCACGTGAAGGTTCTCGTGCGAGGGCTACCCGGAGTTCCGTTGATTTGCTGGCTTCATTCACAGCCCGGCCTTCCCTGCTGCTCATGCAGTGCCCCACATGTACAGTCATACCAGTATATGGACGGTAGTAGCGATCTGTCTTCGACCCCTTTCCATCAGGCCGTTCACTTGCCTTCTCAATCCTGAGCTTCTGTAAATTTCGGTGGTTACTTCTTAAAGGTGTAAGCATGGAGTCCAGAGGATCTTTAGGAACTTGCGCAACCAAAGCTAACTCGGATATAGTCAACCAAGTAGAGCCACGGAGAGAGTCAGGAATTGATGCGAGCGCTCTAAACATTTCTGCCTCGGACGGGCCCTCCGACGAAGCCATACCTCTTCACTATTACTGCATTAGAAAAAAATAACACGAACACACACACAGAAAGGCATCGCAAGGTGACATTCCTTCTAGTAGAGATAGAAATGACAGTGCGATAAAAATTGTCACACAACATAATAACATCTTGATCAATGGACACGACTTTCGAGTCTACGCTCATCTACATCGATGGAGCTTCAGTAGGCAACCCGCTTCCACGCAGGAACACAGGAACACAGGAGCCTCGAGCCTGAGGAAAAAAAAGGGTTTATGCTCTCAACAAGAGCACCAGGTAAGCAAATAAAAGAAACGAAAAATTAAAAGAAAGATTATCTGTAAGTTGAGTTACTTATTCGTCTGGAGATGCTTTGGAGCGTTCGGCTGAGATTATCACTTCGTCCGAAAGTCCGAAATGGTAGTGCCGTAGTGCCCTCCTACGCCTCGTACTGTACGCTGGTACGCTCAACCGCTCAACCTTGTTGGCTCAACCCAGCTCAACCAACCGGAAAAAAATGTTAACATTTGCCTATTTTGTAATAAATTAGAGCGTTTTGAGGTCATTTTTTTTGTGAAACTTGATTGGCTGGAAGTTGAAAGCGCTTGGCAATCTTTGCGGTAAACAATGGGGAGAGAGCTCACCTCCCGCTCTGCCACTCTTGAAGAGGATTACACTCGCAGATAAAGACTACTAGTTCAATTGATTGCTTTCATTTGTAGCTTTCACATGCAGTCCCTCATTCCGCCCTGTATGGCTTGCTTCTATTGGCGTTGTTTTATGAACCACGTGCAGCCTGCCTTTTTTTTTTCGCGGACGCGACCGTGCTAATCGACTTTGCCACGCGATGTCGGCGTTTGCATCGCCATCGAAGAGCATCAAAGCGCCGAAAGGCCTCCAGTCTCCTGGAGCAATGCCGGCCGCCCAGGTGCGTCATTTGACAGAGTATTCCACTCGCCTTCCACCATTTTCGTTCGTGAGTGCCAGCACGCGGGCTAGTGGTTGCCCTCTGTGGCATTGGCACTCTGATGCATAGCATAGGTGTCTTCGCTAGCTTTTTAATAGGTTTCGGTTTGAGTAGCGTCTATCAGCATGGCGTGAAAAGTACCTCATCGACGAATGTTTAGGCGCTTCTGGGTAGAGAAGAAAGGTATCACTTGTGTTCAACCATCTGACCATTCTTCTCTTTCTCTCGCTTTTGTCCGTCTTTTTAACATCCAGGGGCAAAACAAATCCGGAATTGTGAATACAGAACAGCGCCGACAGGTTAGAGCTAGGAAGCACCGTCCTTTCCTGGACTCTTTCGTCTCAAGGCAGAGCAGCAGAAGTTGCCTTTCGTTTTCAAAATACACAGCTCGCGTGCAGATCGTGTGATAAGCATCCCTACTAGTACCATGCCCCCCCCTCTTCTTCTAGGCTATGGAGGCCAGAGTCTCGCATCCTGCTGTCTCTATATAGCTGAATGGGGAATGAAGTCGCTTTATGTTTTGTTTTCGTCATTTTCTCCTCTGTTTTGTTTGTGTACACGTGCGTGGATGTATGTGAGATTAGGCCCTCGAGAACGCGCGCAACATGGAAAACTTGAAGAAGATTCAAGCGATGCTGACGCAGGGTATTCCGTTTGCCAAGCACAACCGCAAGGTAGGGATCGAGAGAGAAGCTTTGAAGTTCGTGAAGGAGGGGGAAAGGGTAGTTTTTAACGGGAGAATAGCCACTTCTTAGTCCACCAAGTTATAGTTTTATTCTGACCTTCTAGTCTAGAATACTTCCACGTTCTTTCTACGGGCCTTGTCACTGATTTACTTAACCAACACACGTATGATTTCCGCCTTCGTCTGTCCTTGCGCATACAGGGCCAAGTGAAGAAGCGCATTTTGCGGTCGGTGGACTTGGACGCCACCATGCTCATGTGGATGCCCACTAAAGGGGAAGAGTACCGGGGCCCCTTTGCGAGCTCGGCGTCTCCCCGGCGCACGCGCGACATCGTCATGGTTCAGGTGATGATGCATATACACGCATGTGTGTAAATTAGGGTGCTCCAGCTCTCGCAGTTGAGCGATTTAGCGGTTTATCTTCTAGCGCAATGCACATTTATGGCTGCGTGCTGCAGGCAATAGGAGCGCTGTCTTGTTTTCGGACGAAATTCATGGAATGAAACATGCATGCTTCCTTCTCGTTATATTGTTGCCTCTCGGTTGCTTTGCAACTTACTATCACCATTGCCAGTACTCACCACAACAACGTTTCCTCCACTCTTCCTCTACTCGGTGGCCCTCTACTCTTGCTCTCACTGTTACCCTCGTATCCTATCGTATCCCTTCAAATCCCGACCCTCTAAATCCCGATCCTTTTGCGACTCTTCTTCTTATTCCCTACTCTAATATGCTACCTTACCCTAATATACTATCCTATTATCAGTCCGCCAACGAGCCGGACCCTTCGAACCCCGACTACGGGGGCACCCACACCCTGCGCATGTCGGCGGGCCGCAAAGCAGTCTTCAAGTCGCTGAGCTTGCACTTCGTGGACCGCACTTTGGACTGCGAGTTCGACTCCGTGGGGCTCTTCAACGAGGTGTGACGTGTGAATGGGAGAGAAGTGGCCGTGGCGGAAGTGGAAGTGTTTCTTCACCGAGGAAACCGTTTGATGGAATCAACACATCAAATCAGATACCTTCTTTTTTTTAAAATGAACCATGGAAAAGGGTGAATCGAAAAAAACGAAGAATCTAGAGGTTTTTTTTTTCTTTCTCGTCGTCTTCACTTCCTTTCCTTTTTTGTTTTTCTCCCGTCAATACTTCTATTCTTTATTCCTTGTCGTCCTTTAAAATTTTTGTCTTTTCACCACCGCCAACAATATCAACGCCCAACCCAGGTGTACGAAGGCCTCAAGCTGCTGGTGACCCACCACAAAATGGCAGCCGCGCAAGAAGAGTACGCCCTGTACTACGCTGAGCAAAACGCCAAAAACAAAATGGCCTGGGTCCCTACTACCGATGCGCAGGTACCAATCGATAAAAATAAACTAGAACAGGATATGCGCAGGTCCTTGTACTTTCAACGAGGATTAAATGAAACAGAACATGATTTGATCTGTTTTTTTTAAAGGGAGGTCATAATCTTTGGCCGAGAAGAAGACTGCATCGTGGTCTTAAGATTCATGATTCATGAGAGATGGCGCCCGGGGCCTTATTACTTACGAATGCCCTTTAATGCCATGCTTCCGCTCTTGTCTTACCATGAGTTACACCCGCTGTGCCTGTCGTTTCGTATCGTATCGTGACGTGTGACCAACGAAACTCTCTCTCCAGGCCCGCACGTACTTTTACAACTTGTACACCCGCGAAACGGCCTGGGTGCCCCCGCCGGGCGCGCCGAGGATTGAGTTGGAACACTGGGAGAAATCTTTCCTCGAGCGCAAGGTGAAATTTTGTGTCCTCTGCGTCGAAGCACTGTTCTAGATTGAAATTGTATGTGTGTTATTTTTTGGTTTTTTTTACTCTCGTTATAATCCTCGTTCGACCATTTTCGGTGTGTATACTTTCATCTGTCTTCGACTACTCACTCTCAAGTTTAACTTTATTCAGCTTCCTCAACTTTGTTCTGATGTGCGCGCTTCTCATTTTTCGGTCTTCCTTCTTTGATGCCTTTTAATTGTTCTACTTGAAGTCGGTGAAGCCACCCCCGAAGGGCTTCCGAAAGACCAGCACCCCTCTGAAAAAGCCGAGCCAAACCGATGACGACGTTGAGCGCAAAATTGGAGTAGAGCTCTGAAAGGCTAATGGAAGCATAGAGGAATTAAGGCAGTATCGCGTTGACGTTATGTGATTCATACTTCATATGGGAGATATATCCACCTGCCGCGTTCTAATAGAAGCATTGTAATACAGTGAGTGATATTCGGAGAAGTAGAACGAGCTCCTAGAGACAATCCTAAAATTAACTATAAAGAATTCACATCCAAACCCAAACGGCAAAGAGAACAGAAATCAATGCCGCGGGGATAACTATGGCAGTAATATTTCGCACGTGCGACCTGATTAATTTCATTTCGATTGAGTATTAAGACTGAAGTTTAAGAGAAATAAGTTGGCCGCCGATATCCAACCAGAAATAAAGTTACCTTCATAACCCGCGTAAAAGAAATGGAAAAATATTATTCTGTTGGATGTTCCGTTGGACGGCAGCGTATCTCAAAGAATCGGAACATTAAAGAAAGAAAAGGACAAAGCAGAGAGCTATTGGACACCTCATGAGGATAGACACGGAGCTGCCCGGCAGATGGCGCCATATGGTTCGCCCTAGTCAGAGGCACCGCGCTAGCTTCGTCAGAGGCACTGCTTACGTGTTACAAAATTGTATAACACCATTCATAATTCGATTCCATCCCAGATAAGCCCCACTACAGTCTTGACGTGTAAAGCTGTACCGCACTGTGTTTACCTCCACTGCCTTACATCAATTGAGGAGCGATTAAATTATATGCGAGCTTTTTGAACAAACAAACAACTTAACAATTATTCTGAACTCTTGTAATCATTCAGCCCTTATTTATAATAAGGAAATCTCGTTATTTTCTTCGGAGCTGCGAAATAATCCAGACTACGCAGAGGTATATAATATAAGGACAGCAAACTCTAGAGTATAGCGCTACCTACAGGAGCTGCAAAGCTACAAAGCAGGGTTCTTGAGTTGTTGAGTTGATCCCGAGTTAAATGGGGGTTCCGATGGTTAATCGATTGCGGTTTAGCTCCGGGTCGTAGAAGTTGTAGAAACGAGGATAAGTTGACGTCGTCGTAATATAAGCACCATCTTGTGTTTCTGAGTGCGCCAGAGCGTACTATGTCAGCAAGCAGTGAGGTGTGGAGCGATAACCCCTACTGCTTAGCTGGAGATGCGGCGCAGGCCCCGGGAGACAGCTGAGCAAGTGATGCGCCAGGAACCGCAGTTAAGCGCAGGACCAGGACGAGAACCAGAGAAGAAGTCGAAGTTGAGAAACGAGAATAACAGTTCCAATTTACATTCCCAGCTGAAGAGGAATTCATTCCGGAAGTTGGATCGGGAGTTCGCCAACTCGGCCGCATAAAATTAGTTTGTATAGCTCGCAAACAACGCGCTGACTTGGTTTTTGCTTATTATATTACCTCGGCCCGAAAAACCTCGCCTGGTCGTATACAGGGGGACTATATCAGCCGTGCCGCTGTGCCATCGCAGCATCGCAGAGCTGCATCATCTAATCATCTATCTTCTGTATCTAAATCTTTTCTCTTCCACATGCGCAGCGTCGGGCTAAAGACAAAGATACCCTCGGGTTTTGCCCATTCTATAACTTAGCGAGCGTGTCTCGCATCCTTAGTCTTTCAGTGTGGCTTTTCCGATGAATAATGAATCACCTGCTCGATCTCCGATAGAGGATGTACCTGCAACTGTAATGACGAAGTTGACAGCAGTATCTACAGCATCAGTAGCATGCAGGTCAGCCCTAGTAAAAAGCCCAGCTGCCTCTCGCGCCGCCCTTGCCAAGCACCATGCATCAATAGACCCTGCCCTTGCAAAAGCCCTTGAAGTTGTTGGAGGCTACACGAACGAGGTTACCGACACATCATCCACTTTTTCTTCCTTTTGCTTTCATGTCTTGTTACCCTTCATGCATCTTTGATTTTAACTTGCGCGAGTGCTGAGACGTCGCGAGTGTGTTGAGAAATGCCATCTTTAAATATTGCTCTTTCTCGTCTGTTCGTGGTTATATGCACAGGATGGCCACAATTCGCTTCACGAATCTGTAGTAAATGATAATACGACAATGGTGCAAATTCTCATAGAGGTCGGCGAAAACGTGGGCTCCATGGACCATGTAGGATTCGAGACGATTTTTCATTGCTCTGTTGATAAATGCTGTTGTTTTAATGGCACTGAACTGCAACCTTGTGACACCATATACACTGTTTCTGCTGTCTGTCGGGGCTTCTCGCATGTGCGCACGCAAGAATGGCGCAACACCGCTCGACCTTGCCACCAGTCAAAGTTGTCGCGACATTCTGGAGCACCACCTTGCCGTTCTAGCTGCTATTACAGCGAATACAGACAGTCTTGTCTCTGCTGCGATTGCGCATTCTGCCGCTCTGTCTGCTTTCAGGGTGCCGGCGCCGCCGACGCCGACACTCAAATTGCGCTCTTATCAGCTTGACCCATCTTTCCTCTGGGCCCCACCCGCTGCCCGCGCTGCAGTCGTTGCTTGGGCTCGAGATGCTTATGCAGTGCAGCTCGCGGCGAACACCTATGACTTCACGGATTTACCTGATGACTGCGCTGGTGATGTCTTGGAATTCTTAAATACCTCGATGCCACGCGCGGAAATGCTTCATGTTACAGCGCACTGCTCCTCACCAGAAGCCCACGCTTGGGTGCGTGCAGTGGTTGCAGCTGCAGTCGCGGTGAGCACGGAAAAGGGCTAAAAATTGGACAACTCAACAACGTAGCCCGTGACGTGTTTTGTTGGTGTTTTTTTTTTGGGTATTCAGGCGAAGGCAACGGCTGAGCTAGGGCCTGCCGCTGAGGAAGGGAACTTGGCCACTGTACAGGATTGCCTCAGGAGAGGTGCCGACATTGACGTGCAGGGAACGGTGAGTTTTTATTTAATATTCCGGGTAAATACATTTGGGTGCATATTAGACGGGGAAGTACGCAGTAGAGTTTTTTTTTTTTGAACTCGAGTACTTTCATATCTCGCTTTATTCGCGAGCAAGCACAACGCAGTTTAATGTCCCATGATACCTTCCTCCGAATCGATGTATGTGCTTTATTCCAACATACTCATTAATCAATCCACAAGGTGCCGCCTTTTTTCCATCCACTATTTGTATTAAGTTTGCACCAGCATCATGATAATTAACCTTTTCTTTCTTTACTCCTCTTATGTCCATTTTTCTTCACCACTTTTCTTTTTATATAGAATGCCTGCACAGCGCTCATGCTTGCCTCGTATGAAAGCTATCCCGCCATTGTGAAGCTTCTCATAGATGCAGGCGCTGACATGAATGCTAAAAACACGGTAATAAGTAGCTTGTACACGCACAAGCACAAGGTATTCAATCATCTGAGGACGAGTTTAGTACTTAGAAGAATCGCAGTTGTAGATCAGGAATATCTCTCTCTTTGAGGTGCGCTATCTATCACATGCTTTATAGAATACTTTCAATAGGTAATAATAAGATGCATGGGTTCACTGGCTGATCATCACCATCATCATTGGCATCACAGTCGTTGTAAAATTATTTCGTGCTTCACCCTCTATTCTCATATTATCTTGCTTTTTAAAATGCATGTTGAAGAATGGTGCAACAGCGCTCATTCTTGCCTCGATCAAAAATCGCTCGGCAACTGTGGAGCTCCTTCTAGAAGCAGGCGCTGACATGGACGCAATGAACAATGTGAGTGTTCAATCGTGTTAGTAGATCTGCGTTCGTCTACAAAATTGAGTCAAGGATTCAGTAGTTACGCAGTCTGCTGAACCCCAGGAAGTCTTGGACATATATCATACTTGCGTCCCCTACTTGCACAAGCTTCTATAGTCGACCCCCATTCCTCTTCAACCACTTGCATCTTAATTTTTTCCATCGTTGCGAATTTCTAGTGCTTTCTCATTATTTCTTTCCTCCTCGTATTTGCGTGGCATAGAACGGCTCCACGGCGCTCATGTTTGCCTCGATGAGAGGCTGCAACGAAACCGTAAACCTACTTTTAAAAGCTGGCGCTGACAAGAATGTAACGAACAAGGTGAAAGGCTGCACGCAATCTCTGAGAGCATGACACACAATATCTGGGGAATTCTGTGAGGTCCGAAGGCTCCGTTTCCTTCCTTTGCGTACTTTACATACAAGTACTTTTTAAAACTACATAGTATGTTACTGAACAAGATCGACCACTTCGATCATAAACTACTGCCTGTCCTTGCGGTGGGTCGTCCATTGGTATGTTGTGGATCGTATTTTCAAGTCAGCTGATGGTTCGTTAACATCAGAAATGAGCTTCTTTTTTTGCTCTTAATTTTTCGTGTTATTTCTGTCCAACGTACTCCTTCGCGAACTCCACCGTATTTCTTTTGTCCCGTGCACACACCGGCCACTCATTTTTTTCTAACTATTTGATCTAGATTGGTGGTTACACTGCTCTTATAGTTGCGGCTGAAGATGGTCGCACTGCAGCTGTGCAGCTTCTTCTGGAAGCGGGCGCTGATAAGAATGTTAAGAATAAGGTAAATTACCTCACACACACAACATTTACACAAGGTAAAAGGCTCCTCACACCTTTGTTTGCATCAATACCTCACGTGGTCAGTTGATTGCTCTTTTTGACTTGAATGTCACACGAAAGGGAAAGGAGGGGGCACTTGGGTAGGCAACAAACAAGCGTGGAGTGATGGGAATTTTCCGCCTCCCCTCTGGAGACATGCATACGGAACGTTGCATTTCTCCATTGCCTTCCAACGTCTTTCAAATCTAAGAGCTTCTACCTTTTCTTTCATCGTAGCACCCTTGCTTCACTTCTATGTGTTTTTCACACAGGAAGGGAAAACAGCTCTGGCCTGTGCCCAAGACAAGGGCCACACAGAAGTGGTGGCTCTCCTGAAGCGATAAAGCTACTAGCAACGACGGGAGCTCAAAAAAGGCCATCACTGTTTAGTGTTTCAATTGCTTATATTAGCACGAGAGAGCACTCGAAACGACTTCTGACTCAATTATATATAAATCAATGGCCCATTATTTCCATATTTCTTTTATATCATCATATCGGGTGGGCTTCTTCCTGTCAGAGTTTCATAATTCAGAACTAGAAGACCAGAGATAACAAGCTGGAGTGAGGCCTCCAGAGCCGGAGGTACAGAGGAAGAACCCACGTCCCAATAACCCGTGATGGCCCTCCGGATATATTATATCCAGGGATAAACCACGAAGAAGGCAAAGGCCCTAGCTATGAGGCCATTGAGCACGCCGCAGTCCGCTTCGTACTGCCCACGTACAAAAACGTCCCTTGCCCCCTTTGGCACATAGCAACAGAGGTGCCTTCATATCAAGTTGGGCTGGGCTGGCGGCATTTACTTCTTGCCTCGTGCCATGAGCATGTTCGCTTGGCGCTGGTAGGTGTCTCGGTCTTCAGAAACTTGCCGAAGGGCAGCCCTTAATTTTTTTACTTCTTTCACTAGGACCTTCTTCTGTGCCGCGGCATCGCGGGTGGCTTGCGTGCTTTGCGTGCGCTGCCACTCTAACATTTCTTCCAAACTTTTCACCTGTTCAAGGAGGTGTTTCGAGCGAGCAACATCAGACACAACAAAAATGCTGTATCATGCAAAAGGGCGCTCAACACTAGCACGCATATCTAGGAGGTTTCAGAAGCATGCTTCGGGAGCATCAAGCAACCTGTTCAAAAATCGAGCTGTGTTTTATGGAACGGAGGACAACAAAATGGGTACCTGTTGCAGCGCGGCCGCCTCTCGGTTGGCACTTTGAACCCGCTCCACATCAGCGACCTCGGCCTGCGCCACTTGCTGCTGCTCCAGCTCCACCACGCGGCCGTCCAAAAAGTTGATCACTTCCTGGTCCGCTGTGAAAACGAACGAAACATAACAAACGAAAAAAGAAAAGAAAGGGAAAGAAATTGGAAGAGAAATAAAAAGATAGATGCATTTAAAATAAACACACACACACACTTGGTTGCATATGCTGGAAAAAGAAAAGTCATGCGTGTATAAAGAAAGAAACAACCAACAGCGAAGTCAACAGCGAGGCCCTCAGTCTCCAACAGAAAAAAGATAAAGAAAGACACTAATTCTACATGCACTAATTTGTACGAATTGCTCGTCTAGTGATACCGTGGTGCTGTCGCGCAGCTTCATTTGCGCCGTCGATGGTTTTCTTCAGCACCAATTCAGTGTCTTTCAGCTTGTCGACTAGAAATTCTTTCACGCTTTCGGCACTGCTCAACCGCGCGTCCAAGTCGTCTTTCACCTAATACAATATTATATAATACACGCGTGAAAGCACACGCAAAAAAAAGAGCATCAAGAAGGCATTTGCCAACACTAGGAAAGTTTGGCACAAGTAATGATTCAAAAAAAAAAAAAAAACTCGTTGACTTCGATGACGCAACTCATTTCTTTATCAAAGTAGAAAATGTGTACAGATTTGCGACGATTTGCGACGAAACCAAGCCAAGTCATGCACACGTGACGAAGCAGAGCTACACCCTCACCTCCACGGCGTGGCCCAGCGACGCTTCCAACCGTTTGATCCGGTCGGTCATCTGGACGATGGCCTTCATTTCCGTGGAGCTCAGCTTGGACGCCACTTTCTTCGCCAATCCCCCCATCACGGTGGACTTCTTGGATTCGGCGGAGGCGGCGGACACGGCCGCCTGCGCTTCGGACACCACTGCGGCGAAGTCGGGTGGGGGGACACTGCTGCCAATGCTGCCCGCACTCGAGCTGCTGCTTAGCAGGCTATTGCTGCTGCTGCGGCTATTCGAGAGAGGTGCTCCTGCTCCTGCTCCTGCTGCACCGCCAGGGTAGGGCGGCGGAGGGGGCAGTTGGTCGTTGGGGGGTGATGACAGGAGCAGCGGCGCAGCGGAATCGTTGAGGGTGGACCCCATCCCAAAGAGGGCGTCGACCCGGGTGAAGAAAGGACGGCACACTTGGGCGGTGGCGAGCACGCTCCAAGCTTGCAAGTAAGAAAAGGTCTTGAGAAGCACCTGTCGTCACACACATGCACGCACCACAGGAATGTGTTCGCATAACGCCCCACCAACACTATACACACAGTTTTCGTACAAAACACAGTAAGCGCGCGTATGCACAGGTACGAAGGAATGAAGTAAGGCGAAGATGGAGAGGGAAGTAGCGCGAGACACTACGTTGAAAAGCAATGCCTCTCGATGCTCCACTTCAACAGGTCTCCCAAGGCTTACCACCGTGAGATGGCGGATATGGTAAATGATACCACATATAATACAATATACTAGTACCATAGATTTGTTGGGGTTATGATGAGAATTTAGTAGTGGTGTGGTAGGTGGTACGTGTTGGTATTATCTATCAGTGCCGCCATATCACACCGCTTTTCCCACCACCACCACCACCTTGTGCACATCACTTCTCACCTTGTCCTCGAGGCACATGAAGGGCGCGGCAAACGCAAAGAGCGGCGCCCCCACAGGGGGCATGGCCGACACCAACAGGGCGTGGCTGCCCGTCATGCCCCCACGCTGCCGCAAATCCGTTAAGTTGAGCCGAACCTTACAACACAGGCAGTCGCACAGAGATAGCAAGCGTCAAAAATAACATGCGTCTGCCAAAATTTGGCGTTAAATTACGGAGATAACTGGTGAGATGGTGGTATAGTTATAGTGCGTTAATGTGCTGGCTGGTTCAAAACATATAGACGCATTCGCAAGTAAAAAAGTAGCAACGCAGAGGCCCTCTAGAGTTACGCACCACCGCCTCCACCGGCAGGTTCGGGTTGGCGCCCAGTGATTGGCACAAGTTGAGCGCATAGGACGCCGCCACTTTGCGGTGCTTTTTGCCACCCAGCGCGCGCCGCAGCCACTGCACGAGCTCCTTGGGTGGGTCAGTGATGCGCGGCGCGTTCGATGGCGGGTAATTGCCACTGTTAGTGCCACTGTTACCACGGCTGCTGTTGGTGCTGCTATTAGCAGTGTCACCGTCAGCGATAAGAGTTGAGTTCGCGCCAACGTTGTCGAATGCTTGAGCCGCTGCAGCAGCTTGCGCTTGCGCCTGAGCTTGGGCAGCAGCCCGCAACGCGTTCTCCAAGTCGCGCTCCAGTTTGGGCACCTTGATGAGAAAGAGGCAAGGTCGTCACTGACGGCTTGTTGTTGTAAAAAGGGCTAGGGGTACTTACGGTCAGACTTAGGATTGGAAAAATACTTATGAAGGACCAACACGTATTCTAGAGTGCGCGCTGCGTTGACTTTAACAACTCGTTTTCTCCTTCAACTCTTTTATGCTCGAGTTTGACAAGGTTCTTTTTACCTTCGCCAGCGCATCCTCGGCTCTTTCTAGCTTCCTTTCCAACGCATGCGTCGACTTGAGAGTCTTGCTCAAGGTCCACAACTCACTGCACAAGCTCTCCTTGAGTGCTGCCGCCGTTTTACCCCTCGAGCGAGTCTCCGCTTCAGCTTCAGCTTGCTGCGATTCTAGTTCCGCCTAAAAAAGAAAAGTGAACGAACCAAGCACATGGAATGAATGACGCCACCGGAATGTACGATAGGCACCTCCGGGCACAGTGTAGCACAAGAGTTTGAAAATAATAGATTGTGTGCATCGAAATTAAGGGGCACGCAAAGAAGCATAATTTCTAGGCTATACGATGCCTTTGACGGCTCTTACAAAAGCACAAGCATCACAGAAATATTCATCAAGTAGAAGCATTGAATTCGTCACTATCAAAATAACTCATCGGTGCATAACATAGCAGCTTTGCTACCGCTGCAAAAACGCACCACTTTTGAATGCAACAACTCCATTTCTACTGCTTGCGCTGCAAGCTGCCGCTGATGCTGTCGCCATTGGTTTTCGCTGTCCCAAACTTCGAGATCTACTAGCATCTCGTCCAAGACCGCTGCCACTTCGGTTGCCACATGAGCACCGACAGCTAACTCAGCCTCGGTGCGCTGCCGGGCAGTGAACATTGGGATAAAGATTAAACTTATACCCAGTCTCAAAGAGTGTGCAGATTCCTAGCTAGCGAGGTCTCTATGGATAGACCAAGTTCGACCTTGCTGCTACTACAGATCTGTAGTGAGTAAAAAAGAAAAAAGTAGATGAGTTGTGGTGAGGTGGCTGCAGAAAATGAGATTTTCGTTTTTCGCGCTTCCCCCGAGGGGAGGATTGTCGTTAGTAGCTAAACAGGGGAAGGTGCCATTTAGGCGGCATCATAGGAATCCCCTGGCCCGGCTCGGAAGCCAGATTCGGGGTTCATGTAGCTGGCATATGCAGTTTCCTCGTCATGTTCGCTGCGACAGCTGCTGCGGTTGGAGTAGCCGCGGGGTGTGTTGCGGGTGCTCACCAGGCACCGGCGGTCGAGTAGGAGGCGTGCCCATCCGCGGTGGGCTGTCAGGCCCCAGATTTTCGTTTTTTCGTGTTATTTTGCAGATATGTATTTGTATTAGAGGCTGCTTTGACGGATCTGAAATTTCAGTATCATAGTGAGATCTCAGTAATCTCAGCAACATATTCATGGACTGATCTTACCATGGGACACAGTTTATGTAGAAACTGATCTCCCCTGTAAGGGGAAGTTAAAGGTTATGAAAGGAAAGGGAAGTGCACAGCAGTTGTGACTTCAACCTCTGTAACTTCCCCTTACTTGGGAGATCAGTTTCGGCAGTTTAATGCCAGTGATGTAGTACTATAGCAAGAAAGAGGACATGCGAGGCTGAGATCGGCTGGCGCCCGACGCCTGAGAAAAACATTGAGACGATGCCCAGCTGGGGCAAAAATAGTCTCTACCTGTTAGTCTTCTAATTCCGGCCCTTCGGGGCCTGTCTCAAAAATAGCCCAGAGAATTGCCTCGTGGACCTGGGACGTGACACACGCACGCACTCAGTCCCGCCGACTTGTTCGGAGGAGAGGCGCCAGTTGGAGCCTTAATTGGCCTTCTGGAGCGAATTTGCTAGCGCATGTGCAGCTCAAGTGTATTCTTTATATGCCTCTGTGACTGCTGTGTACTTGCCTTTCCTTGTTTTGGGAGAGTATTAACTAGACTAGACTAGACTAGTGCAGTAACCATAAATTTTGATTTATGTGGCAAGATCATTAAGTGAATTTGTTCCTAAGATGTAAGATTTCAGAAGGGATCCCGGTTAACTTCAAGGAATGGCGTGCCATAGAGGAGGATAGGTCGGAGTGCAGGAGGCGGGCGTACTTGAAACATAAGCCCCCCTCCGAGCAAAAGGACACTCAGCCCATAACGGCTTGTTCTGGAGGATTCATCAATGCGCAGCTTTTTGCTATTTGTAGTTTCTTTGCATTTGGGGAGTATAATCTAATCTAATCACTTGAATAATACCTCACTAGAGCAGTTACTTTCATAATCGTATCCTTCGTTGGGCTGGCCACGCCGCACGCATGCCCATGAGCCAGGCGCCACGGCAATTACTGACTGGCTGGGTATTGCATTCTCGACCGATTGGTTGTCCACAGATGACTTGGGGCAGGACGTTGGAGAACGCGCTCAAAAGTAAGGGCATTTCGAAGGATTTTGATGAGTGGATCGCCATTGCCAAGGACAGGTCGAAGTGG
>Ga0307930_1001945_pt1 | contig 16025 bp, 12 predicted proteins | sample OrgLakmetageno46_FD_203161 | JGI IMG/M metagenome (GOLD analysis project Ga0307930, IMG submission 203161) | Saline water microbial communities from Organic Lake, Antarctica - #46 | ecosystem: Environmental > Aquatic > Non-marine Saline and Alkaline > Saline | place: Antarctica: Organic Lake...
CGCCGAAGAATAGCTTCCAAAGAATTACGCGCCCGGAGAGTAACGAAATCTTTGGCGTTGGCCTCTGAACCAGTACGCGCTTCCTCAAGTGAGAGGGCTTCTCCTCATGATATTGAAGCAAGCCCATCACAATCAGCAGTGTATGGTTCTCACTCCTCGCGACCCTCTACGGTATCCCGCCTAGACTTCAGCCGCGTGTCCTCTGCTCAAGGCCCCTCTGACAATGCACAGCACGACTTGCAGTACGACAATCACAATTTTGCAGCCTCAGCAGTACATGCAGCCACCGAAGTACTGGATTCAACGAATGGTGGTACTCAAAATAAGAATGCACAATCAGCAGCAACTCTAACCGATATTAGAGATGAAGCTGATGCCACGACAACTAAAGCAACCAACTGCTACGCGCGAGCACTGTACGAGTGGCATGGTGAAGAAGCCGGCGACTTGTCGTTGAAGGTGGGGCAGCTGGTGAATGTGCACGACCGCAATGCTTCTGGGTGGTGGGGAGGCAAAATCGTGCCGTACAAACCTCCTCAAAAAGTGCTTACGCCGAGAGGCCGAAAACGACCATTGCCCAAGGTGCCAGGGGCAAGCACGCAACATCAATCACCTCAAATGATGTCACCAACTTCATCGGTTGATTCGATGTCCTCGTGCGAGTCACCTTCGGTACTTCGTGGCGAGATTACTGCATCTCCGCCAGGACTCTTTCCATGCCACTACGTCGAAGTCCTTGATGCTCGGGGGCTCGCTATGCACTTCCCAGGCTTTGATGAAGCATTGCTCAATGGTCACCAACGCTCTGCGGTATCTTCAGCACAACCATCTGCTCCTATGATGTCCTCGCCTCCGCCAGTGCCCCTGGTTGCCCCCTCCCTTACCGCCAATGATAGTTTAAGGAAGCGCGAGGAATGCGGCAGCCAATCAGCTTCCGCAGCCGAGTTAGATGCGGCAGCTGATGCGGGCAAGAGAGCAGCGGCACGCGACAATGCAGCCCCTTCGTCTGGGGAATTAGGAGCAAATACAGTGGGTCAGGCAACGTCTGCTGAAGATGATTTCGGTGACGATGCATCAATACAGGCAGTCGTGCATGCGCGTAGCACCTCCAGGAGCGCTCGAAGAAGAGAGCATGCTGGCATAGATGGCAATGCTCACGGTTCATCTGCGTCTCCTTCATTGTCAGTGAAGTCAGGCGGATCTGGCTATGAAAGGGGTGCCAGAAGCCCTAAGTTGAGATTGAGGAGACGGATTGTCGGCGGAGAGAGTGATGAAAGTGTGAGCAGTAACTCTGACAATTTTAACGAGGAGGAGAAAGTAAACGAACTTCATGAATTGCAGCGATCCAGTCATCACGACGAAGTCTCGAGCCAACGTAGCAGCAACCGCGCCCGCGGTATTGCTAGTAGCGATATTGGCGCCAGCAATACTGTAGGCGAGGTGCATGCGCAAATCAAGACTCAATCACCGAGGGTTCGTTTTTCGCAAACCGGCGGCACAGAACTTGAGCAGCAAAAGCAACAGTCCCCTAAAGTGAAAAGCCCGTACGCAATTGCATCATCTCATGGCGCTTTGGCGGCTACTGCTCCTGTAGCTCATGCCCCAGACATCAGCCCAATCCGTTCACCACAGAGACCTGTTGCATCTACCACCGAGCCCAAGAAATCATCAGCACCGCCTTCACCGGCAGCAGCATACGCACACTCTCAAAAGGACTTCCCAACTGTCGCTTCACCTGCTCCCACGCATGCATCTCCGAGCCCATCGCCATCTGCGAAGACGTCACCAAAGCCAGCTCTTTCACCTGAAGATATTGTGCGTCGTTCTGAAGCGCGGCGAGCGCGCGGAGACGGCATTCGTGCACGCGGTGCTGCTTTCGTAGATCCAAAGGCAGCGAGTGCTGCCACTGGAATCGAAGAAGTCGGTCGTGGGAGCAATCACATCAACGGTAGCTTTCATGTTGGCAAAAAGAACACTGGGCAGGGTTTATCAAATGCTGGCGCTGAATTGAGCCGAGACGAAACGAGGCGCGAAGCCGCTCGGCGAGTAGAAGCTGCGACTAATGCCCGACGGCAAGACGTTGCAATGGTGAAAGCTGCGCTGCACGGTGACAGAGAGCACGAAGCTAAGTTCAATAGCAACCATGACCGTGTTAGTCCTTTTAGCGACACTGGCGGTGGCATGTCATCATCTCATCACGCGTCTCCGCACCAAGCCCTGGCTGTCGAAGCTGCGATTAGCAGCACGCTACGCGCCCTTCGAGAGGGTGCTGAAGCATCAGCCTTGCAAGCCGCCAGAAAGCCAGTCACCTCGTCGTCGCCGTCTTCGCCTGGATACCACACGAGCAGCAGTAGCAGTGGAAGCCCGCTTTCCAAATCGACTGGAAAGGGTGCTGCTCTCATGAATAGCACTAGTTGGCATGCCGCCATGTGGCGTGGCGATGTGGAGGGTACAGGCACGCTAGCCAGCCATGTTGCACTCGAGCGGCTAGTGCGAAAAGTGCTAGCTGTTAGCTCGGACGTGGTGTCACCACAAGCTCTGCGCACACTCTTTGACCACCTTACATTAGGGAAGCCACCAAACAGTTCGGGTGGCAAAGAATTGCCGCTGGCAAGCCTGGTGCGTGCCATGGTACGCGCCGGCCCTACTCCTACTGCCAAGACAAGTCCACCCAGAGGAAGTGCGCTCGGAGCAGTCGCCCAAGTGGCTCCTCAGAGCAATGCTACCACAAGCGCTAGTAGTACGAGTGAAAACCTTAGAGTGCAGGAAAGTGACAAGTCGAAGAAAGAGCGAAATTCCGGTGGAAAAGGGCCCTCGACCAAAGACCAACGACCACAACAACGAAAACCTCCATCGCGAGAGTCTTTGCAAAAGCTGTCAGCAGCCACTGATGCTTACGCTGGCAGCAAACATCGTTCGTCGTCACTAGACACAGAATACTCAAAGAAGCCAGGAGCTGCACCTGTGCGCGATCAGCGCCCTCATCTTGAGCAAACTCGTCGCAACACCACGGCCAACGAGAACCTGTTCCCACCGGTGTCGGCAGCTGCATCAAAAGCGGCCAAAGCAGCTCTCAACAGCACACATGGAGCTGCGAGAGGGTCAGGTGGAGCCGCGCCTACCCATAGACAACAAGGCAAAGGAGGTGCTGCTGGTGGAGGTAAAAACCAAGCAACCAGCAAGAAAAGCCGGACGAGTAAAGGCAATGATGGAGTTCACGACAAACTTTTGCCAACTTCAAAGCCTTCATCCAGCAAAGTGAAGGCACTGCCGGCCATGCCAGGAGCACAGAAGTCAGTAGCCTCCAGCTCTTCAAAGAAATCAGTCGACAAAGAGGGAAGTCGGACTGCTGCCAAAAGTCGCACTTCTTCGTCTTCGTCTTCTTCTTCTGTTGGAAGGTCTTCCCGTGAGTCGCCTTTCAAGAGCAAAACGACAACACCTCAACAGAAGCAAGCCGGGTCATCTGGGAAAAAGAAGTCGAAAGAAGAACCGTCGTCTGCTGATAAGTCAAGCAGTAACATTACTTGGTTAGATGATGACGACGTTGGCAACAAGACAGCCGACGACAGCGACGCAAGGTCGCAGTTGCAGCGTAAATTAGTGCATGCTCTCGCTGAGGCTGAGTCAGATTCCAACGAGGGCAAGAAGCACTCACCGGTAGCAGCACCTTCATCGTCATCATTGTCATCATCCCCAGCAGCGGCACCATCTTCCTCTTCTAAGAAATCTTCACCGCTGGTAGCGCTGCCCACCAATGCGCGCCACTCACAGCAGCAGGAAATTTCACCTGCTGTGGCTGGCAATAACAGCAGCAGCAGCAACAGCAGCAACGAAAGAAACGTTTCTCGAGTATCTCCGCCGCGACCAGAGCCCAAGCGGCAAGTGCCGTCGCCCTCGCAACAACATATGCAACCACTGGAACAACAACAGCAGCAGCAGCAGCCGTATGCTCCACCTCCAGCCACGGGAGGCGAAAGCCGTTGCACGCGTCACGGCATTGCCAGCTGCGTGCTGTGCTCTCTCTCCTACGCGCAGCCACATCAGCCTCAAGTATCAGCAAGGCCTTCGTTTGGGAATACACCCGCCACCACAACTACTACAATGGCACTGCCTCCTGCTCGTGGTGCAGTAGCGGTCACTTCAACCTCCACTGGCTTACTCCCATCTTCTTTACCTTATTCAGCTCCCATGGCAAGCAACTGCGAGCGGCATGGTTTAGCCCAGTGCGTGCTCTGTTCGGGCTTTCTCAACCAACCAGTGGAGCCATCACCACAACCACCGCCATTACAAAACTATGCTTCGTCGTCTTCTTTCTCGGCAAACAAGTATGGCAGCAGCAGCCACAGTAATTACTACAGTACTGCTAAGTTTGTGGTTCCTCAGGCCTACCAAGGAGGTTTGTCATCCGTGCCCTCCTCCGTAGGCATCCTCGCTCCAGTGCCGTACAGCAGCCACAGCGCCTACGGCAGCAGCGGCCCACTTTCAAATGGCAGCGGCTTCGGTCCTGGGAGTAAGACTGCAAGTGGTGCCGTAGGTCCGAGTGCGGTGGGTACATATCGTGATGGCGTAGCGACGACTAGTGCCTTAGCAACCGCATCATCGTCGTCGTCGTGTCAGCGCCATGGTCTCGCCAACTGCTTCTTGTGTACTCTCAATGCCCCCAACACCACTCAGCCTAGTATTGGCTTCGCTAGTAGTAGTCTTGGAAGTAACAGCGGCCTTGGCAATGGCCTCGTTCGCAGCAGCGTCAACCACACAGAACAATTTTCAGGTGACACGGTTGCCTCTTCTAAGCAGAGCTCCATGGGCACTGCACCTGCTACACTAGTCAACAATAGCCCTTCTCGAAGCACTGGCAATGCTATGGAGCATACTAGTGGCAACAATGATGGCAGCGACGTGAAAGATGCGAACAACAGCGGAGACGAGTCTTCAGAAGCCAACGAGGAAGAATACCTCAAGGTGAGCATAGCTGCTCGGCAGCGAGAAAGAAACGCCAAAAATGCGCAACTTCAACCTGCTGCCGTTACTCCGTCGCCATACAACACCGTTGCTCCCGTAGTAGTGGCTGCTGGCAGCGGAGGGCGGCGGCAGCGGAAGCAGCAGCAGCAGCAGCAGCCACACAAAAAGCCGAAAGCTTCCAGTGGAAAAGTGAGCGCCCACCACCACCATAGCCCGAGTTCAGATCGCGCGCCGCGCAACAGTTCAGAGAGCAGCAGCCCAAATGCGGCTGAGAGTGGCGTTGCGTCTGAGGCACTTCGAGCGGCGCGTTCAGTGCTTATCACTAGCGAAGTCCCAGGCTGATGCCTTGGGTATTGCTGCTTCTTATAACATATAGCGCACTACCGGCTCTAGATTCGCGCTATATGTGCCATTTTAACTTCGCCATGTCGATTTCGACTTGCGTGTTCCTTTCGTTCTTCTTATCTTTATAGTCTGGTACCTGCCTATCATAATTCATTCACAAGCGTGTTCTTAATTCTTAAGGCCAAAACGCAAAACGAATAACTGGGCCCTCGAAGGCCGGGTGTCGAGCTGGCTCTATAAGGTCGTAGATCTTTGGGTTCTAATTATCTGAATCATGAACACAAAAATCCGGACTTCTAATTCTAATTTTGCTTTCTCTCCCATCGCTAGAAAAAAACAAGGCACCAAATATTTTATGAATTAACCTACTCTTGGATTATTAACCAAAGACAAATAAGCTAAATTATTTCCAAAGGGAATGGTCATCTGATTTAAAGCTTGACAACCCGGTCGAAAAGAGCAGGCATGGCCGGCATTTGAATGTGGGAAGTCTTGGTCTTGATGATTTCGTCAATGATTCCGTACTGCATGGCCTCGGTTGGGGTCATGAAAAAGTCGCGATCCATGTCCATGGCCATCTTCGACTCGGGCTGAACGATAGCACGTTGATAGAAACATAAAACCACCAGTGTAATCAATTAGGGGAAATGAAATGTATTTTGCAGCGCCGAGCGCGGAAGAGTACAAGATACTAGTAGAAATAGGAGAGGACGTTCGCAATTCCTTGACTAAATCAATCCATGTTGCTACCCTAAGCGAAGTATATGAAATGTCGACATAAAACACTGACCTGGTTGCAGTAGGCAGCCATGAACTGAGTCATTCGAGCCTTGATGTACAAGATTTCCTTGGCCTGGATTTCAATGTCCGCAGCCTGGCCCTGAGCGCCACCCAGAGGTTGGTGAATCTGCACACACGGATAGAACACATAATGGCGAACGCACCATAAGACTTAGTATATGTTCTGACGGCAAAAGCCTAGGCTAGAGAACATATGTGCATCTACTCAAAATGTTTTTTTTTTCAAATGGTGGTAGTCTATTCTACAGCATCCCTAGTACCATGATGCGGGCGTTAGGGAAGCTGCTCCGCTTGCCAGGGGTGCCGGCCCCCAGCAAAAAGGCCCCCATCGAGGCCGCCATTCCGAAGCAAATGGTGCGCACGTCGCAGTCCACAAACTGCATCGTGTCGTAGATTGCCATGCCTGCGCTCACGCTACCGCCGGGGGAGTTGATGTACATGGTGATTTCTTTGTCTGGGGCTTCACTGTTGAGGTAAAGCAACTGAGCTACGAGGACGTTAGCAATCTCGTCGTTTACGTCGGTGCCCAAAAGCAAAATTCGGTCCTTAAGGAGCCGGCTCATGATATCCTTCCGATCTTTACCTTCACCCACAGTTGGGTAATTGATCTGTTGGCAGACGACGTTCACGCATGTTGAAATTGTTCGAGATTGTAGGTGAGTTACGAATCAAGTTAAAGGCGAGGTATAAGGAGAGGAGGCATGCGGGTGACAAGAATGGTTCTTAGCACTATTGAATATATAGCTAGAAAGTTTCTGCGCCTTGTTGCCCGATGAAAGCACTCAAACGGCACGCACCACTGGTGGAGGCTTCTTAGGCTTTTTCTCTGGTTCATCTGGCTTTTTCTCTGGCTCCGACAGCAGCACCGTCCGCGGACGAGTCCATCGCAATGCTACAGAGGGTTGCGGCACCACAAAGGCCTGCACTGCCGTGAAAAGCGAAGCACAAGCGAGTACGCGTAGCATGGTCAATACAGCAATCAGCTCTGCTTCACTCTCCGCTTACTTTGCCTTTGCCTCCTGACTCCTGACTCTCTGTTCGACGCGGTGAACAGAAAGAATGAAAGAAAAGTTCAAGCCCCCAACGGGGGAATGTTCGGAATGTACGGATCACGACGTGCCTGTCTGAAGTCTGATTGAATTCGAATCCTGCCCCAACTCCGTCCTTGTCTAGAAAGAAGAGGTCAACGAACTTACGAACAACGGTTGATATCGAAATACCTCTGGATCCGAGTCGGAACGGGAACGTGTGCAGTCACCAGGCCTCAGGGAATGGAGATCTTGTGGATAGGGGTAGGGACGGCGGAACGGCGGACATAGGCACACAAAGATCAAGGAAGGTATACAGATACACAGTATACAGGCACGCCGCGTTCCAATCCGGAATCGGGAATGGCGCGTCGAAACTTTGGTTGGTCCTCAGCAGTCGGAGGTCCCCATCTCTCTGATCTCTAAAATTCTCAGCTGCATCCTAACTCGTTTCATTTGAATTGTAACTGTAACCCTTCTGGCCACTGGCCATATTCCATTATTCCATTTTATATTACGCAATTGCTTCTGGTTGTTATGTCATATAAGGCAACTATACAATACAGGCCCCGGAGGTCGGAAGGCCGGAACTAGAGAACTAAAAGGCAGATATACAAAGCAAAGAAGCCAATGCGAGGTGGCTAAGTATATTATCGAATTCACTTCGATAAACGATAGAAGAATCGCTTTCAAATCTTCAAATGGCTTTAGAGCTAGTTTGACGGCGTTTGCCTTTAGTCGACTACAATTTCCATTAACTCGGAATGAAGGAAGAACCAGGATAGTATGGCTGGCCAAGCATGATATTTCTGCCCATTTCGCGGCGCGCCGGCACCTTAACCACGTTCCGAGGGAACGAGTTGGGGTCAATGAGTCTAGCGGCTGCCAGGCGGCCCAACGGCCCGAAGCGCTCCTGCACGATGTCGTCGCACGCGCAATTGCGGCACTGCAAGACGAGCATGGGGCTCGACATCGTGGAAGCTGACGACAACGAGCCTGGCTTTTGCTGGTGTTTCGTTGACCCCATCTGGCGATGCTGGCTGTGGCCTGTGGCGCTTCTTTCTTGGCCTCCGGAGCTGGAGCCGCCACTCCCAACACTGCCGTCATTGTGCGAGAAGTGGTGCTGCCTAGCGAGAATGGGTGTGGTGTGCGACTCGAAAGAACGCCCGGTGAGCGCTGAAGCATCGTTACTCTGCCCCGAGGCCACCGAGGCATTGTCACCCGATGCATGGTCAAAATCATGCATGGAAGAATATCCAGGCGATCCAGGGACATAACCAGTATTGCCATGCAATGCACCTCCGAAGAATTCAGACGCAGTAACCTGATTTGCAAAATAAAGAACAAAACAAGGGTGCAACGCAATCAGATCGAGATCGAGATCAAGAGAGTTTCAGTGTGAGACGATTAATGGAACTATTGCCGGGGTGCTTTCATCGACGATTACAGCAAAGAGCTAAGCGCTGCCCTAGAAGCATGATAAGAATACGATTCTTATCATATGATTAGCGCACCCGATGGCCGTGTCGACGTTTGAACTTATCAATGAGCGCTTCGACATCAGCCACCACACCCGATTGTAGAGTGGATGCAACCGAAGCAGCGCCTGGGTCGTGTTCTTCCTTCGTAGGTTGCGGTGGAAGCTGCTCAGGTGGGGGCTGCAGCGGCGGCAGTAACGGAGTTGCATCGTTCTTGGATTCCTCCGCCGTGCCTAATTGAAGCACGGTGGACGTTACATCGCCGCTAGACGCATGCCACACCTGCTCTGATACCGCTGGTGGGCTACCAGAATTACTGTTGCCTACAGCACCGCCGGCATTTCCGCTGGGACTACCGACGGGATTACCACCGGTTGCTCCAACTGGACCAGTATTCAAAGTATTGGCTGTGGCGAGGGTAAGAGTCGTAGACGTCGAAGCTACGGTGGAATTGTCATCCATGAGAAAGGGGGCCGTTGCACAGAGAACGTTGGCGTCTTGCCGCCGAATATAGTACGGTTCCGCGACCAAATCGTCGACGCCGAGGGAGCGCCATGCTTCTGCCACTTTCGACAGCGACAAGAGCTTGGGCTTCACAGTCTTGCCATTGGTCAAGGTATCCACGTACCTTCAAGCGCACACACGAGCACATGTACACACGCAAATTAATGTAATTCTAAATACACTGGCCTCATGTGGTGGATGCACGCTATTGCCCTGGATTCATGCTCACCTGAGAGCCCGGTCGATTTCAACGCCAGCGTTCACCATCCATGCTACAATCTCCTCTGGATCGTTTGGCGGTTCTTTTGTTTCTCCCTCTTCCAACAACTGCGGCAAAGGCTGGCCGCTCTCTGCGGCTGCGGCTGCATTTCCCTCCAAAGGTGGAAGCACATTGCTACTTGGCGATGAACCAAGATGCGAAGTGTCGAGCGGCTCGGAAAGCACTCCATAAGTTTGGCCTACGTCATCGTCATCCACTTGCTGCGCGAGCTCGTCCTCATCTTCGTCGTGTTCGTCATCGGAGACAATCTCTTCATGGTCAGCAAAGTCTTTCGAGCCGCCTCCACCACCACCACCGCCGCCGCCATACTCCATGTCGATGTCGTCGTCGCTCGAGTCGTCATCGCTGGACCCGTCGTCGTCTGATTCGCCGTTGCGGTAAAAGCACACGTGGCAGAGCCACCGCACTCGGGGAAGCTTCGCGGCTTCGATCACTTCGCTGTCAGTGGCGTCCTCGTCGATGGCTACGCCGTGAGCAGCTGGAGGAATAACATAGAAGGAATAAGCACAAGAAAAAAAACGGGTCGCAGAAGATGGTATTCTTAGAAATGGTGTCATAGATAAAACAAAAGGTACTGAGTAAATTCATTGACGATAATTGATTCAATATATGTCGCTTCATCACGCATTACACATTGCACACAGGCCTCCAAAAAAATATTTTTTATAAATAGCCTCATTACCAGCATGAGCGCGCGCATGGATCAACTTGCTGAGTTGCCAATCCACGTCCGAAGCGCCAAACGCATGCTGCAACTTGCCGGACTTCGCGTCTAGGAGCCGCAATCGCATCGACGACGCGTTCTCAAGCTCAGCTTTGCCCTCAAACACAACGCCTCCACCGCCGGGTAAACGCAAGGAACACTTGCTGAAGCGAATAGCGCGACCGCCGTGCACCTGCAGACATGATATCCAAGGAGATAGTAGAAAATTTGACGAGTACTGGCAAATCACCTCTCTGTCTCTCTCTATCTCTTCATCAAGAACGACACAAACTCGGTTTTGACCTTTTGATTCGCGTACTTCCTACTAACAACACCCGCGACCAATATCAACAACTACTGCTGCTGCTGCAATCAAAGAGCTTTCCTCAAAACAATATATGTATTTCACTATCTCGCACCAGTCTGGGTTTGCGCCACTCTCCGGCAACGGCGTGCCCAGCTCTGGTGGTGTACACTCCCGGCCCATTGGGCAAGCCTTTCCGCCAGCGCCCTTCCCAACGGATACACTGCACCCCGTGCGTCGCCTCCAGCAAGCCGTGGCCATGCCGCTGCCCGCACTTCCAGCCCCCAACATAGGTGCGCAGGCCGTCGTTGTAGCTCAGCGTCGCAGCGCCATGGAGCTGGTTGCGAACGAAAGTGCCTTCCACGAAGGACCCATCGGTGAATTGCATGTGGCCAAAGCCATGCCGCTCGCGCTACGAGGGGAGAAATAAAGGAAGTAAAGAATCAAATTAACAAGGTGAAATAATTGTGTATTTGCTGAGTGACTCCTAGAGATGTAAAAACAAAGAAAATTGTTCTGTCTGCTCCATTGCTTGCTTTGCTTACCTTCCACGGCAGGTACGACCCGTTATATTCATTCCCGAAGTAAGTGCCTTCGAATTCCTCGATCGGACCAATGGGCGGGCTCGGCGGCCGTGGGCGGTCGGCCGAAAAGTAAGTGTCAAACCTAATTACGTAACAACGGCAGCACGGTGTGAGAGTGCTATTTTTGGTCGAGAGAAATGCACAAAGCGAGAGTGATCAAGGTACAGAAGTGTGGGGCAGATAAAATGAATTATGCAATTGCAATCAGCCAGCTGCAGTGATTAACCAGGCTCACGTATGAAGTAGCGGAGCACACGCGTCGACTTCCGCTTCTTTAGCCTCGCCTGGTGGTAAGTTGTCCTTGCCGCCGAGCCACTCCCGCAATTCTCCGACATAAAACTTGTACCTAATTGTAACATACACACACCCGCCCATACAAAATATAATCAAAGCTAAGTATAAAGCACTTAAACTCTTCCCTTTCGTTGGAAATATAAGGTTAATGTAAAATGCATCCGCCCCATAATTACATGCGCTCAGCGTCTTTGAGGGTAATTCGAAGGACAGCAGCACGACCAACGTCATTCACATCGCGAGCATCGACTATTGCTTGGTTGATGTCGCTCACCTTTAAAGAAATGCACAATGCAGTCACGCCCTTAGATGGTTGAAACGGCAAAAGGCATGTAATGCGAGCATCATCAGTGATAAAAATATCGAAATCGGTAATGGTTCGTACTTTATTGCCAGCTTTCACAACTCGACTGCGCCGCTTCCGGCATTCATCAACAAGGGTTTCGTTCAATGAGGCTTGTTCGCGGCCGGAAATGACTTCCCAAAAAGCAGACGACACTGGGCTAGGTGCTGCCTTTTTACCCTTACTAGATGATCGGCTCTTTAATTTGTTGGCAGCTTTCTTGGCACTGAGAATGCTCGTGATACTGTTATTCGCGCTCCCTGCTGAACGGCCTGAGCGGACTGAATCCGCCATTTATGGAGTTTACGATGTTAGTCCGATGAGACAACTTCGTGACGTTAATACAGTTTACTCGCAGCGCAGAAAAAAAGAAGTTTAGCGCTCCAACATCCTTGAATATTTCTACAGATAGTAGCAAGCTTCCTTAGCGCATCGCACGATCTCTAAGTTAAAGACCAACACTAGCTAGTAGCTACAGTAGCTACAGACGACTACTCTTCTACAGAAGCTAGGATTCTCAAAAGCCAAACCGACGGTTATCGAGTTATCGACGTTATCGAGATCGATGAAGGATGAAGAAATTTTTTTTTGCACTACTCTGTAGTATGGTATAATAAGAAAAAAGAGGGGGGAACTCGGGCATGTGTACCTGATTAGCTTCTTAGGTCTAGTTTGCGCTGCTTTGCTTTTCTTCTCTGCCTGTAAGTCTTCTAATTCCGGTCCTTCGGGGCCTGTCTCAAAAACACACACAGTAAATCCGAGAGAAAAACTGTACTGCTACTAGCTAGTTTTATCCCGGGTTGAATGGGGGTTCCGGTGATTACACGATCGCCGGTTTAGCTTGGGGTCGAAGTTGTAGAAACGAGGGTAAGGTGGCGCCTTGGCAAGAGAAGGGCCATCTTTCTGAAAAACAGAATCCCTCTGTAGGATGCGGTAAACGAAGGCCGTATTTGTAGCTGTAACAGTAGAGGAAATCCGTTGACGCCAGAATGTCGAGAACCATGTGGTCTTCCAAGTCGAGTCAGTGTCCTGGTGGCTGTGGCGCATACTGAACATACCGGCAGCCTTGACGAGTTTAAAGACCATGGTGAGGAATTTCGACGCTTCCGGTCCAAGAGGATGACGAAGGTGCTCATTTTACAGGGACGGGTCTTTGCATATGGCGAGGTGCCATTTTACACATGTACACAGAGATGATCATGATGATGGAGATTTAGATGGGCAGATGGACAGGGACAGGAAGCACAACGGTGATTTAATCAATGATATTCGGTGTTCTCGATGCGCGATGTCAGTGCTAGGGGCTACGATGGTGTCGATCACGAGGCAGGAGCATAGTGGAGCTGATAGCACATATGTGATGGTTTTATGTACTGCGATTCTTGTTGGGTTTCAATAACCCAACACCCAACCAACTGAGCTAAGTGCGCAATAAAGCCACCACCCAACCAACTGAGCAAAGTGCACTTAGCTCAGTTGGTTGGGTGGTGGGGTTCAGTTCTTCGTCGTCCAAGTTTGATTTAAGTTTGATTCACAATTTCTTCTATTGTGGCGTAGATCGGAGTGTCTTGGATTGGTATAGTCTAGTCTAGTCTAGTTGATACTCTCCCAAAACCAAAGAAAGACAAGTACACAGCAGTCACAGAGGCACATAAAGAATACACTTGAGCTGCAAATGCGCTGGCGAATTCGCTCCAGAAGGCCAATCAAGGCTCCAACTGGCGCCTTTCCTCCGAACAAGTCGGCGGGACTGAGTGCTCGTTCGTGTGTCACGTCCCAGGTCCACGAGGCAATTCACTGGGCTATTTTTGCCCCAGCAGCGCATCGTCTCAATGTTTTTCTCAGGCGTCGGGCGCCAGCCGATCTCAGCATCGCCAGTCCTCTTTCTTGCTAACGAAGGATGGATCACGTGGCTGCAATGCTGTAGGCTGTGCGAACACGATTGGTATATATTGCGCTTTCTACCGACTATTGTGTGCCTACGGATAGGGTTTTAACTATAGTCAACTAAGGCAGATGAAATTAGTGTAGTCGCACTGGCGCACTGCCGCGCTCGTGTGCCCTACTTTGCGCAGTCGCAACGCACCTACTGTGCAAAACAGGACATGACTAAGGAGCTTCAACAATACTTCGCAGCCACCACATTCGTAACAGTTACGGCGTTACACCACCGTGAAGGCAATTAAGGACATGTATTTTTAGTGAAAATCAGAGACCTTCTAGGATCCCTGCAAATCAATGGAGCTTCAATTTCCTTAAGTCATGGCAGCTGATGTTATCCTTCTTTGCTGAAGCTTGAGAGTTGGTGTTCGCAGAGTTTTTTCTTTACCAATAATCCAAACGTTCTCGATAATACTCCAGCATTGCCTTAGATTTGCTCAAAATCACGAATTAAACTTGCACGTTATAAACGCTGGATGCTTCTCAAGGCAAGGTAAGGGCTACTGCTTGATCGGAGTGCGAACTGCCGCATGAGGGTACATTATGACGCGAGGATTATAAGCAAGAGCAAGCTCGGTAAAATGGGGCGCAGACGAATAATCGTGGCCGCTATGGACACACTCACGATTCATGAAAGAAGCCTCAATTCGTTTTTGGATGGGCTTGTTCGCTACTGTGAATGCTTTCATCAGTACAGCTGCGTTTGTTTTGTTGCATAATGTTTCATAATCCACAACAAAACAACGACGAGAGGGTGCAGCACAAACCAGAGCATAGCTAGCTTCAATGATCATAGCTTCATTTTCAGCAGCTTGGATCTCATACTGCATCCTTGGTTTTACACTGAAGCGTCGAGCGGACGAAAATGTCGCCGAAACAAGATCTCTTCGCAAAAACAGAAACCTTGGCTCAATTGAAGGAACATGCATAAATGTAAACAGATCTGGATGATTTAAGAGGTCCCGCGGGAGATTCATTGGAAAGCTATTCTTCATATGCGCAACATTCTTATTCCCCCAGCGAGTTGTAATTACTTGACCCATAGCTACTGCGTTAGTCACGTAGCCTCCTGTTTCATTTAAGAAAATTTCAGGGCTCCAATCTGCTTTAGCCCACCCCGGCGGCATCATGTTTATGACGGTATGGTGGCCGCTTCCTTCGATACCAACGATAAGTAAATGGATCGGATACGAGTGGACGACTACGAGTACTTGCAAAGCGACAATAATACAACCAATTCTCATCAGATAAGAACCCATGAGGAAAACCAAAGAGCTAAAGGACACCGCAGCGGAATATTATGTTAGGCAGATTTCGAAGGAGGTATGACAATTGATGCCGAGTAGGTAAGCTGTTTTCTCAAGTCGAAGCGTGCCATGCTTCAGAAATTTACAAGTACTTCAATTCGTTTTGAGTATTCAAACCACAATTAGCCATCTAGCAGCAAAAAAAAGCCTCGCACCTCCCAATACTAGGGTGGTATCCTTCTTGCTTCTTGCTTCGCGCTTTTTCTCCTAATTGCCTCGCGTTGTCTTTCGCTGCTACTATTGAGCTAACTTAGTTCGTACTAACTATAGCTCGATAGCTCGATGCTTGCTGACTTGCTGGTGTTGCTTCCTTCGTTTCTTCGTTTCCCAAAAAATCCGTCCATGAGTCCCCGACCCGAGCTTTTCCTCGGCTCTCGCACTAATATCATAGTCACATATCACGTCACGTTAAAAAAAAATATCTCCCTAGTCAAATTGCCCACTGCTCCCCAACCTCACCCAGAAGGAGATTAAAAATCAACTGCAAATAACCGAAACATCTTGGCGGTCTGTGTCACTAGGATCACTTCTGGAGGTATCGCATATGCAAGTCGGTGCTATTTCTTGTTGTTTCTTTGCAATTGGAGTTTAACATAACCCAAACTAAAGTTCATGTTCGTGTAGAAGGGGTTGTGAAGATTTAACACGATTTTGCCTCAGTCTCGGCCAAATACTTACATACTCATACTCATACTCATGCTCAAACTCATAAAGCCAGTTTGGAACCTGTTTGGGTCTTTGGGTCGGAGTTATGAGTTATTGTTTATCGATACTCCTCTTAGCTCTTAGTGGGGTAACCATTAAAAATGTTTAAACAGAGATATTTTCACCAACCACCAACCAATCAGGTCGCCTCCGAAATTGTTTGTGCCATTTTATTGCTCTCCTGGCTGATTTTGTATTTGTAATTGATAGAAATTATATCTAATAGAGCAATTAGGCGAGGGAAGGAAGAAGCCGAAAGCGAAGCAAAAAGCCGCCGTGAGAAATCAAGCAATGAAGGATTTAAGACTACAGTTTGCAGAGTAGAAGCTACTGTCAATTCCAAAGATCCACGCAGTCGACTTGCTCTCAAGGTGGAGGGCCTTGCGAGGGTTTCGAAAAACGCTGGAGGACGACCACGACTAGCGTCCGTGGCGTTTGATGGAAGA
>Ga0307930_1001950_pt1 | contig 16006 bp, 13 predicted proteins | sample OrgLakmetageno46_FD_203161 | JGI IMG/M metagenome (GOLD analysis project Ga0307930, IMG submission 203161) | Saline water microbial communities from Organic Lake, Antarctica - #46 | ecosystem: Environmental > Aquatic > Non-marine Saline and Alkaline > Saline | place: Antarctica: Organic Lake...
TTGCTGCTACTGCTACTGCTGCTGCTGCTACTGCTGTTGTTGCTGCTCGTCCGATAGCGTTTCGGAGAGCTCTCCGCACTGCTGCCCCCGTATCTGTGAGGCCAGTAATAAGCACCAGCAGAAGGCTCCGGTTGAGCTTTCTTCAGAGACACGACTAAGATCCAAAAGCCCGCCAGAAATATCGCTAGAATGAAGAAGAAAGCACCAAGGGCGCCGCCTGCGGAATGTACGTCATCATCCTAAACACCCAACGAACGATGCAGGAAGGTCCAATGGGAAAAACGTAGAATTACAAAAAATAACCACGAGAAGTGCTGGGAATACTTGACAGGACTACCAAGAGAAAATTAAAATACAAACCCAATACATGCGCTTTAATGTACGCACTTACTGCAATGATGCATATTCTACCATAAAGATATGCACCCGAATTGCATACCTCTTCGAAGAGTTCGGAGAAGCTGAAGAAAAACACCGACAAGATGAGGAAAGTTGGCGAAAGCATTGCCTGGTAGCCGAGCCAAAAGCCAAGCATGATGGGGCTGTCAGGTGAGCTCGGCTTCACGGCTGGCTTTACGAAGTAGCGGTATCCCTGTAACAGAACAACGAACGCGCAAGCACGCAAACGGCGGGTGAGCAAGGTCAACAATGGGGATCCTAAAATATACTTGCTTAACTGCAAGTCACGATAGAGCAAAGTTGCGGGGCATTCCTAAAGATCCCAGTCCGCACCAGCAACGAATTTCCGAGCAGAAGCAAAGTCGACCATATCGCAGCGGCACCAACGTCTTTCATGCCGCTGTTATCAAGCGAGGCTACGTAGACAGCACTAATGGATAAGCATAACCTATGCGTGTAAGTCATCAAGCACACCAAAAACTCAAACGAACAAATTTTATCAATTGTTAAATCAAACAAGAAAAGCAAGCGAGAATTGTAGAGCATAGCAAAGAGCTCAGCAAGTTAGGTATTTAAAAACTTACTGGACTGCGCAGATCAAGTACCACGCGCACCGCACAATAGTCTATTTGAGGAAGAGTTTGGATAGTGAGAGAATTGTAGTACGAATCGCTACCTCAACCCTTCCTTAGGAGCTCATAGCGACGAAACTTCAATGGGAAGCTCCAAAATCTCAACAAGTCTACTCACAGTCAAAATCGTCATCATACTTCTAATACCTATCGTCATGTTTTCGATATATCGACGCACCGTTTTCTTGCCAAACACACGCTTAACACTTCTCTTGCCCATACTGCTTCCGTATCAAAATTAAATAGATACCATTAGTCTACATGAATTCAACCGATGAAGCACAGCCAATCGACTGCTAGGCCGGCGCTGAGGACGCGACGAAGGCAATGAAGGACATGAAGGATAGTAGGATGAAAACTGGTACAGACTGTGGCAAAATCAATCTACCCCGTAGGGGCGTTAATATTTGAAACGTACTATACCGTAACCAGGGGTGGTTTTGCGGTGTCCCCTGCTGTAACCAGCACCATAACTTACCATAACAGTGAAATTTAGTGCTTTTGAGGCATTAAATTACCTCTTTTTCAAGGCCAAATCCATGTTCAGGCAGATTCTTCGCAACTGAGATCGTGAATTTGCTTGAGAATTAGCTACTTTTCTTCTGGATTCCCTGAGGGGCTGTTCATTGCTCCATCCAATTCGAATGAGACCGCATTTAGTGAGACCACATTTTTGTTGCAAGACACGGAGGGTTTGGAAGAACTGAAAGGAAGTTTTAGTTCGGGCATCTGTGCCTGATTAGCTTGCTTGCTTGAAATGCTTTGCTTTCTACCTCTATACGCTCTTTATGTTAGCCCTTTAATTCCGGCCCCTCGAGGTCGTGTGAAATTGGAGCTGATCTCTCGCCTTTCTGGCCTTTCTGACACAGGCCCCGAAGGGCCGGAATTTGAGGACTAATCGCCAGAAACACGGAGCAATAGAAGTCATTTTAGAAGAAAAATTGACCTGGCACACTTTGTAAAGTAAGTGTAAGAGAGCAAATATCTTTAGCCGCCTTCACCTGGATTCGGCAGTTATAAAAGCCAGAGGAGATGGGGTTGATATAACAAAACCGAAGTAATGATCAGGTCTTTTATAGCCAGCACTAAGCGGTGGCCATTGGTGCTGTCATGCTCGTCACTATTTTTCTTAAGCTTCACGAAAGAAGTGAACTATCTGCTATAACTGTTTCTGCTTAGGCTGCTCGTACTTTGTTAGAGCCGCAACTATCACCGCACTTCCAGTTTGAAAGACAAGAAATGGTAAGCTACACCGACACACTCCTTGGAACAGTAGCAGGATTTATAAATTTCTGACACAGGCCCAAAAGAACCGAAATAAGAGAACTAACAGGCAAAGAAGGAAAGCAGTTGATTTTTTTTCGTATCATTTGATATGTGTTTCTTACATCCATCGACTGGAGAGCAGGAGAGGGCCATGGGAAATGATGGTTTAAGCTGCTGTCGACATCCCGCTGAGAAAGATACTGATGCTTTGTGCTCCCACTGAATCTGCTGCTGCAGAAAAGATGAAACCTGGCATAAGAAACTCGGTAGAGGCTGACTAGATGGCAACCTGCCTGTTAGCTACTAAATCCAGTCCCCCTTTGAGGTGATCAAACAAAAAGATGAAGACGGTGGACTCTCCGTAGCTGCGGCGGTGTTGACGTTGGTGATCTCCCCAGCGATGCAAGAAACAAGGCTCTAGGTGCATCCGCACCGCTACACGCATCACACCTCGCTCGATTTATGTCCTTTTTATATTTTGATTTCACTCTATGCACTCTATAACATATAGCTCTATAGATATTCATCTATGTATTAATAACAATTCGTGGTACTGAGATTGCGCACTAATATCAATTTGAATGCTAAATTGGTAATATTAGCCTCTCTTTCTTCTAATTCAGTGGCCGCTAGCCGCTAGCCTGCGCCCGGAACTGGAATCATAAGCAGAAGCATAAGCAGAAAAGTGCGTATGTGCGATGAGTCTAATAGCGTTATTCAGCAATAAGAACTGATTTTCATTTTATCTCTATTTGTTAGCCTTCTAGTTCCGCCCCCTCAAGGCCTGTGTAGGCCTGTGTCAAGTGCCAAAACAAAAACAAAACATTGGGCTATATCTTTAGAGAGGTAATCCCCATCTCCATGTCATCAGCCCTACGTGACATTAGCTTACAAACCTTTTTTCAGGCTTCAGCTGGTTCAAGTGCGCTCATGGCCATCTGAACCACACTCGAAAAATCGGAGCCCAAAGTTCGGCGCCAAAGTTTGGGGACAGACGCCCTGACGCACACCTGCCCGCTCGCCAGCGAGTAAGCGAAACCACTCGGCGGCGTCTGAGCGTAGCCACTGGCACTCGGCCGAGGAAATGACAAGGACGCTGCGTGCAACGCAATCGAATTGTGCGCAGCAAACGCTGCTCCTGCTGCCTTGGCATCGCCAAAGGTACTCGTCTGACCGCCGGCGTCAGTGAAGTAGACTTGGTCCCCCAGCACCGGCAGCCCCACGTGGGCGAGCTGCGCGCGAATTTGGTGGCGGCGGCCAGTGAGCAGTGTCACTTCAAGCAGCGCGAGGCCCCGGTCGGGCGCTGCGGCGCGCACCTCGTAGTCTAACGCAGCCGCGACGCTGGCGAAGGCGCCGTCAGAAGACTTCCGCGGCGGCTGCGCGGCTGCCGCTGCCCAATCGCCAATGATGCTGTTTCGTACGTGCACGCGACGGGCTACTCGAGTGTCTTCAGAGCGGTCGAGCCAGTGCTGGAGCCGCCCCGACGGCTGCTGCGGTACTCCTGCCACCACGCACAAGTACGTTTTGCGCAGTGCGCTTCCCGTAGAAGAGGTCCCTTCTTTGCGGCGAAAATGTGCTGCGAAATGCTTGGCTGCTTCTGGGGTTCGCGCAAATAGCATACAGCCGCTCACTGGCGCGTCTAGGCGGTGGCATGGACCCAAGAATTCAGGCACCTTCTCGTTGAGCACAAATGACCTGCCCTCACGTTTTTTCTTCGTTTTGACGAGGTAATTTTCGGCGAGGCGCAAGAGAGAGGGCCCTTCTGTTAGGTCAGGAAGTGCGAGCAAGCCAGCAGGCTTGTTCAATACAAGGCAGTGGGCATCCTGGTATAGAACTTGTGTGTCATGCAGTTGCCTGTTGTTGATTTTAGCAGCTTCAGATTTTTTCAAGGATGTACCCAAGTCAGTTGTATGCACCAAAGCTCGTCGATCGCTCCGTAAAACACCATGGTAACGTCCGAAATAACTGCCAGTGCTCCGGCCGACAATTTTGCAGGTCCCCGGTAATGAAGAGGATAGAATAACTCGACACATCATGGTCTAGTGAAGCGAACTTCGAATGAAGTATGTATGGTTTTACCTAGCAAGTCTTGCAGTTATTCAGTTCGGTACTGGAAAGTATACTGTTGCAGTTTGTATAAAAGTTCTTCAAACACATTACTTCAATGTACAGCACACGTGTCTAGAGTGCAGACGTTTCCCTTGTCTGCTAAAATAAGGTTCAATTTCGTGGCAGCAAACAGTGAAGCCCTGATTGAATTGGCTGACGGCTGATGAGCTGTAGGCTGAAGGCTGATGATGGCTGTTGGCTCATGGCTCATGGCATCGTGAAATCGCTATGAGCAACCTGTGGCTATTTCCGTACTTATACTTCGTACAAAGTGCGTAGATTTCTGCAGAGACATCTATTTGCAGCGATATGTATCTACCTGTATGTATCATTTGCGCAGCCGTCTGCCGTCTGTCTTCTTCTGTCTTTTGTGTTGTCTCCGCTGGATTTTTGCTCCCACCAGTCAGATAGTCAGATACCATGCTAGCTAGCACTAGTACACGCTTACACCTTAACCTGTAGATGCCTGGTGAAAACACACGTTTAGTAGACCAAGTGGACTGAAACGATACGCTGGGCTACTGTAAGTAGTTGCCTGCTACATTTTGGTCATTTGTATTATTAGGATATAGCTCGTCAAAACAAACCCTTATTTGCGAATGTCCGAGTGAATTCGATTATTAGGTGCTTATGCAAGAAGCTGTGTAGCTCGTTCTCGAATTATTGGGAAGTTAAAACAACCCCATGTATACTTCATGATAACGGAATTATAAACTACAGTGATCATACTTTTTAGCCAGATTCATCACCCGATGACGCGATGAATTTAGCGCACAAGATAGCCTCGGTCTTATTCATAGTAGCATTGAAAACGGTGTCTGCATTACCCGATGTCATGTTTTTTGCCAAAGACAACTGTGTAGATTCATCCTGGGTTAAAGAAACCGCTCAGGCGCTGATGGAGCATATAGGCATTCAGACTCGAAGTCCCCCATACCAGAATATGATCTGGAAAGAGCGTGTAACAAATACCGAGGAACACTTTCTCGATGTCCTGGCCAAATTGCATGAAGATAGCCAGCTTGAAGGATCTCTACTGATGTACACGGGACAGCCCAAAGGTCTGGCGCGCAGTTACGCGAGTTTAATTCGCTCGTACAAAACCCGAGTAATCTCGTTGTATCAAAGCAATATTCTTGACCACGTAATATGCTCAGCGCACAATTGCCTTTTACCCCTCCGAGGCCCTACTGGTATCGGTTATTTGGTTGACAAGGCTACAAACAGATCTTCTACTTCGTGCGTTATTCCGCACCATAAGCTAAATCAATTCGGACGAGCATCCAAATTTAAGCGCTATGGTACTTCTTCTAACGAACAATCAACATTGTACTTGAACGTGGAAAAACTAGCTGCTCAATTAGAAGTCAAAGCAGCTGCTGACTTCGGAGGAATCGCTTTGAGGTCATTTGGATTCCGAGATCATTTGTCTATTTCAGTCGATGATGAGTTAGGCACTTATCGTCAAGGTGGATCGCTAACTCTGAACGTGAGTGTCCATGCGTGGACTAGATTACTTGAATATATCGGAGTTCCTTTTGAGAAGTCTCAAGTTGAAGCGTTCCTCGAGAAACATAGGCATTCCATGAAGCCCTTAACCCCAACCGAGGATCTTGTTCACAATTATGGTGAAGTCGTCGAGCATTTGAAAACATTCAGGCATGGCAGGTATTTGAAGTGTATTCGAGATTAGTATTTCTGTGCCAAATGTTTCGGTGCTTGGTTCCATCGTAAAGCCATAGAAAATCTTAATGCGGCTGTAATCACTCTCAAAGTACTCCTCTCCTGTTATTCTTTATAGCTATGGTGTGAAGGCAAAGCATTTATCTTTAAGTTAAATGGTATTGATATCGAAGTACTCCTGACATAGCAGTGGATAGGACTGAGTTGAGATCGAGGACGTACTCGAAACCTATACCTATATCTCCTTCCGAGACCTGATCCCAAAGGGTTCATGAGAGTAAAGATGAACATTTCATTACTCAAAAGGACACTCAGCCCAGTCAGGCTTGTTCTGGAGGACTCATCAAAACGCAGCTCTATGCTATTTGTTGTTATTTGAATACAGTTGGTTCGTATAATCCCATCTAACCTAATCGAACTCCCGACTCGACTCGCCGACTCCCCCTTCTTTATCTTGATTTCTTCATAACTTTCGATCAAAGGCAATCTCATTATTGTGTTTTTTCGGCAGGAACCCCCGCTAGCTACAAAAATTTCAATACAGTCACGCAGATCACGAGTGAAGAAGCCGCACACATCTCTTTCGCTTTCGCCCACTTCCAGGCAATTGGATTTAGTATTGTTTTAAGAACGAGAGCATACTTAGTGTCGCGATTTAGTGCCGGGGATTGGTTGGAATACCCAAGATAGTAATGGTGAAGCTGGCAGACCTAGACCAGGTAGGAGCGAAATCAAAATACATAAGGTATAACCATTGTAATAGTTTCCCGTCGTGGACTGCATTCAAGAGTTATTCTTTCATTACTTCATTACCCCCGAATGGACTGTGGAAGCTGTGGAAGGCTGGCTGGTGGAGAAGATTTCGTACAGCACATTCGTACTGTAACTAGACTGTAACTTAGTCTAGTCTAGTTAATACTCCCCAAAAATACAAAGAAACACCACTGTGGCAAATAGCAACAGAAAAATGTAACCTAGAACAAGTCTGACTGGGCGGAGTGCCCTTTTGCGTAATGCAATTGTAATCATTTACTCTCGAGGTGTCCTTCAGCCATCAGGCATCAGGAGGTTTGGGAATGGAGTGAGTCAGCTGTCTCCACTTCAACCTGTCCTTGGCAATGGCGATCCACTCATAAATCTCCAAAGTCCTGCCCCAAGTCATCTGTGGACAACCAATCGGTCGAGAATGCGATACCCAACCAGTCAGTAATTGCCGTGGCGCCCAGCTCATGGGCATACGTGCGACGTGGCCAGCCCAACGAAGAATACGATTATTAAAGTAACTGTCGATGTCAAGAATGCCCAAGCGACAGAAGAGACTCGCGGAAGTGATATGGTGGCGGAAGGCATGATGAAGGTTCACACGGCACATGCTACGAGCACACCTGTTATGGAAACTTCGAAGGCGCTTAAATAAAACTTAGTTCATTCGTTTGTGTAAATGCAGTTAGAAAACAAGTTGAAACACGAAAAATTGGAAGAAACGAAACACGGACTTTCCAGGGATTGTTTCCCGGGTGCACCGGAGTGAACAAGAAGCCAGGAAAAGAGCCCAACAAGACTGTTTCGTCACTTCGGATTAAGTTTTGTACAATTCCGACGATTAAAGTAGGTGCTCCTCAAAAGATTTTTCTGAGGATCAGCCCGGATCATGGTTTAGTTGGTGCGATAACGGAAATTTTATCGGGAGAGTGGAGTTCGCGTTCAAATACATAGGGATCATCCAGCACAAGTATTCGCCATTTGCCTCTACTGAGTGCCTGATGATCCCGTGTGTGACGCCTCGCGTGAGAATGAGATGAAAATGAGGTATCCAGGTGTATGGTGAGAAAAACAGCGCACGAAGCCCATATGTTTCATTTCTAGAGACCAGAAACGCCAAGGGAGGCACTTTCATTGTTTCATGGAAACGAAACACGCGAAAAATCCGGGTTTGTTTCCTATGTTTCCTTTTTCCTGTATTTCGACTTCGACCCTAAGTACAGTGCAGTATATTATGCTTCTCTTCCTGGACATGGAATTCCCATCTCCGAGAAACCGCCATGGGAATTCCCAAAATTCCCAGGAATTCCCAATAGATTCCCGGGAATTCCCGGAATTAGGGCTGGAACTGGAGACCGGAGTTACAGATGCTTTCTCAGCGACCTCGCCTACTTCAAAAACCTACGGTCTACTGGCCTCCTACCGCTCAGTAACACAGCGACTTGGCACTTGGGTCTATGCCACACAGCCACAATAACGCCACCGGGGCAAACCGCATATGCACATTGGCGAAAACCATCGCTCTTCGCTTTGGCTTAGAACTAAGCCCTTAGCAATGCCTCGAAATTTCTCCCCTACAGGAATAAATTCCCCTGTAAATACCCCCTGCAAATAAGGAACCTCCCATTTATGGGAATTCCGAGGAATTCCCGTAATATGGCCGATTTCGGGCAGGGAATTCCGACGGAATTCCCACGATTCCCGACCACTGTAATTCCCGCTCTGGGAAATCCACGTCCCTTCTAGCTAGGCCTTCTACTGTAAGTACGTGTAGCTACTTACGTACTAACTATACAGATAGCTAACTTTTTAGCTTCTGTAGTCGTCGGCAGTCGACGAGTCAACGTGTCAACAACTACTGGCTGGGAATAACTAAAAGGAGGAAGGAAGGATTTGGGTAGGAAGGCAGGGAAGGATGCTACCGCGTGAGACAGTTGAGTACTCGACGAGAAGTCTTCGCTATTTCGAAGCATTTCTTAATTTTTAGTCTCTGCGCTGGATGCTATAGCAACTTTGAACGATTTCTGGCCAGTCGGTAGGGCCTTACGATCAAGATGATTCAGATTATAGCCTTATTGTTGGGCATATTTTTATCAGCTCATGGCCAATTTGGGCCAGCTGACGCTCTTCAGGGTGACAATTTCGACCCCTTTCAATCGCTCTGCATTGACCATGTCCTCAGTTCGGGCGGTCCAGACCCACTGAATTGTACCACCGTGCTTGACCTCCTAGCTGCCAGCCCTACTCCGACCGACGGCTGTGAAACTCTTTTTAGCCCTACGGGCCCCAACCAGCACATGTGCGATTTATCGTGTGGGTTCTGCGGGAGTAAACCGAAGTTAATACCGCCAGAATTGCACGTTTTAAGCCCCGTGCATTCTGGTTACTATGTCCAAGACTTCGAGCATGTGAAGTTGGAATGCGAGATCGTGGGGCGCGACCCATCTGGTATCAGTTTAGCGCACACTGCTCAATTTTGCGTCACAGTGACACACGAGTCTCATGGTAGCAACATCAGTGATGGTAACAACCACTCCAGCTTTGATTATAGTGCCGAGCCGCTGAACACAGAAAAAGGGAGCCATGTCGTGCACCACGAGTGTGGCAACGCCCTTCAATCAGAATGGCGCGCGCTAGCAGTGCGTGGCCAGCCAAGTGGCAAGTATGTTGCGCACTTCGAGCTATCTGACTCCGTCTACGGCTTCGTTGTCTCTGCTGTCGCGCCTTTCTTCTTGCATCGCGCTGCTCTCAAAGAAGCTGTCTTCGGAGACAGCAACACTTCAAAACAAGGCCAGAACAATGGGTCACAACAGCCTCATAAACCTGTGCTGGCACTTGCCATCAAGTACGGCACGCAAGGTGATAGCGCAACCGTAAGTGTAGCTGTGGATGGCCACGTGTTGATGGTTGTACCCCTGGCTGACCTCTTTCTTACCCATAAACGTTCGGTGCGGCGCGCGCTAGCGCGAGAGCAGCACATGATTACCATTCATGACGCTGAGAATACTACTTTCTTGTTTAGTCGGCCCCCGCTGACTGGCGCTCACGTCCTCAGTACAAAGGATGCTCAGGAATTGAGTGGTCATTTAGCCCTTCAGGTATTCCTGGAAATGATAGCAGCGTGTGCACTGCGCAGATGCTTTTGGCATTTCGGGTTTTTCTCTCGCACTCAGTAAATTTTTCACGTATAATATGCTGCGTTCTATGAATCACAGGCGGCGACAGGTTTTGCCAACGGTTGCAGCGGCCTGTACGTGACTTCTGCAGGAGTCACGCGCACTTGCGCTGACCCGTACCGAGCACGTCAGCGTTGGGTGGCAGCAGCAAATCGAATACATGCTGCCGTGCGCGCTTTGGTTCCACTCCATGACGACCACCACGATGTCATCTACAGCAATAACGACGATGATAAAGATGAAAGTGGTGATGCCCCCAGAAAGGGACACAATAAGGGCAACGATGATAGCTACATTCGCAATAATCGTCATGACCACGTTGAGCCAGCGGTGCGCTTCGAGGTTGCTGTCTTTGTGTCTGCGACTGAAGACGCGCGGCACGACCCCACCGCGCCACTTGAGCACGCAAAGTACGCCTTTCGAGGTGTTCAGCGCTGGGCGCTAGAAGACGATTGTGAAGCCGTAGGAGACCCTTCTCTTCTTCTCTGGGCCCGAGCTTCTGGGGCATCAGAACACTGGAACACTTACCCTGGAGCGCAACCCGGCAGCAATGACGACAGTAGCAGCAGTAGCGGCAGCAGCAGTAGTGATATTAGCGGCAGCGGCAGCATCAGTAGCGATAGTAGCAGCAGCGGCAGCACTAGCAACAACGCTACCATTGCTGAAGCGTCGCCCCTCCCAGATTTGAACGCAGGGGTCCAGCCTTTCCCTTCAGCGCTCGGAGTCACTGCACACACTACTTCAACTTTGAAGATGCTCTTGCGACGTGTGAAACGCGGGGGGAAACCATTCACTGTTTGCCGCCCCGGCTACGGTACGGAGTGAAATTACCCTCTATGTTAATGATGTCATGTGCGTGCAAGCCCGTATAAACGCATCTCCGGTTATCTTGCAATCACTTCGCGTTTTCTTCGTTGTATTCATGTCCTGCATGTACCTTAGCTACTACTTCTACGAGGCGCCTTCGGGCATCTCGCAATGCTTCTTATTTTTCAACCTATTATTTATCATGCCATTCATTTTGCGCGGTGGATTACAGGATGGGACACTACGCTTGCCCACCGCCGTCTGGTCTCACCTGAAGAGTCGTTAGGTGCCTTTGAAGCACTTCTGCTCGAGCAGCACGCTGGGGTTCCAATTGATAGCGATGATTGTGATAACGATTTCGAAACCTCTAGACAAGGTCCTCAAAATAGCGATGACGGTGGTATACATTATGAGGCCGAAACGATTGACGACAACGTGCACATAGGGAGTCAAAAGATGAGCCAGGCTTCGAAGAAGAGTAGTTTAGAGGCTTACTTGGACGCTTGGAACAGCGCTGTGCTTGGCAGTTGTGATGTGGTGGCAGTGTATCCAGCTACAGCAGGTCGAGTGGCGGACTATTGCGCGCATGGAGTCAAGACACGTCAATTTACTCCAGCTACCTCTATGCCTCATGCCGCTACCAACGACGGCATCGGCAGTAGCAGCAACGAAGAGAGTGTCAGCAGTAGTCACAACAAAGGAAGCAGTGCTATCCAAAGCGGTGGCAATTTCAAAGAGCCGACGTTGACGAGGCCTTGCGACACTGTAGACGCACGCTACTTGGGTGGGGTTGCTCAACTCGTGAATTTGGACACGTGGTTTTACGAGCTGCGCGGCTTGAGGGTCCTCGTGGTGTCCCCATTTGCGCGCACGATTGAGAAACAGTACGCCAAACACCGGCGATCTTTGTTTGATCAGACGAACTCCTCGAGCAATAGTAGTAGTGAGAGCAGTAATGGCAGAAGCAGTAAAAACAGCAGTGGTAACCTATTTCCTGGCAACCCTAATGCGCTGCCTGAGTTTAAAAGCTTGGTAACGCTGGAACCGCCGGTTGGAAAGAGCCGAGGGCAGTGGTCTATGGGGCTTGCTTGGACACAAGCTCAGCTTTACGCTATGGCTGACGATTTTGATGTCGCTTTAGTCAGCGCTGGCGGCTGGGGCCCTCTCGTACAAGAATTCATTGCCGAAACCTTAAACAAAAGCTCCATTTACATGGGCGGTGCTTTGCAGTTACACTTTGGCATTTGGGGCGGCCGCTTCTTCAATACGTCTTCGCTTGCAAATGCTCTTGCGACATCAGAATGGACATGGCCAGAAAAAGCTGAAGCAGACGCAGTTGAATCTGGTCTCATACTAGCTGGCCATGAATACGCCGGTGGTTATGGCGCCGAATCGATGAAGACTTGACCCCCCAAAAGAAATGGCAATGACTTGGTTACTTTGCGGTGGCTCCTTGATATGTTTGGTTTCCTTCTCGGTTTCTTTGCGTACTCAATAGCCCTTCGCAGGATTCCTTTGCTAAAAGGAAGTATGCAGTGGATTAGGAGTTTAGGAGGGATATCGATTTCCTTTATAAGTATGTATGGTTTTATTTACATTTTTTGAGACAGGCCCCGAAGGGCCGGAATTAGAAGGCTAACAGGTAGAGGAGAAAAGCAAAGCAGCGCAAACTAAACCTAAGAAGCCAATCAGGCACTTTGTTTTGCTTTATTGCTATCAGCTATACTATTAATATCTATCAGTATACAGGTGAGTTTAATGTTTAACTGAGTTTGATTGAATGATATGGGTTATATGACTGAGCAAGCAGCAAGCAACAAGAACGAGGTTCAACATATTGGCCCATATCAGGAACTTGAACATACTGCGCTGTACTTTGTACAGTAATGTTCTAATGTTTGAGGTAAGTTACAGCGTACTGTACAGTGTACAGTCTAGTATGCACAGTACAGCGCAGTACTATTCTTATATTCTTATATGAGTTGTATGAGTGACGTTTTGCACCAACGACAGAAGATACAGTAGGTCAGTACGTAGGTGCATCATCACTCGTGCTCCATCGCTTGTGGCACGTGGCGCGGCGTGGCCTCGTGGCCTATTATTACGACATTACGACGATGGCTCATGGCTCATCATAAGCTTAAATTGTTTAGTTTTGAACACATGGACGACTACACACGATGAACACCGTTTGCGATAATTATGCCTTAGCTAGCTAGTTTCATCTAAAACTTCTAAAGCTTCCTTTTGTGTACCTGTGGAAAGTAACAGTTGGTACATCCACTGTTTCCTTCGAAGCTTTCAATATGACATCTGAAGAGAAAAGCAAGAAGCTCGCAGCTCCCAATCACAAGGTTTGCAGCAACTGCCTCGCGTCTGAAGGGAGTCCAAGTGCACCTAAGCTTTCGGCATGCTCCCGGTGTAGCCTCGTGGCTTACTGTAGCAAAGATTGCCAGCGGGCTCACTGGAAGGCCAACCACAAGCATTGCTGTGTGGCCAAGGCCGACCGGACGCTAAGACCTCAAAGTTCTTTGGAATCCGTTGACAAGAATCATAACCTCAATGCAGCAGTTGCGGAGGAGAAATGCATTATCTGCATGGACGTGTTGACTGCTGCAACATCGTGCACCCTGCCGTGCACCCATATGTTTCATGGCAAATGTGTCGCAGAATTGCGGAAATTTGGCGTGAAGCAAGCGTGCCCCTTGTGCCGCATAGCGCTGCCTCCTGGGCCTGAGAAAGTTTACGAGGAGGCCATTCGGCAATATATCGTAGTTTGTCAACTCGTGGAGCGGGGCAATGCCTCTTGGCTTGCCCTCCCAGCATCGGCCCAACTTAAAATGGACGCCGCTATCAAAGGTTGGCGGGCAGCTGCCGATGAAGGATACGCGGAGGCGCAATTCTGCCTCGGAGTCATGTTTGAGGACGGCCACGGCGTAGCTCTAAGCAATGCGGAAGCGGTGCGCTGGTATATGAAGGCAGCTGATCAAGGGCACGCGCGGGCACAAGGCAACTTGGGAGCTATGTACGAGAGAGGCAATGGCGTTGTCCAGAGTTATGAGAAGGCATTGCGATGGTATAAAGCTTGTGGTCAAGTGAATGCGATCGCACAGTGCCGCCTTGGCGCCATGTTTCATAGTGGTCTCGGCGTGGTACGCGACGATGTGGAGGCATTTAAGTGGAGCAAAAAGTCAGCTGACCAAGGGTACGCGGTGGCGCAATGTGACTTGGGGACCATGTTTGAGAGTGGCAGTGGCGTGGTGCAGAGCTTTGTCGAGGCGGTAAATTGGTACCAAAAGTCAGCTGATCAAGGCTACGGGTTGGCACAGTGTTACCTGGGGGACATGTATTTGACAGGTCGCGGTGTCCAGCAGAGCCATGCGGAGGCAGTGCGATGGTACAGGCCGTCTGCTGAGCAAGGCATTTCGATGGCGCAGAGTGGTCTTGGTATAGCACTGGCGAACGGAAATGGCGTGGCGCAAGACGATGTGGAAGCGGTGAAGTGGTTGCAAAAGGCGGCGGACCAAGGCTATCCGAATGCCCAGTGCTTTCTTGGGGACCAACTGATGAATGGCCTAGGTGTGGCTATGAACCAAGGGGAGGGGGCGCGTTGGTGCAAAAAGGCTGCGACGCAAGGTTTTGCGAACGCACAGTATAATTTAGCGCGATACTACGAAGGTGGTTGTGGCGTCGCGCAGAGTTGCTCAGAAGCGGTGCGGTGGTACAGGTTGGCGGCTAACCAAGGTCATGCAATGGCACAGTGTAATTTAGGGAGCAGGTTAATGAGCGGTAGTGGCGTGGAGTGGAACGGTACAGAGGCAATGAAGTGGTGGCAAAAGTCTGCTGATCAAGGACAGGCAGAGGCGCAGTGCAACATGGGAATGGTGCTTGAAACTGCCCATACCGTACCGAAGCATAATGAGGTCGCAGTCCGATGGTTCCAAAAGGGAGCCGATCAAGGGCACGCGCTTTCGCAGTTTAAATTGGGGTGCCACCTTGAGGAAGGCGTTGGAATAGCCGAGAAATGTGCGGAAGCTGCCCTATGGTACCAGAAGGCCGCAAAACAAGGGCTTCCAGACGCACAGTACAGACTAGGACGCTTATATCATTGTGGAACCGGTGTGGCGCAGAGCAATTCAGAGGCGATACAGTGGTGCAAGAAAGCAGCTGAACAAGGATTGAGGGAGGCGCAGGAGTACTTAAGAACAAAATTATCCGGGAGATGTGATCGAGGTTGATTGTGAAGTGCTGCAAGAGAACACAACTACGATTGCGAGTTCTCTGCATTCCCATATTTCTCAATGAGTTGAAAGAAAGGAAGTGCATGGTCCTATGAAAACGTTAGATCTCGGCTCAGAAGTCCATGTTGGATGTTACAGTGTTCCTGTTTTCTATATGCCTATCTGCGTCTGCGTCTAGTCGTGTGGTGTGTGCGGTACACGGGGGGGGGGGGCTCTTTTTGTGCACTCGCACTGGGGTAGTCCGGAATCCCTATTCACTCTTCACCCGATGTCCAAATTTTGTACCTACTAGTAGTATCGCAGTACCCAAAAAGGAGAGCAAAAGAGGGGGCCTACTTAATAAAACGCATATGTGGCCAATTGGCGTTGATAATTATCTGATTCCCGATATCCCTCTCATTCCCAGTTCCCAGGGCACAGCTGCCGTTCCTTTTCTCCTCGGCTAGAAGACAAAAGGGCTAAGTCCGAGGGCCAGAATGTACAGATGGCAGATGCACAGCCCCGTCATCGCAATATAGTACATTGAACAGTATCGTTATTCTCTTCTTCGCTCTTTCGTTCAGGTGATTCGAGTTCGAAGGAGAGTCACAAGAGACAAAGACAAGAGGTGTTAGTTGTAATTAGCAGTTCTTTCAAAGTTTTTAGCATGCTTCACAGTTGTCAGCAATTGACTCAGGAATTAGTTGCAGCTAAAGATGATACAAAGACAGACACAGCAAACTTGGGGACCTGACCCCCCGTAGGGCATACAAATATGAAGAAAAATTGAGGCACGCCCTGAGATCAGAACTTCTGTGCTTCTGAGGTACAAGTTCGGGTGCCCGCGCGATGCGCGGTTTGGGAGCAATGTGTTTGTTGCGGAGGAGGAGGTGCATGTTCTTCGCACCTCAGTGCGCGGCCTTGAGATGCCCGTGGTTGAGTGCCCTTCTTA
>Ga0307930_1001952_pt1 | contig 15998 bp, 12 predicted proteins | sample OrgLakmetageno46_FD_203161 | JGI IMG/M metagenome (GOLD analysis project Ga0307930, IMG submission 203161) | Saline water microbial communities from Organic Lake, Antarctica - #46 | ecosystem: Environmental > Aquatic > Non-marine Saline and Alkaline > Saline | place: Antarctica: Organic Lake...
TCTGCCGCAGCCGCATTTCGTAGAGTTGTGCTGGGGGTTTCTTGGCTAGTACAGCGTAGCGCGACCCAATCTGAGGCGGATGCTGCACCTGGTACCGCCCATCGGTGCCGACCGGAATCACCGCCCCATTGTTGCCAGTGCCCACTTCTTCGCCCACCGGTGCTGACGCATAGTCCGCTGTGCCTGGCAACGAAGTCGACGATATCGGCCGCCCGTCTGGCTGAAATCCTCGATTACCACCACCGGCAGCACCAGCACCAGTACCACCAGCAGCGCCGTTAGCGCTCATGTTGCCGTGAGGACCAGGCCCAAAAGGCTGACCCAGAATTGGGTCGCTGGCGCCTTCCAATTGCCACCCTTTCGACAGCGACATGGGCAGCGTAATGTTGCGCAGGAGCCAGAGTTTGTCAGTCTCGAGGCCGATGTTGCGGTTCCGGCGCTGCAAGCGGAGGCGTCGCACCACCCATTCTGCTACGGCAACTTGGGCGGACCACTTGTGCCTTTGCAATTGAGGAAGAGGGAAGGCAGCAGATATAGTGGGAAGAGAATAAGCGTGTGCACGGATCGATGTTGCTTGTGGAGATTGCGTAAATTGAGCAATTGAGAAAATGTGCTCCAGAAGAGCATCATTTCCTCTTCTCCAAGCTGGAGAAAATTAAGTGATGTGCATGGCTTACCGCATACGGTGGAAGAGTGCAGGCGCGTGCAGGAGCAAGAGCTCTAATTCGTCGTCTGCCAAGCTTAAGCTCAGCCGATCGGCCGCACCTCGACCGCCTTGCGACGGCCACACCGTGACTTCCATTCCATCGTCCAAGGAAGCACGACTACTGCTGCTGCCTTTCTTGCCAACTCCGCTGTTGTTGCTCCTGCCACCGGCGGCGTTGCCGTCTGCACCCACGCTCGCGTAACCCCCTCGCCGCACAACACGCACCTATATTTTTGAAAAAGAAACCAAGGAAGATTTGAACGAAGCAAAGGGCAGAAAGGCTGTGGTAAAATGACTTCTGACACGGGCTGCAGCTAGTTATTTCAAAGAAGAGTATTTACCTCGTAGGCGCGGTTGTCGATCGTGATGTTGCCGCGGAGAATCAGAGGATCGACCATGAAGAGCAGGCCAAATTTGGGAGCTGCATTGGCCTCGGCGTCACTGTCCTCGCTCCCAGAGCTCTTGGAGGACGGTTTCAAAGGAGGCAAATCGCCTGGCGAGCCACCTTGGGCCATCCATGCTTTCATCCGCTCCTGTTCTTTGGCGCGCGCCACCTTCCGCGCTTGTTTCGCGATTTCTGCCACTCTGGCTTTTTCAGCCTGTGCGGTTTCTTCTCTTTCCTTGCGATCGTCAGGCATGGCTGGCAAGTCCAGGAAGGCCTCATCGAAATACTGCGGGGCTCTATTAGGATTCGAAGCGTAGTCCTCGGGATCGAACAGCTCGGGTTCGCGACGGCCGCGGCGAGCGAGCGCGGAAGGCGTGTCTATGGCTAAGGCAGCAAGCAGGGGTGAGAGTTGGGCTAGTCGATCTTGGGCCGGGAGCAAAGCAAGGTCGTCCGCGCCTAATCCACAGAGCCGGTCAACGGTTGCGGGCGCCACCTAACACGAATTTAGAGAGCGAGAGAGAGAGAGGTATAAAATAAAAGGGAAGCACTGCGCACGACGAAATCGGCGAATGACCAAATACAAAGGCTTGAATTGGAAAAGCATTACAAAAAAACGCAAAAACACATTCCTATCGCATCCGACACCTCGCAAAATCAACGTCAATTCCATTCCCCCTACGCGTGCGCATCTTTTTTCTCTTTTTATACTTACTTCCAGCACCGCCACCGCAAGGCGGTCTTTTCGATTCGCGTCGCTCGCTTCGATCCGCATGCTGGCTAGACCCCCGGGCTGGCTCATCGCATACACCTTCACGTCGAGCTTCACTTTTGGGAGCTTGTCGGCCCATAGGTGCGGCTGCGGTCCAGCTGCGGCCTCCTGCTCGCGCACTTTGCCGTTCAAGCTCGCTCCCACAGTCCCATCGTCCAGGTCGTCTGTTTGCTTGAAAGTCAAAGTGGTGGGGCGCCCCGCGGGCGCAAAGAGCCGAGGGTCCTTTAAAGCCCCCAGAGGGCGGTCCAATTGGCCGCTCCACAGCAGGGTGCGCCGGGTGCGGTACAACACTGAGGCCGGCGGCAAGTGCGGTGACACGCCGGCCAGCACACGGCCGTCAGGGCCAAGCGCGGTGTCCGCCCACGCGACCCCGGGCAGCAGTGGCGGCCCTACCGACGACGACGACGAGGAAGAGGTGGAAGCAGATGCAGCGCCAGCAGCACGCGCAGCAGCCAGCGCAGCACCGCCGTCGCCCTCGAGAATGCCGCGCGCGCACAGCTCGTTGCGCATGCTCACCAGCTGCTGCTGCATGAGCCGCAGCACTTGCGCGGCAGCACCGTCGAGTCTTTCAAGAGCTTCAACACCTGCTGCTAGCGCTGCTGGGGACATGTTAGAAGCCTCGCCACGATTGCCGCCGCTGCTGCTGCCAGCTGAGGATGGTAACAACGCCAGAGCATTACTGGCCCCGCCATTGCCGCCGCTACTGTGGCTGCCGCTGGATTCGAGCCGCCTTGCGCGCTGATTTCGTGCTTTTTCTTCAGCGCGCATTTGGTTCAGAGGCAGATCACCATCTTCACCGTCCCCACCGTAATCTACACCACCACCACCGCCGCCGCCGCCGTTGCCTCCAACGCCTCCAGCACCGTAACCGCCACCGCCGCCGCCGCCGTAGCCGTCGGCAAAAATGCCATCCCCGTCGGGCATCGCGGGTCCCAAGCGGGTGGCGGAGCGGCTGCCACCTCCCATCGACGGGGGCGGTGGCTTCAAGAAAGGGTCTTGCGCGAGCTCTTCAGCTTCCACGTCCGCAAACGCATCGCCAAAAGCTGGGTCGTTGAAAAAACGCACCCCTTTGCTCCCCTGCTTGAACGCGGCTGCCGATGCACTGTTGCCACCGCTGCCACCGTTGCCGTTTGACAAGTTCTGCGCGTCTGCGTAAGCCCGAAAGCTGCCACTCGGTGCACCTAAAGGGGGCGGCCCTAATTGTCCACCCCCGCTGCTAGTTTTGCTGGTGGTGGCACCTCGGAGCATAGGACTGGGGTGGTGCAGGGCATCGACTGCTGCTCGAGAAGGCTCGGGCAATTTCTCACCAGCGCGCTGCAAATACTGCAGCACCACTTTTTTCACCCACGCAAACAATGCAGCTGCCGCGGGGGACTCGCGCGCAATTTCCATCACGGACAAGTTGGGGTTCGTGATGATCGGCCTCAGCACTTTCACCACGAGGGGGCGCACGGGTGCCCCGACGTCGAAACTGGCCAGCTGCCGCACTAATATTTTCGGCCGCCGCAAGAGGGCGCGCAAGGCGGACGGTTTCAATGACCCAAAATTGGGCAAGACGTGAATGTTTTGCGAGAGCAGCACGCGCGCCGCCGCAAAAGCAACCACGACGGGGACAGGGGGGTGTCGCAATTTCGCGAGCGCTTCTAGTTCGGCCATGGGCAGCACCGGTGGCGCAGGGTGCATGGTAGGCAAACCCGACACAAGACGCGCCATCCGTTCCGCCTGGCTCACGTTCGGCTTTTTGCTGGCATTACCACTACTGCCACCGTTGCCGCCATTACTGCCGCCACTGCTCATGAGGTTCTGTTGGCTGCTGTAGATGTCGCCGTTGCTGCTGCTGCTGCTGTTACGGGTGTTCGGAAGAGGTGGGCGGCCCGGCGGTAAAGGTCGACGAGTGACCGGAGCATGAACAGGTCGGCCGGGCGGGTTCCCCTGCTCATTGCTGAATTCAATGTCATTCCAACCACCGCTCTCTTCGTCGTCTTCCTCTTCATCTGCGTGTTCTCCTTCATTGTCACCGAAGCCCCGACTGCTCGCGCCATCCCTGCTCACACTTCTACTGGAGGAAGCCGTATTTCCGCGCGAGTGATCATTCATAGTATCACTGAAATCTCCGACCCCCTCCATCGTCATCGCCGTGTCGCTGCCCCCTCGGCGGTGATCATTGGCTGCCTTGGCCCCTCTCAAAGCTTCTTCCGCTAGCAATAGTCTCGCTGCGCGCCTCAGCCGCGCGAGCTCCAATCCGTGCACTAACCCTCCCTGTATGCCAGCACCATTGCGCTGCTGCTCTTGCTGCTCCTGCGATGACAACGATGGCGATTGAGGTGCATTGACAGTTGCTGCACCTAACAAAGGCGGCACCCCCATTGCTGCTGTGTCATCCAAACCGTGCGAAAGCAAGAAAGGGTTCCGGTGCAAAGAACACTGCGGTGGCAAGTAGTCGAGCAGGGGCGGCGCCAGCCGCAAGCCTTCGCCAACGTCATCAGCCAGCTTCAGCAAATAATTGATGCCTCGCCACTCAAACGGCACCGGTCCCAATGCGGCTCCGAACCCACCCCCACTGGCTGCAGCCGCTGCATCGGCCGAATCACCCCCAGCACCAGCCATGTCCGCTACATTCGTGCCCGTGGTTGCGGCAGCGCCGCTCGCACCCAAGCCTGCTGCCGTGGCAGCACCGTCGGAGCCGGTGGCCGGTGGAAGCGCAGGCGTTACTCCAACGAGCGCGCGCCGCACGCCTTGGTGCCATGCCCCTATGGTTTCTACGCAGCGCAAAGCGGCTGCGCGGAGCAACCGCACCATGGAAGCGTGTGCGCGTGCGTCAGCAGCAGCAGCTGCCGCCGCTTCTGTCTTAGTCGAAGCAGAGCGATTAGTGCGGGCAGCAGCGTCGCGATTGGCGATAGTACGGTCGCGCACGTAGGTCGGTAAGCGCCGCAGCAGGAGCTCTCGCGCCTCACAAGCTTCGGTCGCAGCTTGCCGGAGGACTTCGAGCGCTGCAGCGACTTCCTCTGGTAGCGCTTCTTGCGGTGCCCGGTCCCCTAATTCGTCACCAGCAACAGTGCCCGAAGCATGGCCAATCGTCGCCGCTCCAGGTGGTCCAGCCCAAGCGTTTGTGCCAAGGCTGCCACTCATTGGAGGCGTGCGCGACACCCTTAATGCAGCCAGCGGACCTGCCGATGAGCTCGCAGGCAGCGGCCCAGAGGCCGATAAACCTGCGCGCTCTAGCAGCGAAGCAACGCCACTACCTGGCGGCGGCAAGCTGGCTCCTAATGATCCAGGACGAAACGCACCTTTCCCACCACCGCTGCTGCTGCCATTGCGTTTGCTCCGATGGCGGCCATTATTGATGCTACTTCCTCCTGCAAGTGGTGCTGGGCTGGCAGCAAAGGGCGACTTGAACGCAGGAATGCCGCGCTCACCTACAGGCGTGCTCGACTGCCATCCAGCTTCGAGGGCCTCTGTAGACCGCTGCTGCCGTTGCTTCGGCCGTCGTTGCCCGCTTGCTCCTGCCGTGGACTCCTGTTGTGCTTTCAGGTATGCCTGCACTGCGGCCATGGATGAAGCCGAAGGGCCAGCATGGCCGTCGTCCGCAGTAGCCGGCGCGAAACTTTGACGCAGCCTGCCTTGGGCCATGTACAGCCCAGCGAGCCCCGGTGCATCGGCTAGGTCACTGAGCGTTGATGGTTGTCGATCCTCCATGGGTTGTCTCACCTCTCAACGAATGCGTGGGCAGCTCTAGCGGCTAACAATTCAGACCACAGAGCTGCGTGGCAAGCACTGGCTACTGAGTTGAAGGTTTCGTATGTCCTGTGTGCAATCACTTATGCTTGCAAGAGCAAAATGTCTATAGCATTAGCGCCCGCCCTTGGAACTCGGAGGCAACGCCGCCATGCTGGGAAATTTAGCAACTCCCAAGATCCAAACCCAATCCTTTTCGTTTTCAAAACTGGCTTCAGGGTAGAATAAAAGGCAATATAACGGCCGGGGCAAATTAGCGGTCGGGTGGTATCCTCGACTACAGGGGGGTATCCTAGTGAGATAGAGTGGTTGGAAGCAGGTAAATAAGCCGTTTCGAGCTCAGTTCAAGGCGGATTTCCACCGGAACGGGAATTAAAAGCAGGGGAAGTTCCCATGGGGCTTTGCAAGCAAGCCATTCTATCATCCAAGCGACAAAAACTTAATGAAAGCTCCTTCGAATGAGCAGCAAGATGGCCAGCTAGTGCATCAGAGATATGCTTATGATATTCCTCAGCCATAACTACAAGTCAGCGCTCCCGCCCTGTTCCTTGCGGCTGCTGCACCTCAGGGATCCTCGAAGGAGACTGAATGGTATGAAAGTGTAATCGGAATCGGATGTCGCCTGCCGCATGAGGGGTATCTTACTCAGCAGAACATGCAGTACAGAAACAGAAGAAGTCAACATGCGCAAGCCTTGTACTGCTGCTACGCAACCAAGGAAGCTTATAACGGCAGTGCTTTCTGCGCTAAAAGGAAGGGAAGTATAGTACAACAAGAAGTGGCGAAATCCCTGTAAAAGAGCCCTCAAATTGGCGCATATGGTGCGTCTTTACATGCCATTTGGCACACCGACCGGTATTTTACCGACTGTATCATTTGCTCCAGATTTCTATTTCTGTAAAAGGCATCTGAAAAGTGGCTTCATGAAGGAATACAGCGCCCGCGTAAGTTTTTATGGCAAGGCAATTCCGTATTCTCTTCATATAAGGCGAGAAAACAAAGAAATCCGATAACCATGGTCCTGAGGAATTTCTTCTTTCTTAGCCGACCGTTAAATCGACTTCTATTCTAGTTTGATGTATAGTACCGGCATCTCAAAACTGCTCTCACTGAAAAATGTCTGTCTGTGTGTCTGTCTGTGTGTGTGTGTGTCACATCACATTTTTATCTAGGTACATATGTTCTGACACCTTATACGTATGTTCTGACACGTTGTCACGTCACTGACATCAACCATGTTCTGACACCTTGTCACGTCACTGAAATCAACTACGTTGATCGTGGCGTGGCGGCGCGCACGCCGCTGCAGTTTGGCCGGTAACCGAGCGGCTGACCAGGTGGCCGGGTGCAAGGGTTTTCTCGATTTTGATTGGTGCTCGCTCATTTCTGCTTGAGGAGACGAAGAACTCAAGATCTCATCGGAGCTTCAGATCAAATCAAAACAAATCATACGTACGGCAAGTATAATACTCTGCACTGTGCTTTGGGAAGACGTTCGGACCGTGTACGAGCATCCTTGTCGTACTTTGACAAATGTAAGTCGACAGTCCACACCTCATTGCAGTAGATTATCACATTCTAGTCGAATGCTCTGAATTTTCGAAACCCCACGCAGCTGATACTTGATGTGGTTGAACCGGTTTCATTCTCACCTGCCCTGACACCTTGTCGAATTCGGACGCTGTGGCAACAGGTGCATTGTATGTTGTAAGCGCCGTCTTCCGCGAATCATATCCGCGGAGCGCCGGAGAGGCCTGAGAGCGACCGCGGGCGGGGTTTACAGCGTGTGTGTGGTCACCCACGCCGACCACTGCCACATCCGATTTCGGGGCCGCCGCGGCGGCACCCGAGGCCATTCCGTGTGGTACCAAATGCCGGCGGCGCTCGGCGTCATGATGAACTTGTTGCCTCCCGAGAAATATCGCGTGCATTTGCACACGGCGTGGCAAGATGAGCACGCGCCGGAGGTCACTGGGCTCGAAGCCAAGGCGAAACTGGCGTTGCACCAGCACGCTGAGGCTTTCGCCCACCTGCGCCGCGACGAAACTTGCCCCATTTGCCTCGAAGCGCTGCCTCTTGCCAATGCCAGCACAAAGACTCTACCGTGCGAAGAGAGCGTGGGTGGCGTTGATGTCGTTGACTCAACCCACGCCGACGTGAGCACAACCCACGCCGCGGGGGAACGTTTTCGGGACGATGACACCAGTGTTGATACTCTGGTGGAAGAAGAAGAAAAAGCCGACACGCCGACAAGTGCAGCTAAGGCTGAAGGAAATCTTATTGCCGATGCATCCACGCCACCGTCTCAGGAGTCTGACAGCGCCTCGCCACCGAAGCGAAGCAGCCTCACCATGACCAGTTACAGCAGTGTTAGCCACGACAACAACGGCAACAAAAGCATTGACAGCGCCGTTGGCTTCGTAACGCTCCCTTGTGGCCACGCGTTCCACACGGGCTGCTGCAGCGAATGGTTTGCCCGAAGCACCAAATGCCCGTCCTGCCGGCTGGTGCTCACCACGGCGCATGTGGACGGCGCCGCAGCCAGGCTCAAGTGCCTCCTCTTGGAACAGAAGAACTGCTCCAAATCTCCTTCGTCGTCATCGTCGTCAACGGCTTTCCCTTCCGCTCTGGACGTGCCGCTCATGCAAGAAAAGCTTGAGCTAGAAACCGATTTGTGCGTGCCGTGCGGGCCTGGGGCGTCGCCACCTCTATTGGGAGCGCACAACAACTCTTCGACTGAAGCAGCAGGGCCTGTTCTTGAGGGCTCGAATGCGGCAAGCGCAGGGATAGTGAAAGTGCCAATCTGCAATTTAGATAGCAACTATGAAAATAGGCATGTCGATTTCGCCGACGATCCGATCGACGACTCCAGCATCGACGATGACGGCAGTACTAGTGGTGTTGGCGTTCTTAGTGGTGTTAGCGCTTGTGGCAAAGACCTCGCTTGGCTGGTGGCAGAAACGGTAAAAGCAGGGGCCGAAGCAGAAGCTGCGGCTCGAAAAGGGGCGTCATCGTCGAACAGCGCTGAAGCCGAAGAAGAAAGCGACTTGGAAGAGGTAAGCAGAAAACAAGGGCAAATAGCGCGAAAAGGGTGCTTGTATGGAATATTTGTGTACAATCATGTTCTTGCGAATTCTGTTCATCTAGCCACAAATAGCATGTTTCATATTCCTTTTCACTGTGCTCATTGCAACTTCAGGTGGATGAAGAGGAAGAAGCGCAGGCTGGGTGGCGACGGATCACCTGGTCAAGTCTCATGCCTCTGAGCCCGAGCCGCGCCCTCAACCGCAACCCAACCTCCCCTTCCTCGGCCCGGCGTGCTTTGCCGCCAATGACGCCCAACAGTGCCCCACCCGCTTACGCCCGCGCGGCGTCGGCGCCAATCTCCGAGCCCCGGCCGTCGCTCTTTCGGCGCGCGCGCAACGCTGCTGCTCAGATCCGGCCGAGCCTGTCGTTTGAGATTCGAGACCCCGCCCCACCACCAGGCAACAATGGAGGCGCAGGCATGAGTGTTGCTGCTGGAGACGACCTTGTGGCTACTGCTGGAGCGCGACAAGAAGCGTGGGCGGAGGCAGCAATGCCAAGGGCGGCATCAGTAGATGCGACCAGCCAGCCAGCGGCACAGTTGTCTCAGCGGACGTCTTATCGAGCGCGCTTTCTAGCAACAGTCCGAGGGCGCTAATGCGTTATGGCGATACGCGATACCAAATTTTGAAGTATATTACTCCGCTTTATGTCACTTTTTGCCCCTATTGTATGTCCATCTCATCGAATTGAAGTAGGCCTAGAGAATTAAGCCATGTGCGACGTATTTGTCGGAGCTTCAGGCTTCAGTCATTAAGAATTCGACTTCATTCGCGCTAAATTCTTCTCCAGAATCTGGAAACTGGAAATGGCGCTACCCCCCCCCCTTCCCCTTCGCAGAACTTCGCACTTCGCAGTTCATATTACTGAAGTACAATGTTCATCTGTTTATCTGACTTGATTACCATTACCATTACGAAATTCAGAATACAGGAAGATGGAAGAAGTTGATATCCCATAGTGCTCCTACTGCTCCCCTTTTAGCTCCAGTGCTAACAAGTGCTTAATGCTGGGATCTTTGGCCGCAGGCTTAAGACTTAAGTTTAAGGAAGGGGAAGTACGAACCGGAAAAACGGAAAACGGAAAAATATGTTTCAGAGCACGAGCTAGGTGATTTGTGACTTTAACATCTCAGAATGAGCATTAGATTCACCACAATTTCACATGGATTTTAAGACCTGCATTCGTAAATCGCATGGGGATAGTTCAAACAGGTGGAATTCGAACCCGCATTGTGCATTGCCGCATTGAAAGACATGGCTCGTTTGGCGCTTCGGTGGTCTTCTCAAGTCTCAAGTCACGGCGTATTTCTAATGAAGAATATATCAGAACACGAGAGCCGGTTCGCGCACACAATCGACTTTAAAGTAATTGCAACTTGGCTTCGGTGTCGTGAAGGAGGCGCTCTATTTCCATTCTGTGCGCAGTGAACTGCTGCCCCTCTTCCCGGTAGGCCCGGAGCCTCTTCACCTTGGTGACTGCGACTTGCTTCAATTGCCGGAAGCACAAGAGGCCCATGCCGGTGTAGACCGAGCCCACGGCAATCACGAGGTAGCCCACGAGGTGCCGCCAAAAGTTGAAATTTGGGACATCGTGGTGGTCGAACAAAACGTCCAGTAAGCCCTGCCGAGTGACACGTGTGAGGAAAGAAGAAGAAGATGTTGGTGAAGAGGCACTCCATAGGTTCAGAGAAGAAGAGGCACATCAACATCGAAAAACGCACCACAAACGCGATACAAAGGCCTCGAGCTACTCGCGAGTCCATAAAGGCTGCATGGCTAAGAACGAAGGGGAGCTCGAGCTCAACGAGAACGATCAATACCCCAAATACCACCCCATAGCATCTCAAAATGAGCTCTGGGGTGGGCATCGTCGAGAACATAAAAAGCATCAGCATGTTCATCAAAGAGCTCAAGCCGCCAGCAAATTGGGTGACTCTTGAGAGCATGATGCATATTCTAAGAAAGGAGTCGTCGCTTGCGTCATTGTAACTCTGCACAACAGACGACAAAGCGATGCAATTAAACGAGGGGTCCAAGAGGCCAACACAACAAAGCTCCGATCTACGATAGAGATAGTGGTGGTCTGAATGCAAGAATGAACGCAAGAGTATCAGTACAAGATTTTAAGACTAAACAATCCTCAGGCTAACGATGCCTTTTTCACCGTTCTCGAGTCGTTCTCCATTGTATACTAGTAGATTAGATTCCGCGAAGCCAGTCTCCTCTCCTTAGGCACAAGCTCTAGTAGGCAATTCCTCTCTCAGGAAGGAGAGAAAAACTAGTGCGCGAACAATTCCATGCCCTCAGTCAATCATACTTGCAAATTCTTCTAGGATATAGCTAAATTGGTGGAGAAGCTATGCGCGCGCGCGCGCAGTATTATTGACCCTTTTCTCCTACCACTTGCTCCTACGAAGCGTCCTTTTCACCGAAGATTTTTCGTGGACAAACAAAAATCAACTCCCTCCCTGCCCCCTCCCTGTGGTGCCTGTGGTCTGGGAAGATCATGCGATGCGCTCACTTTTTGTCTATCTGGCTCTAAGCTTAGCTACTAGCCAATAGCTTGTCTAGCCTGCCTGCCATATCTATCTTTAGCTCGCAGCAGCAGCCGAGCTAAGCTTGTTTCTGCTCTTCCTACGACCTTTCCAATTAGACCTATTCTATTTGCTAACTTCAAAATTTCATCGATGCAGTCGCGTTCGGAGAGGGCTAGATTCTTGTAGTGTTGAAGGCAAATTTAATTTAATTTATGAGGAAAGAGTGACTGGCATAACATTCGTAAACATGACCATAAACAAGCTCGTTCGGGAAATAATGTAAGCTTTTGCACTGGATAATGTTTTGCGACATTAACATTAATCTTATCCTTCTTACCACTCGAATTGCTCTAGGTCTTTTTTCTTCTCTCCGCTCGGCTCTCAGCGCAAGGGTTGGCTGCTGCTTTGGGCTCTATCCTTGGTGCTTTTTGAAGTCGCGCTAACCTACTTCATTATTATGAAAGTACCCTACACGGAGATCGACTGGATAGCCTACATGCAGGAAGTAGCGGGGGTGTTGAGCGGTGAGCGAAATTACTCCAACCTCAAAGGCGACACCGGCCCTTTGGTCTACCCAGCAGGCTTCGTGTACGTGTACGCAGCCTTTTTATGGTTCACAGACGCAAAAGTTGCGGCTGACGGTACCTATCAAGGCTCCGACGTACGACGAGCTCAGTTCGCGTTTGGCGTGTTGTACCTGGCCTTGACTGCCCTCGTGCTTGCCATATACATGAAAGCAAGCCCTCGCATGCCGCCACTGGCGTTGTGCTTGCTCTGCGCCTCGAAGCGTATTCACAGCATCTTTGTGTTGCGCCTGTTCAACGACGGCATCGCAGCTTCGTTGGCCTACGCTGCAGTCTTCCTGTTTGCTCAGCGCAACTGGCGCTGGGGCTGCGTGCTTTACTCGCTCGGCGTGAGCGTGAAAATGAACGTCTTGCTCTTTGCCCCCGGTCTCCTGTTGCTCTTGCTCCAAGCGCACGCTTCACTCATTGAAGTAGTGGTTTGCTTGGCGATCTGCGCGGGCATTCAAGTTGTTCTTGCGCTGCCCTTCTTGACAACTTTCCCTGTGGAATACTTTCGAGGCGCTTTTGACCTCGGTCGCGTCTTCATGGTACTTCCATACAAAGCTCATACTTCTGATATGAGTGACAACCTTTTGAATTCTATACGACCGCTTCCTCGCACTTGCTCACATCGAATCCCTCCGTCTCTTTTCGTTTACTTCCCTTCAAAAATTTAACAGTTCAAATGGACCGTCAATTGGAAGTTTCTCCCTGAGGACGTGTTTGTGGGCAAGCCTCTTGCGATCGCGCTCTTGGCACTCACCCTTGGCACGTGGGCGTTTTTCTTCCTCTACAAGTGGCCTGCGACTACTTCTACTTCTAGTACTAATAGTATGACAGCAGCGGCTTCAAAAAGTGGCGCCAAGCGGACGGATTTGGCGCCAAGCTACATCGTGTACACGCTCTTTGTGTCGAACTTCGTAGGCGTTGTCTTTGCACGCACCCTCCACTACCAGTTTTACTCCTGGTATATGTGACGTACATCAGGAGAGCGCTTCCTCAATTGACTTGCTTACATTGTGCTTGCTTGCTTTTATTTCACTTATTCCACAATCATATCAAAATGTAATAACGTGTTTTTTTCTTTAAAACGAATGCACTGCTGCTACCTACTTAGGCACCACCTTTACACTACAACTTAGCCCACTTTTTATTTTCCTTTTTGTTCCTATCCGAATTCAGGTATTTCCACCAAATTCCACTGCTCGCTTGGGCGTGCCCATCTCTACCGTGGGTGGGAAAATTGCTCATCAGCGCTGGCATCGAGTATGCGTTCAACGTTTACCCCGCTACCCCTCTGTCATCGGCCATCCTTCAAGCAGCGCACTTGTTGCTCTTGTTAGCAATCGCGTTCAGCAAGGCCCCCGACATCTACTCTGACCGCTTTACTGAAAATTCGAAATCAACGAAGCAGCAGCAGTCAAAATTGGCGTAAATACAAAAGGATTGGAACTGTCTTGATATGTGTTACTGAACTCTACAGAATCAGTTCTATTTTTTAATGGTGGTATTTTTATGGTATTTTTACTGAACTCTAATTTTAATTGCGAGGATTTTGGACCAATTTCATAAGGGCTGCAGTCAATAGAAGCTAATAGAAAGCGAAATTGATGTTGGTTTCTAGCGATATTTGGCATTTATTTGCGCATAATCTATGATAATACAGCCTTAGCCTCCCTAAGCTTCAAGACTTATTCTAATTCTATTAACTATACGCCAACTATCAGCTGTGTGCTATTTGTTGATGTTTTCTTGCAATTGAGGTGTACAATCGAATCGAATATGACCCATTAGTATTACTGGAAAAGGGAACAGAAAAGTAAGTACATGGCTTTTTATGAACCTAAGGCCTTGGTCCTTGTAATCGCTTTCACGCTGTTTTTGAGAGCTCGCTTGGAAAGGAAAATAGGCTTCGAGGAAGGATCCTGCAGAGCACTTCTGGCAAAAGCCGCAAATTCGTCGAAGCTCAATTCACCGCTTTTGTCCGTGTCGTATTGGGCCATCAGCGCGGTGAGCGCATTGAGCTCCGAAGAGTCAGCTCTCAGGGAAGTGGAGTCAGCTTTTGAAGCGAAGCCTGCTCTCGATGAGGACGAGGATGAGGATCCGTCCTGGTCGGTTGATGTGTCTGTTTGAGCAGCGCCAGGCACGGACAGCCCCATGAACCGTAAAACCTGACCCAGCTCCTGCACGTCGATCGAGCCACTGCACCAGCACAAGGTTACACGCAACAATGAAGATAATGTTGATTCTTCAGTGAAAAACAAACAAACAAGAATAAAAATATGAAACGGAGAATCTTCAAAGAACAATAACGGTTGTGCCGTCTCAAGTTTTACCACGTAGTCTTGACGGCAACAAACCTTTTAGACAAAGTACGAGTACTACAGCTACGCAACACGTGCTGTCATTTACCTGCCGTCGCGATCGAACTTGTCAAAGGCGATGCGGTACGTGAGCAGCTTGTCGTTGTGCTGCGCGATGTGCTCCTGCACCTCGGTTTCTCGCTTGATTCTCAGCGCTTCCTGCGCGTCCCGATTTTCCTGGGCGCGCAAACGAGATCGCATCGTGAGGCCGCACTTGGCGCGCTGAAATTGCTTCCGGGCCTTGGCAATGTTCGCGATTTCAGCGCGCAGCACGTCTCCGGCGTCTGCGTCCTTGGAAGTCAGGCGCTTGGTGGTAGGCACGTAAAGGCGCGATGAGTCAGAGAGGTCAGGCACATTGTCCACCTACGCGTGATAACGCGCACACATACAAGAGAGGTTTTAAAAAAATGCATGGCCCTCAATTGGTTACGCCTAGTGTATTACTAAACACCACACTGAATGCATAGATTCACTAGAGTGTAAGTTCACGGTATGAAACAAGTGACCAAGGTTGCCATTGCTCGTGTCCGTAAACCAATCGAGGAATGGAATACGCAAGGAGCCAACTGACGGCAAAGAGTACCTTCAATTGGTGGAAGCTTTTGTGGCGCTGGTGCAAGTTTTCCTGCGCCCAGTCGGTGGGGCGCTGAGGGTTGGCCCGCAAGGCTTCCAGCGACTGCGCTGCATGCGCCCTGGTGTACACCCCAGTCCCATCGCGCCGCCGCTCGGTGAAATGCCCCGAGCTGTTCGGCAACACACCGCCTACGACATACGGTTGCGCGAGCGGCTGGTCGAAGAATGCGCTCTCGAACGGCTTTTGGTGCGCGTACTCGATACTGGTCATCGGGGGCTGCCACTGCGGCAGGGGAATCGTAGGGCTCGACGGGGGGCGAACCCCTAGCGTAGGGTGCGACGCCAAGGGATGCTTGCGTGGATGCAAGCCTGGGCAAGTGAGTGGGCGCTCTGGCACTTTCGCTTTGCGACGCCGAGACGTCTCGCCGGGTTTCTCCTGCTGTGGTTGAGGTCCCTTGGACATCTCTACAAAGCCTGACGCTGTGTCCACCATTTCTCCGACTGAGAGAGGCACTGACTGCGAGGTCAAAACACGGGAGTTCAAAACAGTTAGCACGCAGTACGCACGTAGCTAGAGTAAATCTATTTCGAAGTATCAACAAGTTATACTGCGTAGCCTTTCTCACGTCCGTCATGGAGTTGTAGAGGCGCATATGGTCGTCTTCTACTTGGAAGCGGAGCGGCGGCCGTCGAGCAAGATCGACTACCTCGCCAAGTTGGATGCGCGACGCGTGCAGGCCTGCTTGACTTCGGGCACTCTTGGCATGGCCGTCATACCGACCGAACTGCTGAATGGGTGGCGGTGGCTCCGCCATGCTGCGCGGGCCGACGTTGCAGAGGCCCCAGTAGTCCCGAAGCTAGACTGAGTATTACAGGACGTCTTTTCTCTTTTAAAAGTATATCACCAAGCCATCCGTGGAATCGTGCAGTCTATCCCACGCGACGAAGGGAATTTGTTACTCCTAACTTTTGCTCTTCGCTACCAAAGGATGGTAAACATACTTACTTTCGGCAGTCTCGGCGGCTTTCTTGCAGCCTTGCAACTTGCAACTTTGTTGCTCAACTATATAGTCTACTAGTAGCTAGCTAGCTTAGCTAGCTAGCTAGAGAAGAGGCGAGGGTGGGTGCAACGGTGCAACAACGCCAACCAACAACCAACAACTCGAACTCGAACTCGAACTAATACAAACCCAAATGGCACAGAAGCCAATGCTGCGGGCAGAAGTGGGAATGCGCGTGCGTTGCGCAAACAAAGCAAGTGCGGAATGATTCAGGAGGGAG
>Ga0307930_1001953_pt1 | contig 15996 bp, 13 predicted proteins | sample OrgLakmetageno46_FD_203161 | JGI IMG/M metagenome (GOLD analysis project Ga0307930, IMG submission 203161) | Saline water microbial communities from Organic Lake, Antarctica - #46 | ecosystem: Environmental > Aquatic > Non-marine Saline and Alkaline > Saline | place: Antarctica: Organic Lake...
CTCCTTGATCGAGAAGCCCTGCTCGATCCAGAGTGACACGGCGAAGTGGCGCAGATCATGCCAGCGCAGCTTCACCCCGACCGCCTCCTGCAACTTGCGGAAACGCGCCTGCGTGTTGGTGTGCTGAAGGACGCCGCCGCGCGGCGCAGGGAACACCAGACCGAGGTCGCTCTTGGGGCAGCGCAGCTTCCAGCGGCGCAGGGCGTTCAGCACCATCGGGCCTGCCGGGATGTCGCGATAGCCCGCTCGTGATTTCGGCTCGCCCATCTGGTTGTAGGCGTCAGCGCGCTGGCGGATGTAGATGAAGCCCTTGTCGAAATCCACGCCTTGCCAGCGCAGCCCGCGCAGTTCCGAGGCCCGCAACCCGCCCAGCGCCGACACTATCAGGTGCGGTTTGAAATCCTCGTCTGCCGCCTCGATCAGCGCGCGGATCGCCTCCTTCGAGGGAACCGGGGCTTTGTGGTCGACCCGGCTGGATTTGATCACCCGCACGCCCTGCGCGGCATTGGTGAACAGCTGGCCGTTGTCGATGGCGTGGTCGAGCAGCAACTTCAGCACAGAGAGGGCACGGCGGGTCAGATGCTCGGACCGACCGTTCAGCAACATCCTGTCGCGGAACTCATTGACATGGCGGCGGGTCAGTTGGGCTATCAGCTTTTCGCCAATGCCGATCCCCTGCGCGGTGATGTGCAACCGAACGTAGTCGCTGTAGCCGCGCAGCGTGGACCGCTCCATCCGCCGTCCCGTCTTGCAGCGCACCTCGCAATGATCGAGCCATGCCTTCGCGGCATCGGCCACAGTGATGCTTTCGCTGTCGGCCAGATAGGTGTTGTTGGCGACGAGCGAGCGAACCTTCACGAGGTAAACGTCCGCGTCCTTCCGGCGCGGGAACAGCTTTGAGCGGCGTTTGCCGGCCTGGTCGGTGAAATCCACCTGCCAGCGCACCAGGCCAGAGGGGAGCGTTCGCTTTCGTATCGTGGCCATGAAGTTCCTCCTGTTCAGGACAACGCTCCATGCCGAGCATGATGCAAGTCGAAATCCAGCAGCTTGCCGATCACTGTTGACAGACTGTCAGAAGGCATTTATCCATACGTCTGGCACAGTGTCAAAGGTAAAGAAATGACCCAGCAGATCACCATTCAGCAACTGACCGACGCGTTGAACATCACCCGCTACCAGGTGGATGCCTGGATCTCGCGCGGTTACTTCAAGCCGAAAAATCAACCCGAGAAAGGGAAGGCGCGGGTGTTCACCTTGCCCGATGCCATCGCGCTGGGCGCCATGGCGGCCTTCGTGCGGCTGGGGCTGCAGGCCGCTGTTGTCGGCCCTCAGATTTCCTTCGGCGTGCACGGCTTCAAGGATGACCGCGCGCTCTTCGTCATGTGCGAGGGACCGATGCGGCTCACGAGCGAGAGCGATGCCGCGTTCATGGAGCCGGATATGGCGCAGCCATTTTCGAAGATCATTCAGTCGCGGCGGCTGCCCGAGCTTCTCGAGGATCCGGAAATCACCTCGTTTGCCGCGGTCGATCTGAACGACATCGAGGATCGGATCACGCGCGCGCTGAGCGCGGGCTGAAACCAACCCACAGGAGGACATCATGGGATACGAAATGCGGGCTGGACCCGCCACAGGAGAGGTTTGCCCGACGCTGGCCGAGGATCTGCTCCGGGGGGCCGACGATATCGCGCTCTTTGTCTTCGGCGACGTGAAACAACGGCGAAAAGTCTACTACTACGCCAGCGAGGCCAAGGTGCGCATGCCCACATTCCGGATGGGCAACGTGATCTGTGCGCGCAAGTCCAAGCTGATCGAGTGGATCGAGCGGCAGGAGGCGGCGCGATGAGAATGGCCCCTCTGTTAATCACGCCCGACGACCATGTCCGGTATGGCAACGCGATCCGTGATTGTCGCGGGGCAATGCTGGACCTGATCGAAACGGCGATCCCCGACACGGTCCACCATTCCCAGGCGCGCAAATGCCTCGTCGAACTGGACAGTCTGCGGACCGAGCTGGAAATCCACCTGCACGAAATGGTGCCGCCTCGATCCGACCCGCGGCATCTCAGGACGTCCGTCTATTCCGGCGTGCACTCGTTCACTCCTACGCTGCCTGCGCGCAACCGACGCGCGCGAGATGCCTTCGGAAACTGGCAGGTGAAGTGCTGAATGATGGACGACGCCATCCGTACGACCGAAGACATGACCAGCAATGATGCGTCGGCGGATGCCTCCAGCGCGGCGTCCGCCCCGGCTGCGCCCGAGGCTCCGACCGAGCTCCGCTTGCAGCTGCATCGCCACGACTATCGCCCGGTCCCGGTGCTGGGCGCGCATGTTGCCATGAAGGCTGCGGGAAAGCGGCCCATGATGAAAGGCTGGGAGACCGTCTGCGCCAGCGCCGACGAGACCGAGATTACTCGCTGGACCAAGGCGCAGCGCAACTGCACCAACACCGGCCTGCTCTGCGGCACGCTCATCGGCATCGACATCGATGTGCTCGACCACCAGCACGCCCACCGGCTGACCTGCATTGCGACCGAGATGCTTGGCATGACGCCCGCTTCGAGGATCGGGCGCGCGCCGAAGATCCTGCTCGCCTTCCGCACCGACGAGCCCTTTGACAAAATCCAGACGCCCGAGTTCCACATGCTCGACGGCACGGTGGCGCGTATCGAGGTGCTGGCGACCGGGCAACAGTTCGTGGCTTTCGGCATCCACCCCGACACGAAGGCGCCCTACCACTGGCCCGAATGCTCGCCGCTCGACGTGCCGTTGCACGGGTTGCCGCCGGTCACGAAGGAACGGTGCGAGGCATTTATCGCCGCCGCCGAGACGTATCTGCGCAAGGTCGGCGGGCACAGCACAGCCGATCGCCGCGAGATCGAGCGCGAGGGCCGCAAGGCCGCGGGGCTCAAGCGGAACCAGGTGCCGTCACGCGAGCTGGTCGAGGAGGCCGTCAGCCACATCCCGAACGACGATCTGTCCTATGACGACTGGATCAAGGTCGGGCTCGCGCTTTACGCCGCGCTGGGCTCCGAGGGACGCGACCTGTGGGAAAGCTGGTCGGCGCAAGCTGAAAAGAACGACCCGCCCTACACCGCTGAGAAATGGGACGGCTTCGCAGGCGTGCGCAGCGTGACCGTTGGCACACTGTTCTGGCTGGCGCGGCAGAGCGGCTGGCGCGCTGAACAGCCACGCCGCGTGCGCGCCGTGCGCCCTGCGACCCGGGAGGCAGGCGACGAGCCCCGAACTGACAGCGACCGGCCCCTTATCCGCATGCGTGCGGGCATGATGCCAGAAACCATCGACGAGGCAGAAGATGCGCTGATCCGCGCGGATTTGGGCTTCTATCAGCGCGGCAGCATCGTCGTGCGCCCGACCATGACGCCGGTGGCGATATCCAGTGGTCGGCAGATCGATGCCCCGCGACTGGTGAACGTCAAGGCGCACCACATGGCCGAAGCATTCACCAAGGCTGCCTATTGGGAACGGTTCGATATGCGTGCCGGGGACTGGATCAGCACCGACTGTTCGCAAAGGCTGGCAGAAACCTATCTGGCGCGCGATGGCCAGTGGCGTCTGCCGGTGCTGACCGGGATCATCAACTGCCCGACCCTGCGCGCCGATGGGTCGATCCTCGACCTGCCGGGCTACGATGCGCAGACCGGGCTGCTGTTTGATCCGCAGGCCGTCAAGTTCCTCGCGCTCCCGCGTGATCCTGATCGGGACATGGCTCTGCGCGCGCTAGGCTTCCTCAAGGATCTGATCGCGACATTTCCCTTCGTGACGGAGGCGGATCGCGCTGTGGCGCTCTCAGCCATCCTGACCGCGCTGGTGCGCCGCTCGCTACCCACATCACCGCTCCACGGCTTCAACGCACCGACAGCGGGCAGCGGAAAGTCGATGCTGGTCGACCTGGCGAGCCTGATCGCCACCGCCCGCCCCGCGCCGGTGATCGCGCAGGGCAAGTCCGAGGAGGAAATGGAAAAGCGGCTGGGCGCCGCGCTGATCGCAGGCGACGTGCTGATCGCCATCGACAACTGCGAGGAACCGCTCGGCGGTGAGCTGATTTGCCAGACCCTGACGCAGACGAGCCTGAAGGTCCGTATCCTCGGCAAGTCGCTGAATGCCGAGGTGCCCAGCAACGCGGCCATCTTTGCCACCGGCAACAACCTGACCTTCGAGGGCGACATGACCCGCCGCGCCATCCGCGCGACACTGGACGCGGGCGTTGAGCGGCCCGAGCTGCGCGCCTTCGACCGCGATCCCGTCGCCACGGTCACCGCCCAGCGCGGTGACTACGTGACAGCCGGGCTGACCATCCTGCGCGCCTTCCACATCGCCGGTCGGCCCGAAATGCGCGCGCCGCTAGGCTCCTTCACCGACTGGTCGCGCTGGGTGCGCGATGCGCTGATCTGGCTGGGAGAGGCCGATCCCTGCGACACGATGGAAGGCATGCGTGGCGCGGACCCGAAACTTGAGGCGCTGGCTGCGGTCGTGGAGGAATGGCGTTCGATCATCGGCTTCACACCTTTCACGGTGCGCGAGATCATCGAGCGCGCAAGCGATCAGCGCCCGCAGCTCTGCGGCCGGACCGAGTTCGTGAACCCGGAGTTTCGCGAGGCGCTGCTGCGCGTCGCCGGTGCAGGCGGCGCAATCAACGGTGCGCAGCTCGGGCGGTGGCTCTCCGCGCATCAGAACCGGATCGTCGCGGGCCACAAGATCATCGCCGTCGGAACGAGCAGCAATCGGGTGCGCTGGCAGCTGCAGGCCGTGGGCAAGGCGAGTCCCGAAACGTCCGACGGTTCTGAAAGTTTCCGGAGGGGTTGCGATGCGTGACGAGCGTTCCCGAGCCTTCGGGTTAGGCAGGTTAGGTCGGGTTAGGTCATCCCCACCGCATTCATTGTTTGTCACGGGCTTTGTCATCGACGTGGACACCGCCCTGCGACAGACACCGTCCCACATCACAACGCATGGTATGACAGTTACAGGAAGCGGGCCGGAACACCTCACTTTGCCTAACCCACCTAACCCGACAGATCGGCAACGGACGGCGCCGGACGGCACGGCTCGCGAAAACTTCAGAACCGTTGTTAGCGAGCGGAAACGCCGGATCGCGAGCCGCGCGGCGGTTCCTCCTGCGCAAATCTATATGTGGGGGAGCGCAGCGCATAACCCCGCCAGCGTCAGGGGGCCGGTATGCCTAAACTAAACACTCTGGAGTCCAAGTCCGACTTCGCTGCCCGCGTCGGCTTGACCAAAGGGCGCATCTCGCAACTGGTCGCTGATGGGCTGCCGGTGCGGGCGGACGGGCAGATCGACGTGGACGAGGGGCTCAACTGGATCGAGACAAACCTCGACCCGGACCGTCGCCAGAAGGGCGGTGCCCCGACCACGACTGGTCGCAGTTCCACGCTGGCCGAGGCGAAGCGGCTGCATGAGATCGTGAAGGTTCAGCGCGCCCGGCTGGCCTACGAGCGCGAGCAGGGCAAGCTGATCGATGCCGACGCGGCGCGGCTCACGGTCTTCGCGCGCGCCCGTGCCGAACGCGACGCGCACATGGCGTGGGTCCAGCGCAGCGCGCCCCTGCTGGCCGCGGAGCTCGGGTCCGACCCGCGCGCCACCTTCGCAGCCCTCGACCGGATGATGCGCGAGCATCTCGAACATCTGGCCGACCTGCCGTTGGGGAGTTTTGGCGATGGTGCCTGAAATTGACCTTGCCTGGCGGCGCGGCATCCGCCCCGAACCACCAATCCCGGTCTCCGATTGGGCCGACCGGCACCGCATCCTGCCGCCCACCTCGGCCGAGCCGGGGCGCTGGCGCACGGACCGGACGCCCTACCTGCGCGCCGTGATGGACGCGCTCTCGACCGCGAGTCCCTACGAGCGCGTGGTGCTGATGAAGGGCGCGCAGACCGGCGGCTCGGAGGCCGGGCTGAACTGGCTCGGCTACATCATCCAGAATGCGCCGGGCATCGCGATGCTTGTCATGCCCTCGCTCGACATGGTGCGCCGGAACACGACCGTCCGGATCGATCCGTTGATCGAGGCCACGCCGGCGCTGCGCGAGTTGGTCGCCACGCCGCGGTCGCGCGACGCCGGCAACAGCCTGTTCCGCAAGTCCTTCCCCGGCGGCCAGCTCGTCATGGCCGGTGCCAATTCCGCGGTGGGCCTGCGCTCCACGCCCGTCCGCTACCTGTTCCTCGACGAGGTGGACGGTTATCCCGGCGACGCCGATGGCGAGGGCGACCCGGTCGATCTGGCGATCCAGCGCACCGCCACCTTCCGCGGGCGGCGCAAGATCTACATGGTCTCGACCCCGACCCTGAAGGGCCATTCCCGCATCGAGGCGGCGTTCGAGCACAGCGACCAGCGTTTCTACCACGTTCCCTGCCTGCATTGCGGCGACATGGCCCCGATCACATGGGCGCGCATCCGCTGGCCCGAGGGTCGGCGCGATCAGGCGCATCTGGTCTGCGAGGCCTGTGGCGGGGCCCACCACGAGCACGAGAAGCCCCGGCTGCTGGCCGCGGGCGGGTGGCGCGCGACTGCGGAGGGCGACGGCCGCACCGCGGGCTTCCACCTCTCCGCGCTCTATTCGCCCTGGGAGACATGGGCCGAAATCGCCGCCGAGCACGGCCGCGTGCGCAAGGACCCCGCCCGCCTGCAGGTCTGGGTCAACACCAAGCTGGGCGAGTCCTGGGAGGACCAGGCGGGCGACACCGTTCCGGCCGACCCGCTCATGGACCGGCGCGAGGATTGGGGCGACGCGCTGCCTGCCGGCGTCGCCGTGCTGACCGCGGGCGTCGACGTGCAGGGCGACCGAATCGAGGTGCAGATCCTCGGTTGGGGCCGCGACGAGGAGGCGTGGGTCATCGACTACCGCGTGCTCTGGGGCGACCCGTCCGGGCCGCGCCTCTGGTCCGACCTCGACATGGTGCTGCAGGCGACCTTCCCCCATCCGGCAAGCATGGAGCTCCCCGTGCGCGCCGCCGCCATCGACACCGGCGGCCACCACACCAAGATGGCCTACGAGTTCTGCCGCACCCGCCTCGCGCGGCGCATCTGGGCGATCAAGGGCCGCGGCGGGCCCGGCATCCCGGTGTGGCCGCGCCGCCCGACGCGCACGAACAAGGGCAAGATCCCGCTCTTCATCGTCGGCGTCGACGCGGTGAAGGACGCCGTCTACGCTAGACTGCGCCTGTCCGAGCCCGGCCCCGGCGCGATCCACTTTCCCCGCCGCCTCGACGCCGACTACTTCCGCCAGCTCACCGCCGAGCGCGTCGTCACCCGCTTCGAGCGCGGACGCCCGATCCGCTCCTGGCAGCCCAAGCGCGACGGCGAGCGCAACGAGGCCCTCGACACCTTCGTCTACGCCCACGCCGCCCTGCACGGGCTCATCAGCATGGGGCTCCGGCTGAACGAGGAGGCGAAGGAGTTAACGTCTCTGCCTACGCGTGCAGGTGCCAACGCCGCGCCCGTGATCCGGTCAGCGTGGATGCGTTAGCCCGCTGCAAGCCCGCAAGCTACGACCGGCCTCGCAAGAGCCCCGTGTCGACAAAGCTCCAAAATGCCAAGGCGAGGGATGTTCTATAAGGGCGAACGAGTTCCGGATCGACTTCTTGCTCAGGAAATTGACTGCGGAGCATTTCCAACACTCGCACGATGGTTCCGTCAGTCTCTGGGAAAACATCTCTGTGCCCAAAGTAGAATATAGCCAACATGTCGCCCGACCAACGGGAAAGGCCCCAGCACGCTTCGACCTCCCTCCGCAGCTCCGGGTACGACAAGTTGCGCCACGTTTCGATTTTTTCGGCGCATTCATCATACCTTTCACCGAAGGCCTTCACCGTCTTCACCTTTCGCGCGGACAATCCGGCAGCACGGAGGTCGGCTTCTGGTAGTAGCCAAGAGCCTGCAAGACCAGCTCTCTCGGTTGCGTCTCGAAAGTGGTGGAAATTCTCCGGCGGCGTCCTCCGAGCGGTGTGATTTGGGCCTGATCAGGCAGCGAGGTCAAGGGGCATGGGCTCGATCGGTTTGTCGAGGGTCTGCCACCCGTCGACCTTGCGCATTTTGATCTGACCGGAAGCCAGCAAGGCCCAGAGCAGCATCGGCACGGTTTCGGCGCAGGGCAGCACGGTCTGGGTCTTGATCCTTCGGCGGAACTCCCCGTTCAACCGTTCGATGGCGTTGGTGGTCCGTGCCGCCTTCCATTGCGCCGGATCGAGCCGGGTGAAGGTGAACAGCCGCTCCCCGGCTTCTTCCAGGCTGTCGGCGACAGCCCGGCATTTCAGCCGCCACTTGCGAAGGAATGCCTTCCGGCGCTTTTCGACCTCGGCCGCGGTGTCGGCGTAGATCATGTCGCGATAGTCGTTGCCCAGCTCCTCATGCATGTGCTTCGGGGCATGCGCCAGAAGGTTGCGATGCTTGTGAACGGTGCAGCGCTGGATCGGCAGGTCGTCGCCCCAGAGCGCCACCAAAGCGGCTTCCAGCCCCGGCGCACCATCGACGATCACGAACTCGGGGCGCTTCAGCCCGCGGGCATCGAGATCGTCGAGGAACTGGCGCCATGCCGCAGCACTCTCGCCACCCATATTCATGATGGAAAGCAACACCTTCTGCCCGTCACGGCGCACCCCGATGGCCGCCAGAACCGAGATGTTCGTCGCCCGTTTGTCGATCCGCGTCTTGATCACGGTGCCATCCAGGATCACGCGCACGATGTCCTCGTCGGCCAGGCTGCGCGCGCACCATGCGTCCCAGTCCACCTTCACCTTGCGCCAGGCCCGGCTGACCACATCCTTGCTGACGGCCCCCTTGAACAGTGCGAACAGCGCGCGCTTCACACGCCGCGTGTTGGTGCCCGAGAGATAGACCGATGCAATCAGCGCCTCGGCTCGCTTCGTCAGGCGCTGGTAACGCGGCAGCGCCTTCGAGCGCCATTCGCGCACCTTGCCGTCCTTGTTCTCGACGCGGGCGCGGGGAACGCTGATCGTTTCGGTCCCGAACGTCCCCGTGATCCGGCGATCCCGCTGGCCGTGGCGATACCCCTTCACCGCCCCGGCCTCTCGACCGTAGCGAAGGCGGCCGAGAAAGCTGTCCAGTTCTTCGTTGAAAACGGTCTCGATGGTGCTGCGGATATTCGCGCGCAGCCGGTCCTCGATCGGGTCGAAGCCGTCGTCGCAAGCAAGTAGCGAAACCGCGCTGGTGTCTGTAGTCTGGTTCATGGCGTGATCTCCTCTGGCGGTGCCAGCCGCCGGTTGGGTGGTTCAGGATCACCCGGAGATTACGCCACCTTCAAATTTCCACCAACTTCGCGACACGACCGCTCTCTCACGCGCTAAACGGACGCGTTCATAGATCGTGGCAGACGCCGTTCCAGAAAGCATCTGTCCGATCACAATACGCGTGACAGCCTCAGCAACAGGTCCAGAATAGACTCGTGGTGCTTCGAGGGCGGGAAGGTGCCCCAGCATCTCGGCCAGGTGAGGGTACACCGCCTGCAAGCGTCCGAGCTCGTCTGACCAAACCTCGTCAACCACGATTGACAGCCTCTACGCAGTGCCCGAGTATCTGAGGCTTATAACAGACACACCCAGAAACGTCTCGAGCATGTCCAACCACAAGTTTCTTCGCACCATCTCGAATGTCAGCGAGATCATCACACCGATTGACAGCACTATCCGGTTTCCAGAGGTGCTCGATCTTCTGACCGAGAAATATGATAACGCAATTGATGTCTTCTGCGATCTCATTCGTAACTCGAGTAGTAGCGCAGAGATCTTGGAGAAAATCCGCCAGGCTGACCGCGATGCAGATGAGCGAATGGCCTTGCTGAAAATGTATCGCCGCTGTGTATCTCCTGTCTTGGACACGGAAACAACCAAGAAAATCCGGAAGGTTTCAACTGAAACGCTGGTCGAAGCCTATGGTGAGACATTCAAGCCGATTGAGAAACTTAGGCGGCAATTTGGAAATTTCCCAAAGGAATACAAGTACGCCTTGGCCGCACTGGTTGGCGAGTATGACACGCGAGGCCAGCTCGGATACCAGCTTACGGGCGCCTTCTTCGATTGGTTCGAGTCCCACTTCAGCGGCCGCTTCATCATTGAGGGACCACGCGGCGCGGGAAGGGACATCGAGCTTTCTGAACTCTATCCGGATTTCAATGGCTCCTATCCGTGCGACTTCGTTGTAAGACGGTCTACAGATCAAGAGGTTCTTGCAGTAGGTTTTGCCCGCTACGATTCCACGCGCGGTGGTGCGCAGTCTGATGATCGCACGGGCGGCAATGCGAACAAGGTCGAGAAGGCCAAGGCATTCGACAATCTGACCCCTACGAGGTTGAAGTTGATTTTCCTCTCCGACGGGCCGGGATTGATGCACGGCGACACTTGGGAAGAAGCGTGCGTCCTCGATGGACAATGGGACGGTCGGGTGCGGGTGGTGACATTGAAAATCGCTGCAGAACGCATCACACCGGATTGGCTTGAAAGCTAGACTCCGGAAATCTCGAGTAGTTCATTCTCGAACGCAGCCAGCAAGCGTCCATCAACAACGAATGCACATTGCTGCGCGACTGTATGCTCTTCCTCAACGAGTGCAAGTTGTACCACGTCAGATTCCTTCTTCTTGACATAGTCACCCATCGGATTGAGCCCATGCCGCATGCGCACCAGCGTTGCCCTTGCGGCGGCGAACGAGGCGTCGACGCCGATGAACTCCCTGCCGAGGTCTCGCGCTGCATGAAGGGTTGTTCCAGAACCACAAAAGGGGTCCATAACAAGATCACCCGGATCAGAGCTTGCTTCCACAAGCATCTTTAGCATGGAAAGATTCTTTTCAGTGGGATAACCCGTGATTTGGATGCTCTGATGATGGGCGTCACGGAATTGATCCCAGTAATCAGTCAGCGCGGTCTTCTTGTCAGCCGACCAATATACTTTTCTTCGCGGATTTCCATTCCGTGACCAGTGGATGTCGCCCTGAAAATCCAGTTCCTCTAGCTTCGAAGGAGCGTACTGCCAATGTTTCCCAGGAGGCGGCATCATTCCACGCCACGGCTGACCAGTTTCGCCCCGTCTTGTGCCCGGAGCGTGGATCGGAACCAGTTTGTACCTTCGGCCAATCGAGTCGATCTTAGGATACTCTTTCTCAATCCACGCCTGCTCTGGCTCTACTCCGGGCTGGTTCCACTTGTACGAACGCCCCTTTGAATAAAACAAGATGTAGTCATTGATATTTGCGTACTGCTTCTTCGTGAAATTTTTGCTACTGCACTTTCGGCGAGTAATAATATTTCGGAAATTGTCGGCTCCGAATATTTCGTCCATCAAAACCTTAAGATGACCAAGCATATGATGCCCAATATGGACATAAATAGACCCATCAGATGCCATCGCCTCACGCATCAGGATCAGCCTGCGCCTCATGAACTCAAGATAGGCAGCCTGCCCCATTGAGTCTTTATAGGCATGCTTAAGATCTCGAGACTGGAAATCAAGCCCAGTTCCATAGGGAGGATCCAAATAGAATAGATTGGCCTTATTTCCGTCAGCTACCATTTGGTTAAGCACAAAATAGTTATCGTCCAAAATGAACATTCCAGATCCGATACTTGTCTCTTGTGCCGCGTTGCCCGTTAGCTTCAAGAAGCGACGCGGCTCGGCACAAAGAATCTCCTCATCAGTTGCTTTGTTTGGATAGGCCAACTCAAAGCCGGCACCATTATCTGGTAGCGGAAGAGGCTCCCGAAAAAGCTCGGAAGCTGTATATGCGTCTTGCGAGTGCTGCTCGCGCTTCGTGATGCCTGTCGCCATATTTCTCTTTCGGTAACCAAAAAGGAATGAAAAATGAACATGCGTCGGATTGGCGCTGTTTTGCGGTGTTTATGCCAAGTTTGGCGGCCCTAGTCAACTTGGTAACCAGGCGGGTTGCCGCCGATAAGCCCGCACGACCCGCTGATGAATGATTCCCAAACATTCCCAATAGCTTAACTCTCCCGTTCGTGAGATTCTCCCGCCCATGCGGACCTTCCTCCATCGCCTTCTCGGCCTCATGCCCACTCGCGGCTTCGACGCTGCGGGTGGCGGACGGCGTTGGGAGAGCGCCAAGACCGTCGATGGCGTGAACGGCGCAATCCTGGCGGGCGCGACCACGGCGGCGCGGCGGTCCGAGTGGTATGCCCGGAACAACCCGTGGGTCGCGGCGGCGGTGGACAGCCTGGTCGGCAATGTCGTCGGCGCCGGGATCAAGCCGCAATCCACCCACCCCGACCGCGTGGTGCGCGAGCGGTTGCAGGCGATCTGGCTGCGCTGGACCGATCACGCTGCACCTGACGGGCTTGCGGACTTCTACGGCTTGCAGGCCATGGCCGTCCGCGCGATGGTCGAGAGCGGCGAGAGCTTTGCCCGGCTGCGCGTGCCGTCCGAGACCAGCGCCGTTCCCCTGCACATCGAGCTTCTGGATCGCGAGCAGGTGCCGCTGGACTTTCACCGCGAGATCGGCGGCGGGGCGCGGATCCGAGCGGGCATCGAGTTCGATGCCACCGGACGCCGGGTCGCCTACCGGGTGTCGTCCTCTCGCCCGGGCGATCCGCTGGGGTCGCACCGCATCGACCCGATCCGCGTCCCCGCCGCCGATTGCCTGCATCTGTTCAAGCCGCTTGCCGCGGGCCAGCTGCGCGGGATCACCTGGCTCGCGCCGGTGCTGCTGCGGCTCCATGAACTCGACCAGTTCGAGGACGCAGCACTGGTGAAGGCCAAGGTCGCGGCGCTGTTCACCGGCTTCATCACCGATCCCGACGGCACCGCAGGCGGACTCTCGGGCACCAACACCGGCGGAACGCTGAATGTCGGCATGGAGCCCGGCAGCCTGATCCCGCTGCCCCCCGGCACCGATGTCCGCTTCTCCAACCCGACCGAAAACGAGGCTTATGCCCCCTTCGTGAAGAACCACTTGCGCGCCGTGGCAGCCGGACTTGGCCTCCCTTACGAGCTGGTCTCGGGCGATCTGGAGGGCGTCACCTATTCCTCAATCCGCGCGGGGCTGATCGAGTTCCGCCGCCGGGTCGAGCAGCTGCAGCACAACGTGGTCGTGCATCTGTTCTGCCGCCCGGTTTGGGAGCGGTTCGTGCGCCTCGCGGTGCTGACCGGCGAGCTGCCTGCGCGCGACTTCGACCGGAACCCCGAGGCGTATCTGGGCTGCGAATGGCTGCCGCCGAAATTCGACTACGTCGATCCGATGAAGGACGTGCAGGCCGAGATCATGGCAATCGACGCCGGCCTCAAGAGCCGGAGCCAGGCCATCTCGGAGCGCGGCTACGACGCCGAACAGGTCGACGCCGAGATTGCCGCCGACCGGAGCCGCGCCGATGGACTCGGCGTAGGCTTTGGCCAGGCGGCGGCACAGACGCAGGAGACCGACAATGACTGAGGCAGCAGAACTTCTCGCCCGTCGTGCGACGCTCGCCCCCGCCACGGCCGATCCCGAGGCCCGCACCGTCGAGGTGGTCTGGTCCACCGGGGCGCCGGTACACCGCCGCGACATGGCTGGGCAATACATCGAGCGGCTGAGCCTCGCGCGCGATGCGGTGGACCTGTCTCGGCTCGAGGGCGCCAGCGTGCTCGATGCGCATCGCCAGGGCGCGGTCGGCGATGTGCTGGGCTCGGTCCGGAGCGCCGCCGTCGACGGCAAGCGCGGCACGGCCCTGATCCAGTTCTCGGCACGACCAGAGGTGGATGCCGTTTGGCAGGACGTCGTGGCGGGCATCCTGCGCCACGTCTCGGTCGGCTACTCTGTCGAGGACTGGGCCGAGACCACCGAAAACGGCGCGCGCGTGCTGACCGCTGTGCGCTGGACACCTCACGAGATTTCCCTTGTGCCGACGCCCGCCGACCCCGGCGCCCACATTCGCATGGAGACAGAGATGACCGATACAACAGGCAAAGTTGCGCCTGACACCACTGCTCAGGGCCGCAGCGACATCTTTGGAGCTGGCAACGATGTGCAAAGCCGCCAGAGCACCGTTCCTGACGGAAACGGTGCAATCAATCGTACCGAGGCCAATGCCGAGATCCGCTCCATCGCCCGCGTCGCCGGGCTCGACCAGTCGTGGATTGACGGCCAGATCGACGGAGGTGCCGATCCCGATACCGCCCGCCGCGCCGCCTTCGAGGCGCTCGCGAGCCGCAGCGCGCCTGCGATCCGCACCGAACAGGTCCGCATCGAGATGGGTGAGAGCCAGGACGACCCGGCACTTCGCGCCCGACAGATGGGCGAGGCGCTGTATGCGCGGATCAACCCGCGCCACGAGCTGAGCGAACCGGCTCGGCGCTATGCCTATTCGACCCCGGTCGACATGGCGAAGGAACTGCTGACGCTCCGCGGCGAGTCCACCATGGCGCTCTCACCCGCGAGCCTCGTGACCCGCGCGCTGCACACCACCTCGGACTTCCCCATCATCCTCGGGGACACGGTGGGCCGGGTGCTGCGCGACGCCTACCAGGCCGCGCCTTCGGGCATCCGCCGCCTCGGCCGCCAGACCACGGCGCGGGACTTCCGGGCGGTGAACAAGATCATGCTGGGCGAGGCGCCGCTACTCGAGAAGCTGAACGAGCACGGCGAGATCAAGGCCGGGACCATGGCCGAGGCGCGCGAGGCCTACAAGGTCGAGACCTGGGCGCGGAAGATCGGCATCACCCGGCAGGTGCTGGTGAATGACGACCTCGGCGCTTTCTCCGACCTCGCCCGCCGCATGGGCCAGGCCGCCGCCGAGACCGAGGCGCGGATCCTCGTGACCCTGCTCGAGGCGGGCAGCGGCAACGGGCCCACGATGTCGGACGGCAAGACGCTGTTCCACGCCGACCATGGCAACAAGGCAGGCACAGGTGCGGTGATCTCCGACGCGACGCTGTCGGCGGCCCGGCTGGCGCTCCGGACCCAGAAGGGCATCGAGGATCGCACGATCCGCGTGACACCCCGCAACCTTCTGGTCCCGCCCGCGCTGGAGACCACCGCCGAGAAGTGGCTGGCCTCCATCGCGCCCGCCACCGCAGCCGACGTGAACCCCTTCTCGGGCTCGCTCTCGCTGGTGGTGGAGCCGCGGCTGTCCAGCGCCACCCGCTGGTACGTCACCGCCGATCCCGGCGAGATCGACGGCCTGGAGTTCGCTTACCTCTCGGGCGCAGAGGGCCCACAGGTCGAGAGCCGCTCGGGCTGGGACGTGGACGGCGTCGAGATCCGGGTGATCCTGGATTTCGGTGCCGGTTTCATCGACCATCGCGGCTGGTTCGCGAACGCAGGCGCGTGATGGCCGACCTCGCCCAGCTCACCGCCTGGCGCGACGCCCTGATGGCCGCGCGCTACCGGGGCATCCGCACCATCGAATACGACGGGAAGCGCGTCACCTACGCGAGCGACGGCGAGATGGCCGCTGCGCTCGCGGACCTCAACCGGCAGATCGCAGGGGCGACCGAGCGCATTTCGGTCGTCCGCATCCAATCCTCAAAAGGGCTCTGAGATGAAGAACTACCTCCAGAACGGCCACATCGTCCGCGTCACCACGCCCGCGGGTGGCATCGCCTCGGGCGACGCGCTGATCGTCGGCAGCATCTTCGGCATCGCCGCCTATTCTTCGGCCGAGGGCGACCCCGTCGAGCTTTCCACCACCGGCGTGTTCCAGCTGCCAAAGGCCAGCGCTGAGGTACTGACCGTCGGCGCGCGTGTCTCGTGGGACAACACGGCGAAGGAAGTTACCGCCCCGGCCGCGGGACGCTTCCCCATCGGGGTGGCGGTGGAGGCGGCTGGGAACGGCATCACCAGCGTCGCGGTGCGGCTGGATGGCGTTGCGACGGCGGCGGCGTAAAGGCCGCTCAATCACCAAGCTTGGTGATGCCGAGGGTGCGTTCGATCTGCTTCCGAAGATTCTTGAGGCCCCTGTTCTCGCTCGGAGTCTTCGGAAGCGTGATTGAATCGAGGCCGTCGTAATCCTTGTTC
>Ga0307930_1001955_pt1 | contig 15991 bp, 14 predicted proteins | sample OrgLakmetageno46_FD_203161 | JGI IMG/M metagenome (GOLD analysis project Ga0307930, IMG submission 203161) | Saline water microbial communities from Organic Lake, Antarctica - #46 | ecosystem: Environmental > Aquatic > Non-marine Saline and Alkaline > Saline | place: Antarctica: Organic Lake...
CACCAATCAGCACGAACTCTCAAAATCGATTTGGCGGGCGAATTCAACTAACTAGACTAGAGGGTGGTGTTCCGTATTCAAATCCAGGGGGCCCCTTGCAAGATCAGTCCATGAATTGTACATTTTAGAGGCTTTCGCGGATCTGAAATTTCACTAACAAAAGATTTCACTAACAAATTCATGGACTGATCTTGCTGTACGATTAGTGAAGTGAAATTTCACTAACAGTGAAATCCGTGAAAGCCTCTATTGTCCCGATGAGCTGATTGACTGACTAGCTAGACTACTGATTGATGAAGGAAGGAAAATGAAGGAGCGTTTTGATGCGTTCATCTATCGGAATCCTCTCGTCGTATTGTTGGTCATAATGAAGATGACACTCCGCGCCTCTGCTGCTCTTCATCTTCTTGCATTGTCACTTGCTAGTGTAGTACCATCTGACGCACTCAACACCATGATGAGAGAAAAGATTAAGAGAAGGCGTCAAGAGTGCGAATTCAGGAGCATTATGAGATAAGCTTGTAGTTTTCTGTACGAGACTAAGTGTATCAGTGGAAGTTTTTTCCTTCGTATGCATTCTATTTATCGTACTAGTACATGGATTGTTTACCTGAGCGTTGTTCGCTTCGCTTCGCCATTAGCCTTGGTGGATGTTCTGGGTTCGCAAGCGCCGCTGCCGCAAACGCAGCCACCCAAATCAGTGTCAGTCCTCTCCTACAATCTGCTTGCGGACTGCTTTGCGCAACGCACTTCAGATGGAAGTTATGACGACGTCAAACCTGCGGATTTAGCATGGCCAGCACGGTCGCAACGGCTCGTTGATGAAATCGTGGCTGCAGGCCCAGATATTGCGTGCCTGCAGGTAAACTAGATTGATGGTGCAGAGCGGGATAGAGATGGCTTTAGTTAGTATCGTCAAAATGGTCTATTCAATTCAGTAGAGTTTCATCAACCTTTCATCAAATATTTCCTCTCCACTTGAAGTCTTATATCGACTTCATTTGACGACTTGATGTGCTCGCTTTGGTGGTCGCAACCTAGGAAGTGGAGTTAGAGCACTGGCAGCAAGACTTGTTCCCAAAGGTAGCGGCGGCTGGTTATGCTGGCTTATGGAATGACCCACCAGGCCGCCGGTCTGCTTTCACTGTAGGCTGCGCTGTGCTGTGGCGCCCAAGCCGCGGTGTTCACTTGACCTGGAGCGATTCACAGCCGCGTGCACTCGTGTGCGAGTTTGAACTTTCTCCAACTTCAAGCGTTGCGGTAGCTCCTGATACCTGTACTACTAGTAGCAGCGATGAGAATGGCATCGCGGAATCAACTCCCATCATGGCTGCGGCTGCTTCAACTGCACTCCAGGCGTCTGCAGAAGCAGCCGGAGGAAAATGCAAGGACTTGCCAGGTGGAGACAGCACGCAGCGGCTCGCAGTCGCTTGCGTGCACCTCGAGGGGCGGCGGGGCGCGGGGCGGGCTAGAATAGAACAACTGCGGGGCGCCTTGCGCAGTGTAGAGCACCGAGCAGCCACTGTTGCTGCAACAACAAGAGCTACGTTGAGTGCTACCGCTTCGGATGCGAGTACTGCAAGTGGTGCTTCTTCTGCTCCTCCTAGCAAGAGCAGCCAGTCAAGACGATCAAGGACAGGAGGCCGCCGCCGCCGCAGCAGCAGCAGCGGTAGCAGCGGTAGCAGCAGTGCTATGAAACCTCGGTTGCCCCCCTGTATTGTGTGTGGCGACTTCAACAGTGGGCCGAAATCGCCACCCGTGCAATTGCTCAAGCTGGGGCGGCTCCCGAGCGGGAAAGTCTCGGACCGCGGCTTCAACCTGAAGGTGGGGCTTCGATAGATGACGATGGTATCTGTGCGTTTGTGCGTCCTTGTATACGTCGCCTTAAGTTATACGAAGCCCTTTGTTTCAGGCAATATAGCAACGGACTTCTTGCTGATTGATAGATTTAAATCTGGCTGTGATCGAGGATATATTATCATTTCAAATGACATCATTCGCTTGATTATCTTCTATTTGGATCGTTTTGATTTCAGGGCCTCGATCGCAAGGCCTGTGCGCATCCGTGGCGTTTTTCGTGCGCTTACGTTGGATTGCCCGTGCCTCGACTGCCTTCTCGGAAGGCGCTGCCTCGGATTTCATCATCGCGGCTGCGACAAGAGTCGAGTTTGAGTACAACAGACACAGAGAGCACAAGAGAAGACAAGGCTTATATCGATGACGAGGACGACGAATGCGACGACGACGTTGGAGCACATTCTGGCGGCGCAAAGAGAAGAGGAGAATCTTTCGAAGCCTCAGCGATTGCAGGCGCCGAAGTTTTGAAAAGTGCCACGGGAAATGCTGCAGAGGAGCTGGGGATGGGCGCAGGAGCTGGGGTAACCTCGGCTCGGGGCAAGCGGCTCAGCTGCATTGATCACTTGTTGTACACGCCAGGCACCCTCACGCTGCAGTAAGAAATAAACAAGCCCCCAACCACGCCCATTCTCGAAAATGTTATCTCGTGTTCTTTTCTGAGGGGCTTTTCTTCTCTTCGTTGTTTTCTTCGTTGTTGTTTTCTTTTTCTGTTGCTACTGCTTTCTTCACGCTGGCACTTTGACATGCAGCAACCCCGTTCATATCCAGTCAAGCTCGACCCATTTTTCATGCACTGCTTCGTTATGGTTCTCGCATTCTATTATTGCATTCAATTGAATTTCTTCCACTCTTCATCTTTCTTTGTATTGTTTTCTTTTTTGCTATGATCGTTTTGTCCTCTTCAAACTTACGTGTGGCGCAGAGCTGTGCGCCTCCCTGTTGACGCCCACGAGTTACCGGTTCTTCAATCTCACGGCCTTCCTTCGGCGACCCGCCCCTCGGACCATTTGCCCCTTGCCGCAGTGTTTACATTCCCAAAGCAATCTTAAGTGTCGCGAGACTGAATCACGTCGACGTCTATATGGGTTATCCGGTGGTTTATGCCTTGCGCTGACTTCGCATGTGCATGACCCTCCTCGATTGGCCTCACCTAACAACATACTTATTACTGAATGGTGCTGGTAGTCTAGTAGGGAATCTTGGATTGGACATTGGAGCTAAATTTCTCATTGACTTTACGCACAGAAACGATTGGTGGTCTACGTAATATTTGTCTCGCACATCGCACACCGCCTCCATTCCACCTCTAGGTTCTACGTGTCCTTCTTCCTGCCCCGAAGAAAGCTCGATGGCGATGGCGGAACTTCTACATCGAGAACGCCCTCGGAGCTCGGATGCTCCCCGGAGATCCGATAAAAATATTCACGCCGGTTGTAAAACAAACATCGGCAAATAGCACAGAGCTGCGTATTGGTCGCTGGTCGCTTGCGTGATGGAACACCCCACCAAAACAAAACCAGGAGCACAATGTTCTCGCATTTGCCTATTGTTCAAGAGTAAGTTGTTCTACTTACGTAATTACGTACATCCTGAATCCTGAGCACGAGCCGATTATGATACGGGTACTGTAAAATCAACCCTGTAATTTGAATCGTTCCGGCGGAATTTTATTTCAACGAGGAGCATAGCAGCTGAGCAGCTCCACCTTCTGCATTCCTGCATATATACGCCAGTTGAAGCACTGAAGACTCGTCCGCAACATAACCACAAAGAATAAGGCTCATGAGTAAAGAGAAAGGGTCAGATGTTTGGTTCGGACCTGTGGAAGGCATGCGAGGTTTAACGCACCTCTCATTGATCGGCCTTCATGCTGCGATGATGACCACCGGTGCGATGTGCAAATTTCATAACTAATTAGCTTGTAGCAAAATTTCTAGCCAAGGGGATGCAGCATTGCTTCATTGTTCACAATTCTTCTTTGTGTCGTCTCCTCTTACATTGCTTTTTTGCTTCTGTACCTGGCTGTTGATTTCATTCGACAGCTCATCTGCCCTCAGCGGGAACACTATGGGATGGCTTTCGCAAGAACCCAGTTTACAGCGTATTACAGGCTGGCGGCACGCAGGTTGATATCTGTTTCTTGCTCTCAGGCTTTCTGCTAACGTATCGGCTACTTTCAGCTCCATCAGAGAAGCAACCAACGCTTGTACAATTCGTAGTGAAGCGAGCGATGCGGATGCTTCCTGCAATGGTCTTTGTTATCATCGTCGGCCTCTGCATGGGCGACAACTGGGACCCTCCCTACAACGACGGCGTACCCACCTACAAGAGAATCCTGGCAAACCTTGCCTTCGTTGGAAACTGCGTGGACGTGTCCAAGTGGGGTGCTTTTACTGTGAGTCTGATGTGGTCAAACTCTGTGGACTTCCAATGCTCGGTGGTCTTGGTGCTGCTCGTGGGACTGATGCGCCAGATCCGTGGAGATCGCGACAAAGAAGGCCTCATCAAAGCACTTCGTCTTGTTCTATTTGGACTTGTCATTACATCTATCGTGATCTGTGGAGCCTTGTTTGAGAAAGACACCTTGAACATATTCAAGCTGGGGCAATCCAGCCACTACGGTTTGTTGCAAACCGACAATTCTTACAAGTGGATCGCTGACACGTACGGCCACACCTGGCACACGACCAATTCTGCAGCGTCCCTTGCTCACGTGTTCATGAACGGCATGTACCTTCCCACCTACACTCGGTTCGGGCCTTTCGCGGCTGGAGGCTTCTTGGCCACAAACGTGCTGCTTGCACAGATGTCAAAACAAACCGACAAGAATTCTAGTCGGTCCTCCTTTTCAATTGCTTGCCTCCTATTCACGGTCATGGCTGGAGTGAATTTAGCGATTCCATGCATCCCACCAGAAGATGAAGCGCCCATTGAGGCTCAATTTATTGCTACAGCTGCCTTGCGCCTCCTCGCTGCTGCTTCTGCGGGCACGTTCCTGTACCGTGCCCTGGTGCCCGCATCGCACGATTGGTCGTCGTCGTGGATCCGAGCATTCTTTTCTCTGCAAATCTTCGCACCGATTGGGCGCGTTTCCTATGCCAGCTACTTGATTCACTTTCGGCTTTTGGAATATCTGAATTTCAACCACCGCTTGTTGCCACTCCCCGAGACTCCTTCTGACCCGCAAGCATGGGTTTTCTACATGCTGAAGTTGTATGCTATGGGTGCTGTGGGTTCTCTGGTAATTGCCACAGTGTTCCATCATGCTGTCGAAGCACCGGTGCTGAAATTTACCAGAACTTTGATGCAGGCAAAGACGCCATCAAAGAAAAGCGAGTAAGGGTGCTTCACACACTCTTTTGTTCTCCCGAATTGACGATATGGGCTGGTGTGTCACTTCAAGTGCCGCAGTGCTCGCGTCGGTTGAAGTAGAAACCGCGAACTGAACACAGCGCTATTGAAGAACTGGCGAACGAAGATACATGGCTCTATTTCTCTTCTTCGTTTTTATTGCCCGCGGTGGCGATTGAGGTAACTCCATCGGCGTTGACTCTGGTCCTCCAAGCGAAGAGCTGGGTTCGGTGTTGACATTCCCCGTTGTGATTGGCTTCGGTCCTGGTCTAATATTAATCCAGGCCTTCTAGTGATTTATTTACTTCCCGCTCCCACTTCTTGCTCCTTGCTCGTTCTTGTTTTCTTTGTTCTTATGCGGAGGCTTCTTGGTGCCTGGCTTCGTTGCTTTCCCTAAAGTCAGTCTTGTGATCTAGGATGAAAATGTACAATAATCTTAATTTTATTTGTTATTTGGCCCTACTACCAATAACACCTCGACTATACTAGACACACAGACTTTACCTCTGATTCAGTTCTGATTAGCAATCCGGATTTGATGGTTCTCTTCTTTTTCGAATCCAATTGATGACGTACCTGGGGAAGGGGAAATGGCCCTCTTTCCTCATTTCCTCTCGCCTGTTCTTCGTTTTAGTTCTAAAATTAAAAAATCGCGGCCTAACAGGCACAGGCTTTCACCCAACGCCCCCCTTCCCTCTCTCTCTCTCTCTCTCTCTCTCCTCGTAACGAATAAGAATAGATCAAAGTACTATGAGCGCCCGATAAACGAGGTATTGCTATAGTTGGTGATAAATGGTGAGCGGGATTTGAAAGATGTTGCCAAGTGCGCCAGAGTGCACTATGCGAGCAAGCAAACCCCACTTGGGAAAATTGCCAGCCGGAGCGGAGTACCGCCCCTCATCTGATTGGAAAATCGAGGATCCTTAGATCTGCAACCCGCAAAGCGACTCTGACTTCGGCGCTTATCGATTCCTCGAATCAAGGAGTAACCAACTGGGGCGAGCAGCTTCCGAGCAGCCGCCGTGGGGTGTACACCCTTCTCAGCATCCCTTATCGCCTGCATAACAGCAAATTTGCCGACCAGAGGTGCTATCTCTGTCCGAGACGCCCAAGAACCCTCTTCCTCCGGTATTTTTTTCATTTATGCCCTTTGGAAGGGGTTAGCCTCACTCCCTACGAGAGCCTCTTCCGCTTCGCTTTGCCCCTGGATATACCCAAACGTAGTTAGGGTAGGTACAGAAACAGTCCATAGGTAGAAACGTAGTGATTCTCATCTCTTTTTTTTTTTTTTTTCCCCTTTATTTCTGTGTGCAAGCACAGATAGCCAGCGTCGCGTCTCTACTCTCTACTCTCTACTGTACACTGTACAGTACTACTTATGCTGTACAGTCAAGTCCGTAGCTCTGTAGTTACTGTACAGACTTGGTACAGATTACAGATGTACGGTTTTAGTAAGTAGCTACAACAGTATTTACAAGTACAGTACCTTGAGTAAGCTTATGAGCTAACAGTAGCAAGGATGTAGATACCCTTGGAACTACAGCTTGGTGGAACGAGCTCAGCCGTTTAGTGGATTGATTGAAGTTACGTATAGCACGTCCGAGCCGACTTTATACTTATAAGCGTCCTAATTTTCAACTTGCTATCAGACTGCGTCTTGTAGCAGTCACAGCACCAAGATCCATTATGAGAAGCCCGCTGAACTATATGCTGGCCCTACTTGGAATAAGTTGCCCTCTCTTTACTCTCAGAGTTTGTGCTGAAGACATCGCATACACCTGGGATGAAGCCCTGAAGGTTAAAGATTACGAGTGGAAATCGCCAGATGTAGAAGCTGAGTTCGTTCAATGGGTCGATAGCGAAGGAATCGACCCAAACAAGGCATGGCTAGCAAGTTTTCAAGTTGGAGCTGCACAGGATTACGCCGAGGCATTTTGTAAAGCTGAAAGAACTGCCAAGGGTTTGCGCTGCTCGTGGTCAGATTACCAATGGCTCGTCAACTATATGTTACTGCCGTATGACAAATCCTTCAGCCACGGCCACCTCGAGGGGTCAGCTACCGAGAAGGCCGTGCACGAGCAGCTGCCATCAGTAAAAGCATGCTCTGAATTTAATGGCGTTCCCACTGCTATTCAATTTATGAATTTGGTAGCTGCATCAAAGCCGGTGATTTTCAAGGGCGCAGTGCGCAATTGGCCTGCAGTGAAGTCATGGAGCACGGCAGGTCTCGCAGAACGCCTGCCGAACGTTACTTGGAGCGTTGCAGTCAGTCATAACGGTGAATTTGACTCCGTGGAGCCAATTCAAGTGTGGCTGCCTCCTTTAGATGATAAGAATCAGCTTCATGAGGTTGAGTCTGAAGTTGATCCATCGGGGGAAGTTATCATTGAGACAGAGGCGAAGTCAGATTTCAGAGCTCATTACGCACTAGCCCGCCCAGCGAAAGTGGAGCTCTCAACGAAGCAACTTTTTCAGGCTTTGCACCGAAAACCAGCTTCGCAGTCGCAATGTCTGGAAGAGGATCACTCGAATACTAGTGCAAAAGAATGGGATTGTGCTGTTCCTGATGTGAGCAATGAACCGTACGTCTACGTTGAATACGCGGAGCTTGCCCAAATCAAAGCTGACATTGCGAAAGCTAAGCTTGACCCCTTCGAAAGTTTTTTCAAAGATGTTGGGCCTGCATTTGACCGAAAGAGCAAACTTAAAACTGAAGCGGGTATGTCCGATCTTCGGTTCGCAGATTTCCTTGTTCCGTCAACTCGCTTGTTGTGGTTGGGAGCAGGTGGAACTGTGGGGAACCTCCACTTCGATCGAAAGGTAACGCATTTTCTCTTTCTTATCGTATTTGTCTGTGTTTATTTAACATTCGCTCCATAACTTTCGCCAATTTAGGAAAATTTGATGGCTGTTGTGCGCGGCGCAAAAGTTTTCAAGCTTTTCGACCCGCTTCAATCTTCAATTTTATATCATGGAACTCCACTCGAACATTCCCAGTATAATGCAACAGTTCTCGACATAGGCAACAATTTTTCAATTGCAGTCAATCGAATACTATTGAATCGGACAAGATTAAAATCTCTACCAGCATCTGAGACAGCGAAGATGGCCCTCAATATAAGTTCCTACTCTCCCATCAACCTTCGTCGACCAGACTTGAAATCATTCCCTGACTTTTCCAAGGCCTCATCGGTACACACATGTACTTGTATCTTCAACCCTTCACGATATATCTTCACGTTTCCTCTTATTGATTGATGCCTAGGTTACATGCCGGGCTGAAGCGGGTGACCTTTTATTTGTTCCAAGTCGCTGGTGGCATGAAGTAGTCAGCGAGCCGGACGAAGATGGTAAGACTGCAGCCATCAACCTTTGGTACAAGCCCTGGTATCACAAGCTGAAGTACGACGATAAAGAGAAAGTGGTAAGACTACAGTATTTGAAGCATCTTCTTGCTACGATATCCTGTCACTTGTCTTTTTCACTTCTGTTTCGGCATGCTTCCGTTGTAGCTCATAAGAAATGAGCACTACTCTCATCTTCACGGTGAAAGGCGCAGCGCATATCCATGTCCTGACGACGAGGCTACAGTATGCTGGATCGACCCAGCAAAAGTCCCCCTTGAGAAAAAAATGCATATTTACGGCACAGAAAGGAGCCCGTTAGATAAACAAAACGTTCAGAGCGCAGGGCCTTCAGAACAGTCTGCATGGCTTTAGCAGGTGCCTTTACTACCTTGCTGCTGGTGATTGGATTAGATTGTACTTCCATATTGGAAAGAAACATCAAGAAGTAGTGAAAAGCTGTGTATTGATGGAACCTCCAGAACAATCTGACTGGGCTGAGAATGTTCTTGTGAACATGCGACTAACGGCGAAATAAGATACCGTTAAAAAGTGGCCACTCCAAGTCAGATTCGCCCACAAATAGACCCATGATTATTTGAAACAAGGTTTTCTTAGGGAGCACTTCGAGGGTTCTGTAGAAATATTGCGTATCTTGAAGCCGTTAACTACTGGCATACTCCACCCAGAGGCACGGGGCTGGTAGATGCGCCCCTTGGCTCTCGGGTTAAGTAAGCGCAAGAGCTAAGAGCTAAATACGCATCATCGCCAATGCCTCCATGTGTAAACGTTTTGGGTCCATATAAGCGTTATAAATTTCCCTATTAAGAAGCTGCTCAGCTGCTCCACTTACACGCAATGCACTTTGGCTTTTAATTCTCCGAATTCAAAACACAATGATGGCACCACATCACCATCGTACTAACAATCCTAGATCTAGATCTGCTTCGAAGGGTAGTGAAAAGAGTTTTTAAATTCACCACCAAAATGAGACCCCATTTGTTTTCACAGGCATCAATGAGAATGTCTCAACTCATCATCACAGCTGTATCAATTATTTGAAGGGCGAAGTCAAAAGCATTCAGAAGCATTCAAAACTCTCTGGTGCTCTTTGTTGCTCCTAGTGCGATTACAGCAGTTCTTTCTTGCGCCTCTCAACAATCCAGCATGATGTAATAGTAGTAGTTGGTGGGTCCAAGGTGACTTTGAATCGTTCTGGCTTTGAAATGGGTGCAAATAGCCCTCTTATTGACCATTGGATTCAAAGCTATGATGGTGAACATCCTTTAATTGATATTGAGTGCGCTTTTGGGCGGAGTTCAGAAGCAGCTCTACAAAAAACTCAACAGTAGTATGGGAGCTCATGCTGCAAGAGCTCTTCGTATCGTGGCTGTAGACTGCGACCATGGACATTTGCAAGCAGTGGAAGCATTGGGACTTCCTGGCATCAAAACAATGTTTGGCCGCTTACCTGATGAATTTCCTTCTAAAGAAGCTGTCGGCGGAAGTGCCAGTGCAATTCTTATTAGCGAAGTGCTTCACTTCCTTCACGGAAAGGAAATTGAATCATCAATTCAGTCAGCATACGATCTGCTTGTACCAGGAGGCAGGTTGGTCTTGAGTACTGTTAGTTTCAATTTCAAGCCATTTGGCAATGAAGCTGCTCGGAGTAAGATGCGCTCCACCTACCAAGCAAACCTCGTAAAAGGATTGAAATGGCCTGGGAGCGATGGATTCGATCTGAATGCATTGTGCAAAGATGAAATCGAACGCACGACAACTCCAGAGATCAAGGAAGCAATTGCACGTTTTCCTCAATACATTCATATCATCGGTCCAAGAGAGCTCCGGCAGGCGTGTGTTGATGCAGGTTTTGAGATCGAGGTGGCCTGTCTTGGGGACCACCCGGGATATCCAGCGGGTTTTACAGCACGCCAGAAAGGCGAATTCGAGAGCACTCATGTCGTGGCGGTGAAACGTGGGTCAACAAACAATTAGGAATGTACGTGTGAATGCAGTGTTCGCGCTTTAATTGCGTACGTTACCATGCTGCCTTCTTTACCATGGTCAATGCATTCTGGTACAGTAGGTGATATGGGGTTATCATTTTTACCACGATATTGTCTTGTGTCTCGTAGTATAAATCACACACCAACCGACCAGCAGCGCGCTCATGAGTAAAGGCTTCTATAATGAGTTTGGTGAGTAGATTGCAATTACAGAGGAGTCAGTAGATCCAACTTCAATTCCAAACCCATACTTAAACCACTTGGTATTTGGTATAGCCCAGTCGTACAGTCGTATTAATACTCCCCAAATACCTGGTGGCTGAAGGCTGGACAGATCTTCGAGCTTCGAGTGACTATGCATCCCGATATCGCGAAGAAATAAATGAGAATTATATTATGCATCTTTTTTTAATTTCCAGAATTGCCACGGCACTTCCTTCTATACTTAAAACGCCCCTTTTCTTGTCCAGTCCGCCAAGTCCAGTAGAGCAGGGCCCGATTTGGTCAAGCTGGAGCAGGAAGAGGTGTCGGCGCAGCAGCAGCAGCGGCTCCAGAAGATCTGCCAGTGCCCGGCGAAGCACGAACTATGATTATGAATTAGGAGGGGCAGCTACCGCTACCGCACCTGCCATCACCTTTCCTGTACATAAACATACACGTGGCCAACTCACTACGAAGCCTTAAGCCTAGCTATTACTTTACTCATTATACTAGACTCGCCTATACTCGCTGTGGATTTCGTTTAACCGCCAAATACCCTGCACTGTAGCGATGAGAGAAGAGCAACCGCATGAAGCCTTCCCCCACCCCCGTTTCGTGCTTAAAAATCTGCCAATGAGGCCCAGCTCATATCTGTATCTACGCCTCCTTTGCATCGTTTGGCGCAGCTGCTTCAGGTGCTGGCTCTTCTTTCGCCTCGCTGCCATTCTCTTCGACAGGCACAACTGTTGCTTCTCCTGTGGCAGCAGCATCTCCTACCACCTTTTCAGCTGCTTCTCCTGCACCTCCATTACTACCACCTGTTGCTTCTTCATCGCCATCTCCAGGAGTAGCCTTCAAGCCTGCCCCCCAAATGCTGGCTTTCTTTTCTTCGGCCGCCTGCGACGCCAGCAGCCGTTCCTTCTTGGCCTCAGCTGCCAGCGCTTCTTCAGCCGCCCGGGCAGCGCACTCGGCCAGCCAATCATCGGGCGGCGACAGCGCAGCCAGCTCGGGGAAACGCTCCACCTATGCAAGGAAGAGACAGAGACGAGAGACAGAGACGTGTCGTCAAATGGGAGGCGAGAGCAAGCAAAAAACGTGAGAATAAGGTATGCAACAAACGAAAGTTTTGATGAGATAGTGACATCCATTCAATTTCTTTCTTCTTTCCGAAAATTCAATGTTCTTTCTCTCTTTCTCTCCCTCAAAAAGCTTCCACGAACAAACACGCACGCACTCCCGATCTCTCTCCCTCTTCTCCTATCTGTCATCCACCTGCTTGGCCACCGCCTGCGCGTCGGGGCACCACCCCAGTCCTTTGTTCTCGGCCTTCTGGGCCGCCGCCAATTCTTGCAGCTCCACCCAAAAGTCGGGGTCCAGTGGGCCCTCTGTAGAGCCGTCGGCCGTGAGCGCATGTTGACCCGCAAAAAACACGCTTTGCACGTTCTGCTGCACCGCCACTTTCAGCACCGACCGTTCTCGCCGCACCAGACTGGGAGAAAAGGAAGTAGAAGAGTAACATGAAATGAGACAGGGAAAGATGAGAGTAATCGAACACTACAACAAATAAGCATCGCACAGGGCTTTATTCTTTACTTTTACCCTCTCTAGAAACAGCCGAGTATTTCCTGCGGAAAAGCACACGTGGGCAAAATAGACCGTTACAAAAGAGCACAGCAGGGACATTACATCTCTATCTTTCCTTCTCTCTCTCTCTCTATTGTCTCTCTTACGGCATGGCGAGCGCAAGAAGGAGGCCGTCTCCAGCGGAGACCCTCAGGAGCACCCCTTTGTCAGCCCGCATCGCGAGGGGGGCGGCCTTGAACAACTCGCCGTCTTTCGCGTAGAGGTCCGCCTGGAGAAGCAAGTGGTTGTTGGATTGGGAGGTGGGCGAGAGGTGAAAGGGAGTGCATGAGAGGAAAAGAGGGAAAAGTAGGAAGAGAAGGAAATAGAGTAGTAGGAGAATTAAGGTAGAAGGTCCAGCTGTATATTTAAGGAAGCACACAAGAGCACATCGAAACGAGCAATCGTACTACAGGTAGGTATTCTTCTAGTTCTATTTCTTTTTCTTTGTGTCTGTATTGTAAATACCGCGAGGCGCACGGCGTCCCATTTCAAAGAGTAGCTCGGCAGGTTTTTTAGAGCTTTCCCCACCAGATCGGGGGATGCCTGCAGCCGGGGGCTCGCGTAACTGTATTGTTGGCGAGAGAGGGATTCTCAAAGGGTAAAAAAAAGGTGGGCGAGACTGATGAAAAGAGGGAATATTTACTCAGTCAATTACACTGCACACGATTATTTCGATCTACTCGTTTGATTATTCTTGCCAGGATTAGCTCACCGTATCGGCGTGCCGTCGTGGAGAATGGCTAAATTGACCTGTACGTTAGAAAAATAAATTAGAAGCACACAAATACAGACTGCCCGTGGCCGATCGATGAAACGTTGAGTAAAGAAAAAAGGGGGGGAGAAGGAGAGAAGGAATCCCTTTATGTACGAGAAACCAAATTTTTTTTGTCATGTTCTATTCGAATCTATTGGCACACACACCTACCAGTTGTTCGTTGTCTTGGCACGCGGGCGAGCACCATTCCAGCGCGTTGCCTCGGTTGGTGACGGCAGCCGCGCAGATGGCGAAGTTGTCCCGCTGCGCTTCGGAGCAGTGCTGCAGGAATTTGCCGTCCAAATAGCAGTGGCGGGTCGCCTCGTCGTCGGACACCGGCTGGCCCGACACTAATTGGTCTAAAAGAGAAGGGGGTAGGTGGAGGATGCGGAGCAGGAGTAGTACAGGAAATGTGTGTAGATGTGTTAGTAGTCGGCCATAGACGCAGGCAAACAACAACACGAGGAACGCCCCAGACAATGCTAGCAAGAGAAAATCCTACACGCGAGGAATTATCTCAACATTTTTTCACAAGAAAAATACGAGGAAGTGATATTAGACAAATGTTTAGCAGTTGCCGTGCCTAGTCTCGTCAGATCGTGCATTTCAAAAGCGATGAACAGCAACAAAAAAAAAACGCCCGCACACTGACCTAGCGAAGGGTCTGGCTGCGGTGCCGATCCATGCGCAACGGCTAAAAATTGTTCCGTTGTGATGCAGCCGTCCTTGTCCTTGAGACCGGTGTACGCATCTTCGTCGAACAGGCCTCCTGACAGCAGCCGTACCGTAGGCCTACCAAAGATGGGTGTAGTATGGGAAGTGTAAAAGCAGGGGAGGCAAATAGTAGAAGTTTTAGTACATCATATCAAAGGAAGCAACACCAAAGAAAAGTGTGAGGGCAGATAGTCTGCATTATTCTAGTTAGGCGCAGCTCTAGTCGTTGAGAGCGAAATATCGAGTCTAAGGATAAAAGAGGGGGAAATCTCTGGTATATCTGTAGACTTGCGCTACCGTAGCAGCCGCATCAAAACATCGAAGCATGATTTCATCATGCGAACAATGTTTCCTAGAGTAATATTAGGTTACTTACTCGTCCAAGCGGCCATCTTTTAGCGCTGCGGCGTGCAAAAATTGGTCAATCGTGATGCACGCGTCAGCATCCTTCAGAGAGTCGAAGAGCTCCTGGTCCCATTTTGGACCTGCAATCGACTTCACCGTAGCTTCGTCAAATTTGCGATCAAATGAAGCGGCAGCACCCATGTTGGCTAGGGAAGGTGAGCTTCTAGCGGATAACTTGCTTGCTCCGAAGTGAGCGCGTCAGTGCAGTACACCTGCAGAGTTGGAAAAGTGTATCCGGCGTGGGTAAGCTCTAGCGGCGATCATGAAAGTATCTGAACGCTAATAAGGCTACTCAAAAATAAAAGACGAAAGATGAGATCATGACTGAATGAGGTCTATTGTGATCAGGCAAGCTCTTTTTTCCTAACCTCGGCGACTGCTTCGTCTACAAAGGCAACTCCACAATAACAACAACTTGCCGGCGTTGTCGCGTTATCTCCCCCGTCCGTCCCGTATGGCCTTCTTGCAAAGAACCAGAAAAAAAATACCAAACGACTAGTTTACTGACTAATTGGCCAATCATAGTGCGACAAAAAGTACTTGTGTACAGCACAGTTGCTTGTGAGTTCCGAGCGTAGAAAGACAATGGAGGACGAGGCCATGAAGCTACGAAGCTACGACAATTGCCACTCGGGGAATCGTCATCGGTAGACCTGGCGTATATATGAACGGAAACATGCTCTCACTACCTTCGTTTGTGCTAGTGTAGCTCCTGAGCTAGGTTTTGGCTGGGTTTTTATTCTAAAAAATTAAGAGTCTGAAACGGTCACGCAACTTGCTGCCAGAAGAGGCGGCTAAATTCTAAATAAACTTGTCTAGACTCTATACACAAGCAAAAATTTAGGAGATTCAAGATGCTAACGGGCGGGCGGCGCTTCGAATTGAACATTGAGAATGCGCTCACGCGCGTGGTTGTGTCGGTGTTCCGGGAGGGTGCACGTGAAACGCTAACGGACATTACGGTCGAGTACTCCAACGATGCACCTCAAGCCGTGTGGGGCTCGTTCTTGCGGCGCGTCAGCGAAGCACTGGACTTACCGACACTCGACGGCATTTACACGGAAAACGAAGGCTATTACGTTGCCCGCATTACTTCGTTGGCTAACGGCGCCCGGTATTACTAAACAGAGTCGCACTTTTCTTTGTTGTCCATCTATTCACAAGCAATGTGCCCTAGTTATCATGAATAGTACCAGCATCTGATGTTTCAAGCTTCTCCAAAATGATCTCGCTATACCTTCTATCGCAAAAACACGCGTGTTTTTTACGTGTGATATCCTTCTTCTGCGTCTCTTTCCCATGCGCTCCAACTTGGCAGGTACCTGGTGCGCCCCACAGAAAACTCAGCTCTGACGCGATCCCTCACCATCGACAAAGCGGGCCACTATCCCGCTTGGGATGTGGTTGATAGGTAGGCATGCTATGATGCTCTTAAGGAACATGCATGGCGGAGAGGATTAGGAGAAGACTATGCTTTTTTAAAATACAACTCAACAAAAGTCAGACCCGCCAATGCTCTCTTCCACCTGGATTCAGTTCTCTTTGTTTTCATCTCTTGCATTGCTATCTATATCCTTGATGGCTTGTCTTAAGTGTTATTTCTTCTTGTATTTCTTGTTCCTAGGGGGCGTGCTGCACGAGCAACGCTTGCCACCGCCATAACTATGCACGAAACCTCCGTAGGACCTTTGCCGCAAATTGACGACACCGTGTCGATGCCCTGGATTGGTATG
>Ga0307930_1001956_pt1 | contig 15988 bp, 15 predicted proteins | sample OrgLakmetageno46_FD_203161 | JGI IMG/M metagenome (GOLD analysis project Ga0307930, IMG submission 203161) | Saline water microbial communities from Organic Lake, Antarctica - #46 | ecosystem: Environmental > Aquatic > Non-marine Saline and Alkaline > Saline | place: Antarctica: Organic Lake...
TCCACGAAACTCAACAAGGTGTCCTTTGTGATTGCGCTTGCGTCGGCTTTGACTTCAATCACCAGCGTGGGCCAAGTTACTGCCAACGCGTACGAACGGGCCCCCTCGAAAGCACCTGCAGTCGCGCTCCTGAGAGGACCCTCGCCACAGCCGAGTTCTGCGCCCTCAACCGATGCCAAGAGCGTGCCGACGGGAGCCTCGCTGCCGCCTACGATGATTGCACTGATCGTTGGAGCAGGCTTGGTGCTGGTTTTGACCGGTGTGGCGGTCCAGGTGCGGCGAACGGCTCGCGCCAAGGGCAAAGTGGCTCCCGCCTCGCCGTACGATTTACCGCCCGGCGCGAGGTTCGACGGCCGGCCGCGCCTCGACCCCCTCTCCGACGGCGGCGGGAGCTTGATGGAGTTCTTGGAGGTGACCACGTCGCGGCTCCGGCCATGGGGCTATTCCGTGACCACCACTACAACCACCACCACGCCTACTCCAGGAGGTCCAGCAGGACCAGGAGGAGCAGTATCGCCTCCGCGCAGCCCGTTGTCGATGCCCCCGTCCCCACTGTTTGGCCGAAACGCGCAAGTGGCGCCCATGTCGAGCTACGAGTACGACCACAATGGCATGCCTTTGGGCAATACTGCTCAGTACCCCTCGTCGCCCGCCTCCTCCACCTCCAGCATGCCAGCCCCGATGCTGCTCATGCAACAGCAAGCTCAAGAAGGCGGCGACGCCGCTCCAGCCAACCGTCGGGTGGTGCGCTTGCGGCCCCTCACTCGCCCCCCTCCGGAGGCCATGGGACCTTCCCTGTATCCCGAGTCGCTTCTACCGCGGTTCGGCGACGGACGACGACGCGTGGCACCACTGCCGTCCAACCTGCCCGACCACAACTACAACGACCGCAATAGCAACTTCAACCAAAACAGCCCTGGTTGGCCGCAAGGCCCGCCAATAGTAGTGCAGAGGAGGCCACCGCTGTCGGCTGACGGCCTTCCTGGGTCGCCCCGCTTCAACTTCGACCCGTTGGGCGGTGGAGATTACCAGGAGAGCACCTTCCGCAGTGCCGAGTCGAGTGCTTACTCCTTCACGCCTATGGGCGAGCACCCATACGCAGTTGAAGATGACGTGGTGATGGCCGACGGAGACATCGAAGAACTCACCGACCAGCAAGCGAGCCTCGAAGCCGACACCTGGGGCTACAAAGCCGACCTGCGGCGCGCAGATTTGGCACAAGTGCAGAGCAGCAGAGGCCGAAGCAGCAGCAAGCACCGTGGCGAAAGCAGGGACCACGGCAGCGGCGGCCGCAGTAAGGATCGGAGCGGCAGCAAGCGCAGTAAAGATCGTGGAGGCAGCGGGCGTAGCAAGGAACGTGCAGGCAACGATTATAGCGTTGGCGGCGGTGGCAGCCGCAGAAGCAGCAGCAACGATGACTATTCACGCAGCGAAGCCGCCCGCAAGGTCCACGAAATCAAGCAGCTTCAAGAACTGGACAAAAGGAGCCAAACTCTCAACGTGCGCCGGGCGGAAGCCGAGCAGAGGCGCGCTCGTGCTGCCGAAGACCTTGCGCGCTCCTTAGAACAAACCGCGCCTGCGGCAGCCCGAGGAGGGCCAACCATCAATGAGAGGTTTTCGGCAACGGATGTGCCGAGACGGTACGACCCACCCAGCGATGGCCGTCACGGTGGTGGCTTCTCAGCGCACCCGCCTCTCGTGCCAGACCGCAGGCCCGGCCAAAGGGCAGCAGAGCGGCACGAGGCCTATGAGTTGCCCCGGCGCCTCGAGCCTCTCAATGACCCCCGCGCTGCTGGTGGTGGTGGCGGCGGCTACAACAGCCGTACCCTGAGGAATGAGACACTGCCGCGCCGAGGCACTGAACGTGGTTCTCCTACAGGGCCCTCGGCGTCTCGTTTAGCACAGCGAAGGCAGCACCAAATGGAAGAGCAAAAGAAGCGAACACGGCATTGGAAGGAAAATGGCCCGAAGGGCCTGTGATCACCACCCCATCCTTAGCCACGTCGGCTCCTTGCTTGTGCCGCTCAACACCAATAAAACTAGTTTCAGCAACCATGAAATACCGGCTTAGTATCCGTAGTCCTAAATTAGAGTTGGTAACAAACAGGAGTCGTCGTTGCATTAGTCTTATGTCTAATTCAATATCCGCGACTCAGCCACAGGCCCATGCCAATATTCCAATATACACCTAAACGGGCCACTTCAATTTGAGATAAACACAGACGTAGGAACTAAGAAGTGAAATCCCAGCTGAAGCCGGAGGTCCTTCGAACGATATCCCCCTTTTGAGCTGACCTGATATGAACAAGCGAAGGGCACCGAGAAATCAAGTCCGGTATAGATATGTGCGATGGTTGAATGGTCCAACTTATTGCTTCTTGACTTGAAGATAGCTGCGAGACCGTCTAATGATACGACACGAAATGTGAAGTTAGAAACCTCTTAGGCAATATGAATTTGAATTCCATGCCCAACGAACTAACGGCGTCTTCTTTAGGTGCTCTCGTATACGAACACGCGCAGGACACTGAAGCTGTCAAAAACCACAGAAGCTCAACCGCAACCACATTGTGATCTTTCGAAACCCAATTCTTCATTATTCACAATCACAACAAAAAGCATCATTGATTGATTCTGACTTGACTAACTACTACTTTCTTTTTTCTCAAGAAAGACAGACATGGGTGCAGGCAAGAAAAATAGCAATAAGCCGGCGCGACTCCATCATGGTCTGAAGTTGGAACGTGGGCCGATTCATCAAAAAGAAACTCGCGGGCAGCACGCGGGTGGAAAAGAACTCAAGGACATCAAGTTCGACAAGAAGGCTGCTAAAATTGAGGCTTCAATGATTCAGAATGCACAAGACCAAAATGCTCCAGTTCGTCGCTCACGGCCATTTTATTTTCGCTTAGCAAAGCATGCATAAGAATTGTTCAGCAACAATCTGGAGGAACTTAAGGCCAAGAGTAGATAATTGTAGTGCATATACAATGAATTTCGTGAAAACTTCAAATTCATCATAACTCTAAGTACCAACGTACCAAGATGTATCGAATCATAACAGTCGAAAATATACAATAGTGGAGATTTTGATGGGCATGGGTTGCTCTAAATTATCTCTCTATTGTGCAATTTATTAAGTTAGCTTTTTGTTATTTCTAAAAACTGTCATTAGCTCATTATCATCTTCTTCGAGCAGAGTAACGCGCTTAGTACTTTACCTACTTATTAGAACTGCAACAATGCGCTTCTTCTGAAAATAGAACGGGAACCAAGGTAAGTAGATACGGCACGACACGACCTATGACACTTCAAACGAATATTTGTATCCAAGGAGATGTTTTTACCTTTGGCGGTATATAGCTAGCCAAACATATCAAATAAATTATGAATGGCACACAAAACTTTCAAAATGAAGGTCATGATGAGCTGTTACTTGGGGCGCCACCATTAATTAAAGCACGCGCAATTTTATCCGAATGGAACACACCACTTTCAACATGAAAGTCGTAATGAGCTATAACTTGGGACGCCACCATTTATTAAATTATGTGCAATACATACCAGAGATAAATGTGCACGTTTACTCATCGTTTATGATTAATATCAGTCACGAATCAATTACAAAAATCAACAACAAGTTTCGTAATGACCTCAAAATTATGAGAGGTGGGTGCGGCATTAAATTCCAGTGTAAAAGTATGAACTTTTACTGCCCAAATCTTTCAAGATATGATTTGCTGTCTCTTGATCAATCGTTTTACCACGTCAAGTATTGATTGAGAGTGGACAAATTAGGTGCAAAGGTCTCATTTCTCTACCTTTATCTGGCTACCGTAGAAGTGATTGTTATCATTGATCATCTTATGATCAATAAATTAACCTTGTCCGTGGTGCTGCCACTTGAAAATGTGTCTGTATTTGGTCTGAGTACAAAGGTATTGTGCAGTGCAGATACGACAGGCCTTTTTGGAAAATGACAACAGGGCCTACTGCCCCTTGCTACTGCAATCAGTCGTTAATAGACTACCACTGATCCACTTCTTAGCTACTGAGAGGTGTGTACCCAAATAATTGCCCCTCTGCAAATGTTTGCTTTCATTATTAATAGCGTTAACGTAAATTTCAGAGGGAGTTTCAGGGATTAAATATGATAAGGATCTCTGAGTAGCTAGTTGAACTTTTCAGGGGCGGGGAAATCTTGAGAGAGATGTTGGATGATCATTGAATACTGAGCCAAGGGGCCTATTGAAGGTTATCACGTCATTCATCTGCTTCTTGATTATTAGCAATTGGTATAATATAATACCAAAATGAACAATTAGCGAGTGTGCACTTAAATTAAATTTGCTGTTAGCGCTTAGCTCTTGAATTGAAAGAGGACTGGTTCGTGCCGTCGAGTCGCCGCGTCGCTCTATTGGTACGCTAAACTCACGGCATCATAAGTTTGGCATGTGCATTTGAGCAAACGATGAAGTTCAGGCGGCAGAAGAATTCCAGGAGCTCAAACAGGAATACCACGCCTTCATATGGCACAGTTGTACACCTTCAGCTATCGAGATCTAAATTCTAAGCACTAGGTTGAGGGAGTGAGTTTCACTTTGAATTAGCACGTAATTTCGCTCCCAAGGAAATTCCCTGGGCAGATTTGGCTGTTCTAAGCGCTGCGTTGCATATCGGCGAAGGTAAATTTTTGTTCTGTTTATTGAAACCTTTAAAAGCCTTCTAATTCCGGCCCTTCGGGGCCTGTCTCAAAAGTATTTTGTTTTTTGCCCTCGTCTTTTTTTGTACTGGGGGAGTATAATCTAATCTAAACTAATCTAATCTAATCTAATGTAATCTAATCAGGATCAGTTTCAGAAATTAAATCCCATATAAATCTAATGGCACCACTTGAGGTTATTTTTCTCTATATAGTTATGCTTCCTCTTGTATCTCCAAGTCCTTTTGATTCCGGCATCAAGAGCGCAATAACTGTGCAAAGCTTGCGTACCGTGTAGTATCGGAGAACACCAAACATACTCCAACGCAGGCCCCGGAGGTCTGAAAATAGGAAGCTAGCAGGCGGATATACGAAGCTCTGCGGCTTATACTACAAGACCTGATGCGAATATTACGTAAAAGAGGAGCTAATCAGGCACGCATCCAATATTTTTTCGCTGTGCTACTGTAGAATTTCATAATTTCATAATGCAACCCTGTTTTGCGCAACGAAAAAAAACCTGTGGAGCCGTCGGCCGAAAAGTATGCCGACGTCGTCATTATTGTGTCTGTTGGCATCTGGCGGATCTGCCAGCATCGCTGCCGAATCCTTTACAGCAGACGTCGTCCTCCGCATTCACTCTTGGATTCATCTGCATCTGCATCACCTCCCGAAGCTGATGCCTCTCTCGGGCTACGACCGCATCGGCGGTCACGGTCAGAAATCATCACACAAATATGTCATGGCTTTTGCATGCACAGTCATTACATTTCCTTTTTCATTGTCATGAGATCAGCTGGTGACACCACGCAATTCAAAATCTCACTTGATACCGCATGTGCACGCCTCTGGCAGAGGAAACCAAGATGGAGATGACTAAAGTGGCACCGCTCGAAGTAACCATGCCGCATCAGTTGCCTGCTGAAGGCTCCACCACTGCTGGCAAGAAAGCGCTGGCTGGCTCTGCGCTGGCACTGGTGCTGTGCATGGGACTGGTGGCTCAAAACTCGTTCCCTGCTGCTGTCGAGGTACGTGCTCATTTCATGCCTCGCGTGCAGTCGGCTTTTGTTTTAGTTGTAGGCTTGACTTAGTTTGTGATTGGTTCTGACCTCTCATTTAATCAATCCCTTTTTCTCTCTCTATCTGCATCCCACCAACTGCTCGCTGTTTTTTTTAATGCCACAGAGTGATGGCGCCCCTGGCAGCTCGCCTCTCGGGAACAAGGCCAAATTTGACTCGAAAGGCCGCTCGATTATGCCCGATTTCGATCTGGTAAGGAGTCGTTAATATCGTGATCGTGGTGCCTTAGTCACTCTGAATGAATGAGATGTATCGTTGTTTCCCATTTTCTTCTGAGCGTATCCTTGCGTGGTTTTTGCCTCTTCGCACACATCTCGTTTGCTCATCTGATGTCCCTCGAGTGACCCCTATTCTCTGTCTTCCTTCACCTTATGCTCGCTTGACGCGATGACGGTAGGCGCCCACCTTTGCCGACTTTTTGCCAGCCATTGGCGGCGAGTACGGGACCCCCATGTGGGCGTTTTACGCGAACCGCGCGCAAGGCATCACCAGCTTCGGCACGGCCAACAAGGACACCGCCATCATGGAGTTCAACTCGGCCAACAAGGTAGATCTTAAGATCTTCCGTTGTCTTTCGTTCAAAAATTCCCACCATTTGGCGCTGGGAGATAAAACAAACGAAAAATGCGTTGAACTTATTTCAATGTTTTTTTTTTGGCTCATTTTTATGTGCCCCTTTCCCATTCTCTCTCCGTCGTCGCCTCACCTTCTACTTGTGCTCTAGGCCTACGAGTACGTGGCCTTCGACGGGTTCCGCACTTTCGTGAAAGGGTCTCGGAGCGGGTCTTTGACGGGTGGGGGCCAGTCCTTCGAGAAGGAAGTGTTTGGGGGCAGCGAGGCAGACCGCAGCGGCGTCAAGAAGCGCGACATGTAAGCGCACCGCGATTTATCTTGATGCGTGTGCACATACACAATGCCATGCGCACGTCCAAATTGTGGTTTGAAATTGTTTGCTTCAAAGCGCGGGAGAGTTGAGAGGGTACAGAGGAGTATAGGTCTTTTGCCTACCGCGTGCTAGAGACTTTTGAGGCATTTTTTTCCGAGTGTTTCCCCCCTCACTATTGGTTTGGTTGCCCTACTTTTGGCTTTTCGTTCTGTCGGGCTTATGGCACAAAAATGCAGGTTTGTGGGCATGAATGAGCTCGAGATTGAGGAAGACGACGACACTCACGGCCTCAAGACCAACGTCCTGTACTTCACCCTGCCCGGAGAAAAGTTCAACGGCATTGTCCGCCGCACCACTTTCAAAAACACCGGCACCACCACCCTCGGTATTAAAAAAAAATAGAATTATGCATGAATCAAGAGTTGAAGGTAGCATTTCTAAAAAGATGGAACTGTATATTCCGTCAACTGAATTTACAGCCCCCATTTCTTCCTTGCTCATTACCTCCATGTAGCCTTTAGCCTTTTCTCGCACATTGCATGCGTGTATGCGCACCTTTGTCGGCTGCTGCCACCACCAATACGTACCTCTGTCGCCTCCACCGCCACCCACCAACCACATCAGATTTGGACGTGTTGGACGGGCAAGCGAAGCTCGAGCCGGCGGGAGTCAACGACTGGAACCTCAAGAACATGGGCCGGACCACCGAAGCGTGGATGAACGTGTACAACATGCCCGAGTCCGAGGTGCGCTAGAGCAGCAGCTGGAGTAGTAATTTATGCTAGTGCAGAAGAAGAAAACAACGGCTTCTGTGAATTTTTTCATGAATAAAATGTGCTCTTTCGCACGCTCACGATTTCAACTCTGTATCTTATTTTCGCCTTCTCTGCTCTTCTTTGCGTGTGTGCCGAACAATGTATTGTAATATATTATATATATTAGAACAAGGAGCCGTTCTACAAGCTGAGCTTAGACATGGCGGACACCGCTGAAGTGACGCAAGTGGTGGAGGGCCACTGGGCTTTGGCCTTTGTAGAGTCGAGCAACGCCAACAGCGCCACGGTAAAGAAGAAAGTGCTTGCTTTTATGTAAGCTTTTCAAAAAGGGCGTGCACAATTTCTTTATTTCAACTTTTTCTTCCTTCTGTGTTTTTTTTCTTCTCTTATTCTTCTTTCTTCTCCTCCTGTTCCTGTTCCTGCTATTTCCTTCGCTCCTCACTTACGCATGCACCCCTTCCACCTTTCTATTTAATCCCTATCACACCACACCACATCACTCCATACCACTAGGTGGTGGCGGACGACGATGCTTCGGAAGTGGCGGAAGACGCTGCCGCTTCCCAAGAGTCCAAACTGCCTTTCGTGGTGGACCCGGTGACCGTGTTTGGCCGCACCACCAGCTTCGCATACCCCAGCAACTTCGCAAAAGCCAGCGATCTGGACGCTTTCCTCAAGGAGCCGCAGGTGGGGGTGCTGAACTCTTTGAGAACGTTCTCTTTTTTTCTTTTTTGAATGTTTCGATCACTCGTCATTCTATCTATGTTCTACTTGTCTCCAATTTTTTTTAATTGAACCTACACAGTTTGCTTTACAGCCCCTCTAGTATTGCTATTACCTTCTAATTCTCGTTCTTCCTTCCTCTCTCTCTCCAGGTAACCACTTCCAAGACTCCTTGCGCGTTTGCTGCCACTCACCTCAGCCTCGCTCCTGGAGCTTCAGCCACGGTGACCTCGGTGTACGGCCGCGCAGTCACTCAAGACCAGTATGAGATCATCAAGAACCGCGTCACGGAGGTGAGGCTTTTGGAACAGACGTGCTTTGATAACGTGCTTGGAGATGCTTGCTTTCGTACTCTCGTTTGCTTAGAGTCCTTTCATTCGGAACGAACCTGATCTCATTTGTGCTCGCCTCTATGATTCAAATAGTGAACTTGTATTTCCTACTACATTAGGTGGGCTACGTGGCCCGCAAGTACGTGGAGGCGTCTGAATTGGGCAAGCGGCTCACCGACAAGGTCGCCATGAAGTCCGGCGTGCCCGTGTTCGACCAGTGAGTTTAGGGTGGCCTCCGTGTTCGTTCGTTGGCGTTTCTCTCTGTCTCCACACATTCGAGAATTGAAATTAAATGCGCGTCTACGACAGTGCAGCATAGGTGCTCTGGTAGTTGAGAGCGAACACATCGTTCACCTCATGACCACTTCCTTACCACCACTCCTTGTACTATTTTACCTTCAGGTACGTGCGGCAGCAGTACATGGACAACTGGCTGCGCGGAGGGTTTCCGGTGGTGCTGGGCGACGACTCGAACCCCAAAGTGTTCCACACTTTCTCTCGCATTCACGGTGACATGGAGCGCGACTACAACTACTTCCAAATCGACGCGTGCTTTTTCTCCATGGGGTCAGTTTGTTTCTTCATCGTTTCGAAAGTTGCTTGATCACGTCCAGGGTATGAAAAACAATAGAAACGGCAAAGAACTGAGAAGCCCTTCCTTTGCGCGGAGGAACTCTTCAACAAGCCTTTTTCACTAGTGTTCACTTCCTTTTCTCTCCTTTCCTGCCTCCTCGCCTGTTAGCCCTGGCAACTTCCGGGACGTGCTCCAGAACCGCCGCTGCGACGTGTACCAAGAGCCCAAGACGGGCGCTTTTGACGTGACCACTTTCCTCAGCTTCGTCCAGGCCGACGGCTACAACCCCTTGACCGTCAACAGCGCCTTCTTCGTGTTGCCCGACGCTGAAATCCCCCCTGTAGTGTCCGGCTCCCTGAACTCCACCGCAGTGGCGCAAGCCGCCAGCAAGGACGCCAGCCCGACTGCGTGGGCCTTAGCGCAAAAGGCCACCGAAGACCCAAAAGACCAGAAGATCTTGGCGGTGCTGCTGTCCAACGCCAACGGCTTCCGCCCGGGGGACCTGTTCATTGCCCTCGGCGTGCACGACATCAAGCTGGGCATGAGCAACGAAGACTTCATCAACATGGTAGCAGCGGCAGCTACTCTGCAACCCAGTGCCGTGTTCCCGGGCGCTGCTCAAAACGGCTTCTGGGTACGCGTTGTTTACCGTGTGCTTAAGTCGTTTTGATGTTGTTTTCTGAAATTGCTGTGTTTGATAGGTGCTGCTTTGTTTTCAAAACGTATCCGGTGTACTCCAGTCAAATGAAGTGACGTCCATATCTGTGTTGCCATTTTCGAATGATATCATCGCTCTCTCTTTTAGGCGGACCACTGGACGTACCTCATGGATCTCGTGGAGTCGTACCTCGCCGTGTTTCCCGACTTCGAAACGGACTTCTTGTTCAAGTCCCTGGCTGCGACCCCTTTCTTCATGTCGCCCGTGACCTGCACCCCGCGCGCGCGCAAGTTCGTGTTTGCGCCCAACCTAGGGCCCCGGCAGTACAACTTCATCGACCAGGACGCCGAGAAGCAGGACGCCATGAACGCGGCGGGGGCCATCAAACCCATGGACTACAGCTGGCAGCGGGTGAGCCACCACGGCACCGTGTTTCAGGTGCCCGTGTTCGTGAAGCTCCTGATGCTGGGCATGACCCGCTTCACTTTGCTCGACCCTTTGGGCATGGGCGTGGACTATGAGGGCGGCAAACCCGGCTGGAACGACGCCATGAACGGGCTCTGTGGCTTGTTTGGCAGCGGCATGCCGGAGGCCTTCGAAGCCGCCCGCATTTTCAAGTTCTTGGGAGCAATGGCGGCCAAACACTCGGAGCAAGTGGCGCAAATTCCCGAAGAAATGGACGCCCTCATGACCTCGACTATGGACCTCCTCGCGAAAGCCAACGCGGGGGACCTGTCGGACTTCGAGTACTGGGACCAAGTCCGCACCCAGGTGGACAAGTACCGGGCGGCGGTGCGGCTGACTTTCAGCGGCAAGACGGTGGGCTGGGCCCTGGGTGCGCAGGTGGCGCCTCTGTGCGAGCAAGTGGTGGCCAAGTTTGCGGCGGGCGCTGAGAAAGCAGTAGCGCTGCACACCAAGCTCACCGGCGACGCGACCATGCCGACCTACTGGATCTTCCATGTGGATGACTTTGAGGTAAGAAGAGTGCGGAGGGCGCAAATGCGGTTGAAGCATAATAAATAATGGCAGTTGCTACGTCTATTTGCACTCGTAGTAGAGGAAACGAGAGTACGTGGGGAATATGTGGATATCCTGTGCTCGAGAGCATGTGTTCTAGCATCTTATTCCATTTTTGTCGTTCGACAGTATTTGGACGGCGAAGACGACTCCGGCCGCAAGTACGTGAAGCCGCTCTCCTTCTCGCCCCAAACCGTGCCTCTGTTCCTGGAAGGGCCGGTGCGGTACATGAAGGTGGCCGAAGGCATCGACGCGCAGCGCGCGGTGTACCAGTCGGTGAAAACCTCGGAAATGTACGACGACAAGCTGGGCATGGTGAAGATTTGCGCGCCGTTGGACGGCATGTCGTTTGAAGTGGGGCGGATGATGGCGTTTGCGCCCGGGTGGCTGGAAAACGAGTCGATTTGGCTCCACATGTCGTACAAGTTTTACTTGCAGCTCCTGCGGGGCGGCCTCTACGACGAGTTTTTCGCGGAAATGGCCACGGGCTTGGTGGCCTTCATGGACCCGGAAGTCTACGGGCGCTCCCCACTGGAATCGAGCTCTTTCTTGGCGTCTTCGGCACACCCTGACCCGAGCATCCACGGCCAAGGTTTCTTGGCGCGCTTGTCGGGCAGCACTGCGGAGTTCTTGTCCATGTGGAACTTCATGATGCTGGGCGCGGCTCCGTTCCAAGTGAACGAGTCGAGCGGGGACTTGGAGCTGACGTTGAAGCCGGTGATTCCTGGCGACTGGTTCGACGCCCAGGGGGAAGTGTCGTTTTCGTTCATGGGCCACACCCCTGTAGTCTACCACAACCCGACGGGCGTAGACACCTGGAACGCGGCCCTGACCGCCACCAACCTGGTCATTCAGCTCAAAGACGGCACTACGCAACACGTGCAAGGCGGCACCGTACCGGCCCCTTATGCCGACCTCGCGCGCAGCGGCGGCGTGTCTCAAATTGACATCTTCTACGAAGCAGATGAGAAGGACGCCTCCGCTTAAGGGATTTCGGTTGCATTTTTCCCGTGATATCCGCTTATCAACTGTGCAAGTCACTGAAGTCGCCTATGTGAATCAGGGAGGCAGTACTGTTGATGAAAATTTGAAAAAGAGAATTGGATCGGAGTTGACCTCGCGCTGTGCGCTTCCAATGTATTGTTCTTATTTCGTTGTGCGCTTTGTGTGCTCCGTCTGCGTGTTTGGCCCTGGTCATCCTCGAAATGGGAATCATATCTCATAAGAGGACCTTATTAGCGCACACAGCAATAGAACGCAGTTGGCATATATTTTTGCATCGAAGTATCCGTAGGTATAAAACATAAACGAAACAGAAACCGACATGCGACTCATGGCCTCTATCTAAAGCTTCAAGCTTCGGCCTTCTTCGAGGGAAAGATATATACCGCAGTGCGCTAAAATCCTGAAATTAGCTCGGCTAGGGTGAAATCGTTACTGTACCTTACTGTCCAAATCGAACAACATTAGGCTAGGCAAATGCTTTCTGAACAGCGAAGCGAAATCGATTTATATGAAGTCTTACACCTTAACCGGTGAGCCGGAGCTTGAGCCCGAAATGTGTCCATTGCCATTACAAGAAAAAAAATGAATGTATTTAGATAGGTCTCTACGCGATTTTATCCGTCGGGTGCTTCTCGCTGCCTGGGCTCTTCTGCGCAATCTCCCACGGCATTCGCAGCGGCGACACGAGATGGTCGATGAAGCGACAGCGAAGCACGTTGCGAATGTCGTCCGCAGGCATGACCTCTTCTCTGAAGGTGTACAAGGTCACATCGGATGGCCGGTCCAAAGTAAGCAGCGAGACGCTTTGGTCTAAGATAGCGAAGGCCTCGGCGAAGGACGAGTGGCCATACAAATTAAGGTTTTCGATGAGTTGCTCCAGATCCCGTACCTGACAAAAAAAAAAACATTTGAAAAAATAGGATAACAAATATGGGGCCTGATGAAGGAAGATCGATTCTAAAAAGATTCCGGAAGCGAATGTTACCTCTCGCTGAAGTGAAAATGCGCCCCACTCGGAGACTTTACGTGCTTCTTCACTCCGCAGGAAGAGCCCTGCGATAGAAGTGGCGATGTGCTTGGCCAGCAATTGCAGCAGGTGCGCGAGAGCCGTTGGGGTCAGCCGCTGCTGTAGCGTGAAAAACACGTACCCGTCGAACACGTGACTTTGGCAGAGCTGCGACAAGGACACCGTTTCCGTTGGCGTTGCAGATCTTTCGGACAGAGGGCTGGTAGACGACGCCCGCGTGCCAAGAAGGTGCCCTCCCGCTGAGGTGACCACCCCCATGAGACGGTCGCGCCGCCGCATTGGTTCGTCGCCTTTCGACAACTCCGGCTCCTCTGCTTTCGCCATCACCGCTGGGCCTGGTAACGGCACCGCATTGCGGTCGACGTGAAAGGTGCGCTTCGCCAGCGCGCGATCGAGTGCTGCCAACGGTGCTTCCAGCACTGACATGAGCTGACGCGTTAAGTGCTCCCTGAGGTCGCTGTACGCTCCCGCGACGCGCTCGAGGTCGGCCACTGAGGTCTGCGAGAGCTTCAAGATGATGGCATCGGAGGTGCCTCCCGCCACCATGGCCTCCGCGAGGCGCCGTGTTGCAGCTTCACTCACGTCCGCACTGTTTGTTGCAACGACTAATTTGATGAGCGCCTCTTCGTCGACTGCCACGGCCGCGTCATCATCCGCCGCAGCGCGGAGGCTTTCAACCAAATCTTGCAAGCTCTCACTTTCGCTTCCTTGCTCAGGGTTTCCACTCTCATTGGCTTGTGCTTTTCTGTCGCCTCGCAACTTTTGCCGGTGCTTGCGGTGCGCATCCGCTGCGCGCTTTTTCAATGCCTCGTATTCGTGCGCTGGCTGCGAGGCGTCCGGCAAAGTGCTCAGGGCCATGTACAGAGAAGGTTCGGCAGCTGAGGCTTCTAAAGCTTGAACCACGCGCGCGCAGACGGCCAGGGTAGCCTGCTCAGAGAGCGTAGCCGTGCACCGCTCGAGTGTCTGAAGTAATGGGGGGGCAAGCAGTCAGGAGATGAACGATAGAGCTCGAGTGCGCGTGCAACTGACCTTGTCTCGAAGAATGAAGAAGACGTCTTCGCTGATGCTTGAAATGTGGACATTGTTTTGAATCTCAATTAAAGACGTCGCGTCGAGTGATCGATGCGTTGAACTGGAAGTCAAGAAAAATGCATGACGCGTAATAGAAACAAAAGATACGAAAATAAATACAGCAATGAGTATGATAATTGCACAGGGCACACCTGAGGAAGTAAGTGGCCTCGAGGTCGACATACAGTGTCGCTAACGTCAAAGAATCGACGAAAAGAGGTAAATCCGACAACTCTGAAAGGCTTAAACCAAGGACTTGTCTTAAAAATCCAAAGAAGCGATGGACGACGCTCAACAGGTCACACAGGTCTTCGAGGAGCGTGTCCAGTTCTAGCAGATCAGGTGACTTCACGGCCGCAGGTCCACCACCGTCGTCTCCTGTGCTGCCACCCCTGGCTTTCTCTTCAAGTCGAGATAGCCAGTCTGCTGCTACTGCGTGCGACTGCTCGAGGCCGCACTCTACTGAAAAGAGGTCAGAAACACGCTTGGCCTTCAGCGATGCTGCTGCTGCTATCTCCAACACCAAAGCCTTGAGCGCTTCGCTTAAAGCCGCTCCCTCCGAGCTTTCAAGGTGTCGTTGGGTCGTGGCATGCATGTCTCCTAGCACCACCGAGGCGGCTGACAAGACTTTGGTGAAAGCAGTGAAGTGTGGCTTCGGGTCATCGCTATCATCAAGTTCTACACCAAGCTTTAGCCCTTCCGATTCACTGCTCTGTTGAAGCATTTTGCCAAGATGCCTTTTGGTGGCGGCGCGCGCCAACAATGGATCCGTTGCTGCAGCCATCGTTTTGTCTAGAGCCCGTTGAAGACCACTCCCATAGGCTGCTGCGGCATCGGATCCTGCGCCCACAGTAACGCATCGGTCAAAACATGCAGCCAACTCAACACCGAAGTCCTCCGAAGACGGCTCATCGAGTGATGCAGCTGCCTTCGCTAAAGCGTCATTCAAAGCCACCAAGGCAGCCTGTCGCTTAGATACGTGTGCTTGCTCGGAAGGCTGCGAAGTCGACGACTTGTCGAGCGTAAGACCTAGCTTCTCAACCATACCCTTGATGCGCCTAGCCTCTTCTTTGACTTTGTCCTTTGCAACCTTAGATTCTTTTTCAGTAAGCTTATTTGAAGAGAGCTTGCTCGAGTGACTTTTGCGAACTTTGGCAAGATGCGCGAGTTGCTTAGTTGCTTCCTGCGATGCGACTCGCTTCAATTCTAAAAGAAGCTCGCGTCGAACCACAGAGTCTGACGAATCTTCATTAGCAGTTGAAGCTGCTTCTTCGCAGTTAGCTAACACAGTACTGTACCTACACCGGAGCAGCGAACGTATTCACTAGCTAGTACGACATAATTAGGTTGTTGGATATGCAAATGGGACATGGCCATACCAGACAAGCATTTGTACGGTGCAGCCTTCAGCACGAGCAATGTGGAACTCCTCAATCGCTTTATTGAACTCGCACTGTGGATCCTCTTCATCGTCTTCGATCGTTGAGCTTACGCTGCCCATGGCATTGAAAAGTTGAGACCAAAAACGTTTCGTGACCTGTTGTAAGACTATTCCTCGGGCTTGCGACGGCGATGCTTATTCTGGCTAAAGCCACCTGCCGGTGAGCGAGGAGCGATTTAGCCTCGGTAGCATGCCTTTAGCATCCGCCTGTCTATTGCAATTGTCTTATTGCTTGTAAGCGCTTTAGACATTTTTATATCCCCTAAGAGCTTCAGGTCCGTAGGAGGACTCGACTACAAGATTTCAGCGCCCGGATTTCGCTAGGCTACGTAGCAGGGGACCGTCCCGCGGTCTACTTACCTATTTTTCCGCGTTTTCATTGGTCAACAAGCTCTGTTTATGCTCTGCAGTGCAGTAATATAATAGACGACTTGATGCTCTGCAGATCTGCAGAACAGTGAGCAGTTTAGCTCCTACAGTAAGTAGCAGGCTCTAGCTAGCAGCCGCCGGTTGTTCCCAAGCTCCCAAGGTATTCTTCTTGCCGCGAAGAATTTTTCCCAAGCAGCTCATTCATCAGTAGTTTAGTTGCAGTGCTTAGCTTCGTTCTTGGCCTTTTTCAATAGTCATGTTTCACAACAAGCTGTGGCTGTCTGGCTTGCTTTGATTTTGTCATATTTTACAAGCTGTGGCTGTCTG
>Ga0307930_1001957_pt1 | contig 15976 bp, 11 predicted proteins | sample OrgLakmetageno46_FD_203161 | JGI IMG/M metagenome (GOLD analysis project Ga0307930, IMG submission 203161) | Saline water microbial communities from Organic Lake, Antarctica - #46 | ecosystem: Environmental > Aquatic > Non-marine Saline and Alkaline > Saline | place: Antarctica: Organic Lake...
ATGCGAACGCAAGAATTGCGGCGTTGAAACGAGCATGTTATGAGCTTTTAGGAATGATGCTTAGTTTGCCCCAGCTCATACCTTCGAAAATTGGCCACATTTTGGAGGTATCCGTCACCAAAAAATTCGGTACTTCCACTTATTAGAAATCGATTTCCTTCTTATACTGCAGTACTAAAAAACGCTAAGAGAGCGAGGGCTGAGGCCAAATTCCCCCGCCCTTATTACCCGGAACTACCTGTATTACATTGCACAGTACAGTGTACAGTATTTAAGTACAGCAGTATAGTACAGCAATTTATAAGTACACAGCTCTAGCTAGCTCCTACGCCAGAAGAAGTTCACATCAATAAAATCAAAAATTAGATTAGGCTAGATTATACTCTCCAATTGCAAAGAAACAACAACAAATAGCACAAAGCTGCGTTTTGATGAGTCCTCCAGAACAAGTCTGACCGGGCTCAGTGCCCTTTTCTTCCTTTTGCGTAATGAAATGTTCATCTTTACTCTCATGAACCCTGCAGGATCGATTCTCGGAAGGAGGCATAGGTCTCAAATACGTCCGTGATCTCCACTCCGACCTATCCTCTGCTATGACACACCATTCCTTGAAGTTGGTTTCTATTTATGTGTTTTCTAAAACTTCTTGGCCTTCATTTATAGCTCCTCTGATGACTGATGGAAGTTTGTGATTTGGCTTATGTCGCTCGACTTCTGAATTACCCCTACCCCGGGGGTCGTGACATTGTATCGTTAGTTCCCCTCCACCAATCCACCAAAGTAAAGTTCAAGTGCGCAGTATAGAAAGGTACAATGTTCGTAAAAAAACAACGGTACTACAGACAACAAAGATATTAATGTTGCTGGAGGAGTGCAACGACTTCTTTATGACCGTTGTGTTGGGCGACATCTATTGGCATTCGGACAAGGTCGCGCTGTAGGAGGTGGAGGTTGAGACCGATTGGATATGAAAAGGAAAATAATGGGGAGTTAACGTGCGTGTCGCGAGACAAAAAAAAAAAGAAAGGAAGATAATTGTCAGTATAGAACGCATGAACAAAAATGAAAAAAACATGTAGGCACTTGACCACTGCAAATGACTCCAAATGTAAAATACATACTAGATGGATAAATGCCTACTACCATGCCAAAGTTTATTCTTCCTTATCAAATATGCCGAGAGTCACGAAAACTCACCAGACCCGGAGGAGATTTCCTTGCTCCCGCCTCAAGGAGGATCTTAACGATGGCAAGATGGCCTGCAGCTGAGGCTGCGGTTAGTGCTGTCGTAGTCCACCTATGCGACCATAACTAAAGTTATGGGCTCATAACTGGACGGCGACATGTGCCTTTTTAAACACATACGAATTTTCAAATCTGAAAATGACGTGGAGTTCACGAAAAGAACGTAGCAAACATCAATAGGGTCCTAAGATAGACTAAAAAGAACAATAGTCTGCGGAGGAGTGAGAGCTGAGTTCTGAGCGTGTCATTTATTTTCAAGGAGTATTTGGAAAGTGACGACTCACCTTATTTTTGCAGTCCTCAGAAGCACCCGCCTTTAAGAGTAGTTTCACGATAGCAAGATGGCCATGAGCCGAGGCGTAAATCAGCGCTGTGTTCCCATACTATGATTATAATCCGGAATAGGGGACAAAAGTAAACGGAACAGAAACAGTACATATGCATGGTACTGAATACGAAATACTTCCCGTATTTCAGAACCAACTTGTACGGACATGTAACAGCTCGAATACAAAATCTTACAATATTCTTTGAATCCCTTTCCGCGCCAGCTCGAAGAAGGAGATCTACAACCGCAGTGTGACCGCGACATGAGGCCATGATGAGCACAGAGGAGCGAAGATTCTGCGCGCGAGCAGACGCGGAGAAAGATAATGGAGTATAGATTGGGGATTATACAATTGAATCAAATGGGCTGGCAATAGCCACCAGCAGTAACTCGAAGCCGCCATTACAGTAAACGATCATAATAAATCTTGAAAATGTTGTCTAAAATATAAGCAGAGCAAAAAATGAAGCATATGGAGCTAAGTATAATTGCTATTAATCTAAGAATGAAACTGTACAATCAAGCGTATCAATTTTTTTTAGATACCCTTGGTACAACACTGATTAAAACTACTTACCTACTGTAGTAGTATTACAGCACAAACACTCTGTGCCCATTTTAATTTTGAGAAGGAGTGTGAGGCTAACTTTGTTCCTCGCCTCAATGTTAGCACCCGCTTCGATGAGTAACTTCACGATGGCATCATGGCCTTTTTTTGACGCTGCAAAAAGAGCCAAAAACTTCCCTGCAAAGATAGGAGGAGTGAAACATTCTCATTGAATACTTTGAATACATTGCAGTTGCATTAAGGTATCTACAGCAATATCGCAAACCTTCTTAGGCGATTTCGTAATCATGCCCGCTTGTACAAAGAGCTTTACAACGGCGAGGCGGCCACATTTTGAGGCAAAGAAAAATGCCTGGACATTCTATATAACGTAAACATGAATGAAATAGTCAAGAGGGTTAGAAAAAACTTTAAAGGATGGATCCAGTTAAACCGTTATTAAGGAGGCCTGCGGAAGGAGCATACTACACTGTACTGCGTCAGCAGTAAGAGTAAGAGAAAGTAAAATAAATCCTAAAACTATGCACTTTAATGAGACGATAGAACAGCGCCTGAATCAAAGCTTTTAAGAAGTCAACTTCAAGAATCTAGATGTTGAGATTTGACTCATTGTGTTATTGCTTGCCTCTTCATCAGTGCTCTTTCGGCGGAGTAGTTTCACAACGTCGACATGCCCGTTCTTGGAAGCTAAGGTAAGCGATAAGAAACCATCCTGGCAGAAAGATAGTAACAAGGAGATGTTATAGTTTACACAACTATTTTAGAGTAGAACATTGCCGTTGCCTCATTTTGGGAAAGAATTATTGCCTCTTCTGCAAGTCTATGTTTAAGCGGACTAATGTACTTATGTAGGAGCGAGGATTAAATTGTTGCGTGCGCAGTATAATATGCTATCTCTACTGGTGAACCTTGTTTCTGGCCTTGATATTGGCACCCGCTTTTACAAGAAGCTCCACAGTAGCCGAATAACCTCTAGTTGAGGCTTTCACGAGTGCTGTGTAGCCATCCTATTTAAATGGTAATATTTAAGAGGCAAGAAGGAGACAAAAGTTAATGAGTATAAGAAGATAAGAAGGGTCGCAATCTCGGTCGTGACCAGCCGGGAAGGAAAAAAATCAAGGTTCGACATAAGAAAGAACAAGTTCAGGTGCCCGCGCGATGCACGGTTTCGGAGCAGTGTGTTTGCTGCGGAGGAGTAGGTGCGTGTCCTTAGCACCTCAGTGTGCGGCCTTGAGATGCCCGTGGATGAGTTCCCTCACAGTGCCCCTGGTGCGTGTCCCTTCTTGTGCCCGTGGTCTGCGTTGTGTTTTTGTTTACTGCACATGTACAACAGAACTGTACTGTACTACAGTACTGTATAGGTACATAAAAAACGACGACCACCACGAACCACGAACGAAATTCCATTTAATATAAAGGATTACAAAATTGGAGGCATAAGATGAAAAATCCTTTCTTGATGCATTGGAGTAGCCAACCCCGTAGATCTGAGTTTTTGATAATGTGCCTTACTACAGTATAGCTTCAATAATATTAGTACATACCTTGTCTTTGGCTTCCGTATCAGCACCGGCTTGAAGAAGAAGCTTCACGATGACGAAGAAATTATTAATGGAGGCCCAAGTGAGCGCTGTGTAGCCACCCTACCATGAATTATTTTAATTTTTGAGGATGGGAACAGCGAGCACTTTTAGGTGTTTCAAAATTAGACTACTCTCTGGACGAAAGCGTGCATTACTACATATATCCAAGCTAAGTGGTGTGCATATCAATCTTTACACAACTTACGTTGTCCTTGGTGTTCACATCAACACCCGCTTGAAGGAGAAATTCCACAACGTCGGGATGCTCAAACTTCGAGGCACTTATAAGAGGTGTATGGCCATACTAGCACGATGAGTGTTTCAAAAATATCGAGCAATCCACACGGGAAGAGCGTACCAAGACAGGTGAGGATAGTACTGAAGTGACAATGCAATCGCTTTATCAACACATTTACTGTATATGCATGTGCGTGAATTCCGTGAATTCGAAGCTGACCTTGTTTAATCCATCAATAGCAGCACCTGCTTGAATGAGCAGCTTTGCAATGGCCAGATAGCCATTTTCAGCAGCATTGATGAGCGCTGTTTCACCATGCTTTGAGAATAGCGAACATGAATAAAACACAGACAAAATCAGTGCACTTTGAAGAGTTCGAGGGAAGATGCAAACTTAATTACTCTAGCCACCTTATTGTCTCTGGACTCCACATTAGCACCCGCTTGGAGGAGAAGCTTTACAATGTGGACGTGACCTTGCACCGACGCGTGGGCGAGGGCTGTCCAGCCAAGCTTAAATTACGTCGGGGAGAATAGTTAGACGATTTAACTTAGCAGGGATGGTGGCACAAGCTTAAAGGATTCAGGTGGTACAGTAGTACTTTTAATCAAAACGTAACCTTATCGCTGGCGTTCACATCGGCGCCTGCTTGAAGAAGAAATTCCACAATTACAAAATTGCCGGATTCGGAGGCCTCGATGAGTGCTGTTCCACCAAGCTTCGTCAAAGAAGAACAAAAAAATAAACAGGGACAAAAACGTACATGATAGCGAATGGAGAATACTTCGAAGACTTCCAGAGGAAGTATATTGGCAGGCTCAAGTACACTACCCACTTCATTGATTTTGGCTCCTGTATCAGCCACAGCACGGATGATAATCTCAGCAATTTCGTGGTGGCCTTGGACTGATGCGTAGTGGAAGGCTGTATAGCCATCCTAAAATTACGATGGGAATCAACAGAAGATGACATGAATATGTTCCTTGGATGAGGCGATCTCGAAGTGATTAGGGAGCAGCAGTACTTTGACTGAAACGTTACCTTGTCCTTGGCGTCTGCGTTTGCACCAGCTTGAAGGAGAAGCTTCACAACTTCAATGCAGCCTTCATTTGCGGCACTAATTAGTACCGTGAAGCCATCCTATCATGCAATTAATGCGAAAGAAGAGAATGCATGCTAGTTGGAGAATTGGCGTGCGCGTGAAGGAGCACACCAAAAATACAAATTCAAGCTTTTCAAAAGAAAGCGATATTGAATGAAACACGGATACTAACTCTGTTCCACTTGGTTTCCGTGCTTGCGCCTGCTCGTGAAGAAGTTTTACGATAGCAATGGCGTGTTGTTCTCGGCAGCAGCAGCACTGAGGACAGTGCATCCGTACTCCAATGGCGTAAAGAGTGCACCCATAGGAGCATAGACAAAAGTAGTACATGAGATATGCGCAAGTGAAGAGAACAAAGACTGTACAAGATTCTTCACTAAATTGTGACCTTGCACTGAGCGTCTTTACTGGCACCAGCTTGAATGAGGAGCTCTATGACGTCAGGATGACCCTCCTCAGCCCTCGAAGCAGCTATCATGAGCGCGGTGTCGCCACCCTATATTGAACAAAAAATGTCTAAAATGACTATGAATTCAAAAGGAGATGGAAGTAAGTGAGGAGGCTTTTAACACTTCACTTGTAGCTTTGAGGAGTAATTCTCAATTACATACATATTGTAAATGCATGTGAAATTGTACTTGTACTCATACTTTGCACCTTACTTTATCTTTGACATCTACGTCAGTGCCAGCTTGAAGAAATAGATTCACAATGGCAGCATGGCCGTTTTCAGCAGCATGGTGGAATGCTGACAAGCTTGTCTGCATTTAATACATTTTTCAAGGAGAGATGAAGTTAATCAAAGAATAAAGCAAAAGTTTGTTATCATTGAGAAGTGAGCACAATGGCATTTTCTGGACTCTCATCACCTCATCACGAACGTCGACGTCTCTAATTTTTGCGAGACATATCTGCATTGTTGTCCATTCAGCCACCTCAAGAGCAATCCACAGCTCAGCCACCGCTTTGATCTGAGCCCAAAATTGAAAATAAGGAAAAAATAAAGAGGCGGGGAAAGGTACAATCCACAATGGGACTCTAAATAAATCAGGGCAAAAATGTTTGTCTTCTACAAAAATAATAGCCTTGCCTCGATCAGCTTACGTAGCTCAGCAGCTACAGATTCAGCCGTCTCGGCCACCCCCCAAATCTCTTTGGCTGCTAAAATCTCTGCTGCTCTCGCAATCTCTGCATAAACGACGTCTTTCTCGAAAGCATTATTCTCGGGTTGCAAAACGCAAGTATGCGTAATATTAGCCGCGTCACTCATCGCCTGGGCTGCGCGCTCGCTTATGACATCCGTATTCAAGTCAAATCTATTTGTTTCCTCCTCAGACTCTTTGTCGAGAACTTGCATGGTAGGCAATGAAGGCTTTGCCGACAAATCTTCCAAACCAGGAGGCTGTCCATCTTGAATGCCACTAGCATGTGGAGTTGTCGAGATAGTTGTGCCTACAAGCCGATGGGTAGCTATATCCAAGTTTGCTTGAGCTAGCGCCTCCTCGGCTGCGTCTGCACGAAGCGCTGCCTTGTCTCGATCGGTCAGTGCCTGCTCCAACGCCTTCTGGAGCGCAGCCAAATTGTTCTCCGCATCTTCCTTAGCCTGCTCGTTGTTAACCACAGGCTTCTTGATAAGTGTCGCTTGTGGCTTGGTGTCCTGCTGTGCCTTTTCTAGCTCCCCAATATGAACGGCACTCCTTGTTGCGTCTTGACTGGCAGCTTTCAACCGCCTGATCTCCCCTTTAGCCTTGAGCTGCTGGCTACGTAGCACTTCAATCATTGCTGTCTTTACTACACACTCATCGCGCTCTTCCTCGTCTTCATCATCGTCATCCACCGCTCTCGATTTATAGCCCGTTCCACTAGCCTCACTACGTCGTGCATTTTCACTCCACTCCTGGTCCTCAGTGGTAGGTTGCCCATTGAACAACTCGACAGCTTTGGAATGATCGTCAGGATTCCAAATCAGATCGTCAGCAGCAGCCATCCTTTGGAATTATTTAAAAGACTGAGTACTCGAGGGCGTACTACAGTGCGCCTTGGTCAATAGTGTGCAAATCGTCTCCTCCATTCACTTCATTCTTCTGTTTCGAATCACTCCATCGTGAAGCCGTTGGATTCTGCTCTCTTGTAGTAGTCTTGTAGTCGTAAGTACAGATGCAGATGCAGTAGTTGTCTCTTGATGATCGAAAAGACAACACAGCTGCTTTATCAGCTTGAACTACTCGAACTACTTAGTACAATCCCAAATGAATCATAAGCCAATGTTGCAGGAAGACACAAGCAAAGCAAGTGCGGAATGATTTAGTTGGGGGATGGGCATAGGCCAAATTCTCCGTATAATTTATAATATAAAAAAAAACGAGGTATATGTGATTCGTGGGCGTTGCGCACCACGCAGAACAATAAAGAGGAAGGCGTCTCAGCGTGATAATAGCAAGGATCTTTGTTCTGTGGAATCAGGAAGAAGATGGCGATGTGGCCATCACGAAAAAGCTCAGCTCTATGCTTAATGCTATGCTCTTTTTTTTTGTTTTATATAGCTCTAGCTTCAGAGTAGATTTCCTAGACTCTCCTACACAGAATATTCTAACTTCTAAGATAGGTGCAAATGCGGTAAATCAAATCGAGGGGCGCCTTACAGCTGTTTCAACTATAGGAAATGCGAGATTTCAAATAATTTTTCGTTTTAGATTTCAGCCAAATAAGTTCGCAAGTAGAATCTAAAGATCAAAACATCACCAAGTCCGGATGTATTTCAGCTGGCAAAGCAGGCAGCTGCACCAGTGCATGTCGTGCGCACAATTGTTTCAGCAAATCACCACGGGTGCTCCAAAGCGGGACCACGCCGTTGGAGTAAGAAAATCACTTCGGTGTGGCATCTTTCGACGGCAAAATCTAGTGCTGTTCTACCATTCTGTTAAAGCATCGGACGCAAAAAGATTAGGAAACAAGTGAACTCAAAGGTTAATGAGCTTGAGACTATGGAGCTGATATTGATAAAATTTCACGTCAGGCTGATTAAAAGTTTCCTACTAGAGTGCCGAGTGACTCATGTAACTGATTTTATACTAGTAGTTCAAAAGCCGTGTTGCCCAATAAATGGAGGTAGAAGGCATCGTGCAGTAAACATTATTACTTAGGGAATGAAACGAGACTGAAGAATGGTCCGTTCTATAGAAGAGGGAGGACTACTTTCAAAGCATATGATTGATTTTTGATTTTTTCAAAAAGCTTCTTCGAATGGTTTGACTCACCTTATTTTTGCAGTCCTCAGAAGCTCCCGCTTGAAGGAGAAGCTTCACGACAGCACAATGGCCATGAGCCGAGGCGTAGATCAGCGCTGTATTTCCATACTATCAAACGGAGAATGGAACAAGAGTAAAAGGTACAGAAGCAAAATGCATAATATGCCAAATGACGAAGGTACGTCCCATCTTTGCAATCTTACTCGCAAGAGGATGTGACACCACTAGATAGCATGAGCAACTTACAACATTCTTTGAATTCTTATCAGCGCCAGCTTTAAGCAGCAGAGATATAACGGCGGAGTGACCATTAAATGAGGCCATGATGAGCGCAGTTGATCGGTGCTTCTGCAAACGAGTAGACAAAAAGAATACTGTAAGACGAAGGAATTGAAGTTGCGTACATTCAACTGGAGATGATATTGAGAGAAGTACTTCACAAAAATTGTGGCTTGTATGGGTAAGATGCTCGGCCAAGGAATAGAGCTGTTCCTGGCTAGAAGAAAATTGCCAAGACGGTACACCGTCTTTCATAAGTGGAATTTAGAGAAGCCAGCAGCACACTGCTGTATAGGACGATGCCACTATGTATAGCCAACTTAAAAGACTACTACAAGAATGAAGGTGTGTGGCGCTGATTACAGTTTAAGAACTACGTGCATTTCGATTCTAAACGGTAAACGTGAGTAGTGTGGCTTACATCGTTCCTCGCCTCAATATCAGCACCCGCGTAGATAAGGAACTCCACGATGGCATCATGGCCTTTCTCCGATGCTATAAAGAGAGCTAAAAAGCAACCCTGCGAAAAAGGACAACAGAGTTGTTTTATCGCTTCTTGCATAATACGCGTCAGGTTTACTTCATGTGAGTGTAAATCATTGAATGAAATGAGGTGGCATTGCACACCGTTTTATGATATTTTGTCTTCATGCCCGCTTGTACAAACAGCTTCACAACGGCAAGGTGGCCAGATTTTGAGGCAAAGAAGAGTGCCTGGACATTCTATATAACGACAAATGGAAGAATGGAAGATCGGGAATTAGAAAAGAGCAGTAAGATCTACAGAAATGGATTTGATGAAATTTTGCAAGGAGGTTTGCTGCCTGGATAAGGGGCATACTGCTGCTTCAGTAGTAATAGGTAAGTCGTACGTGGTACACTGTACTAGTACTACTATTCAGTAGCAAGTTGATAGGCTTAAAAGCGTCTGAATCAAAAATTATGTGGAGTAAAGTAAGCAGGCAAATCTAGATGATAATATGTAAAAACTGCATTATCTCTTGCCTCTTCTTCAGTGCCACCTCGGTGGAGTAGTTTTACAACGTCGAAATGCCCATTTTTGGAGGCTAAAAATAAAGATGAGAAACCATCCTGGCAGATAGGTGATTGCAAGGGAATCGTAGTAGTGAATTAGTGAAGTGGGACAGGAATAAAAGCAAAGCATACGGATAGCCCAGAAAAAAAACTGTCACCAGTTCTATAATCTATCTTAAGGTTAGCGTATGTAAGAATTTGCCATCTAAGTATGCTACTAGTAGTGAACCTTGTTTCTGGCCTTCACGTTGGCACCCGCTTGAATAAGGAAGTCGACAGTTGCTGTATGTCCTCTGATTGAGGCCATTACAAGAGCTGTATGGCAATTCTATTGAAGACAAAACATATGACAGGCAAAAGGGAGACAGAAGGATGCCTTCAATATAAGAAAGGTTACAATCTCGATGCTTGAAACTTCTGGACTTGGAGAGAGAAACGAGTAGTTAAAGTTTGGATATACGTAGGGTAAAAGAGGAAGTGTCTATAGATGTGTTGCTTCGAAATATAACGTCTAGTCTCATGCTTTTAGGAGTCAACTCGTAGATCTAGGTGCAGTGATGTGACTCATAGTGCCGTCAACGGTACGTACCTTGTCTTTGGCTTCCGTGTCCGCACCGGCTTGAAGAAGAAGCTTCACGATGACAAAGAAATTATTAACGGAGGCCCAAGTGAGCGCCGTGAAGCCATGCTACGAATGAAATGAATGGTTAGAAACAGAAGAACCGCCAGCCGAATAAAATGCTGTTAATGGAACATAAAATAGAAGCCTAATATTTGGGAAAAGAGAGCAAAGGCATCAATATGTGAGTGCATGTGAGTATTTCTACTTTGGACTTACTGTGATATCTTTTGCTGCCATTTCAGCTTTTGATTGCACAAAGAGGTCAACGATAGAAGTATGACCATTCTTTGAAGCCGACATGAGCGCTGTGAAGCCACCCTAGCATGAGCAAATTATCATTTAGAGAGAGGATCAAAGGCTTTAGATTTCTTGCGAACGACTACATCTTTTTGTACTTGAAGCCAAATATTGTGTATGCAACACAATAGACCTAAACCTCAGAATTGACGCTGACAAACAGTGTATAGAAGGAGTGATAGGAATAAAATATCATGGACTTAGCAAATGTGCATTTTCCTGATACGGTAAATGATCAACACGTGCAATTAGTGTTATGAAGTAGAAACTCACCTTGTTTTTCCTATTTATATCAGCTCCTGCTCTAAGGAGCAGGTCTGCGATGGCAAAGTAGCCATTTTCTGCAGCGTAGATGAGCGCTGTATCTCCGAGCTTAGATAACACCTAACAAAAAGTGAAAAGAAGCGGGTGTAAGGGGTGTGAAGTAAGACGCAGAGAAAATGAAACCATGGTTTGAATCATTGGGATGCAACGAGTAATCGTAACATTTTTTTCCCTTGCATTTGCAATTATTTTTTATGTATGCTATAGTACCACGTTCTTTGCTTCTATGTTGGCGCCAGCTTCAAGAAGAAAGTCCACGGCCGCATTGAGACCTTCGCTTGATTCGCAAGTGAGAGCAGTACTGCCCATCTAACAAGCATGAAATGGGAATACGACAGATTGAACTTAAAAATGAGAAGAAAAAAAAAGAAGGTTATAGTATATTTGTATTTATTTCATTACCTTATTATTAAAATGGAAAGAAAGGCGCATAATGGAGAGATCGAGTTTCTAGACTTGATTTCGTAGAAGATTTTATCATATTCATGAATTTGTGTAACGATGCAGACTTACCGTGGATTTCTTATCTGGAATTTCAGCTTTTTCCTGCACAAGAAGTTTAACGACAGCAAAATGGCGTTTTTTAAGCCCATGCGAGCGCTGTGAAGCCATCCTGAAATAAGAAATATTGACATTAAGTAAAGGAAGAGTGAGCTGAAGTTCTTCGCTAATTTACACAAATGTTATGGACAAAAACAAGAGCATGTCTGCTTCGCTTCTAATTTTCACAAAACTTACCTTATCCTTGGCGTCCTCATTGAGGCCTGCTTTAAGGAAGAGGGCTACAATGGTAGGGTGCCCATATTTTGAAGCACTCAAAAGAGGTGTATCACCATTCTAGCACGAAGAAAATTTCACAGAGACGCCACAGAAATTACATACAAGTAAACGCTGTGAGACAGCCGAGAATTATGTCATATTGTAATTCTTACTTTAGCAACATTCGTACCTTACAGGAAGGTATACTGTACTGTGGGTAAGCAACCTATTCTTTATTCTGGAAGCTGACCTTGTTCGTCACATCCTTGTTGGCACCTGCTTGAAGGAGCAGCTCTGCGATAGCGAAGAATCCGTTTTCTGCAGCATTGATGAGCGCTGTATCTCCGCACTTGGAGAATATCGAATAAAAAGAAAGGATGATAATAGGGCGTAAAATAAAATGCGAAGAAAGTAGAAACGGAAATATGAAAGGAATTAGACCGATTGCATGGGTTTATAAAGGATTCATGAATATTGACAATTTTTCTACTGCAGAAGCCACCTCGTTGTCTCTGGCCTCCATGTCAGCACCAGCTTCAATAAAAAGCTTTGACATGTCCGTAAAACCGTACACCGATGCTGAAAAAAGAGCTGTCCAGCCATCCTGATAATGCGGCAAAGAAATATGAGCGGAGACAAGGAATGTATCAAAGAAAAGGCTACACAATTATCTTAAAGGCGTTTTCAATTCTATAAATTTACCGTCCGTCTGATTTCAATGTCAGCATTTGCATCAATCAATTGCTTTACAATTTTGGTGAAGTAATCCACCGAGGCCGGATCGTCATCGTCCTCGTCATACTATCATTACGGTGGAGCTAACATAAGTATACAAAAAGAGCACGTGGAAAGATGATAGAAACTTACCTGAAACTTGGCCTCAAGGGCATGAAGGAGAGCAGTCATGCCTCTCTGTCTCAGTAGACAGTCAAGAGTTTATGTCAGAGAGCAGGAGGCTTGGAAATCAAATTTAAGACTGAAAATTGATCGGATGTATGCATGGATATGGAGATTCGTTTTAATCATGTCGACGGTATAGTGAGTGAAAGAAAATGGAACGGTTACCCCCACACACGCGGCGAGCAATACGAATGACTCAAGATGAATGTTTCTCTCCCTTTTATCTTCGAATTTTTGAAAGAAAGCTACCTCGCTGTCTGTCACATCTACATCAGCGTCAGCTTGTAGGAGAAGCTCAACAACTTCAGCGTTGCCTTCAATTGAGGCACAGATAAGTGCTGTGTAACCAATCTATCATTTAAAACACAATACAAACAAGGAAAGTATCATGAAAGTGAATCGACAGAAGGAAGGGCGATTGTGTGCGCGTTAAAATATACCACTGCACGCTCTTCAAACAAAAATCATATTCCCAAAATGGTAAACGGGCAATACATAAAGAAACAGAGGTTTTCTCTATGGTATAAATGAACATCGCGTAACCGTGCTATTCCGGAACACGCGTGCCGAGAAGATTACGGGTAGCAAGAAAGGGGCGTTTTTTATAAGAAAAGAGGATCAGGGCAGCCCATTTTTTGTTGCGCATACAATGGGCCATATAAAGATTTTAGCATGATAGTAAGTGAATGGAATAAGGTAAAAGCACTACCAATATTACACCATTTCTCTCTAATGAGTACAGCACGTAATGCAAATACTGTCGAAGAGCATAATAGGAAAAGTATGATGATGACAAGACAACACGTGAGAACCACAAATCAATGCAAATTCCTCGCGTTCAATGCCTCTTGAGAGTTTTGAGTATTATGTGGCGTACTGTGCAAGCTTACCTGTATGTGGTGTACTGTGCGAGCTTACCTGATGCTCTTTAGCCCAAATGGCCTCCATATCAGCCCCTACGCGAAGGAGGTGATCAACTACGGCAGTGTAACCTCCAATTGAGGCATAGATGAGTGACGTTCCGCCAGTCTATAATGGAAGACCCGGGAAGTTAGAAAGGGGCACACGTGAAGGAGAAAATTACGAATCAAGACAATTATACTTTTGTAGTATCATTCATGAGATATAAATTACTTCTTCGTAAATCTAAATTGATTATGTCGTCCGAAGTTGTCGCGAAACTCACATTATCTTTGGCGTTCTTGTTAGCGCCCGCTTGAAGGAGAAGGTCCACGATGGCAGCATGGCCTTTCTCAGCCGCGCGAATCAGAGACGACTTTCCATTCTGAAACATACCATGAATGCGTGAACAAAATAATGGATCATAGAGTACTTGGAATGATGGTTGAGGGACAAGATAAATGACAGGGGTTCGACCGCAGTCTTTTTCCACTTCCAAATCTGGATACCTCATCTCGAACGTCAACGTCGGTAAGTTTAGCGAGGCAAATCTGCACTGTTGCCAGTTCACCATTCTCAATAGCAAGCCACAGTTCAGCCACCGCTTTGGTCTGAACCCAAAAAGATTTTTAGAATTGGATCGACTAAATAAATCAGACGGGGAAGGTAATCATAATCCATATTTGGACTTAAGCCTTGATGAAAATGATGATCATGAGATTTTTATACTACTTTATATCTTCGTAAGTAGTGCGCTAAGCTCTCTTTTATAATTATCCGACCCACCTTAATGAGCTCAAGGAGCTCAGCAGCTACAGATTCAGCTGTCTCGGCCACCCCCCAAATCTTTCGTGCTACCAAAATCGCCGCTGCGTTCTCGATATGTGCTTGAACATCTTCTTTTCGTAGAAGATGTACCTCGGGCTCTTCAACACAAGTATGCGGAATGTTAGCCATGTCACTCATCGCCTGGGCTGCGCGCTCGCTTATGACATCCGTATTCAAGTCAAATCTATTTGTTTCCTCCATAGTCTCTTTGTCGAGAACTTGCATGGTAGGCAATGAAGGCTTTGCCGACAAATCTTCCAAACCAGGAGGCTGTACGTCTTGGATGCCGCTAACATGTGGAGTTGTCGAGATAGTTGTGCCTACAAGCCGATGGGTAGCTATATCCAAGTTTGCTTGAGCTAGCGCCTCCTCGGCTGCGTCTGCACGAAGCGCTGCCTTGTCTCGATCGGTCAGTGCCTGCTCCAACGCCTTCTGGAGCGCAGCCAAATTGTTCTCCGCATCTTCCTTAGCCTGCTCGGCACTAGCAACAGAGTTCCCAAGATCCGTCGCATGTGGCTTGGTGTCCTGCTGTGCCTTTTCTAGCTCCCCAATATGAACGGCACTCCTTGTTGCGTCTTGACTGGCAGCCCTCAACCGCCTGATCTCCCCTTTAGCCTTCAGCTGCTGGCTACGTAGCACTTCAATCATTGCTGTCTTTACTACACACTCATCGCGCTCTTCCTCGTCTTCATCATCGTCATCCACCGCTTCCGATTTGTCGCCCGTCCCACTAGCCTCACAACGTCGTGCGTTTTCACTCCACTCCTGGTTTTTAGAGGTAGGTTGCCCATTGAACAACTCGACAGCTTTGGAATGATCGTCAGGATTCCAAACCAGATCGTCAGCAGCAGCCATCTGTTGGTACTATTTGAAAAGCTCAGGACTAAGGGCGTCTGTCTCGCCTTCGCCGTTTGTGCAGAAACGATTGAAAACAATGATTGTATAGTGTGTCTTCGTGTCTTCGCCGTTCACTTCATTCTCAAAATGATTATTCACTCCAGTTTTTTTGAATCACTTCGATCACTCCAAATAGCCGTTAGATTCAACTGCATCACAGATCACGAGTCGAGTGAAAGGAGGTTCTACTACTCTGTACTGTAGCTGTAGACATGATCAGCTGATCAGCAGTTCTTTGACAGCAGGGTCATGAGTGCCGCAGTGAAGTAAAAGAAGAGAATATATTAGTAATGATAAATCACGAAGAACAAGGCCTCCTTCAGTAGGCCTTAAGCTGCATTTACTAAGAGCTAATCCTGAATTTTACAAAACCATCACACCATCACTTCTACTTCTCTCTTCAAAGCCATTTAGATCTCAGACAACAGCTCGACTTTAATGTGCCATCAGGACTTTTTTCTTTTAATGAAATGTTTAGTGGCAGTCCCCTCCTTACTCAGTTACTTCAGATTCCGAAATGGGAACGTGGAACCCACGGCATTCATAAATCTTTAATCTTTATCCAGAAGCCAGAAGTCCCGAAGTCTCCCATCACAGTGACGCCGTGAGCGTGAAGCCTAATGGAATCGGAATTTTCGCACGCTGAATTCAGAAAATAAAATAAAAAAAGAATTTGGCCCTCCACCATGCAATAATTTCTCTACACAAAACAAGGAACTCGAACTCGAACTAATACAAACCCAAATGGCACAGAAGCCAATGCTGCGGGCAGAAGTGGGAATGCGCGTGCGTTGCGCAAACAAAGCAAGTGCGGAATGATTCA
>Ga0307930_1001958_pt1 | contig 15973 bp, 10 predicted proteins | sample OrgLakmetageno46_FD_203161 | JGI IMG/M metagenome (GOLD analysis project Ga0307930, IMG submission 203161) | Saline water microbial communities from Organic Lake, Antarctica - #46 | ecosystem: Environmental > Aquatic > Non-marine Saline and Alkaline > Saline | place: Antarctica: Organic Lake...
CGATCGTGTAATCACCGGAACCCCCATTCAACCCGGGATAAAACTAGCTAGTAGCAGCACAGTTCTTCTCTCGGATTTACTGAGTGTGTTTTTCCCCTCTTTTTTCTTTTTATACCATACTAGTGAAATTTTTCGCAAGGCGCATGGCAAGTACGCACTACACTGTATAGTAACACAGTAACACACCATGATAATGAGAGCGTAAACGCACAACCATAAGCATACTTTAAAGCTCTTCTTCATACCAACTTCGCAGCGCGGCGGACGCTGATTGAAGTCCTGCTCAAGTGTTGTGAGCAGTTTGGCCGAGAAATCTATCGAGGACCATGCCTAAACTCGTCGCCAGTGGTTTGAATCAAGGCGACTTTAACCGACTGAAGTTGCAGGCCTTGAAAGAGTATGCTGATTCGAAAGCAACAGCGCTAGGCGCCTCGTTTCAAGCTAGTGTTGCAGATGAATGGCGGAGCTCTTTCTTCAGTCGATTGACGTTTTCGTGGCTCTTCCCTCTCATTAAGTTGGGGAAAACGCGTACTTTGACTGAAGATGATATCGGCGACAACATTTCGAAAGACAATGTTAGAAAGTACTTGGCAAAATTTGAAGAGAATTTGAAGAAGGGCAAACCTGAAAATATTGCTTCAACCATATGGAAGACATTTTCACATCGCGAATTATCAGCTGTCATGTGCAAACTTACATCTGATATCATGTCCTACCTTCCTCCTCTATGCATCAATTTCATTGTTGACTACGCTGGGGACCAAGGCGAATGGCGAGATTATGAGATTTTTCTCATTGCTCTCGTCATGTTAGTTGCACCTTTGATCACTGGTCTATGCAACCATTGGTTTTATCAGTTTGTCATGAATGATGGCCTTCATGCAAGGACGACCATCCAAGCTGCAGTTTATTCGAAGATTCTTCGTATTTCCAACACAGCTCGGACCCGAAAGGTGGCGGACGGTGGCGTTGCTGACATGGTCACAAACCTCCAATCAACAGACTGTCGGTCGATAGAAATGGTCTACTGGATGTGGATGTACGTATGGGCCGCACCACTACAGGTCGTCATCACTACTGTTTTGCTCTATTTACAGCTGGGCTGGGTTGTACTGGTTGGTATCGGAGTGCTTTTGTTGCTAATCCCTGTTCAAAAATGCATGATGTCATCGCTGAAGGAACTTACAGCAGCTGCATCTGCAGCCTCAGACCAGCGAATCAAACTCATTACTGAGGTAATCCACGGTGTGCAAGTTGTCAAGTTGCAGGCGTGGGAAAGCATGTTTGCAGAAAGAGTTGAGAAGGCCCGCGCGTTGGAGCTTAAGACGAGGCGGCGTATTGCGTTTTTGCAAGGCACGAACACTGCCATCACGGAATCTAGTGCAGTCCTCAGCACGGTTGCAACCTTTGTTACCTATGGACTGGCCTTCGACATTCCCCTCACTCCTGGGAAAGCCTTCACAACCTTGGCCTTGTTCAATATTCTGCGAACTCCCATCACAGTGCTTCCCATGCTAATCGGGATGGTGGCTGGGGGGTTGGTCGCTTCGAAACGTCTAGCAAGGTTTCTGTACTCTGATGATGCAAAATCGTACGTCAAAAGGAACGCGCACAATCCAAAGGATAGCGGATTTGCTTCTGTGGTGGTGAAGAACGCAAGTTTCACATGGGGGGATGGTTCCCTCCTGGCGTCAGCAAATACAAATGATAGTGACAAAACCAAGCCAGAAGGAAATCCATTTACACTTTCTATTGCTGACCTGAAACTGACCCCAGGATCTTTGTGCGTGATCGCGGGAAAAGTTGGCGCTGGTAAAAGCAGTTTTCTAGCCGCTCTCATTGGGGAGATGGTAATGACCGAAGGTGTCAAGGCGGCGGCAAGTGTGGAGCTTAATGGCTCAGTAGCATTTTGTTCACAGGAGCCGTGGATTCAAAGCGCGTCTCTGCGGGATAACATTCTCTTTGGTCGCCCTTATGACACTCAGCGCTACCGCAACGTGCTACAGGTCAGAACTTTTCTTGTAAACTATTTTACTTCTCCCATCTCACTTGTTAATCCCTGATAAGATATATTATACCAACAAATGTGTGCTAACACACTAACTCTGCCCATCGATAGACAGGCCTGCGCATTAGAAGAAGACATCGCCGCTTTGCCTGGGGGCGACGAAACTGAGATTGGAGAGCGCGGGATCAATCTTTCGGGTGGTCAAAAAGCGCGCGTGTCCCTTGGCCGCGCGTGTTATGCGGATACCGACATCATCATCCTTGATGACATTCTGTCTGCGGTGGACGCTCACGTAGCGCGAACCATCACCGACAAGTGCCTCGTAGCATTGCTTCGTAACCATGGAAAAACCGTCGTTCTAGCTACACACCAGACGTTGTGTTTCCCTGAAGCAGACCATCTAATCGTGCTTAAAGATGGTCTTGTCGATTTTGCTGGGCCTTATGCAGAAGCTCCAGAATACGCAGGCACATTTGCGAAAAAGTCAGAATCAATCTTACCTAAAAAAACAAATCAGGAGGACGAAATAGTTCTCGCAGATGAAAGTAATGCAGTGGTTGCGTCTGCGGCTAAGGAAACTGAAAACGTCCCCAGTGACCCCAAAAAGAAGGAAGATGGCAACTTGATTAAAAAAGAAGACCCAGCAACAGGGGCCGTGACCTCGAAGGTGTACTTGGCTTACATTAGTATGATGGGTAACGTGTTCTTCGTTATCGTAGTCCTTCTGGCAATGATGCTCAATGTACAGCAGGTTCTTGTCAATTGGTGGCTTTCTCGTTGGAGTGTGGCAAGCGAGGATCCCGACAACAACCGCAGTGTGCTCTATTACTTGTGGATATATTTTGCACTCGGTATTGGTGCCTGTGCTTTGATCCTTCTTTACCAGCTAGTTTCCGCCTACAGTGGCTTGCGTGCTGCGGCCCGCATTCATGCGCGCATGTTCCAAGCTTTATTGGGCGCGCCACTATCGTTCTTCGATACCACCCCATCTGGTCGCCTTCTCAACCTGTTTACGGCTGACATCAAAGCCATAGATGAAACGCTGATTACACAACTCAGCGGTTCCTTGTCGTTGATTTTTATGATGCTGGCCGTGATTGGCACGGTTGTGTCCGTTGTGCCTATTGTGATCGTCCCGCTCATTCCGCTGTTCTGGTTTTATGGCTGGGTGCAGTGGATCTATCGCAACACAGCCCGTGAGCTCAAGAGGTTCGATAGTGCTACGCAATCACCTGTCTTCAATCATTATGCTGAGTCCTTGAACGGATTGGCTACGATTCGTGCATTTCAATGCGAGAAGCGCATGCTGTTGGAGACGCAGCGGCGCGTCGATTACAATTCACGCTTCTGGACGAAGAACAATTTCGTGAACCGATGGCTCGGGCTCCGGCTTGACTGGATTGGTGCGTCCCTGGTGGGCAGCACTGCGATGGCCTGCGTGGTGGTAATACGCTTTGGCATTGCAGCCTTGGACCCTGGCCTCGTAGGCCTCGTGCTTAGCTACACCGCCATTTTGACTGGCTTACTCAATTGGGGGGTGCGGCGTTTCAGCGAAGCGGAACTCGGCATGGTGGCAGTAGAGCGCACGCGGAAACTCTTTACCTGCCCACAAGAAGAAACCTCCACTCCAGTCAACGGAACTTCACTCCTGTCCAAAGCGCAGTTGCCTGCAGACTGGCCTGCAAGCGGCGAAATGCGGCTCACGAATGTGACAGCGCGTTATCGGCCGGGCTTGCCGCCCGTGCTGCGCGACATCAGCATTCACATTCCCAAGTTTTCCAAGGTAGGCGTGTGCGGCCGCACAGGATCGGGCAAGACCACCCTGGCGAAATGCCTGTTTCGGTTGATGGAAGTTGCTGGCGGCACGATTCAGATCGATGGAGTCAACATTGCGCAAGTGCAGCTGAAAGACCTCCGCTCAAAAATTACCATGATTCCACAAGACCCCACTCTGTTTGCAGGGCCTCTACGTTACAGGTAAACATGCAGCCAGCTATCATAGAACTGCTTTCTTGCACTAACTTTCTTGCATCAACATTTTCTCCGTGTTTTATTTCTTCACTTCTATGTATCTTTATAAATGAGTTGGTTGTTCTGCTATCTGTTCTAACAACATTGCGTGGAATGTGCGTACTCTTCCAGCCTCGACCCCTTCGGCATTTACTCTGATGCGATGCTTTGGGAAGCCCTGACTGCGGTGGACCTTGCTGCACACATCAAGGCTAATCTCAGCAGTGGCCTCGAAGCTGATGTAGCCCAAGGTGGGGAAAATTGGAGCGCTGGGCAGCGACAACTGCTCTGCTTGGCACGGGCTCTGCTTGAGAAGCCCAAGCTGATGGTCATGGACGAAGCCACCTCCAACATCGACTCGAGAACCGACGACAAAATCCAGGCGATGCTGCAGAGTGCCTTCGTGGAGTGTTCCGTGCTCACCATTGCGCACCGCATTGACACCATCATGTGGTACGACAAGGTCCTCGTGCTAGACCAAGGCAGCGTGCTCGAGTATGATTCGCCCAAGGACCTCGCCAAAAAAGAAGGCAGTGCCTTTGGCGCGTTGTTGGCGGAATACAGCAAAGGGAAAAAGAATTAATTGCTCCGATTGCGCAAATATTCCGTTGTTGAAGTGACTTTTGACTTCTAACCGCATGCAGTACGATATGCTTCGGACAGAGCAGTTTGGCATCTAATTGGAATCATCCACGGTCTCTTCTGTCTTTATCGTGACTGTAGCGAGCACGGGGATACCCAGTTTCAGATTTTATGCATTATGCCTTATATGTTTAACTTATATACTAATATATAATAAGAGTTAGGAGTTAAGAGTTGGGGCCTGGTATGGAAGTGGTTTCTTGCGACTTGATATTCGTACATTTAAATAAAGAAATCGAAAACCAAGCGAAATAACTACCAATAGAACATAGAAGATAGAACGCGCCACCGCTATTAAAACTGCAGCGGCGCGCGCGCCACCGCGCCACGATCAACGTAGTTGATGTCAGTGACAACGTGGCAACGTGTCAGAACACACGTACCCAGTACCCAGTACGCACTACAGAACATGTACAGATGTACACAGTTACCAAGGTTGCGATTCACGTACCCGCGGGAATCACGCGCGAGGTCTTAAAAATTCACTTCACGCGGTATTTACGCGGTATTTACGTGGGAATCACGTGCGGTATATGTACGGTAACATCCTCAAATATACGGTAAATACGGGGGATTCGGTGTTCTTTTTGGTGGTGGGGGGTCGTCGTGTCTTCAAGTTTCGTGTGTGGTGCGCTTGCCTTTCTCATTATTCGCTCTTTCTCTCTTCGCGCCCTTTCCTCCCGCCTTGTGCGTGCGCCTTCAGCTGCAGTGTTCATCGCCATGGACCATGGCTGTGCGCATACAGACAAGTTCGAAATGTTACTGACAATTTCGAGGAGATTCCATGATGACGTCACTCTATTCTGAGCCGATTCCCGTGACGGAAATCACGTCTGATTGGTGAAAATTTCACTTTCCGCGTGATTCCCGCGTAATTACGTGCGTGAATCTTAACCTAGCTGACAGTTACGGACGAAAAAAAATCGTTGAGTACAGGGCCACCTAACCCTAAGTACAACATGTACAGTACGTATGTAACGTTACCCAGATAAGAATGCGATGTTGTCAGAGTGACGGACACAATTCAGAGCGAGCACTTTTCTGCCGATGTCAGTACTAAACATCAAACTACGTTGATCTATTTTGCATTTCACATTTCACGGAATTATTGCACATTTATAATTAATATTACATCGAATTCGAAATAAAGGTTCCACACGAGTTGTGGACCTTCAAGTGATCATTTGTTTTTGAATCTTCAGGCCGAAAAAGAGGAGGGCATATATGCGTCGCTAGAGTTCCATCAAAGTGCAACTCCAAAAATAGTTAATATGCAACTAATTGTCCGGTTTTCGTTCCAAACAACGTGAGCGGCTGCATCTGTGCTGGCATTCCAATGCGCCCTGCAGGAAGAGAAGAGAGGGCATACAAACGTGAAGTAAGTATTGCATTAGAGTATTGATGGTCGTAGGTTTGGTCTAGACTTACGTTGCAGTCGCATTAATGCCTGCGCCCTTTTTCTCAAGGATAACGCACGCCACAGCATATTTGAAATTGCTAGACAAGCGAAAAAGTTCCTCGACAGCTATTTTCGATATTTCATCCGTCCATGCCGCTACCCTAGAAGCTTCATAGACCTGATTTGTGCCATCAAAGTAACGTCTTTAGAATTTGTTGTAGTGGCCAGCAACAGAAAGTGGTCCTAACAGCCGTACTAGTGGTCGCTTACAAAGCACAAGCTCAGAAAAGTGCCTCACCTGCTGCGCTAGCACACTGTTGATCGAGTGCATCGCAATCTTTTCAGCAGGGGCCTTCAGCTCATTGAAGTCAAAAACGCTAGCCATGCTGTGAATTCTAAATTCTTACTGGTGGCCAACGTTTGAATTTATCGTGTGTTTTCAGTGGCTACTTGTTGAGACTCAATGATACAATTTTGATCAACGAGCCAGTTATCTGACTCACCTACTCTATAAGAAAGCGATATACGCTGTCGCTCATAAGGATAGTATAAATCTGCACCTAAGAAACAGCGCAGCTGTTGAGCGCCGCACGAACTTGGGAGCAGTAGAGCAGTACCTGCATGCAGCAGTGCAGTAGTAGCTACAGTGTAGTAATAGAAACAAAATCTCGAAAAGAGAAACAGAGACCGAACAACCATGCACTAATATAGTATACACGTGTCCTGTACATGGACACAGAGTGGAGCACAGTTCGCGAGCAAGGACCGCCGAAATTCCGGCCGGATTTTTTTCCGGAAATAACCCCTCAAACCGGAACCGGATTTTCTCCGGAAATGACTTAATTCCTGACGCCTGAACCCTCCTTTTAGCGCCACGAAGGGCGCAAAGCGCGGATTTTTGCCAATTATTACAAGTGTCAAATTTTAAAAAAAATCATGCCCTTATCTCTATCCATTCGTGCGGTGCTCGAACGCGCCCAAAGGCGCGGATTTCGATATTAGATTATAAGATTTCATCTTTAGGTTGTTTCTGTGTTGAAATGGCCTTCATTTCGGTGATTTTCAGCCAATAAGAAGCCAATTTCGATACCCGGATTTTCCCGGAAATTACCACTTTCGACCCGGATACCCGGATCCGGAAATAAGTACTTCGGCACCCGGAATTTCGGCGGTCCTTGTTCGCGAGTACGTGTGTGTGTAAAATGGCGAATTAAATCGAATCGCTGAAGCTGAAACGCCTAAGGTGCTCCTTACATAAGAATATCAATTGGCTTGGCACACTTGCTACATCGCTAGTTCATTGTACCTCCACCTAGGTTCCTGTCCAGGACGATTCGAGGCAGATTTTTGTCTTCATTCGCAGCAGCGCAGTTTCCCTGAAATGGATGGCCTCTTGCCAAATACTGGTGATGGTGCTAGTACGCCGAGGCCTCTGGGGCGCGAGGATGAAGACGAATTGCAGTTAGACTGTTACCCGTACACTTTCTCGCCTTTACTCCTATTCGCCCAGAGCGACTACTTCGACAAAGGATTTTCGAATTACAACTCTGTGGCACAATTTTTCTCGAGTGCCCTGCGCGATGTTGACATGCTTGGAAACGTGCTATTCGAGCGCAAGAACATGCTTTACGAGGAACTCCTTGAGCATGTTCTCACGAATAAAATGCTGGTGACCTGCTGCATCGATGAGCATTTTACGGCGTTTCAAATTTTGGAAAATGGCTCAGCACTGTATTACGATCCTTTAGGAAGCCTGAAGCTGGCACCAAGTGGAGATTGTTGCAAGAAATTCGTCAGTTTCCTTTTGCTCAAGTGCAATTATGGTAACAATCAGCATTTAACTGACAACAAAAGCCATTATACGGGCCCAGATAGCAATTCCACCCGCCGCATGATTTTCAATCTTTTCCGGGATATCAACAAGATGGGCCCGGTTGAGTCGCTTTACGGATTACGGTTGAACCCGGTGGCATTGAATCTAGACCGCTACGTGCTTATAAACCGGGAACAGAGCCCGCAGTCAATGTCGGCACAGCTAACTGGGAATACGTGCTACTTTCAGACTTACCTATTTGGCGTACTTTGCAAAATAGGCGCCCCTTCGCTCTCAGGCAATGGTGGGGTCTGCATTCAAAACATAGACAAACTTGTCGAAACGACTGCAACTATCAGCCGGTTCTTGCTAGAGTTTTTCGTTGAAGAATGCAAGGAAGGAGAAGCAGGCATGACAGATGGCGTAATGCGTCCGCTTACGAATAGCAACTTCGTCATTGATTTTCACCGTTACAGGGAGGCTCCATATTTTGCTTTGTTCGAGCGATACTTGCGCACCCTAAAGCGGCCAGTCCCTGATTATGAGCTTCAGTATAGCAAAGTTCTGAACTACTTTACCTCTGTGAAAGTACTGCACGGCTACAGCAAGTTTACTTTGACTGGGGCGATGTCGTCGACTCTGAACACTAAGGCTCTTCAGCCCGTGAACGGAACTGATGATGCTCGCCACAAACTCGCGCAGGCGAACTATTACAAGTATCGACCCGCTAATCTCATGTTCGGGTTCAATGCTGGCATCATGCATCAGCTCACGAGCTTTTCAAACTTCAACGCGTTACGAAAGAACCAGCTTCTGGCTTTTATGGAGCAGATTGGACCTATCGTAAGCAGGAGTCCATCTGGTGGTGGCGAGACAACTAGCAAATATCGCGACTACTACTTCATGGCGCAATTTGAAGTAGCTCAATCTGACCTTGTGGATCTTCACCACTACACGTACGCCATAGACATGGTTTCCATGGCGTATGCCGCGGGCGAGGCGCCCGATCCAGCGCTGCTCGCGAGGGTTCAAGCTGTAAATCACATGATGATGGAGCACATCTACGTGTCAACAAACCAGCGGGCAACCTATGACAAAATGATGACAAAGAAAGAGTTTATGGCAGCCAGGAAACTTTTCAACTTTTTCGCTGCGCATTTTATGAGTGTCGAGTTTCACAGTTCTGTCATAGCCCTGGGCTTCTCAGAGATTAACCCGCGGGAAAAGGACATCAACTCACTCACTCAGACTGTTTTTTACGACGCCCAATTTATTGGAGAAAGGTCTTATCGTATGGAATATGAGTTTGAAAAAGAGTGCATCAACGAGATGGCGAGGTCGACGCTTCGCAAGCAGATGGCACGATTCAGGGCAGAACAAAGCTTGGCTCAGAAGTATAACGTTCAAGTCAAAATCGGGCTTGGCTACACGTATTCGAAGTACAACACTCTTATGCATTTTGTCAATACTCTTCAGCGCTACTGGCACAACCCTGATCTGAATAGCATTCAATTGTTTGGCAAAGATATTCGTGCCGTGCTTGCGACGTCGTGCCAAAAGATATTCTTTGAAAATGACCATCCGGGATTTTATTTTTATGGGCCGATCGAAATCCCAGGATCATACAGTGGCCAGGTGGATCTCGCTGTAGCGTCTTCCGTTGGGGATGCACTGCCAGGCGTGAGTCGTACGCAGCGTACACCAAATCAGCTTGTTATTACTGACCGCGTCTTCGAGCATGGATACTTGAAGCGCATTCTTTCTGGCATGTTAGCAGAAGCGGGAGGGGAACGCATGAAAAGTGATAACCAGGTTCTCAACTTGACTTTGCTCTCCCTAATGCTAGACTTCGGTCTCTTTGATGAATACGGGAGCTTATTGAATTTGCCGTCAATAGAATGTCTCAAGCACGGTTACGACGCGAAAGCCCTTCAAGTCGAGGTTGCGAACATCATCTTTGAGTTCGACAAGAAAAGCACTGCTGATTCTGTCACGCGCTCCAGAGTTGAAGCCCTCATTTTTGAAGTCGGTTACAAATTCTTGGTAAACAAGAACTTCTCGGTGCAGTCTAAACAGTTTGAGTTGGTTCGAGAGCTAAATGCGGATCCAGCATACTCCTCTTACGTCCTCTTGACCAAGATTTACATGTCTTTGTGTAACATTAATAAGTCTACTGAAGTGGATTACTACAAGGTTCGCTGCAACGGCGAATACCGCATTATCATTCCCGAGAACTATTCAAAGTCGACGAGTGATTACCTGGATGTGACTACGAAGAGGTAATTATCATCACGAATGTCACTACGCAAATAAGTTGTATCGTATTTAATGGACTTCATAACATTTCTGTGATACCTTTTTTTTATTTCTCTTCGTCTTACAGGTACACGTTTTCGGAGCGAAGTGGCTACATTAGCTATGGAGAGATGCCTCTGATTGACCTAAGGTTCGGGCAGCCCCGTATTGACCTGTTCAGTGTGCGCTTCGAATCTCCCACGACGGTGCAGTCCATGGTCAAGTACATTGAGTTCGCCAACGTCTTCCGTGCTGCAGACTCAGAACAACACTTTCTCATGTTCATCGCCGATAACGCGCTTGTTATGAACGTTGCGAGCGATAGCGGAGTTGCCATCTCCATAAATGGCATCGATGTAGAAATTGCAACGATTTTTTTCAATGAGGCCATCTCTTTTGTCCCTTGTTTTAAATATTCTGAAGCTGAAGACGTAATCTTCTTTGCGTCGAGTAGCATTCACTACTTAGTTGATCAAGGAGGCCAGTTCTGCACCGAGTACTATGGTACGTTTGCACACCAACACGCTTATACCTCATTTGTATATTGTGAAATAGCCTTGTGCACCTTTTGACGATAATTTCCTGCAAATTTATCTGTTACGCATGTCCCTGTTGTGTCTAATTTATTTTTCTGCTACTTTAGGGATGAAGCATGAGCTGATGGAGTGCATTTGTTCGCATGAAGTTTTCGTTGATCTGAATGATGAGCACATTTTTAAGGAGTTCAAGCTCTCAGATCTAGTATCCGAGTCGAAGACAGTACTTTTCTTCCCTGATTTCCTTCTGCAGGTGCCTGCTCGTGAGCACCTTATCAATCTTCTTAACTTGGCCATTTACGTGCGAAACGTATCATTCTTTACTTTGGTACTCTTCTATTTGCAACGCTGCTCCGTGAATCTTCTTTATTACGAGCGAGACGGAAAGGTCACAAAAATTTCGGGGCCATGGAAGGACGCAATTTTGTACGTATTGGGGGTCAAATCAAATCCAGATTACGAAAAAATCTTTTCGCGCCAATTCTTTGATCTGGACAAGCACAAGAACCACTCTCTTCCCGAATTTGTGGAAGTTTTGTGTGAGAACTTCACGAAGTATCAGCGCTTCGCAGATGGCCAGTATCAAATCGTACCGACTGCGAAACAGAAGGCGTTCTTGCAGCGTATTATTTGCGCTGAGGAATGCTTCCACTTTTCTGAAGTTGGAAGTGGCAAAACGAAAGTTATTTTACCGCTGCTTTGCCAGCTCTTTTTATCGAACAACGTCGCAGCCCACACTCACCTCGCACGTGGCGGCCAAGCAAAGGACGTGTTGGTTATCTTGGTGCCAGAGCATCTAGTCCCCGATGCTCGTGCGCAAGTTTTCCGTTACTGCCTCAACCTGAATTTCCGCACAGAATACCGCTTGTACGATGACATTTTTGCACTCCTCAACGAAAATGTTCAGCTGGGTCGGGGCAAGAAGGGCATGCCCATGAAGCAAGTCTTTGTCACGTCATTCAACTCATTCAAGAAAGCTCTGACTTATGACCCGATTTGCGCGAAAATTTGGCCTCATCGTGAGCATATTTTGGTCGTGGCAGACGAAGTAGACGACTTTTTGGACCGTGATAAGCTGGTTTTCAACATCTGTTCGAACAAAAGCAACTCATTCGACCGCAATACACTTGAACGGTATTTCGAAGTGAGTCGCGCTGTGTACTCCGGCGCTGCGGCCTGCCCAGAGGCAGCTTTCGACGGCACCACCAATGTTGCGTATTGGCAGCAACTCTTCAGCAAGTTTGGCGCCATTCATACTGAGATCCAAGACGCGAGCCGATCCATCAATAAAAGCTTTGGGATTTTCAATGAAGAAACGCTGCGGCATTGCGCGTCAAACATTGCCCATGACGGTATGCATTCGCAGTCAAACTTAAGCATTATTGCGCATGTTGTTTCTCTTTTTATTCATTTCATCAAACTTTTATTTTATTTTTGTATCCTTCTTATTCTTCCTTTTTACTCCAGTTGAGGGCTACAAGTCGCTGATTGCGCGGCCTTACGAATCGGTGAACCGAGCGATGCCGGGTTCTTACTACAGCGACGTGGAGCGCACCATTTATCTTACTTTCGTGGTGTTGAACGAAGACGTGGCGAAATACGACGAACTCTTCCAGCAAGAGCGCAAGTTTGTGAGCTTCGAGTATTGGTGTGATCATTTGAAGCCTTTGGATTACGATGACCTCGTCTACGGCCACGAAACACTATCAGAGCTGGTGGCCAAGCACTCGTCGGCAACGAAAGATGGGCTGATTCGGTTCTTGTATGAAATCATTCTGCGCCGCATGGAGATTCGAGACAAGTCGCGTTCGGTGAATTCAATTGACATCGTGTTTAACTTTGATGCTATCGGCTTCACTGGAACACCCTTCATTGACAATTACCCGACCTTCGAATACATTCGCGACGCCCGTGAGGATGCGATTCCGGACATGATTGACCGCAGTTTTTACGCTTACACGTCGGATGCGTTATCGGACGCCGAATTTCAAGCCAAATTTGCAGCATTTCAGGGCCAGAACCACACTGTCCTTGTGGAATATGTGTCGTCCGAGTTTGTGGCTAAGAATCAACACGATGAGCTCGCAATTCTCAAGCACATTTTTGGTCGAGAAAAGGACGTCGCGTTGCGTGCTGCAGCAGTGACCAAATGGTCTGACCATGCTTCGATGGCCCTTCAACCAGCTGGCTCAGCGGCTTCTGTTGCCGAGGTTGACAGCAGCTCGTCGATGGCAACATCACCCCCAGATGTGACTCATGCCTCTCTTTCAGCGAGCTCTTCGAACAGCGTCGTCGCTCCATTCAATGTACTGGTAGACTTGTGTGGCATTTTCAAGCGATCTTCGATCCACCAAGTGCGCGACACTGTAAAGGCTGAGCTTGGCGACGGTGCCGATAGCTTTCAATTCATTTACCACATCAACCAGGCCGACGGCGGCGACCGCGTGCTAGCTATGCACTCGGACAGCGACGTGCAGTTTGACGAAGAGTTCTTCAAGCACATGTGTAAAGTGCACGGTGCGAGTTTGCGCGAGCGCATCTTTTTCTTTGTCGACAACCGCAATGTTATTGGAAAAGACATCCCGTTTCAGCTCGTGTACCAGCGTCGCTTCGGCCAGCCTCTTTTTACCAAGTCCGTCGTGCTTGCGCATGACGTAGACGATTTCAGCAAAATTTGGCAGGCCATGGGCCGCTCTCGAACTATGAACGACACCCATTTTGCCATCTACAAGAACTCCGCTGAGCTTGAGCCTGACATTGACGGCAGTTCGCAACCGGTTCCAACGTTGCGTGACATCAAGAGCCACCCACTTACCCGACAGCTTTACATTCAGAATTGCGACCGGAAGCACGCTGGAAACTTGTCGTCCATCTACCAGACTCTCATATCGCTGATGAACTTGGCGAAGCAGACGTTTTACTACACGGATGACATTGTCAACACGTTCTTGGAGAAGCTGGAGATGACCATCGAGGCCAAGGTTGCGAAGCACGCAGATCGACTTGCGCGCTATGTTCTCGGTGCGCCGCTGCCTGCAACCATCTTGATGCACCTTATTGAGAGCAAACTCCGCCGGAGCACAAGCGCGGTGGTTGCTGCTGAGCCACTCACAACCGAATTGGTTGACGAACTACTTCGACAGGTACGAATCAGATATCAAGTATGTGCTTTGGATAGTAAAGCTTCCTTTACAATTATTATGTCGTCATTTTTGCGCAGGTGGTTCAACACAAGTTTGAGCAGCGTACCCTAACAGGCGATATTTTTGACGACTTGATCAGTTTCCTCTCGGGAGAAATGGGACTAATGGAAATCAGGTGATTCTTTTTGTCTTGCCCTCCTTATGCCCGAAATATTGTTTTATGTTTTCCACTTATGGTGTTGCCCTATCTTTTCTCACGTACCCTGCTACAGTTACACAAAACAGCAGCAAAAGCAGAAGCAGAAGCAGCAAAACAAAAACCAGGACAGCGACAGCATGGACATTTTTGACAAGAAGCACCAGTTGCCCCTTTCAGTGAAATCTGAGAACTATTTCCGCGACTCGCTGACGCCTGAAACGGACATCATGAAGTTGTACTTGAATGTGCCGATCAGCGTGCCGCTTCTCACTGTCAACTACATGCTGAACGGGCAAGCACGCACCATTAACGTGTACCCGACTTTGCAGTTTTTGTATTCGCACCACATTCAGCCCGAGTACATCACGCAAGAAGTCCGGGACTTCATCAGCACTGATCCTGCCAGTTTCTGCACTCGCTTCATGTCCTCAGTCACTGCGGTGAAGGGAACCACCACCACGGCGGAGGCTGCCCCGTCGCTGCCTGAGCCCGAATTGGCAGTGGGGTCGTCCGTTGTCCTGGCTGGCCTCAGCAGGGAAAACTTCAATGGGAAGCGCGGGCGAGTCATTGTCAAGGAAGCTACGCGTTGGGGCGTCCTGGTTGATGGAACGGAGAAGCCGATATCAGTGTCTTCGAAAAACCTCCGAATGATCACGGTAAACAAGCAAGACCCTGCTGCAAGTGGGCACAAACAGCTGGACATCAAAGTGTTGGCCAACTTTGTGCGCCAGAACCCGATGTACACGCTCGCGGCGATCCAGGAAGGCATCTACGTCTTGGGCATGAAAGAGCAGTTCAACGCACACGACTTGGCGAGCAACCCCATCCGCGAATACGTGCAATACGTTGCTGACGACGCTGGTTTCGTGCTCTACGACCGAAACGACGAAACGCCGAACCGTGCGTCTCTGGACACTTTTGGGCCTTACTTCATCGAGCAGTACATCCTCATGGAAGTACTGTCGAAACAAGAAGTGGCTCACAATGTCCTGGACTACTACTGCCATTCGAAGGACAAACTTCAACGCGGGTTGGACGCGTACTCAGAAAAGCAAGGCAAGGGTTTCGTCTGTTGGCGCTTTCTCCTCCGAGAAATTGAGGCGGCAGCTGTTCTGCCGTCGGCTGCATCCGTAGACATGGGCAGTGAGTCAGATGCTTCATCCCTCAGTGATGCGCCCGTTGCTAGTACCACAGGGAATGTGAAAAGAATTCGAAGTGGCTCGATGTGTGCAACTGAGGCTGACGCTGAGATCGACGAAATATTTTCCGAGGCCAGCTTGTGATCTGCTGCTGCTACTGCTACTGCCAGATCGATTTTGAGGAATGAGATGGCCTGGAAGGGAGCCACCGCGGCATGGACAAAGAGAGAGAGAGAGAGAGAGAGAGAAAAAAAAACAATGGGAGATAGGAATTCTGAGTGCAAAATCGTTTTCAGATACACACGCACACACAAATCATCCACATCCACATCACACGCACACACACACCACGCACGAACCGAGGATGTATGTACTGACCAACACCCAGCTAAATATATCTGATATGCATAGGAGATCGCCATACGCTAGTAGATAAACTAAATTTAAATAACCCGGAACCCGAAAAGCCCCAATGCTGATACTACTCCACCAGTTTCAAGAACTAGACGTTTAAAAAAGCTCCCGTTCTGTCTACTTTGCTTTATGGGTGTGGGGTTCGGTGCTTACGAGAAGACTTATTCAACCGACTCCGTAGCTTCCATAAGCGTTGTGTTCGTAGCATGTGTCGTGTCAGCCTTCGCCATGCCTTTCATCATCACATTTGTTCAGCCACTCTTTTTCAAAGGCTCAATGTCATGGACCTTGATAGCTACTATCACAATCGGATTCTTCGTTGGGCTGGCCACGTCGCTCGGATGCCTATGACTCGGGCGCCGCGGCAGTTGCTTA
>Ga0307930_1001959_pt1 | contig 15966 bp, 10 predicted proteins | sample OrgLakmetageno46_FD_203161 | JGI IMG/M metagenome (GOLD analysis project Ga0307930, IMG submission 203161) | Saline water microbial communities from Organic Lake, Antarctica - #46 | ecosystem: Environmental > Aquatic > Non-marine Saline and Alkaline > Saline | place: Antarctica: Organic Lake...
TCGTCCTCCAGCGTTTTTCGAAACCCTCGCAAGGCCCTCCACCTTGAGAGCAAGTCGACTGCGTATACCCCGAAGAGTGCAGGTTCCGCGCTAGTGATCGGCAAGATCGTGCTGACAATGCTTGTACATTTACCAGGATATTTCGTTTCCATCTCTTCCTTGCGTGGAGCGTCACAGGTAGAGTCGGCAGGCACTGAGAAGAGGCAAATAGCGAATGGCTGTACGTACTGGAGCCCCATGTAGTTGTACGCGAACTCTGAAATCGATCAAAATTTTCGTCATCGCACCAACTAAATTGTGATCCGGGCTAATCCTCAGCAAAGTCTCCAGAGGGGCACCTGCTTCTAGGGGCGGAAGGGAAACGAATCCCGAAAGAAACCGGGGAAATCCAGGTGTTTCGTTTCCGCCAGGGAAACAGAAACAAGCAGTCCGCCTTCCAGGCCCGTTTCAAGAGAAACGAAACAATCCTACTGGGCTCTTTTCCCGGTTTCTCGTTCACTTTGGTGCACCCAAGAAACAATCCCTGAAAAGTCCGTGTTTCGTTTCTTCCGATTTTTCGTGTTTCAACTTCTTCCCTACGCTACCAACCACCCCTCAACCACAACCACGCGCCGCTCCAGCAACCAGCAGTTTTCGTTGCCACCACATACTTCCACTTGCCTTGACTTCGAAAAAGCCCTGTGCACTACAGACGGGCAGGAGCACCCCCAAGTTGTAACCAGTGAAATCCTGGAAAAATTCGCACACTTTACCGGCGTCAAAATTCTTTCATTTGAAGTATGGGGTCTGGAGTTTCGAACCCTTTGGAAGGAATGAGCCCTGAAGAGGTGTCCCAAATGGAGGTCGCGTACGCCAGCGCTAAGCAGGACGGCCTCGAAGGATGGGATCTTGTCCAGGTACCACCATGTGTACTATTTCTTGTGTATACGCGATTCGTGAATGTTTATCGTCTTTTCTAAGCACTGTTCTAATCATTTTTCTCCGGCACTCGAAATTGCCGCACTTCGACGCGTGCCACCATTATTAAGCGGATCGCCTCTGTGCAAGGAACAATTCGGGCCGGCCGGACTGGGGTGGATCCGGATTGCAACAACATGTCATCTGTATCTGATGTCGTCGCTGCTCGTGCGAGGTTGGCCACTCTCAATCGAGCATTTGCCGGCGGCGGGGAGAGCAGTACCAAGTTTCTTGTTGCAGTTGATGGCAGCGAAGGTGCTGACATGGCGTTCGAGGTCACCCTACAAGATCTGATGCGTTCGCGAGATACAATACACATCTTGCACGCTTTTGATAGCACCAAGTCAAGGGCCGATTTGCCGGAAGCAATGAAACCGAGGCCACTAAAGGAAGCTGTGGATAATCGCTTGATGGCACAACTAGCTAAGCGACGATATTTTCTCACGTGGACCGATAAGAAGGGTGAAAAAACCACTCCTTATTTGACTGCCTACATCAATAAGCTTGCTCGCGAAGATGCAGTAGCTCGGCGCACTTTTTTTGTTGCGGGCTACACGGGCCGCAAAAAGTGCAGTTCTCTCGCGATCCATTCCGCTGGAAAGTTTTGTCTACCAAGCATAATCGTGAAGCAGCCTGTATTTCTGGAAAGTACTCTGGACAAGCCATCTACTCGGACCTTCGTGGCATGCGTGAAAAACCCCTCGGATGTGGAAGCCACGGCCCACTGTTACAACGTTGCCTTGGAGTTGATAAAGCCTGGCTTGGGGGACCAGTTGGTTGTACTTCATGTTTATGACGAGTCCTTCAATGGCGATGAAGTGGATGCAAAATTGGCGAAATGGGAGAAACACTTTTCACAACGTTTTAAAGAGGATGGCCTTGTCTCTTCAGGAAGCAAGTTTCTGCCGATTGCACACCCCTCGGGTACTCCACCGCGTGACGTTATCGTGGCCCAGCTCGAAGCGCTCTCAGCCAACTACGCTATAATGGTGCCCACACTCGAAAAAGTTGACATTACCATGAAGTACGTCCTAGTACACGCCGAGTGTAATTTGGTCATCTGCAAGCGCTAGTCTTTGGTTCGTTCAGTGTAGCAGAGATGGGCTTCGTGGGTCTGCGGTGATGCTCTCAAGTGAACAGCCAGGATTATGGGTTTCTTTTGGCTCTGAGCCCAGGCAGTGGAGAACCCCCGTGCTCGTTTGGAAATGAGAAGCCAGGTTTAGCCCTGTGGAGCTCGAGCATAAACACAATGAATTCCGACTAGATAGAACCCTGCCTGTTAGTTACTAAAACCAGAACCCCCGGGTGGGGCTCAGATAGCCGGGGAATCGTGGATAGTAAAGACTATTTAGTATTTAGTACTCTACGAAAACGCCAATAGTTCTGATGTTGTGGGAGGTACTTCGTCATTGAGGGAGTTCCACTTTTTTGGGGGGGTTCGACCTTGGCTGCTTTTTACGGGATTTCTTTTCGTCTAAATCTGCCGAAATCTTCGAAATTTCGTTGCGGCTGCGGCTCCCTGTTTGCTGTGCTTGATACCAAGGGTACCCTTGTTGACTTGTTGATACTCTTGCTTGGTGTTAAGTTAGTTTGTCTTAGCATTGTGTTCCATGAATTAGTGAAGCAAACATGCGATGACGGAAACTTCAAGATTAAATCTTGGAGCTCATGTGAATAGCTGCGATCACGTGCCTCGTAAAGTGATGCTAGCTTCCTTAGGAGCTCTTCTTGCATTCTTGTCGTGTGCATGTCCTGCCGCGGGTCTCATTCCATCGAGCAGCCTCTCACTCCACTCGATCCGCCACGCACGCAGGTGTATTAGTCTTCTAATGAATGAAGCGTGCGCATAAGATGCCCCATACCTCAACGTCTTCAACCACCATCAATTAAATATATATTCTTCCTTTTTGATCAGGGTGCTTTGCACGGGTGCTTGGAGTCGAAGTCTCTCCTCAAGGGCTCTTTCATCGGAACGGTTAGACCAAGAACTTGAGCAAGTAAGCTTGCTGTAGAGAACAATAAATATCTCTTTTCTAATCATATTCCAAGACAATCTACTTTAATTTCTGTCGCTACATAACATTAATAATAACTCCTATTATTTTGACCTTGCTCTCAATCTCGTCGTCTTTCATTCTTAATGTTTCCTCGAAATTCCCTCTTCTGATGCAGGCTGGTGAAGAGTGGCGCACCACAGCTGCACAGCAAGATTCGGAGACCCTGCTCGACTATGTTGAATGGCTGCGAGCCGACCGGAAAAACTTAAGACAAGCCCTCATTGCTGCTGAAGCCACCTCTGGAAGCAGCGGCCGCACTGCGCTGACCGCATGGGACAACCGAGTATCCCAAGGCAGCAGTGGCGGCAGTGGGGTGGGTAAGTTTGATTTAGCGCCGGCCATCGAGCTGGCCGGGTTTGCGTTCGAGACCTACAACCCCCCAGAGCGGGGCCGATGGGAAGAGGGCACGGACGGGGTGAAGGTGGCGTTCATGTCCGAGGCTTTTGCGGCGTCTTGCTACCGAGGCCTGCTCACGGTGGGTGTGCGCATTACCTTCCTAGTAGTAGTAGTGCCTACTAGTATTACAGTGGTGATCAACACGTGCCGCAAAAGTAGAAATATCCTTCAGGGGGGGTAATCATTTACAAGCGCATGTAACAAGTACATGCGACCTACACTACCACTCTAGGTGACGCTGCGCGAAGCCGACCAATTGCCCCGCGAGTCCATGGTCGAAGCGCTGGCTTCGGGATTCAGCGGCGGCAGCGGCTTCAACCCCTTCGTCATGTTTGCGATTGTCGAAGGCAGCGGCAACAGCGACGGCAGTGCAGGGAGTGGAAGCGGCAACAGTCTGCCGTTCAGTGGGGTGCGGGGCTTGCCGCGAGCTTTCGACATTGCCCAGTCCTCCACTTCCAAAGCCCGCGACTACGAGACCACCGGCGGCTTTGGGGGCATGGGCAAGGAAGTCTATTCGCGTGCGTTTTGGGGTGATACTAGTCAAGGCCAAGGCGGGAAAATTCAGCAGCAGTGGCCTCCGGCAAAGGGCAAAAGTAGTTCAGAAAGCAGCAGCAGCAGCGCGAACGGTGAAACGTTTTACTTGTACGTGAGACAGCATACGAATTCAAGCCTGCTTTCAACCGATAACTCCTTGTGCCCCCTTCGTGCAAGCTACTTGGGATCATCTATTGTAGCGATCTACCACCCACCCTAATTAAGAGTTTTGTGCATGTGCTTTGTTTTATGGTTTTTTCAAAAACTAAGCATGCGTGTCTATCTTGTGGTGGTCAATAGGTACGTCAAGGATCCCTCTACCGCTCAGCTCGTCACCTCAGTGGAAGAAGACAGCGTGCTGAAGACATTTGGGAAGGGCAAAGGCGCTAGCCGCAAGCAACAAGACCAAGCAACCGCTGCGAAGGTAAGTAATGAATTAAAGCACAGAAAATTTCATGAAGAATTGCACTGTAGCACCTGCAAATTACTTCCATTATATGTCATATCGTTGTCTCTGAGATTGCACTGTAGCAAAGAAAACGATCACACACTAACTTCTCGTACGTAAAGCGCTGCATTACTTCAGGTGTAAAGAAGATCAAAGATATGTCTTATCATTATCTCTGACATTTGTGGCTTGTTCTCCGAATAGAAGGGTTCGCACGTGTCACTTAAGTTGAATTCCCCCGTGCTCTCTCACACCTATCCAATGAACTCGCTCCCCTACTTTTCCCCCTGATGAAACGAAAAAGGTGGTGGTAGGCAGTACGTCCAAACCTCTCGCGGAGCTGCTTGAAGGATGCGACAGCCCCTATGACGACCAACCCTCATCCTCCTCTTCATCCTCCTCTTCAAATGCGATGACGAAGAAGGCGCCGTGGCCTTCGTGGCCTCTGTCGCGGTGGCCAGTGACCTGGTCCGGCTGGCTGCCCTTGACCCACGCTCCCGCCGAAGACAAAACGGGGAAAGCTGCTGGAGCTGCTTTAGCGGGGGCCCTGATGGGGGGACCCATGGGCGCTGCCATGGCGGGGGGCGCGGCGCTGCTCTGGAACAAAGAAGTGAAAGGCCGGGTGCTCGTCGACTTGAGCTACCAACCATTGGACTTTGCCTCTTTACCCCAACCAAAAGGAAGTTCAAGCAGCTCGGGTAGTAATAACAAGGATGGTAGTGCTCTGGCGCAGAAAGAAGAAAACGTCGAACAGGCGGAGGCAGAAGTGCACAAACCGCGGCCCCCAAAAGGAGGAACTCCTGGGCTAGACTGGGGCGATTTGGCCATTGGAATGAACGTGGCCGAGAGCGCGTCGAAACTCGAGTTTTGCGCGTTTGTGGACACGAGCGAGACCGACACCCAAGCAGCGCTGTGGCGAGACTCGGAAGCCAAACGCCTTGTGGTACGAAGATATGCGTAATCATGAAAAGAAATGTGGTAGATTTCCTATTCCTTTTCTTCTTCCTACTGAGCTCGTGGTGATTATTAGGAATTGAAGTGCATTGCAATTCTGTGCGCGTAAACTATTGCTGCCTACCTAACTTTTCTAACTTTACTATTACAGGTGGCATTTCGAGGGACGTCCTCTCCTGGCGATTTAGTTGTCGACGCGCAAATTTTGCAAACGCCTTGGCAGAAAAAGGGGCCCAACGACAAGGTGTGGGTGTGTGTCTGCCTTTCTTTCTCTGCGCATATTTCATGCACATTGGAAGAAGGAAGACTACCAATAGATTTTTTGCCACAATAAAGCTCGAGACTTATTTTCGTAAACAAAATGAATGTAATTCGAATTTTTTTCGTCTTTTCTGTTGGCTCCTTCCTGTTTCTTCCACGATCACGATCCTGTTTCTTCCACGATGCCCTGACCATGCATGCACACACTTGCTCCCACCACTCACCATCATCATCCTTCTTCACATGAAAGGTGCAAGACGGCGAGCCCATGGTCCACGCGGGCTTCCGAGAAGCGTGCGATTCGATTAGCCGGCGGCTCAAAGAGCTGGTTCTGGCGGCGGTGGATGGAGAATTGAGCGAATGGGACTTGCTCATCACGGGCCACTCCCTTGGGGGAGCCCTAGCCACCCTGTTTACGACCGACTTGGCGGTGAGGGATTTCATGTTAGCCATGCTCTAATACTTACTATCCTACAGACACTAGTCTAGAGTTTACCCCACATTTGAGAACGCTTCCTCTCAAATTTACTGTCTAATTTCACCACTAGGAATAGCGCCTTTGTGATTTTTCTCCATCGAAACTGCGTTTCGCCGTCAAGTTATTTTGGCTGTTCGTACAAGTCATTTCTTGACTTCATTCATTTTCGTCCTGTGTTGCTGCTTCTTCTTCTCTTACCAGTTGCACGGTTGTGATGCCGGCCGTGGCCTTCCTACCGAAGCTCCTTCAAAGCCTTGGTATAGTACCTCATTAACACATCCTTTGGTCCTGTGCTCAAATTCTTTTGGTATGGCTCCGCTACATACCATATTCATGCTGTTTTTATGGCCGTTTGCACGTGTGTAGCACTTTCTCTATATATCTCTTTGTCTCAGGTGGGGTCGCCTGTTAGAAACACCCCAAGAAGCCAAAAACCGCAACCCGCCCCGGCCTGCCCGCTTGATCTGCTACACCTACGGCTGCCCTCGAGTGGGGAATCGAGCGTTCGCGGATCTGCTGTCGAAAAGCAACGCCCCCAGTAACCTCGAAATCTACCGGGTAAGCATGCGTCGTACTTCAGACATTTTCTTTGAAAACATGTGATAATCTTGATGATGCGGGACAAATCCTCACGGAAACCTACACCGCTGCCATTCTCCTTGCTTATCCCTTGATCATCCCTTGTTTCCCATGCTCCTTCTAAAAGGTGGTCAGCGGCGCCGATGTAGTTGCCCGTTTGCCTCGGCATGGCAACGCCGTGAGCCAGCTCTTAGACTACGAGCATACCGGCCCGACGGTGCTCGTGAGCGACCGAGACAACAGCGCGTCAGAAATGGGGGACTTGGGAGGAGGAGAATCTAGCAGCACTAGCAGCGACAATAACGTCTGTTTGGGGGCGTTGTGGGTAGAAGGCGAAACCGACAACCAGCCCTGCCCTCTGCGCGAGACTTCCCCCCTTGTCGACCCTTTGGCCGATGGGGCTCTGCTCTTTGAAGCTCTGAGAGAGGGCGTGCAGCGGGGGTCCTTGCAAGCGATGATTGACAAGCTGACGGCCGTGTCGCCTAGCGAAATCTCTCAGCTGGTAAGTAATGGAGTTGCAACGCACAGACATCTTTATTGCACCTTTATTCATTTTCCTGTCTTTGGAAGTTTTTTTCTCTCGTTCTTTTGAAAAATCTGTGTATTAGAATAAGACGCGAGTAATTCAATTATCTTTAAATTATCGTCACATAAATGATTATTGTGCGTCCTGATTTCCACTTATATCATCTTCTAACTATGCTTGTTGGCTTCTCTTTTTCATTCTCTTTCGTCGTAAAATCTGTCGCTAAAATATGCATCTAACTATCGTTTTTTAGGTGGGCCTTGACGGTCGATTCTTAGCCGCGGAGCTCCAGCTCGTCGACTCGTTGCGTCAGGGCGATGCCATTGTCCACCACTTGGAGCCGTCCTACTTCAAGGCCCTGGCGAACGCAGCACAGGCGTCCGGGCTCTGGGACCAAAGCGCCGCTGGGGGGAAACCACCGCCAACGGATGTGGCCGAAGCTGTAGCAGCTGCTGTAGCTGCGAGTGGCGAAGGAGTTGGTAAGGATGTGCCGCTGGTGCCCAAAAAAACAGCAGGTGCTTCCGGTAATGGCAGTAACACCGAGCGCCTTCGTGCAGCCGGGATTATCAAGTGATATGTGCGGTAGCAGACAGGGGACTTTCAAGCAATTCGTCGCCACAAACAGCTCGCAGCATTCTATGAAATCCAACGGCCAAGTTGCCATACCATATATATACATGTTAATTTAAGTCTGGTTTACAGGGTGGGGTTTGAATTAAGGCTGGTGTTTATTTTTGACTAAATTTGACTGCTGACTACATGCGGTTTTGAAGCCAAGCTCAAGCCCTGTTTCTGAGAGAACATGGGCAATCGCGGACGTACTCAAAGCCTGCGCTATCCTCTTTACGATTTTGACTTGCGCGCAACGCACGCGCGTACACTTCTGCCCGCAGCATTGGCTTCTGTGTCATTTGGGTTTGTATTAGTTCGAGTTCGAGTTCGAGTTCAAAGCCTGCGCCTCTTTCTGAGAATTTATTCTGCAGGGTTCACGATAGTAAAGATAAACATTCCATTACGCCAAAGGGCTCTTAGCCCAGTCAGACTTGTTCTGGAAGATTCACCAATACGCAGCTTTTTTGCTATTTATTGATGTTTCTTTGCAATTGCAATTGGGGAGTATAATCTAATCTAATCTAATCTAATTGACGTATTTGGATCAAGTTTTTTGACGTATTTTTGTAAGGCCTAACCACGCAACCAAGCGCCGCTAGCTAGTTGCGCGCCGATTGTGTGATCGCTTCCCCTCGCAGAACAACTTGCACACCAAGTACCTTCTGACACGCTTAGCAATCTAATACGCCATCGGCAGTTCAATATAACGCAACTTAACTTGAGGCTAGACCGCAACCCAAACCCACGCACATCCCACGCCGCAAACCACGTCTACTAAACGAGTACTGTGGTTCAGTTGAGTATCAGTCGTACAGTTTGAGAGTAAGAGTGCTACTCCATGTACAATCGGTAACTTCGACAAATTGAACCCCCGACTCTCAAACGGAAACTTCATGTATTTGTAAATGAAATGAGTGGGAAGTCTCGATCACACGCTGAGCTTCGGCTGAAGAATATTTCAGACCCATTACGTGTACCTGAGCGGCTGCCAGTATCACAGCCAAGCCAAAATGCCACAAGTGAGCGCATTCAAATCTCCGTGCTGCAGACAAGACTTCAAAGTGTTGAGCCTCAACAAACTATAGATGACGGAATTGATAAAGAATTATGCGATTCGCTACCGAGCGAAGACGCAAGTCATAACTCAGTAGAAGCCAAAACTGGTAGGTTGCCTCGAACTTGTATCTCGTGCACCAAATTCATTCCTTTTTTGGCAGGAATTGTTGTTGCCGCGATTGCTGTCGGAAGTTTTTGGGTTATTCGAGGATTGTTGGACCATTTTGAAGTCCCTGAACCTAGGCCGCTGCCGACTTGTACACCAGCTTCGCCCCCTTTGCAAACGATAGCACCAACTGTGGCGCCTGTTGTTGTGCACGCTTCTTCTTCAGCAGCGGTGTTGCTGACTGGGTTCGATAATTCTACAGATTTCACTCATGATCACGCACTCTCCTTCATGGAAGCTGTTGAGGCTTCGTCAGCCATCCTCACATCGCCGTCTGACATCTCGAACGTTGTTGCGACGAATATCGACTTCCGCCGACACTTGATGTCTTCTATATCGAGGATACAAGTTTCATTCCAAATGCGTGTCAATCTCATGCAACAAGGATATATTGGAAGCGGTGAACTCGCAGCGAGTTTTGCGTACGAGGCTTTATCTGCAGTTGTCGAAGATTTGCGCACTGCATTCAACACTAGCTTGAGTAATTCAAATTCAACTTCGTTCTTGGCATCTTTGAAGTCGTCAATGACCAAGAGGTCAATGAATGCATCTGGAATTGGTGTCGATGTTCAATCGACCACCCAATTATTGTCGGGCCTCATTTCCAATATAGTTATCACTGAAGTTCCAGCGACGAAAGTACCATCTCCACTTCCTTCCGTGCGGCTGGCATACTCAAAGCCTATGCACTCACCCACGTTGAGCCCTTCTTCAATTCCGATGGCTGAGCATTTTGAACCGTGGGTTCCTATGGATGACCCATTCCTAATTTCGTGGTGGCCATTAGACTCGGATTTCAACGATTTTTCCCCAGGTGCCTCATGGGGGAAAAATAACTTGACTTCTGTGCTCTTATCATCCTATTCTAGTTTCAAAAATGTGTCAAATCCAGATGGCTCAGCATATAATTTGGGTTTTTTTGAAAAGAGTGGTTATCCGTCGGTAGGAGGTAGCTACGGCCCCACTGTTCATATAACCGATTCGTCAGCCGCTTCATACTCCGAGCTCACTGGTGCAGTTTCTTCTGCAATGACAGAAATGCCACCCGGCACTAATGTCACAGCCAATGGCATGACGCTCTCCGGCTGGTGCCTCGGTGAGAACGGAGGTTCTGGAGGGGAATTGTTTGGATTTGGAACAGGTGCATGGGGCACACCATCGTTACTCGTGTCAAATTCATGGGGCTTCGTTATGCTCATTGCTGGGAGCACCAGTGACTCTCTAGCAGTAAGATATTCAAGGAGTCTTTGGGATGGATGCTGGCACCATATTGCGCTTGTTATTTTGCCTGGATGGGAACGTGTCGAGCTTTACGTGGATAGCATCAAGGTCACATCCTCTGAATTTACTATCCTACGATTGCCTGCAGATGGGAATTATAGCCTTGGTCAATCTCCTTCTCTCCGCACACCAAGAGGTATCAATGGCCACGCGATCATTGGCAGCTCATCCTCCGCTTCAGCATTCCGAATAGGAACAAATAACGACGGTGTTATGCGTGTGGATGAAGTAAATTTGTGGTCTCGAGCTCTAAATTCTCAGGAAATTCGTGCTGTTAGTTCATTCGGTACCACTAACGAAAGCTACTGCCCAAGCGATGACACTGACGATTCTGGGGCGTCTGAAAGTGATGGTTCTAACTCTCGATGCTCATTGATCCAGGAGCATGATGAGCCGTCGATTGAACTTTCAGTGAGATTTTTAACTGCATCTATAATGGTGGTAGTGAGTGATCCAACCTCTTACCTTCATTCTCAAGTTCATGCTCGATGCGGTATATCTCTTGCCGAAACTGAAAAATCTTATCGTGGTACTGACCCCACGAATTGGCATTTAAATTACGAGTACAAATACGCTGCTCTTGAAGTCATTGATCTGCTTAGACCAGGCATATTAGAGTCTCTAAGCAGACCGGGTCATTTCAATCTATCAATTAGCGTATCGGGAGAAGAGTGTGAATTAGTTGCGACCGATTCCTTTCTTTGGCCTAACGCGGCACGTGAGATGAGAATTGCTCGAGCTCTTGGCGGTGGAAGCTTCGACATGGCAAATGGTGGTCACGAAATGGTAGCATCAGCTGAAGTGCAGTATTTTACATTTTTCAATCTAGTCCGGTCCCTACAAGCACGTGAGCCGCGCAGCAGCGACATGGACGTCTGTGCACTTCAAGTAGAACCTGTCAACGTGACTGTCCGTGACAGTTTTGGGAATAACAAGAGCGCATTTTTCGATGACTGTCGCACAGTGTCATTCGCTATAAAAATTGACCAATACGGGTACCTTGAAAGTGCTCCAAAATTTGGTTACTTGGGGGTCTGGTTAGGAGGCGCGGGTGGGGCTATGAATGTTTCTGAATTCAATATGAAAATGTTCTATGTTAGAGAATACGCTGGGACGGTGGCTTCAGCCATAGTTGCAAACTCGACTGCTGGTGGTTCAGCAAGTGTAGGGCGTCAAGTTTTTGAGGGCACCATGCATTCTCATGCTAATGACACGATCTTTGATGGTGCGCCTCTCCTTGGTGAAAATATCCTTGAGCTCAATTTCAGTGCATTCGAACCGTCGAGAGATAATGGCGATCGTCACTATCGCTTGCAGGTTCCCGGAGTAGGGGTTTCTTGGCCATTTGATATCAGTCAGGACGCCTTAGGCAACGCTTTCTATCTCCATGCCCGAGGCATGTATCATCAAAGATGTGGTACAAACTTGACTTCTAACTTCACTGGCTGGGCTAGGGGTGATGTTCATCGTACTTTCCGAGGTGGCCATCCACCAGAAGACGAAGACTATAAGAATCATGTTGACGAAGGCTGGGGATTTCGACGGGAAATTGCAAACGGGACCTTTGAGTTCGTTGACATCAGTTGGTTTGATGTTGTTACGTGGCGTGCTCGAGCGTTGGGCCGAGCGGCCGGCATCAATGCGACAGAGGAGCCTTGGAGCAACTCATTACCGGCTGTCAGTGGCGGCTGGCATGATGCAGGTGACTTCGACCGCCGCGACTTCCATTTTAATGCTGTGGCAGATCTGGTGAAAGCATATTTGATGGCTCCTTCGAACTTCAATGATGGCCAATTGCACTTACCAGAAAGCCTCAACGATATCCCTGACATATTGGACGAAGCCATATGGGGAGTCGAAGTATGGAGACAGGCACAACTTGCAGACAGCCATACCGACGGCCGCGTGAGCACCTGGATTGAAGCCAGCTCACACCCAAAAGTCCGAAATGCTGCTACTGATAGTCAGCCCTACTATTTAGGTCTCGCGACACGTCAGTCGAGTTTGCATTATGCAGCCCACGCCGCCCTCGTTGCTCGTGCCTTGCTTACTCATGCCCGACAGCCGGATACTCCTCCTTCTACATCTGCCTCCTGCGAAGTTCAAGCGAGTACTTTTATAGACTCGGCACGCCTCGCATTTGCGTTTGGAACTCGCACCGATATTCGAGTCTCGTTCAGCCTTTTTGACCAGCATTTAAGCGCATCGGAAGTCGGAGCTGAAGCATATGAAAACGTGACATGGGCTGAGCCACCTGAACCAGGTTCAAGGTATGTGCTTTACGCTGCCGCTGAATTGTGGCTCGCAACCGGAGACGATATCTATATGGCAGTTCTAAACACATCTGCTCAAGACGCTGCTCTACGTAGCGACGTTACTAATGTCTTCTGGCAGCCACAACAAGCAACGGACCTCCTAACTTTTTGCCTCAATATCACCCTCCCGAACGGCACTTCAGTTGCTCCGCAATGGCCATATTCAGACTGGTTAGTTACGGCTAAAGCAGCTTTGGTGGGCGAAGCAGATGCATGGCTGAGTTTCTCGACTGTGAACGCATATCGGCGTGTCTGGTATCCTCCAAGCCACAAATACTTCAAGCTAGGGGCTTGGGGCGCCAATGGATTCCGACCACTGCGCTGGCTGGTAGCAGCGTATGTTCTAACTGGAAATGTCAAGTATAGAGATGGTGCTCTGCTTGGTGTCAATTGCCTCAACGGTGCCAACCCACAAGGTCGACCCTTGACCACGGGGCTTGGCTCAACTCCTATGGCTTCAATTCTTCACTTACCATCTACAACGGATGAAGCAGACCCGAACCTAGAAGTTGTGCCCGGTCTCACGCTATATGGGAACATCGGCGCAATAGCCTCTGCCGCAGCGTCGCGAGTTTACGGCCTCTTCGAAGGCAGCCGTCGCGACTACGCTGGCTCAAATACGGCTCAACTTCCGCCACCCTTCAACAACTCTGCGTTCACGTCAAGCACTGCTGTCAAACATGCCCTTCAATCTGTGGTACCCTACTGGCGGCGGCTCTGGCTTCTCGAATCTCAAAATGTGCCTGTGACTGAGTTCACTGTTGCAGAAACGGTTGGACACGCTGTGCTGGTTGCGGGTGTCCTCATGGGGCCAGGTTGGCAACCCAGCAAGGAATTAAGTTACCGCCAACCTAGGACGAGAAATCAATTACTGGACGGGTGGATCGTGCAGCCGTAGGCAGGTCCTATATGGACATGAAGAAGGCTTCTCATCGTTGTTAGCTCTGGAACTTGGGCGGGAGTTCATCACCATAGCGCAGTCATCATGGGCGTCTTTTGAGAAGGAATTCGCGATTTAGTTGAAAACAAGACTTTCACACCGGCCTATCCTTTTCGATAAAACGCTGTACTCCTCGGCTTAAAAAATCAGCTGGAATTCAGGAGTGCCTTCCCGCGCAGCTACGGTGCATAAGAATAAGTAGTTGTTTTGACCCAAGTGAGCTAATAACTAAGTAAATGCGGTATAAAAGAGCAGGAAAGTACCAATATTTTTTTTCGTCATTCAGAGTTACATTTTCCTGAAAAAGCGGGAAATTCTGTTACTTATCTACTTACTTATTTGGTATCAATTCTTTGTATTTAAGTGATTTTTTTTTTTACTTGCCCTACTACGCCAAGCCCATATACCTCGGGAATAATGAAATGGTTTATTATGCAACACCAGGCAGAAATCTATTGGAAAGCGCCTTCATTTACGAAGAGAGGCATCGAAAGTTTAATCCTTCGGTTAGTTGAAGAACAGGGCATACGATAATAGTTCAGAGCAATGTAACAATGCAGTATGCAGTGTATGGAAATTCAGCGCGGTATTCAAGGCCATCGTTTTGGAGATTACTCAAGAGTACGAAACTACCAGCGAGGACACTATTCTCATGAACGACCTCTTATTTCAATCGCGGTTGCCCAGCCCCCTTAGCTTCCAAGAGCACCAAAACGACTGTACCGAACCCTGGTAATTTTCCACTAGTGTCGTCCCTGAAGAGAAAGAGCTTTCGACATGAAGGGCCCATTGGCAGACCCGTTGTTGCCTGAATTGGGATACAGGCCCACTTCTCCCCCTCCGGGGGGTCCGCTGCTCGGCTTTTTCACCTTGAGCTGCGCTCCTCGCGCGCGCGCATTGCCTGCGGATGCCGGGCGCATCTGCTGGTCCCGCAAGCTCGACTGTAAGGAAGCAGCAGCCAAATGTTGCTGCCCGGGCCCTTGTCGCGCGAGGCCGCCCCCCAGCATCGACCGCAGCGACGCCAGCTCTTGCCTTTGCATCGCCACAATCCGCTCGTTTTCGTCCAGCGCAGCTGCCAGGTCAGCGTTTTGCTGCAAGACTTCAGCTCTCCCTGCTCGCGCTGTTGCTGCGACCTGCTTAGGAGGCACTCGTGCGTTATTTCTGTTCGCACCCCAACCAGCACCACCGCCACTACTGCTCAGCATGCCGCCGCTGCTTTGGTTAATGTTGTGCTTGCTGCTGAGGTTGCTCCATGCTGCCGCGGGAGGCGCCGCCGAAGTCACGAGCATTTGACCTCCTGTTTGCTGCTGGAGTGGCGGCGGCTCCAGGGAGTCGTTGTCATTGTCGTTGTCGGGTGCTGATATTTGGCCGAAAGGGTCGGTTTCTTGCGAGGTAAACGACCCTTCGTTCAACTGACCCGGTAATCCGGGTAACCCGACTCCTCCCGTGTTGCTGTGAGCGTTGCCCATTTTTCCACCCCCTCCCAAGAGGGTGTTTTGCTGCGGTCGCGTGGCCTGCTGCTGCGGCGTCGACGACCGGCTCGCAATCGCCGCCAATTTCTGAGCGTCTCGCTTTTGGCGATCGTCGGCCTCGAAACTTTTCACCACTTGCCGCAAATGGTCCACGCTCCGCTTCAACGTCAAGTTTTCACTTCGCAGCTCGTTGCATTCGCCCATCAGGGTATTGTTTTCCGCGAGTTTGTTGCGCTCCCCGCTGCTCGCGCGCTGTTTGGTTTCTTCGAGCTTTTTGGCGAGTTCGTGCTTGGTGCGCTCGGCAGTGTCGCGCTGTGCGTAAGCCTCTTGTAAAGCGAGGGCAAGCTCGGACTCGTTCGCAGTAGGGGCGCCTGCCCCACTACCGCCGTTGCCGCTGCTGCTGCTGCCGTGGGCTGCACCTCCACCGCCGTCGTATTCTTCGTCTAAGATGTCCGAGAGGAGCCGCCCTTTTTTCCCGTTGCTCGCCTGACGCTCGTGCGCAGTCTGCTGCTGCTGCTGGGATTGGCCATTGGCGGCACGGCCGGCGATTTGGGCCACGCTCAGCGACTTGTTGCGAGGCCGCTCTCCTTTCACGTACTTTTGATACGCGTCCTTCACTGCGTCTTCCACGTCTTTGGCTACCTGGAGGGTCACCAGCGCGCTCAAGTCGCGCTTGAAGCTGGCGATGTACGCTTCGCGGGCCTTGAGCGTGCTCCGCAGCGTGGCCAGTTCGCCGTTCAGCGTGTTGAGCTTCATGGCCTTGGAGGCGAGCTCTTGCTGTTTCTGCTTCTTGGACGCGTACTCTTGCTCGAGCTCGTCGTACATCGCGTCCACGTGCCTAAAGAAGTGATGAACGAGCGAGGAAAAAAAAGCGGGAAGAAAAGGGAGCATGAAAGATAAGGCGATGGTTTGGGCGAGTACAGAGTAAGACTCA
>Ga0307930_1001963_pt1 | contig 15949 bp, 21 predicted proteins | sample OrgLakmetageno46_FD_203161 | JGI IMG/M metagenome (GOLD analysis project Ga0307930, IMG submission 203161) | Saline water microbial communities from Organic Lake, Antarctica - #46 | ecosystem: Environmental > Aquatic > Non-marine Saline and Alkaline > Saline | place: Antarctica: Organic Lake...
TCAGTGAAGACCTGAAAAACCTGTATTGGTTTTTGATGAAAAATTAAATATTTGAGTAAGTAGTAATGAGTCTACCCCCCCCCGTGAGATTGTTGTCAACCGAATGATCATAGCTCACCTGATTTTGTTTTATTAGCGTGTCTGGCGTTTGGGCGATGTTACAATATCTGTATGTCTTCAACACTTGGGTTCTATGGCGGAGTAGGTTCAGTTACTGGTGCTAATTTTATGCTTGATACTGGCGAACAAGCGTTCTTGGTTGATTGCGGGTTGGTCCAGGGGGACAAGTTTGCCCAAGAAACCAACGCCAAGCCATTTGCCTATGATCCCTCTAAAGTAGACGTGCTATTTGTGACCCATGCCCACGCTGACCATATTGGGCGGATTCCTAAACTCGTCCGCGACGGCTTCCGCGGCAAGATTTATTCGACGACCCCAACCAAAGACTTGGCGCACATTATGTTTGAAGACGCGCTACACATCATGCAGTACGAAGCCGAGCGTGATAATCGACAGCCGCTATACAGTGGTAAAGATATCGAGCTGGCACTGAGTCTCTGGGATACGGTCGGGTACCAAGAAGCAATGACGTTTGGCGACACTAAAGTGACGTTCACCAACGCCGGGCATATCCTTGGTTCAGCCATGGTCCAAATGGAACGTTACGGCAAAAAGATTGTCTTTACCGGAGACGTCGGAAATGTCCCCCAGCCACTGATGGCACGACCTGATGTACCAGAGAATTACGATTATATGGTAATGGAAAGTGTGTATGGTGACCGGGTACACGAGGAAGTAGATGAACGCACAGCGTTACTTAAATATCACATCGAAGAAACGATCAAAACGGAAGGGACTTTGATAATCCCAGCGTTCTCACTTGAACGTACACAAGGAATTTTATACGAAATCAACAACCTGATCGAATCAGGCGATGTACCATCGATCAAAACCTATCTCGATTCACCACTCGCAATCCGGGTGACCGATGTATATCGTGATTCAACTGACTATCTCAAGGAAGAAGTGCAGCAACAGATCAAAGCCGGAGATGATATCTTCTCGTTTGAAGGTTTGTCGTTTACCGAGACCGTCAAAGAATCGAAAACCATCGCTGGCTACACCGGCGCCAAAATCATTATTGCTGGATCAGGTATGAGTCATGGTGGTCGAATTCGTGAACACGAAAAGCGATTCTTGCGCGAGTCAAACACCACGCTATTACTTGTGGGATATCAAAACGTTGGCGGGCTAGGGCGCTTGCTACAAGACGGTGCTAAGCAGGTCTGGATAGATGGAGTAGATGTGCGCGTCAAAGCTAAAGTCGCCACCATTCGCGGCTTCTCTGGTCACGCTGATCGCAATCAGCTGATAGACCTCGTCTACGGGGGAGTGCAAGACTACCAACCCAAGCAAGTATTTGTCACCATGGGCGAAGAGCGAGCCAGCTTGTTCCTCACCCAGCGCCTCCGCGACTACCTAGGTGTCAACGCCATCGCCCCTGAACCAAACGCTGAGATCGAGATTGATTTCTAGTATGGAAAATAGCTCATTATTTCGTTCTGGGGTTGTCTGGCTATTAGCCGGTCTAGGTGTGGCCGTATATGCCACGATTGGCATCTTGCTCGAAGACATTCCTGGTGTCCAGCAACTAATCACTTGGTTAGATTCTTTTGTCGGTATGTGGGTTTTGATTGCGGTATTTATAGCAATTCTCATCGAAGGGCTATATTTTGTTGGTAGCTTTTTCCCAGGTTCGTCGATAGTACTCGTTCTTGCGATACTGACCCAGTCCGATAGTTGGTTATTATTTTGGTTAACTATTGCAACTATATTCATCGGTTGGATTTTAGCCTCAGTTATAAATATTTATTTCGCCAAAAAGTATAGATTAGGTGCCAATGACGAATTTGTTGTTCAGGACAAAATGTTAATCACCTGGCTTCCTGCGTTCAGGGCAAATTACGAAGTGGCTCAAATAGTTCAAGGAGCTGATCCGTTGCGAGTATTTTTATCTTCAGCCAGAGTGAAACTATTTGGTAGTGCGATTGTAACTTTAGCTTTGGTTCTGCTTGCGGAAGGAGTGGATGTAACCGAGTTGAGTAACGAAGAAGGCTTTGCTACTCTGTACTTGTCTGCATCAGTAATGGCTAGTATTGGGATTTGGCAACTCAGAAAGTTTTATTTGGTAAAATAAACCCATGGAAATAACAACAATATTTTTAGCAATTCTGGCGCTGATGTACCTCGCACTATCACTACGGGTATCGCTGGTGCGGACAAAGACAGGGGTTGCTATTGGAAATGGAAAAGATGAGGCCCTGATACGAGCTGTACGTACCCATGCTAATTTCAATGAGTACACACTGCTGCTGATATTTATTATGTGGATGCTCGAATACAGCGCGGCAGCAGAGTGGTTCTTGTGGTTGTTTGGTATTGGTATTGTTGTGGGTAGGGTCGCGCACGCATACGGCATGTGGGACGCTCGTACTCCTGACATAGCCCGTGGAGCAGGGATGTTGGTAACCTACGCGCTGCTGCTCGTCGGGTCGCTATACGCACTGCTGTTCGCGCTAACGTAGCGAGTAATAAAAAAGACCGGCACCTTGGGTGCCGGTCTTTTTTATCTTTACTTACTCGCTTCTGCTACTACTCGGTTGAAGGCTTCTGGGTTTTCAACTGCGAGGGTAGAGAGGATCTTTCGGTCGAGTTCAATGTTCTTGTTCTTGAGCATTGGGATAAATCGACTGTACTTGATTCCGTGTTCCATCAGTGCGGCGTTGATTCGGACAGTCCAGAGACGACGGAAGTCGTTCTTTTTGTCTTTACGGTGCGCAAACGCGTAGGTTTGTGCGTGGTAGATCGCTTCGCGAGCCTGAGCTTTCTTGGTTGATCGGCCAAAACGGTATCCTTTTACTTCATCAAGAATATTTCGCTTTCGCTTCTGGGCCATGAGGCCTCCTTTTACACGTGCCATAAGATTAAGATTTAGTTACGTTAGCTTCAAAAGCGGCAGTGTCAGTATGCGCTGCGGTATCGGCAATTTTCTTTGCCCGTCCTGCGTTTCCAGGAAGGAAACGACGCACCAGTCGTTCTGACATGTCCATTGTTTTGCTTCGTTTACGAGCCAGACGCTGTCGCCCAGTCTGGCGAGCATTAAAGTGGTTTTGACCTGGTCGACGGGCGACTAGTTTACCGTTCTTAGTAACGCGAATTCGCTTGGTGAATGATTTGTTTGTTTTCATAATAGTGTGTTTTTTGATCGGGCTTCAAACGTGGGGGAAAGTACGTCAAAGTGGGCAAAATATACCGTATTTGGCCGCAGAAGTAAAGCGAAATGCGAACGGAATCACTTGTGATTCCGTTCGCATTTCTGTTGTAGGGTTTAAATCAACCCGCCTTCGATGTCTAGCAAGTCATCAAGTGACTTTTTCTTTGATTTGTTTTCTGGCTCGCTGCCTTTGGCGGCTTTCTTGGCTTCTTTCTTTTCGTCGACTTCTTCGATGATTTTTGGTCGGTCTCCGGCTTTGGGTGCTTTTCCTAGTCGTTCAATAGTAGCTGTCCAGCCTTTAGGACTTTTCTTCATCGGGTCGGCAATCTTGTATTCAGCTGGGATGATTTTCATAAACCGGTCAAGTCGTTCTTTGAGGAAATCGGCCTCCATGTATTTGTATCGTCCCCACAAGAACAGATCGACTTTCACTCGGTGACCTTCTTCGAGCCATTCTGCAGCCCGCTTAGCCTTGAGCTGCTGGTCGTGTTCACCGGTACCAATTTTCACCTGGACGCTCTTGGTTTCAGTCACGTGGGCTTTGGCTTTGGCCGCGCTGGCTTTTCGCTTGGTATCGTACCGGTATTGTCCAAAGTCAGTGATCTTGGCTACCGGCGGCTTGGCCTTAGGTGAGATTTCAATCAGATCAAGCTTTAGCTCGTCCGCTTTTTTAAGGGCGTCTGTAAGCGATAGGGTACCCAGGTTTTCGTTGTCTGGACCCACTACGCGCAGCTCAGACGCACGAATAGCTCGGTTAATCTTGGTTCTGGTATCTGGTCCTCGGTATTGTCGTCGTGGTGCTGGCAATTTGATTGGTGTTTATTTGGTAACGTTACGCGTCTGTGTAGTAGTGCAACCATAGTCACAGCGGCGTACTGATTGACAAAATATACTAGGATTAGCCCTATTTTGCAAGAAAAAAGCCCATAATAATGGGCTTGACTAGTATTTTCAAGTTGAAAGCTAGCTTGCTTGCTCGAGTTGACCGTATTGTTCCTTGGATGCAACGTAAAACCAGGATTCTTCTTTTGGATCCCATTCTGCCAATTGACACCAAGTTCCCTGCGTGTAATGGGAAAAGGAGCCAGTGAATTCCTCGTATTTGTAGGTAATGATCTCGTGCTGTTGTTCAGACCATTTCATTTGCTTGTTTTGATCAACTGCAGTTTGGATACGTTCTTTGGCTTGTTCGAGATCTGTGGCCCATCCCAGCACAATGATTGTGCCGAATTGGTTGTTGACAGTAATAATGTACATAGGTTTCTCCTGTGCTATGTGTATATTTTATACTGTAAATAAACTATTTAGTCAAGTAATTTTTTGCTACTTTAAAATGTTTTCCTCGCGTTTCTTCGCTCATTCGTTCTAGTAGTCGCGGCATCATGCTCATACGGTGATTAGATGTAAACACCTCTAAATGAGTGTTGATGAAGTTCCAGTACAGCGCTGTCCAAGTTTCTCCCCAGTCACCTTTTTTGTAGTCACTCATCTTTTTAATATAGTTGGCTCCACTGATGTACGGCTTGGTGGCAAATGATCCACCGTCGGCAAACTGACTCATGCCGTAGACGTTGGGAACCATCACCCAATCATAAGCATCAACATACATTCCCATAAACCAGCGGTATACATCATCGGGTTTAATTTGGTTAAGTAACATAAAGTTACCCATTACCATTAGTCGCTCAATGTGATGGTTGTAGCCGTACTCTAGGGCGGTTGTAATTGCGTGGTCTACCGGATCAATAGTAGTCGTGCCATCCCAAAATGAATCAGGCAGTGTCCGGGTGTGTTTAAAAAAGTTCTGTTGCCGCATCTGATTACCATCAACCTCGTAGCTAGCGCGCATAAATTCACGCCAACCAACAATCTGACGCACAAACCCTTCGAGTGAATTAATCGGTACTTCGTGCTCTTCTGCGTACTCAATTGCTGCGTCCAGTACGGCTTGTGGGGTAAGTAGCCCGATGTTTAAAAGCGGTGAAAGTGTACTGTGCCAGAGTCGAACGCCTTCTGTGGTGATGGCGTCTTCGTACGGACCAAACGTGTGGAAGCGGGTGTGCAAGAATTCCCCGAGGAACGCTTGCGCACCCGCGTGTGTATACGGCACCCAGCACCCCGCCTCACCATACTTTTCAGCCTCAACTGATTCAGCCCAGTCAGCCGCAGTTACGGTTTCTTCGTTTCCAAACAGACTGATGTCCTCGGGTAGCTCGGTGTTTTTCGGAATCTTTTTGCGGTTGTCTTCGTCAAAGCTCCACTGACCACCTGTTGGTTCGCCATCAGTATCAATCAAAATATTTTTATCCATGCGCAGCTGCTTATAGAAACTGGCCATGAATTTCTTGCTAGTTTTAAACCGCTCACACGCTTCAGCCTTTGGTAGTACAAACATCGGCGAGTCGTACCAGACGCGTTTAATTCCAGAATCTGCAATCGCTCGTTCCAAATAACAGTCAGTGGTGTCGACGATATGCATGGTCGTGACTCCGTCAGATTGCAGGCGGTCAAATACATCGTTGGTCTTAGGATGATCTTGGATCGTCAGGCGGGTCACCGTGTATCCGTCTGAAACCAGTGTTCGCTCGTACGCATCCATACTCAACTTATGCAGCATCAGCTTCTGCCGGTGGATTGAGTTATGGGTCAAAAGGAGAGGCTCTTCCACCAAATACACCGGCCGGCCGTCTGCGACGGCCGGCGAAGCTTTAAATAATTGATGAGGATAGATGATAGTGGCTTCCATAAGAATAGAGTATAGCAATTCTCATTCAATTTGTTGACACAATAGAGGGTGGGGAATATAGTCAATATCTAGTGCATTCGCGCTAGGTGATTTGACCAACAGGAGAGTGAGCAATGTGTAATGCATCGCAACATGCCGCAATAACCCGTGACGCACAAGCGGGAGAGGTTCTAAGCCTCAATTCTGATACTCCGGGCCATCCACATTTCTACCGACCTGGCGATGAAGCTGCCTGCGTGTCTTGTGTCAAACATGGTGCACGGGTCTCAGTTGCCGGGTTGCCGGACGTTGATTGCCGTCGTTTGGGTATACCAATTTCTGGTGAATTTGAGGGCACATTCATGCAAGATCCGCATGATGTTTCCGACCAAATCTGGTTGGGTGGAGACGCCTACGTCAGCCTCAATGATTTGGCTGACGGAAATATCTCTGATACGATCCGCGTCACATACGTTCGGATGTCGACCTGCTTCGAACTAGGATCATTCCAGGATGCATATAATGACAAGTTCAAGCATCATCCGTTGATGTATCTGCTCACCCTTGGGAATGACCAGCCGCCAGCCTTGACTGAAGATGATTGGGGTTATCCACAAGAACCCGTATCTACCAACGAGCCGTCAGGTGACTGTGCTGAACGAGCGGTAGTCGTCGACAGGTTGCCCGCTGCCCTTACTGCCGACGGTACTCTGTTGTCACTTGGTGCTCAGATAGCGCCTGCGCAGATTCAGTCCGATCGCGAGCTCATCGACGCTTAATTCCCCAGTTCCTTCAAAGAAAATAAATAAGCAAAGCGGCCATACTCTGGCCGCTTTTTTCTATGCTCAAAATTGCTACTTAACTAAACTTTCACAGCTTTTCATACTCACTACTTTCCACAATAAAACCAAACGCCTCGGTCGGGGAGCTGATGTGGGCGGTGCGATTGCTGTAGTGGATAGTGGCCATGGGCGGCGCCTTGTCGGGGCTGATTTTTTTGTACGTGATATTCGATACAGCAAATGGGTGTCCCGGGGTGGCGTGTAGTGTCACGCTATGGCCGTGTTTTTGTAGACGCTCGGCGAACCATTCTAGGTACGCTACGTCGAACACTTTGTTCATAGTGTCGCTTGGCCAGGTAATGTCGATGTGCTTTGGGGCGTTCCAGAGAACGTCTTTGAGAATATTTTTTATTTCTTCGCTACCTTCAAAGAACTTAATCTTGGGGCTGACAGTCTGGGCAGTGGCAGCTAAGTTGGGTAGGGCGGCGGCGAGAGACTCGCGGCTGCGTTCGATACGGTCGATTTGGTCCGACAGTAAGTTGTCGACATGAGCCAGGTCGGTAGCGGCAAAGTTAGTCTTGCCGTCGATCATCAGCTCATTAACCAGACCGGTTTGCCGGAGGGTTTTGAGTTGGTCGTAGACAGACGGGCGGGTCAGGGCAGTACGCATCGACAGGGTACGAGCTGAACCCGGTCCTTCCTGCACCAGGGAAAGAAAGATTGTCTGTTGCGATTCAGACAAGTTGAGCCGACGTAGGGCCGCGGTCAGGTCTTTGATTGGTTGTGACATACAGCCAGACTAGCTTAGTTGTCGAAAGTCGTCAACAAATATACAAATTATTCATGCCACGGTATCTTGGTATCAGATCAGTTTCTTTCATCTGTCATATCCATAGGAGGATCACATGACTACATACAACACAGCTAAAACGATCACTGCTATTGCTACCGGTACCGACCGTGACATTCGCGTGATCAAGGATCGTACAACGACCATCACCCAAGCATTGGTTGACCGGGTACTAGCCCGGTCGCAGTGTCACTTTGCCGGTCGTCGGCCAAAGGCACCGGGCACCACGCCAACCGACATGGATCTCGCCTCGTACCTGCTGGCGCTCTATCGCCGGCAGGCAGTGGTTTCAATCGACGGCTATCAGCGTCTGACACCGCGCAGTGACCAAACCGACGTGCGCCATATTGGGGATACACGCTTTGGGACGATCACTGGATTGGTTTCCCATCAGGAATACCTTTCCTTTGGGGTCCGCCTGCAAGACGCCTCGGTGATTGGTGGCGACGGCTATACCGAACAAGTCGGACAAGCCCGCAGCTTCACACTGCTGGCACCAAATGGTGACTGGCATGCTGGCCCGACTAGCTTGGGCTGGCGTGAGCGAGCCGATGAAGCGACGTTCAATCAGCATCATCAGCTATCGCTGCCTGACATCCAGTCATTGGCGCACCGCAACCGAGCGGAATCAGTGACCGGATCACCGTACCTTGCGGCCAAGGCATTGCTGCTGCGACTCGATGACGAGATCGAACACTTCCGCCGGCCAACTTCAGCTGACTGCGCTGCTACCACGCGTTCGTACAACGATGTAGCATCAGAAATCGTCCCGAGCTTTACCATGCAGTTGCATGGGGTAGAGCTGGTGGGCGAGTACCCATCAGATATCTGCGGTCGTACACATTTGTCGCACCTATATCAGTGGCGACAGATCGTGCAGTGGTTGGTGCGTATCAACGAATACGCGTTCTTTGTCCACGGTATGCAGTCTGACTACGTCGGCCATTGGGTGCGCGGCACGTCTTGGCAGCATACTGGGCAAGGGCAGGCTCACCTGGAACTACACCCAAAACTGCAGCTAAGCTACCAGCTACGGTATGTGTCACGCATGGCAGTAGCCAAGCGGGTGCCGCTCTCGGCAGTGCGTGAAGCGTAAGTTGTGACAGTACAAAAACCAAAGCGGCAATCCTCGGATTGCCGCTTTTTACTACTTCACCGCAATAAACTCATTTTAAAGCTGTAGGTACTGACCTGGGGATTTTTTAGTTATTTTTGGTGCTAGTATAGAAAGTAATTCAATTATGTTTTTTCTAATAATAGTTCTGTTTGTAATTATCATTATTTTGTTTGCTGTAGTGACAGCAATCGCGAGTCTATCTAGTGGTGTTCAAGAAACAAAAGTACCGCTGCCGTATAGACAGAAGCGATATTTCTTTAGTAAATCGGAACTAGAGTTTTATAAAATATTAAACAGCCAGCTAGACGCCCACAGGCACACTGTCTTCACAAAAGTGCGTCTGGCTGATTTTGTAGAGGTACTACCAGCATTACGTGGAGAGCGAACATGGTTCAACAAAATCAAATCAAAACACGTCGACTTTTTGATTTGGGATCTGTTTGAAAGTAAGATTGTTCTAGCGATTGAACTAGATGGCAAGTCGCACAATGGTGCAACAATGAAAAAAAGTGATAGCTTCAAAGATGAGATGTATGAGGCCGTTGGGTTACGGCTAGAACGGGTGAAGGTGGGGAGCAGCTTTGAGGCTGAGTCGAAAAGATTGGTAGAAGTGCTGGCGTCGGAATAAACATGTGTGAAATTTAAGCTGCGTACTTGGATCTCCTCTATAATAAGAGATGTTCTGTTTAATAAATGTCAAGTTAGTACAAAAATTTGTATTAACTTGACATTTTAATACAGTTTAGTAAGATGTAACTAATGATTAGACAAATTAAGTTCAACAACTTTTACTCTTTCAAAGGTGAACATACACTAAATTTTGTTACTAATAAAAAGAAAAGTGATAATTATTTCAATACTTTTGACGGTAAGCAAATAACAAAAGTCGCAATTGTCGTCGGTCCAAATAATTCTGGTAAGACTAACTTGATGAAACTACTTGGCTTTCTTGATTACTTCATTTCTACATCCACTAGGCCAGCCGGTGATGAAGATTTTGGTGTTGGTTTTAAGGCCTATGCTTTTTGTGATCAGCAACCCAGTGTCTTTGAAATAGAATTTGAAACGGAGGAAAAACTTTATTTCTACAAATTAAAAGCAACTCAAGATAGTGTCGTGGAAGAGTCTATAAGCGCACGGGATTTAGTTAAGAATTCACGAGTTTACAAAATTTTTGACAGAAAAGAAGATTCTATTGTTCTCAATAATAAAGTGTTGCCTGGTGTAACAAAAAAGTCTTTAGAGCATATTAAAAGTAATGTTTCTGCAATTGCATTTCTGAACTCGACCTATGATTTTGCTGAAATACAGGGTATTTCAGAGTACTTTTTGGGATTTAGAACAAATATTAATGAACAGGGCGACGTTCAGTCTCTAATTAAAAGTATTCAGCTTGCGGCGAATGCTTATGATGTGTTTCCTGATATGAAGGAAAAGATGGAAGGACTTATTAGTGAATTTGATCTAGGGATAAAGAAATTCAAATTTACAAAAGACAAAGTGAATAAATCATTGGAAGTTGAGGCGGTTCACCAGATAGATAAAAAAGATTTCAGAATGTCTCTAAGTTATGAATCAAGAGGAACACAGGCTCTGTTTGCTGGTATCTTTGACATACTTGCTTCAATAGAAGAGGGTGAGGTTCTAGCTTTGGATGAAATTGAAAATGGTTTACATCCGCAAGCTGTAACGAAATTAGTTCGCTATATTATTGATGAGTTCTCTGAAAGAAAGAGACAGTTTATTTTCTCCTCTCACTCATTTGAGATTATGAGGAGATTGGACGCTCAACAAATGATATTTGTAGAAAAAGAAAATAATGAGAGTACCCTATTTAGATTGGATGAGGTCTCCGTCCGCCCGGATGAAAATTTTCTCTCCAAATACATGAGTGGTGCGTATGGAGCTTTTCCTAAGATAAGAATCTAGCACTATGAGTAAGAGAGATCAGTTTAAAACAGCTTTATTGTTTGGAGAAGGTAGACATGAGTACAATTTTTGTAATTTTCTACTAGGAACAAACAAATTTTCTGTTTTGCAAAAAAGCTGGTCTATCGATACTGAGCACGCTTCAGGTTGTTCTGCTGAGGATATATTGAATGCATGTATTGACGTTATGTCGGGTAAACCATTTGACGTAACGCTGTGTTTCATTGATGTCGATGACTTAAAGAATGATTTTACTGATAGTTTCGAAGCTAAGCGCGACGAGCTTAATGTGAAGGCAAAAGAAAATGGCATAGATATTGTGTGGCAGGAAGAGAATCTTGAGGAGGTTCTCTTTGTTGCTACTAACGGAAAAATTAAAACTAAAGGTGTGTCAAAAACAAAGCTTAAGAAATACGAAGATCAGATCTTAAGAAGTGACCATGTTAAACACATATTTCATCGTTTGTTTAGTTTAGAATAGAATATTTTTACCCCTTATGCTCCCTAACAACCACCCATAAACTTCTCCCAAAAAACAAACCCTCGAGATTGTCTCGAGGGTTTGTTTTGTTTGGTTTTAAATCGACAGAATATCTAGATCACCTCTACTTCACCTTCAACCGAATAGTCGACTACTACGTCGTCTACGACACTGGCGGTGATGCGGCCTGGTCGGTAGTCCATAGTGACTGGTAATGGTTCACCGTCGATCATGCCGATTCTAAATGCTACGCCGCTGGTCTCTGCGAGTGCTTGTGCTTGCTCTACAGTCAGCCCGATGTAGTTGTCGGTTTCTGCGGGTGCCGGTTCTTCTATTGGCTGGGTTTCTAGACCTTCGACTGTGTATGACGTCACTACGTCATTTTGCACAACGGCGTTGATGCGACCTTCTCTGTAGTCTTTGGTCACTGCCTGTGGCTCGCCGTCGATTTCGACTACGCGAAATAGGTCACCTTGGCGCTGTGCGTAGTCAGCTGCTTCGATTGCTGTGAGGCCAATGTAGCTAGTGACTGTCACTGGTTCTTCTTCAATTACCTCAGTTGATCCGCCAAAGAAACTGATGATTTGTTTTAGTAGGGAAATGATTTGGTTCATGAGACCTGCTCGTTCTTCTTCCTCTGCGTCTACAGTCACTGGTGCTTCAGTTGGGGTGGTTGGTTCACCAAGTTTCTCCAGTAGTGTCTGACCCAGTTCTGAATCTACCGTAAATACTTGGGTAACTTGGTTGTCGCGCATGATGTACAGCGCTTCGCTCCCGACATCTGCTGGTCCGCCGGCACATAGATAGCTCCAGGTTTCGTTATAGGTAAAACTCACGGTAGCGTTTGTACCCAGCTCACCTTTGTACACCTCTAATACAGTTACTTCCTGGTCGTGTGTTTCACCTTCGGTTTCAAGTGCACCTCCTTCGATCAGAGCAATTGTATATGAGTCATCAGATACAAACATCGGGATCATTTCTGTCGGATTAAGGCAGCTAAGAGCCGAGGCTGGGTGAGGTACAGCCGCTAGAAATAGTGCTGCAAGCAATACTACGCTGGTGGCAAGATATGTAACAAGGCTTTTGGTTGAGTGAAGGGATCGCATGGCAATAGACAATTAATTAGTTTTGGTTAACCCAAAGATTATATAACAATTGCTGGTCGATCAACGGTGCTATTTCTTCTGGGAGAGTAGGTGATGTTACACTTTAATTATGAAAAAGGTTTTCTATATCTTTTCTTTTGAAATCACTGAATTCATTGCAGCGTCCGCAGCAATAGTAGTTATCATTGACATGTAGCTACAAAGTGCTAATGTAGCTACATGTCGCACGGTTTATATTAATTACACATTCTATTTATTATGACGCAGCGCGACAAATTATTTAATAAATTTTTGCAAAATCCAGAAAGCGTCAGCTATAAGGAGATGCAGAAGATTCTTGGCTGGTATGAGTTTGAGAAAATAGAAGCTAAAGGTAGCCATATAAAGTTTAAGCATCCTCATTTTCCAACTGATTTGATCGTCGCCGTACACAATAATGATTGCAAAGGATACATGAAGAAAGAAGCAGCAAAAAGAATCAAAAAGTTGACTGTCAACTAATTTAATAATCAACCATATAATATATGAAAACAACATCTGGAACAGTCCAACTTGGCAACAAAAAATATCCATACACTGTGCAGGAAATTTCTAAAGAAATGGTGTATGTAGAATGTGCGGCTGCGTGCGTAGGTCAAGAATTTGAAAAAGAGGACGTTGGAGCGTTGATATTGGATCTACCCAATCTGATTGAAGCAGAACGGTCATATCAAGAGAAGCAATCGGGCACCATTCGTTTCCGAACTACATCCGAGGAACGCAAAAGAATTGAAGCGAACGCAAAAGCTAGTGGTAAAAGTATTTCAAAATTCATTCGTGATTTAGCAGTAGGGTAACTGTATCGTATTGAGTCAGTTGTGGCTGTTACACTTTAATTATGAAAAAGGTTTTTTATATTTTTGCGTTTGGTCTACTGGGATTTATTGTTGCTACGCTGATCCACGGGGTTGTTGAACTGATTTTGCTAGATGTGATATTTGGTGACCCTAGTAACGCTTCTTCTGTCTGGTGGCGCGAATGGGCGTTGATCCATGCTGTTGGCGGGGCTGCGTTGTGGACTGGTGGGGTAGTAGCTGGGCTGTATGCTGGTGCTACCTGGTGGGGTCAGTACGGCAGCAAGCCGGGTGCGTTTGGGTGGAGGAAGTAAACTCGTGCACTACATATCATGTCTAAATCAGTCCTACACCTTGATCATGTCTAAATCAATCCTACACCTTGATCATGTCTAAATCAATCCTACACCTCGACCTACATGACGTCGCTAAAAATGGACGAGCGATTACGGAAGTGCTCGATGACCTGATGGCCGAAGCCGCACACAAGCGCGTCAAGAAAGTAGAAATCATCCCCGGCAAGGGCAGTGGGCAGCTGATGAAACGGGTGAAGAAGTATTTGGATCAAAAAGCTGTGAAAGCAAAATACAGTCGGGTAGAGGTTGATAGTAATAACCACGGACGATTATTTGTACATTTTTAATACAGTATGACTACACCAAAAGAAACCAAATTGTGTGTGCAGTGTGGCTTGCCGTTTGCCAATCGTAAAAGCTGGAAGTTGCGTGGGCAGTGGGAGCAGATTAAATACTGTAGTGATCGCTGTCGCAAGGCAGCTGGGAAATAATCGAGCGGGGACCACAAGTTCCCTCTAGTTCATTTTGTGCTAGGTTTATTGGATGAGCTTTGTCCGTAGTTATGCAGAAATAGTAGATATGATCGATGAGATCGACCCGGTTGAGTATGCTAAAACGCGTAATCATTTGTCCGGGGCGGTGACCAAGCTGTCACCGTATATCACACGTGGAATTATTCCGTTGCCATTAATCCGTGAGCGACTGTTAGAAAAACACGCGGCTAAAGACTGTGAGAAATTAATCCAAGAACTAGCCTGGCGTGAGTACTTCCAAAATGTGTGGCACGAAAAAGACGATGAAATTTTTGCAGACATGAGGTTTGCGCGTGATGATTGGCGTCACTCTGGAATTGTGTCAGCTATTGCTGACGCGGCTACTGGGGTAGAAGTGCTTGATGAGGGAATCAAAGAGTTATATGAAACTGGCTACGCTCATAATCATATGCGTATGTGGATCGCGAGTGTATCGTGCAACCTGGCGTACGCCCACTGGCACTCTATGGGGAAGTGGATGTACTATCATTTGATTGATGGCGATTTGGCATCTAATTTTCTTTCCTGGCAGTGGGTGGCTGGAACCTCTATCAACAAGCGGTATACCGTCAACCAAAAGCTGATCAATGGTTGCAGCGATCATAAGCAGGTGCGTAGCATTCTGACCTATGACCGCGAAGTAATGACTGCGCTCCCAACACCAGAGCTACTGTTGGGGTATGAGGACGAGCAACTTCAGGCCGTGTATCCAACTGTCGAGCCCATCATGACAGTGTCTGGTGCCACAGTGCAGCTATACACGCCTTGGACCTTAGACCCTGCCTGGCGCCGCAATGAATCTGACCGTCGGATCCTGATCATTGATCCGTTGTGGTTTGATCGGTATCCGGTAAGTGAACAGGTGCTCGATTTCATCATCAGACAAGGCAAGATTGTGATTCCAGATTTAGAGGTGCATGTTGGCAGGGTGGAGGACATCCATGGCATCAGTGATGCTCTGACGGTGCAGGCACTATTGCACCAAACCAATCGTACCTGGCCAGTGGAGTTTGATTCAGTTAAAAAATTGTTTCCTGAAGTTGAAGGATATTACAAAAGTTTCTTTGCGTACTGGAAAGAGGTTGAGAAGAAGCGGTAATAAAAAGACCGGCACGCAGTGCCGGTCTTTTTATTTGGTAAGCATGATCGTTACTTTTTCTTGAACCAAGGGATAAAGTAGCTAGTAGTATCGATGTAGTGTTGATACTGCTCAGGATAGCGTTCAAGGAAGGCATTTTCCAACATTGGTCCGGTGACTTTGGTGACGATGTACGTAATTAGCAGCGGACTAATAATTGCAATCCAGCCCAGTGGTAGAGGTAGTACCATAATCGCTAGTCCCCACCAGATGAGTGTTTCGCCAAAATAATTTGGTCGACGCGACAAACGAAATAGTCCGCGCGTCATCAAGGTAGCTTCTTCGGTCCCAGCTTGTTTACCAGTGATGAATCGGTCGAGTTGCAGATCAGCGATAGTTTCATACGCCAATCCAAAACAAAAGACCAGGAATCCAGCTAGCACAAACCACTGGTTATACATCGTCGGGTAGGCGAGGGCAAAAATAGCTGGTGCGGCCACCGCAAAGATAATAATAATTTGCAGCAGGTTTACTTGCAGGTAGCTGCGTACCAAGAAATACGCCCGACCTTTTTCCATCCACTGTTCACGCCACTTTGCATAACGAGCGTCCTCAGGTTTGCCGAGGTTTTTTCTAAAAATACGACTACTTAACCGGACTGACCAAGCGCCAATACAGCCAATGATTACCGCGGGTAAAAGGGTGGTGGTGTCACTCAGGTAAGCCGCACCAATGGCGCTGGTGAAAAACGCCGGACCATACGCAATATCCATGACACTGTTATCATGTAAAATACGCGCTATAATAAATACTATAATTGAGTAGATGAGTAGCAGCCCGCCGACTAATCCACTGGTTGTTAACAGGTTTTCCATAGGTAGTTTCTAGTATAGCAGATGCTATACTAAAGTTTGTTCTATGTCTCAAGCTGCTTCAACATCATCC
>Ga0307930_1001965_pt1 | contig 15946 bp, 3 predicted proteins | sample OrgLakmetageno46_FD_203161 | JGI IMG/M metagenome (GOLD analysis project Ga0307930, IMG submission 203161) | Saline water microbial communities from Organic Lake, Antarctica - #46 | ecosystem: Environmental > Aquatic > Non-marine Saline and Alkaline > Saline | place: Antarctica: Organic Lake...
TTCTCGAGTGAAGAGCCGCTCGGGTTTTCAGGAAGCTTTTCGCGGTGAACTTTTGGCCAGCCAAAATAATATGAATGGAATATATGGTTCGCTTAACGAGGCCTAATACATAAGGTCTATCATAAGTAGTTCTCTTAGACCAGCTAGATCGACCACTACTATGCTGAAGCATCTTTCTGTGATGTTGCTGATTTGCAAAATAGAGCATCAGTCTAGTTGATGCTTCCCAAATGCATAGAAACACTCCTGTAGGAACAGAGCAGCTTCTCAGATTTAATTTGCGCTGCTTTGCTTTTTATCTCCACCTGCTCGCCCAGTGGGCTGAACGCCCCATTTGCATTCCGAGTTTGTACTCTCCTGATGCCTTTCAGCCACCAGACATCAGGAGGCCTGGGAATGGAGTGTGGTAATACACGCATCGAACTCAAGGGGAATGCCCTTACTTTTGAGCGTGCTCTCTAGGCGCTCTACGCCATAAGCCATATGTGGACAGCCAGTCGGCCTAGAATGCGGCATTCAACCAACCAGCAACTACCGTCTGTGCTCGTAACAACAGATGATAGGAATGCCCAAACAACGGAAGAGACCCATTGAGATGATATGGAGGCGGGAGCTATGACTAAATATTCCGCCACATTAGAATTAGAACCCTAAACCCCCTTGTCTCTGAGCCCCCTGCCCGAAGGAGAATTGGATCTAGTACATAACTGAAGGGGAATTGGATCTAGTAAATAACAGGCAAGGTACCATCTAGTTTTTGGATGGCGGCGAGACAAACATTTCTTCGCGGTTAGTGGTTCGTGGTTCATAATTCGTGGTCAGCGGGCCACTTGGACGGGACTCGCAGGTTGGCAAAACAAGAGACTCTGCAGCTGGTCCTCACGTTACTTCTGACGCGGGCCGTTTTCTTAGTTCACTTTCTGCGGACGCTGCGAGGATTTATATCTCCAGCTTATTCGCCCGACGCCAACCTTCTCGCGAACACGCGTCTGAATGCCACTCCGGCTGGTGGCGCTGATCTTTTCATGACACCCGCCGTACTTCTTCTGCCTCCCCTCTGAGGGGGAGACAAGAAAGTAATGGACAGACCTGAAGCCATCCAGTGAGCTTCTTAATGGACTGAAAGCTGGGCTCGGGGTGTTTCTCTGGACCTTTTCCTGAGGAGCGACTTAGTTTGGTGCCTGATAGCCAGATAGCCCGGGTATCATATAGTCGACGTCGACTGAGTCTGCAGGTCCGGGCTTTTATCGTACTTACTAAGACATCTTTGTCCAAAACTATATATCTCGGGCATGTTCGCCTGATTAGCTTCTTAGGTCTAGTTTGCGTTGCTTTGCTTTTCTTCTCTACCTGTTAGTCTTCTAATTCCGGCCCTTCGGGGCCTGTCTCAAAACAATATATCTTCCTCTGCAATGAGGCCATAGAGATATTAGCAACCATTCTTCAATTTAGGCCTATTCTGACCAAAACATAACGAAGACTCGGAGATCACGGGAAAATTATGGGGCACGCACCACTATTCTGTGGCTCAATTTAAAAACGAACCTTCTCTTCCGGACACCCGAGGTTCTTTAACAAATCATTATCGGCGTTTCACACAGACTCTAAGGGCCTGGCCTTAGAAGGCTATCAGGGATAGAAAAAAAGCAAAACAGCTTAAGCTAAGAAGCCACAGACATTAGGCACAGATTCCTGAGTGGCCATGTAAGTGATGATGGCGGTCCAAGGTTGCACGCTCCTACGTGCTCTGAGTAGAAGAGTCGCCCACCCCCGAGCAATTGCGTGGCCCCATATGCGTGCGAGCTTCTGCCTGTGCCCCTTCGTACTCCAAGGAAGCTCTCGTTGATAGGAGAAATTACCGACTTCGACGACTTCACTACTGTACTGATGAATCCAGCGGGGCTGTGAACGCCCATCAGGACCAAAGCCAGCACCCCCGTGCTCCTTATACATGCATAAAAAAGGCTACTATTAAGGGCGATTACATGAACACCGAGCCCGGCTTACAGATCGGCCCAGGAGACTCTGTAGATGTAGATGCCGACTAGATGGCACCGGGTCTATTATTTGGTACATCCAGCCCCCCCCTTGCGGGAGGGATTTAGTAACCAACAGGAAGGTTGCCATTTAGTTGACTTCTACAGAGTCTCCCGGGCCAGACTTAAAGCCAGGCTCAGGCTTCTTTTTTTTTGAACTGGGTGTATTTTATACCATACTACAGTAGTGCAAGTAAGTTTAAAAAAAGCGACACTTCCCGGGGTTTCTTCCAGCAAGAAAAATGTTGCTCTAAGGGCTTAGTTATTAAGAGCTTACAGGAGCAGGATATATCGCTATGATGGCAATTTCCCCTGCGTAGTCCCTACTGTCTACCGTTCACTCTGGCCATTAACGCTTTCAATAACGCATCGCGCACTGACTCTCGATCATTTCCACAGTACCGCCGAGTTTTCCTCTCGTCATAGCGTGGGCTCATCATGAGGTCTATAGAACTGGCGCTCCGTGCGGTGCAGTTGTGGCTAAATGACTGGCTAGGGCGACATGGCAAGCGTTGCCATGATGTAACTGTAGATTTAAAGGATGGCAAGCTGCTTTACGAGCTTCTCGAAGCTGAAGAGCATGAGGATGTGAAGTCGAGCGGCGACAGTCTCTCAAGCTTGGGCCCTTTGCGCCCAGGCCGCAGCAATCGCGACGCTAACTTGGAATTGATCATTACCTACTTAGAAATGCAAGGTATTGACTGCAATATGCTTCACAGCAGAGTTTCATCCATCACAGGAAGCGCGGCTTCAGATGGTGGAGACAGTGACAGCGACGGCTCGCTCGATGATGATGGGTCAGCTGCCGTCTTGCTCCTAGTTTGGAAAGTTTTCGAGCACCTGCGGGGTCGGTCAGCACTCTTTGGAGTTCCTATGCCAGTGAACCCAACAGCGTTTGCCAAGGAGCTCCTCGCGTGGGCTCAAGCTCAGGCTCAAGCAAACCACAAAGCGAATCGCATCGCGTTCCCTGATCGCGTGCCGAATAATCTCACTGGCAGCTGGGCAGACGGCGAGGTCTTGTGGTACTTGGTGCAGTCGTCTGGGGTTCAACTAAATTCATTGAGCGAGGAAGGCTTAGAGTATTCGGGCATCGCTATTGCGCAGCGTGCCATAGACGTCGCGCATGAAAAGATGCAGGTGCCCAAAATTCTCACTCCAAGGGAGCTACCTGACGAGTGGTGTTCAAACGACCTTGCAATGGCACTTTACCTCGCCGAGCTTCGATGGGGTATCAATCGGCGGAAGCGTCGTTTGCAGGGCAAGGCACTGCAACTTGAGCCAAGAGCACCTGTTATCCCAGCGCGCACTCCAAAAGCCTTAGCTGCTACATCCGCGACCGCAGCTGAAAGTAATTGCGAACCCCCTGGAGAACAAGACGAAAACGCAGTGGAGCATCTTCGAAAGGATAACGAAGCATTGGAAGAGAAGCACATTATTGATTCCGCCCACATTAAGGAACTCCAAGGGCGCATAGTCGAGCTCGAGAATGAATCAAGAGACTTAGCGGCGGCTGCAAATCTTGAGCTCGAAATGGAAAAGCAGCGAGCAGACGATGCAGAAAAGGAATTATATTTGGAACGAGATCGAGCCAATGAAGCTGAAGGCCAAGCTGAGCAACTCCGAGAAGAAATCGAGAGCATGAGCATGGATCTATCCAAAACCCAAGAAAGACTTGAAGAACTGCGCGAAAAAATCGAGGAGCAGTCTAGCCCGGGCGCTCAAGTAGTATTGGGAAAGACTAGTGCCGGGGAGCAAGATGATAGCGATGATGTCGCTATTCTCATCGAAGATGGCGCCAAAGCTGCTGCAGCAGCAGCTGCTGCTTGGAATGTGAGTATTGTTTATACTCATTAAAAACATTACTCGTTCATAAATTTACTTTGCTGAATGTACAAATATTAACCATTGTGATGTTTTGTGGTTGTTTAGTCTGAAAGGAGCGAAATTGAAAAAAATCACGCGTTAGCACTGGATAATATGGCATCTCAAGTGAAAGATGCCGAAGAGCGCATGGTAGCTTGGCGAAAAGCAGCTGCCCAATCTGTCGAGGATGTTACATCTCAGAGGGCTCAAGCCAAGGATACTGAGCTGAAGCTCATTGAAGAAATTTCTTCTTTGAAAGAGCAGCTTCAAAAAAGTCAGGTTGCAGCAACGAACCACATGTCTGAGCAATTTGCCGAGTCATCTTCCAAGCTAGAAGCTGAGATATTATCTTTGAAAGATAGACTCGAGAAAAGTGAGGCTGTTGCAACTGAATTGTCCAATGTTCACGAATCTCGCGTGTTTTTCATGAGGCAAGAGCACGAAACAGTTTTGTCCAATCAAAAGGTTGCCTCTGACGCTGCTTTAGCCGAGGAAGCAAGAAATCACGCTGCTGAACTTCTTGAGCTTGAACAAAATTTGGAGCAGGCACACACCGCTAAAAAAGAGTCTACAAATGCTCAAGTATTACTTCAAGCTCAACTGGAAGAAATGCGTGTTGAGCAAACATCAGCGAGCTCAGTGGCTGCTCAGTCAGTTGCAGCCATTGTCGGGCAGAAAGACGAGGAAATTGAAATCAAAGAGAGTGAGCTGCGCAGTGTGATTCGGGATTATGAACGGTTAAAAAGCGACCTTGATGCTGCAAACAGTCGACTCAAGGTAGCTTCAGAGGAGACATCTGTGGCTCTCGAACGACTCGAGGCGGCAGAAAGGCAAAGAGCATTACTTCAAAAAGAGCTGGATTCTGAGCTGGAATGCACGAAGTCTCTGGTTGCAAAGCACAAAGACTCTGAGGCAGAGTTACTCGCTGCTCGGGCCGAAGTTGTCGAAGTAAAGAAATCAGAAGCAGCTGCCCTCGAAGAGTTAGATAAATCTAGACAGCTAGTAGAAGAAGCCAAAAAAGAAGCTGAAGACTCAAGGTCACAGTTGCTTGAAGAACATGCGAGAGCGCTGCGGGCACTTGATGGTACTCACACAACCTACCTGAACGAACAAAAGGCAAACCACGCACAAGAAACAGCTGCTCTCGTTCAAAGACATACTCTAGAAATTGAAGACCTTCGTAATGCCTCAGAGAGTTCGGCTGTAAGCGACCTTGCAAATATGAGCGAGAGACACGCTCGCGCTATTGAGTCCCTGAAAATTAATCATTCGGCCGAACTTGCAGCTCTTCAAGAGCACACCACTTCTGTTACGCGCGAATTGAAAGAAGCACAGGAACAAATCAGTACAATAACAACGGACCATGCAGCTGCTGTCGTGGCAGCTGAAGAGAAATTTGATGCGATAAACGAAAAATGGCAAGTATATTTCGCCAGTGCGAAGAGCGCTGCGGATGACGGTGAAGAGGCGCTGCGAACAGAATTTCGTGAGACAAAAGCAGGGCTTGAAGCGGAACTCGCACAGCGTAGTCGCGACCTGGATGCTGCCACCGCTCAAATCGAAGCTGCCAATAGAGCACGGCAGGCCCTTGCTGAAACTAGAGATGCGCTGGAAATTGAACTTGCGAATGCTGTTGAGACGTCGAAGGCAGCACGTGCCCACGCAGAGGAGTTGGCACGTGTGCACGCCTTGAATATGGAGCAAACTAGTCAATCCAACACTCAAGGTCTCAAAATGCTCAAAGAGGAGCATGGCAAGTTCAAAGATGAATCAACGAGAATTCTCGAGGAGGCAGAAAAAGCGGCTGAAGAAAAAGGTGTGGCTCTAGTGGTAGCTCATGATGCTCTTACTGCAGCCCAGGAAGAAGCTGAAGGGTTACGCGAAGAATTGGTTTCTCTCCGTAGTGAGACTGATGGCAAAATTTCTGAGCTTACTCGCGAACTTGATCGAGTGCGCTCTCAGGAACTCGAAGGAGCTGCCGAGGCGAGAGCGCTACAAGCAGAAGCCGCCCAAGAAGTTGTTGCTCAAATCTCGGCACTTCGTGAGAGTAAAGACGAGGAACTTTCCAAGTTAGCCCTTGATTTTAATGCTACTAAAGCCGAGCTGGAGTCTGAATTATCTCAGCGCGATCAAGAGCTTGCCGATTTGGTGCAAGCTCTAGATGCTGCGCGCAAGCAGGCAACTGCTGCCTCAACAGCCAGCAAATCGCTAGCTACTACGAGAGACGCTTTACAAGAAGAACTTTCGACGGCTCTAAAGGAGTCCACAGTAGCCTGCGAAAAGGTCGATGATATGGAGAAAAAGCATGCGATGGAGACTGAGCAGTTGGAGCAAAACCACTCTGACGCTCTTGCAAAGCTTGAAGATGAGCTCAAAGATGCCCATGCGAACATCGAGAAAGAAGCGTTGGCATTGGCTGCAGCTCAACGTGAACTACAAACTTTGCAGGCAGAAATCGATTCTGTTCGTGCTTGTGCCGATGACCAAGTGTCGATGCTATCAAGGGAGCTTGATCAAGTGCGCGCACAAGCACATGAAGAAGTTGCGGAAGCTCGTACAATTCGGGACGAGTCGGCCAGCACTGCCTCAAATGAAGCTGCGGCAGAGAATGAACGCTTTATCAACGAAATCGCAAAACTGACTGACGAACTTTCGAGGGCCCAAGCTGACCTTTCTTCATCCAGTAAATTGTGTGACAAAGTGCAAGAAGAGTTAGCGTCTACTGCAAAGGAGTTTACGGCAGCGCAGGCCCGCATCGGTGAACTTGAATGTGAACTTGAATTAGAAAGTGCAAAAGTGCAAATTTGCGACAAAAAACTTGAGGGCTTTGAATCAATGCACAACACCTTCAAAGAAGAGTCTGCCAGACTTCTGGAAATGGCAAACGTGGCAGCGATGAAAGAATCTGCGGCTTTGGTTGTAGCTGAAGAAGAGACGGCTAGTGTGCGTAAAGAAATGCATCTTACAATTGGTGACTTGAATGATCAAATATCGATGCTGAAGCAAGAAATAGATAAAGTACGAACTGAAGCGCAAAAGCGAACTGAAGCGCAAAAGGAAGTTGGTGAGGCACAAATGCTGCTGGTCAAAGATACCAAGGATGCAACGGCTGAGGTTGCGGCTACGCTAGAGGGAGACGATGCTCCAGCACAGACTTTGGAAGTCGAAATGATCAAATCCGACCTCGAATCTAAAATAAACCAACGTGAAAGTGACCTCAGTGAAGCGCTGCAAGCTCTTGATGAGTCACGGAAGCAGGCAACTGCTATGGCGGCAGACAATGAAGCTCTGACTGAAAAAATGGGTGCCTTGAAAGAAGAGCTGGCTATGAAATCGCGTGCACTTGAGGTAGAGCAAAGCGCTGGTGAACTAAAAGTTGATTTAGCTAGACTTTTGGAAGAGGCAAGGGCTTCACTTGACGAAAAAGCCGCAGCCTTGAACACTGCTTCAGAAGAAGCAGCGGTCTTGAGAATTGAGATGGACGATCTTCGTGCCGCCGAAGCCGATATGCGTGCAGAAAGGCTAAGGGTCGAAGCGGCATTGAAGCATGAATTACAGGAAGCTCTCGTCGTCGCTCGCACGAAAGAAAGAGATCTTGAGCAATCGTTGTCTGTGATGCATGATAAATACTTGGAAGCTCAGAAGTTGGCTAACAAGTCGCCGGAGGCGGATGAATCTTCTTTGGAGGCAATTCAAGCGGATGTTGACAGCGAACAAGTTGTCCACGAGGAGTCTCGTGCGGGCGAAGTAGGAGAGCTACAGAAAGATCAAGATGGTCTCGAGCACGATTCTGAGGAAATCGAGGTACTGCAAAAATTGGTTGATACTCTTAGACACGAGTTAGATGAGTGCCAACGCCACCAGGAAGAACTGATTTCAGATCACGCAAAACAGATCACCGTGTTACATGAGGAGCACAAAACCAGTGCTGCACTCTCAGAGCAGGCTCTTGCGGATGCAGTAGCCAACGTCGCGTCTATCAAAGAAGAGTTTGACGCAGAGTGCTCACGTTCTCAGGAATTGCTTTGCGATTTGCAAGACCTTAGGTCGATTCACGAGACACGCATGGCTGCGCTTCAGGCAGCTGAAGCAGAAGTGGCTTCGTTGAATGAAAAGTTGAAAGAAGCCGAAGTTGTGACTCCAGAAGCTCCGAGTGCTTCACTGAATCCAGTTTCCGTGCTTGACGACCTCAATTTTGAGGTTCGTGCATCTGAAGAGTTGATTGAGTTAAGGGCAGATTTAGTAGACACCAAAAAAGCACTTGCGGAGCTCGAAAAGAGCCAAGAAGATACCACCGATTTAGTGGCTGCACATGAAGCTACGGCAGCAGCATTGGCAAAATGTCGAGTGGACATGACCAAGCTCGAGCAGGAGAAAAGTGAAGCTGAAAGTCGAGCTCAGGCGCTTGAAGAGCTTTCAGGTGTAATGATGACACCACCCACTGCTGTAAAGAAGGGCTGGCGAGCGCGACGCGCGGAAGTGAAAGCAGCAGCAAAGGAAGCAAAATCAGTGAGCAAGCTCGAGAAGGATTTAGACGACACTCGCAAAGAGCTCATCAAGGAGCAAGCATCTTCGAAGTCAAAAGAAGCAGCGCTGCGGCGAGCTCTCGAGACCTCTGCAGACAAACGCCTTGATTTAACCGAACAAATCAGTCAACTTACCAAAGATGTTGACGACTTGAACGAAAGAGTCAAGGAAAACGATGCTGCCGTGGAGCAAGTCACAGCACTTGAAACTGAGGTCGAAGAGCTCCGCGAACAGCTCAAGGACTACGAAGAGGCCGCAGCTTCGGCAGAAGAGGAACGCAATAACGCTCAAGAATTTGCAAGCGCTGCAGAAGAAAAAGCCTCTGAGCTGAGTGAAGATATTAGGAAGTTGGAAGATCAGGTATCTTCTTTAGGAAACAAGCTGACGTGGGCCACTTCTCAGAGGCAAGATATGATGAAATCCTTGTTTAGCATCAAAAAGGAGAAACGAGAGCTTGAGGAGAAGGTCGCAGCGCTGGAAAGTGAAGGCTGCGATGTCGCATCACTGCGCGAGGACTTAGCTGAAGCAAAAGAAAAAGTTCAAGAGGTTGAAGATAATCTTGATATTTCGAACTCCGAGAGAATTTCGGCTGAGAGCAGTCTTTCAAGAGAAAGGCTTGAAGCAGAACAGCTCGGAAATGACCTTCGAGAGGCTCTAGTAACGATTGATGATCTCGAAACCACATTATCAAAAATCCAAAACGCTAGTAATTCGTCTATTTTAGATGTAAGAAGTGCGCTCGAGATGTTTAAAGGATTGGCTGTCGAAGCGGAGAGCGAGCTCGATGCAGAGACGAAGCTCAAAGAAGATGCAGAAAAGAAGTGCAATGCTGTCCAGTCGGAGCTCCGGATGGTGCGCGAAGAGTTCGACGCACACACTGCTTTGAATTCCGAAATTGTTGATGCACTGAGAGATGAGTTAGAAGTTGCCTTGGGGTCGAATGAGCCAATAACGGGTGACACGCCGAATGTTTCCATGCTGAAAGAGCTTAATGAAACGCGGAAGAAATTAGAATCAGCAGAATCTGCTTATGCTGCTGCGGATGCGGAGCAGAAGTCAAGCAGGTCCCGAATCGCAGAGATGCTTGAATCAATCGAAAACTTGAAAGAAGAGCTTGCAGCGGCTCAAGGAGCTCCTCGGGATGCGCTTACTCCATTAGATACCGACACCAAGTATGTAGACATCGTTGAAGGTCTTCGAGCTGAGCTTGATTCGAAGAGTGCAGAGCTTGAAGCTACAGCAGTCGAAGTGGAAAACGAATTAATGGCACACGATGAGGAAGTGCAAGGCCTCAAAACTGAAGTATCGGACTTGAAGCTACAACTGGCACAGTATCAGAGTAGCTCATTTGTTTTAGAAATGAGTGTGGCGCTCGTAGAGCAAGCTGTTGGTGACTTTGACGATGACCATCGAGCCCGCTATCTCGAAGCTGTCGCTCTAGGGCTTGGGGTGGACAAAAGTCAAGTTTCTTTGGGCCGTGTAAGTGCTGGCAGTGTACACATTGAGACTCGCGTCAGTGGTATATCTAGTGCAGATGAGGCTTCCATTATTAGGAGAAAAGCCAAAAACCCAGCTGAATTGGCAGCCGAAGTTTCGCGCTTTGATCTGGGGTCGTGTGAAGTACTAAAGGCCGATCTTATCCGATGTTCTGGAATATTTCATGGTGAATCGATAGACAGTTCTCTAAGTACTGTTCAGCAGAATGCGGAGTTGGTCACTTTAAGGGAACAACTTGCCGAAGCTAGAGCAGAGATGAACGCGCTTAAGTCGTCCAAATTTGAGGTGGATTCAGGAGCTGCCGAGTCCGAAGAGCGGCCTGCTGCTGTTGACATGGACAACAAGAAATTATCGGAAGAGCTTTTAGCGGCAAGAGCTTGGTCAGATCGCCTCCAGGCATCGCTCGAGTTTGCGCAAGAGCAAGAGAGAGCAGCGTTGGAGTCGTTGGAAGCTGAACGTAGACGCGTCTCTGAGCTTCTCACTGCAAACAACGAGCACTCTGTCGGGGATACAAGCCTCAACGTTGAGGCCCTCGCCATTGAGTTGAGCAATTCCAGGGAAGCACTCGTAGCATTACAGGCTGAGAATGAAGAGCTTGTTGCGAAGTCAGAAACGCTGCGAGAAAATCACGAGTCGAATTCGCCTCCCATTGCCAATAACATAGCCATCCCACTTGACAGAGATACTACCTTGACATCCGCAACAGATTTAGACAGCACATACAATCCTGCGCCAGCTACCAGCAACCCACCGGCCGATGAGAAGCGTTTCATTGGGGGCGATGTTCCAGGTTCTGATGACCATGCATCTCTCGAGAGCGCCTCGCATGCTGTCTTGGAAGCAAACTTAGCTGCTACGCAAGACGAAGTTGATGCACTTTTGATGGAGAAGGAACTGGCTGAGCACCGTGCCAAGACCCTTGAGGCTCAGCTCGAGGTGGTAGAAGCCTCTCTGGCGGCGACAGGCAGCGATACTGCACGCGCACAGTTGCTAGATCATGAGTTAGAGGTAGCCAATGCAAGAGTTGTTGACTTGGAAATACGTCTTGAAGACTGTCAGAGGCAAAGTGATACGGCTTTAGGTTCACTTGAAGCCAAACTCGCGACTTCTGAGCTGGAGAGTCAGGAGGCAAATTACGAGAAAATCTTTGTTGAGAAAAAGTTGTCCGAACTAGCTCAACTTGAAGAGGATTTCAAGTTAGCTAACGAGCAAGTTGAATATCTTCACGTTGTTTCTAGTGGTTTTGAAGAACAGGTTGCTGTTGCAGAGCTTTCAAAGGCTCAAGATGATGCTACGATAGCACTGCTTCATGCTCGTCTAGAAGCGTCAGAAGAAGATTTGGAAGCCACGTCACTTGAGAAGACCCTCGCTGAGCATCGCGTGTCTGCTCTTGAGTCACAACTTGAAGCGTTGAGATCAGACATTCAAGGACCGAAAAGTGCATTGGACGTCAACACTGGGTCAAATGAAAATGAGACCCCGCTTGCTGCAAGAGTCAAAGATTTAGAGGGGGCTCTTGCACTCGAAGCAGAGAAAAGGAGCCAGAAGGCCGCAGAGATAGAGCTTTTACGAGCACAGCGACGCGCGGCACAGGAAGAAACATCTGCTTTGGTCCTTGAGAAAGATCTCGCTGAAATTCGTGTCTCCAAGCTTGAGTCAAGTCTGAGCGAGGCGCAATCTGCTGCAACAGCGTCTGAGGCATCTTTACACGAACTGGAGAGATTGTTTGAAAATGCAAAGGAGGCTCAAGAAAGTCTGCGAGAAGAGGCCAGTGCGCTTTCACATCAGGTATCTGAAATGAAGAGTGAAAAGGCGCAAACTCATGCGATCTTGAAGGTGCTTGAACTAAATCTCGCAGGTGCCACTGAGGAAGCAGAGGCAGCAGAACTTGAGCGACAGCTCGCTGAATCTCGTGCTATGCAACTCGTTGAAGATTTGAAGGCGGCAGAAATCGCGACAGGTCAGGCAACTGCATGCGATATTTCTGCCTCAAAGGACCTTGAGTCGTTGAAGAAAGCGCTCGAATTACGGGAAGCTGAATCAGCTAGCCTCTCAGAAGATCTTACTCAACGAAGGACCCAAAACGAGGAATTAGAATTGTTGCTGAAGCACGCCCGCGATTGCGTAGCGACTTTAGAAGGAGAAGTCGGAACCCAGACACGTGCTAAAGATATAGCAGAAGCCCGAGCTGCCGAACTTGAGACTGCGTTGGAAGCTGTGAAGACATCCTCGACTCAGACCAATTATGATGCTCACGCCATGGTTGACACGCTAAAGGTTGAGGCAAAGCACGCCAAAAAGGCGCAAGCATCGCTGCGCGCAGAAGTGAAGGCTCTCTCTAATCAAATTGAACTCCTGGAAGCAGATAAGGCTAAACATTCAGCAACGCTTCAAGTTGCCGAGGCAGCAGCGTCAGAAAAGCGTGTGGCTCAGGAACGATTAGCGCAATTAGAATTGGAGCTCCGAAGCGTCAATACCGAAGCATCTGTAGATTCTAAAGACATGGCCCAGAACAACTCTTTGCGCTCAGAATTGACTAAAGCAAAGAAAGCAGGAGCTGCGTTGCGAGCGGAATTGAAGATTGCGAAAGCTTCTGCGGCACAAACGATTGCAAACCTTGAAGCAGAGCTCAGTCAATCGCAAGAATTGCGAAGTGAGGCAACCAATGCTGGAAGCAATGAAGCAACGGAGTTGGCACTCGAGCTAAAAGCAGCTAAGAAGTCACTAGCCAGTCTTCGAGCAGATGTCAAGGCAGCCGCAGATGCGCGCTCTGAACTAGAAAGACAACTGGCAACCAATCAGGAAGCTCTAGCATCGAAGTCAGACGAAGCTAGTGAGCTATTTATAGCGCTGGCAGATGCAAGAGTCCAAGCGGCCGATGCAGTCGAGCAAGAAATGGCCACCAGGGTCACCTTAGAAGCACAGGTCGATGAGTGCAACAGCGAAATCGAAGCTCTGACCATGGAGAAAGATCTTGCTGAGTCAACATCGGCACGGCTGGAGAATGAACTAGAGGCATTACGCGCTGAATGTGTCGACAGGGAACGATCAGACGCGCAAGCTGCTGTAGATGCGCAATCTGATTTAGAAACACAACTGGTATCCGCGCGAAATGAATTTCAGGAGGCCTTAGATGCAAAAGATGACAAAGCAACGGGTCTACAAGAAGCATTAGATGATGCCAGATCTCAACTGGAAGAAGTGAAGATGCACTGTAGCACCTCGAGAACGACACTCGAGGCGCAGCTTGATGCATGCAACAGCGAAATCGAAGCTCTGACCATGGAGAAAGATCTTGCGGAGTCAACATTTGCCCGACAAGAAAGTGAGCTTGGATCGTTGCGCGCTGAACATGCAGACAAGAGTCGATTAGACCTAGAGGTAGCCGAAGGTGCACAATCTAACCACATGGATCAAGTGACTACTGCGCGAGATGAACTTCAAACAAAGTTTGAAGCAACGACGAAAGAAGCAAAGGATTTGACTCGTGATCTGAGATCTGCTAAGAAGTCACTAGCCAGTCTTCGAGCAGATGCCAAGGCAGCTGCAGATGCACGCTCTGATTTGGAAACACAACTGGCAACCAATCAGGAAGCTCTAGCATCGAGGTTAGACGAAGTGCGCGAGCTGCGAAGAGAGTTAGAAGAGGCATGTGCTCGAGCAGCAGACGCAGAGGATTATACAAAGTCAATTAGAACGACACTCGAGGCGAAGCTTGATGCATGCAACAGCGAAATCGAAGCTCTGACCATGGAGAAAGATCTTGCGGAGTCAACAACAGTGCGACTGGAGAATGAACTAAAGGCATTACGCGCAGAATATGCCGACAGGGAACGATTAGACATGCAGGCATCTGAAGATGCGCAATCTGATTTAGAGGCCCAACTAGCTGTTGTGCGAGATGAACTTCGAGAATTGTTGAAATCAAAGAAGCTTGAGATTGACAAGCTTCAAGAAGCATTAACTGATGCACGTATCATGGCAAGAGATTCAGAGGAGCAAGAATTGGCCATTCAGGCGAAATTAGAAGCACAAGTCGATGCGTGCAACAGCGAAATCGAAGCTCTGACCATGGAGAAAGATCTTGCGGAGTCAACAACAGTGCGACTGGAAAGTGAACTAGAGGCATTACGCGCTGAGTATGCCGAGAGAGAACGATCAGACGCAGAGGCTGCTGAAGATGCGCGCTCTGATCTGGAGACCCAGTTAGCTTTAGCCCAAGATGAACTTCAGAAAGTATTGGAAACAAAAGGAGATGAAGTGAATAACTTGCAGGACGCATTAGAAGAGGCCCGAGCGCAGATATTGAGTATGGAAGAAGCCAAGAGACAGATGGAAGCACTCCTTGAAGCGACAAAGGAGTCTCTCGAGGCCGCGACGGCCGCTGCTGAAGACGCTGACGCATCGGCGAAAGCTCTCGAAGAGTCCTCTGCGAACCACCACGCCATGAAAGATGCCCGTATACAGGAACTTGAGAGCGAACTGTCGGACTCGACTTCATCTGTGATGCAATTGAAAAGCGCCCAAGCTCAATTGGAGGCGAAGGTCCAGGAGGAAGCCTTGAATGCTCGGGAAAAAGTGGCACACTTAACACTTCAGCTTGAGACTCAAGAGAGAGCTGCGGCTGCTTCTAGTGCAGCTGCCGTTGCCGCTGCCCAAAGTACTACTCGAGAGCAAAGCGCTGTGTATGAAGCCAAAATAGCGACGCTGCAAGCTAAACTGACTCTGATGAAAGATGAGGTAAATTTGAGACTGTATCCGCGCTGGCATTTCATAACGATTTAAATTTCTTGTATTTACGTACTATTCAAACGCAACTTTGCGCCCATCTTGTTGCTTGTACGTACTTTTTGTCACTTATGATTCCTCATCTGTTTTACAATATCTCAACTAGATGGAAGCCCTTGAAGCAGACAAAGCTGCCACGCATGCGCGGTTAGCAAGGCTCGTGGCTACTAGCAAGGATAACGACGGCGCAGCAAACCACGCCACGTCCTCTTCTAACCCCTTATCGCCTGGCGACAGTGCCGCCCACCAGGCCACCGCTGGCATTCAAGCTGAACTGCAGCGCGCTCGCAAACGCGCTGCACAGCTCCGAGCCGATCTCGATGCTTCACAAACGCTCGCGGCAGCGGAATTGGCCGAGCTCCGTGATCAGCTGGAGGCCATGCAAGAAAACTACCTCGAAGTGATTCGCGCCAAGAAGCTAGCGGAAGAGCGTGTTGCTACCCTGCAAACTTCGATCGACCAAAACGGCATGGCAGTAGTAGCAGCAGCAGCAGCAGCAGCAGCAGCGGAGGCAGCGGAGGCAGCGTCAGCAAATGCGCAGCAGGAAGCGCAAGGAGCCGCTATGAAGGCGCAAAAAGAGCTCGAGACATGCCGACAAGAACTCACAGCGCAACTAGAGGCGCAAGTGCAGGAGATCAATGCTCTTAAGAAGAAGATTAAAGCAAGAGACGAGAAAGCAAAGGCTGCAGCAAGAGCAGCGTTGAAATCAGCGGAGACTGCCATTGCTGAGGCTCGGGCTGAAGGCAATGCAGAGGCAAAGAAGCAGGCTCAAGTGGTTGAAGAACAGCTGCGCAGTGCTTTGGCGGAGAGCGACCAGCAACTGTATGAAAATCTGCGAGCCCTCAAGACTGCTGCAGCTGCACAACGAGAGCTTGAAGCGAAATTGGAAGAGATGGAGCAAAACATGCAAGAAGAGCGAGATGATCATCGAACCAAAGATCGAGAAGCTTCAACTCAGCTAGATGCACAAGCTAGCTCACATGCGATGGCTGAAGCGACACTCCGTCAACAAGTCGAGGAGCTCCAGGAAGCTCTTGGGGACCTGCGAAAACAACAAGAAACATCAAAAGCGCAACAAGCGTTGCAGCTGCCCTATTCGCCGGGCGGCGAATCGATCGTGTACGCACCTTCGAAAGCGGCCCATGAGGCTCAGCTGCACGCCCTTCGCGAAGAGATTGCGCGCTTGGAAGTGGAGCAGGCCGCGACGAACGAGGGTGCTTCGGACCTGAAGATGA
>Ga0307930_1001966_pt1 | contig 15937 bp, 11 predicted proteins | sample OrgLakmetageno46_FD_203161 | JGI IMG/M metagenome (GOLD analysis project Ga0307930, IMG submission 203161) | Saline water microbial communities from Organic Lake, Antarctica - #46 | ecosystem: Environmental > Aquatic > Non-marine Saline and Alkaline > Saline | place: Antarctica: Organic Lake...
TGTTTCGTTTCTCGAAACCAGAAACGCCCAGGGCGGCGCTTTTTGTGTTTCTTAGAAACGAAACACGAGCAAAATCCGGGTTTGTTTCATATGTTTCCATTTCCCTGTGTTTCGACTTCGACCCTAGTAAAGATAGGGTATTCTTAGATTCTTACAGTCGACTTCAATTTAACGATCAAAAGTGGCCGTGCAGTTGCAGTTGCAGTGTTGAGTGTTGCAGTGCAGCAGTGCAGCAGTGCACGGCTCACGGCTCGGCGAGTTCTTCTGTTCCTAGCACCTTGCAATGCCCGTGGTGTGCCCGCCTTCTTACGCTGCACTTTATATTGTTGTGCAGTGAAGTAGGTACAAAAAACGAAAAGAAAGACGACAACGACAACGACAACGACGACAAACGAACCACGAATCACGAATTAAACTGTATTTAATTATTAATTGATAAGCAGGATAAGTGTTCTTACAGGTATACATATTTTTATTAGTCGATTAAAATAAGAATTCGACTCAGAAGGCAATAGCGAAATCGATTTTTTTGACCAGCGGGGCAGACTAGGATAAAGGTTGGAATATTTTTGAGCCGTTCGGTGAAGTAGGCAGTTTTCACCGCCGCTGCCCTCCCAAAAACGAAATGGGTGTGCATTAAAAAGCAACTCCTTTCAATTGTGCAGTTCCAACCCCTTTAGTTCACTGGCTGAGGATCTTCGGGGACTCTTAAGCCCACGCCATCTTCGTCGCTCTGCATGCTCCAGAGCTCCGCGTATTTGCCCTTGAGCGCAAGCAGCTCGGCGTGAGTGCCCTCTTCGGCGACACGTCCCTCGTGCATCACGACAATCTTGTCGCAGTGCCGCACGGTCGAGAGGCGGTGTGCTATCAGCAGCGTGGTGCGGCCCTTGGCGGCTTGCAGCTAGTGAGGAGAGACACGAGGGCAAGCAGAAGGGTGAGGATTTGATGAATTGAAGGTCTTGTAATGTAAGTAGAAAAGAGAAATGGCAAGTGCAGTCTAGCATGAGCGTATTGTGGCATTCAAACATATCAGAACGAAATCGCAAAGTACTACAGGGACTCAACTCACCAAATCCTCCATAACGCGCGCCTCGGTTTCCGCTAAAGCGACAAAAAAAATAAAATGATAATAATAACATTGAGAGGATGATTTTTCGCTTGAATAGAACAAAGTATACAAGAGTTGTGAGCGATTCAGTGTTTCAAGTTGGCGAAGATGCAATGAAGTCAGCACTGCTCCATCCGGATCTCACCGTCAAGGGCGGAGGTAGCCTCGTCGCAGAACAAAATGGGCGCATCTTTGAGAATGGCTCGGGCAATGGCCACTCGCTGTTTCTCGCCGCCACTCAACTTCAGGCCTCGCTCTCCCACTCGCAATTCAAGCGCGCTTTCGCCACCCAGCAGCCCCACCAGGGACTCTAAGCGCACCGCTGCCAGCGCCTTCTCGATGTCAGCCTTCGACGCGCTCGGGTTGCCATAGGCCACGTTGTAGCCCAAGGACTCATTGAACAGGACCACATCTTGAGGCACCACCGCCACTTCCCGCCTTACCGCATCCAGCGAAGCAACGCTGTCTAAAGGCACGCCGTCGATTTCAACGTGGCCTTGAGATGGCTCGTAAAAGCGAAAGAGCAAGCGGAGAAGAGTCGACTTCCCACTGCCTGACGCCCCTACTATGGCGACGGACGACCCCGGAGGCGCGTCAAAAGTCACGCCATTCAAGATGGGGCTGCGGCCGGGGTAAGCAAAGTGCACGTTGTCAAAGGACACAGCACGGCCTCGCGGGGCGCCGTCACGCGGCAAGAGTGGCAACTCCATGGGCTTGGCTGGCGCTGGCAGAGAGGTGTCAGAGTCCATGAGCTTGAACATGGCCTCCATGTCGACCAGAGACTGGCGCATGTCGCGGTAAACCATTCCGATGAAGTTCAGCGGAAAGGACAACTGCACACACAACAGGGAGGAAACAAAGGCGAGGGGTGTAGCACAGTCTTATACATGAATCTACGAGATGTTTCTTCAAACAACCAGTTCTGGCACCTGCCCTCCTGTGTAAAAGACACAGCAAAGTCTGTGGCCTACCTGAAACAAGAGACCGTTGACGAGTACGAGGTCACCCACAGTTGCGTCACCCGACACAATCGACGCCGTCGTAAGGCCCATGATAGCGGTCAGGCCCGCGCTGAAAATAACGTTTTGCCCCACGTTCAAAATGGACAAAGTTTTCTGCGTTCTCTGCGCAGCTTCACTATATTTGACGAGTGACTCATTGTACCGATCTTCTTCCAACTTTTCCGCACCGAAGTACTTCACCGTCTCGTAATTTACGAGTGCGTCAATGCTGCGCTGGTGGGCCTCGTTTTCAGCGTCATTCATTTCTTTCCGAATCGGAATGCGCGTGTTTGAGTAATTGATTGTGAACACAGTGTAAGCGCCCACGGTCAATGCAGTCACTGCGCTGTGAGCTACGCCAAACTGGGTACCGAGAATAGCGCTCACCATGCCAATTTCAAGGGCTGTTGGGACTACACTGAAAAGCATCGACGACAACGCGCTATTGATGCTACGCCCACCCCGATCCATGACGCGACTCAAGGTACCAATTTCGCGGTCAAGGTGGAATTGAAGCTCGCGAGCTTGGAGGTGTGTGAACACGTCGAGGCTTACTTGCCGGGTTGCCCGAAGCGCTACTGTCGAGAAGATGGAGTTTCGAAGCTCAGAGAAAGCAACTGCGGAAGAGCGAGCAACACCGTATCCTAATACGATCGCCGCCGGTACAAAAAAAGAGGGCTCGGCTGCAACCTCGGCCAAAGTTTGCCCGGCCTCACCAGTTGTCACTAAGTCAGTGTGGCACACATCGATAATCTCCTTGAAGATGAATGGTACTTGAATCGTAATAAGTTTGGACCCTACCATAAGTCCACAGCTGCCTAGCACTCTCAAGCGGAGTTCTCGACTATCGGGAGCCATTGAAGCGGTGGGCCACAAGTGCTTCCCTAGAAGACGAAGCATCCGATAATTGTAATCTCGCTCGCTAGGTTCATCTTTTTCAGCTGGCACCGTGCTCTTCGGTGGAGGAGCTGTACTGAAAGCACTCCCAGTTATTAGAGCAGGCCGACAACAGTCCTGCCATAACGATGGACGACTCATCCATCGCCGTACGACTGGCGTCACGCGCCCTGTGAAGAGCATTGAACGGTTGCCTCTGATCCTTTAAAACAGCGCTGCCTCTAAAGATATATCTCGTTCGATGAATTTTCTTCCAGCTTTGAACCTAGCTACTCAAATTTAAATTGATGACGAACTACTCACTAGCCTGGGAAACAGTAATCCAATGATATTGTGCTAGCAACAGCACATCAACAATATGAGTGTTGATAGCAGTGCTATGGGAGCTAAGGTTATGTTGTTGGAGCTCGCTACTCGCTACTTCCTTCCTTGCTACTCGCTACTCATTCCTCTCATTGTGCAGAAGGAGAAGAAGATGAGTTGGCGCAGCGAGTATACTCTCTCGTGTACTGTACAGAAGTGACGAATGACGAGATGAACTTTACAGGGACGAGTGCAGCGCGCCAGCCAGCGCTGAAGCAAGGGTACCCTTGGCTGAAGCACCGCGAAGTTACACAGGTGTAGTAGGAGTTGCTGGCTGTAGCTCGCTGCAGAAAATAGGTGCATTTCCAGCCGCCTTTGTTGGTGCGAATCCTACTTGTTGCGCCCGTGGCCAATGCCCTTGTAATGCCAGCAGTTCACCTCGCATTTGTGTGCGACCGTGCAGAGTGCGGACTGTGTTAAAACGCTGCTTTGCTGTTCTTCTCTACCCTTTAGCCTTCTAATTCCGGCCCGTCGGGGCCTGTCTCAAAAATATACGATTTATAGATGCACATTGCTTGGATTGGCATAATACTACCTAGCGGCCATTTGGGCTTACAACGCGGGCTATAGGTATTGGGGATAGCCCCACCTTACAGCTTACAGCTCGTAACTTCCTGGTGGATGGGCCCACGGGAGAATACTTCTCCACTTGCCAAACTTAATTTTCATACGAGCCCCGAGCCACAAGTATAACAAGAGCTGGAGCGAAAAGGCAGTAAAGCGCTTCCAGATGATATTTGTCACGAAGACAGCGGCTCGGGGAAGCCATAAGTGAGTTAATAAGTGCATGCGGTTTGTAAAAGTTTAGGCATTAGCTATTCCTATCTTTTAGCATACCTATGCGTTTGTGCTTCTTGTGACTTGAGTATTTAGTTCTATTTGGGTCAGAAATCTTATATCTAATCTACGCACTTGAGTGTAATATGAGGAGCGAGGCGCTGTATCTGCATCGCAGCAGCAGCATGGCAATAGCAATCGGAGTTATTTTAGTTTTTAGGCGACTGGCGCTGACGCAAGGCTGCGTTTCACGTGCACGCGTGATTCATGCGCGGAGGCTGTGTAAATTTACTTCATGCGTGAAATATGTGCGATTTACGCGTGATTCACGCGCCAGCTTTTCTTCTACTAGCTAGAGGGTGTTTTCAAGTGCATACGTGGATATTCACTTCGATATCGTTGAAAATTCAATTTCCACGCGATTTGCGCATTGTGCGTGATTTACGCGGTATTCCTAACCTAGGCGCTGACGGCGCAGGATTCCTCTTTGAACTATCTTCCTTGAATAACAATAACCAATATCGCATGCGCGCCGCTCCCGAAAAGTACAACAGTATAAGTTCTGGTTGGATCTCAGATCTCTTGACTCTTGGGAACTTGTTCTCTTTAATTATTATTAAATCCGTGTTTGAATTCGAAATGGAAATAGGAAAACATGTGGTTGTGATTGTAGGTTTGCGTTGTCCTGGCTGCTATAGAAGCAAAGGAAACGCGAAAAGCAAAACGCAGAACACAACGAATCTCCATATTCCCAACTAAGCCAATACACACCGCCACGCACCAAGCAAAAGACGCAAATCCAAATTAAGGCACTTCGGGGGTCTACTAGAGCAGCTCGGGCGAGTTGCTGAGGAAGACCTGAGAGCGCTGCATCGCATCGAGCTTGGGGGTCACCCCTGGAGGCACGCCCATGGGCTCCTTCTTCTTCACCAAGTGTTCGATGGCCTCACGCTGCCGCTTCTTTTTGTCTGCCAAGGAGCCCATCTTCTCCTTGTCTGCGTCGTCCGCCGCGTCGTAGGCTTCCTGCATTTTCTTGCGCTTTTGTTCCGCCTCTACTTTTCGCATCACTTCCGCGTGCTGCCTGCTCGACGACAGCTTTAAGAAGTCGCGCGTCGGCACAATCTCCAGCGTTTCCACGGCCGCGTCTTCTTCGCTCACGCTGCCTTCAGCCTTCACCAAAGGAAGGTCCGACTTGGCGCTCGCCTGCGCGGCGCCCACCGACGGGTCCTTCCGGTCTCCCATGTTCTGCGACTCCGCCAGGGTCTTCACGCGCACGTTTTGCCGGGCGTTCGGCACTTCTTCGGCGGCGAGCGCGGCCCATGTGGAGGAGGTGTCGTCGGGCGCCGCTTGCACGCTGTCTTCGTCTTCTCCCGCCGCGTCTCCTTCACCTGACGGAGCAGCCGCCCGAGGCGAGTTGGATTCGTTGCCACCCCCTACATTTTCCATCATTTTCCCCAGCAGCAGCTCCGAGAGCGCGAGAGCTTCCACGGGCTCAATGGTGGCGCTCGACTCGTTGGTTTGGTGAATGCCCTCTTCCTCGCTGTCGAGGAGGTAGCGGTGCGTCTCCAGCCGTTGGAACAGGCCAATCGCGCCCTGCCGCAACGACACCAGAACACTTTCGAGTCGCCCACACGCGGCTCGCGTCACTTTGAGCTCAGTGCGCGCTGTCTGAATCTCAGCGTTCAGCTCGTCGCTCACTTCGCGATTCAGCTCGTTGGCGCCCACGCCGCTAGCTCGGATTTCAGCGAATTTGGCTTCTGCTTCGGTTTTGCCCTTCTTCGCCGCAGCCAGCTTGAGCTCAACCTCTCGCTGCTCCCGTAAAAGCGTCTGCCTGTTGCCTTCCTGCCCAATAAACTTGTCCACCATTTCTTCCAAGTCGTTCACGCCGGTGGCCTGCCGAATTTGTGTGAACTGCTCCTCGAGGGCGTTGAATTCCTGGAGCTTCGCTTCGTTGACTCGCCGCAACTCAACCGCTAATTCCTCCCGCTCTGCCAATTTCATCTGCAGCGCGCGCTCCTCTTCCGCGGACAAGTCGCCCCTTGACGTTTCTGCTGAGTCTACTGCAGCAGCTTCGCGCCCTCGCCGCCATTCTTCCATCTTTCGGGCATTATGGGCTTCGAGCTTCCGCACTGAAATAATCTTTGACCGGTCTCGCCGCTCTACCGACACGTTGCGCTGAATATCAAGCAAGTCAACGACAGCTTTGTTCTTGCCCGCTTCGAGCTGCCGCATTAACGCCTTCACGTCACCGTGCTCTTTGATAGCTATTTGGAGTGCTTCTTCCATTGCGTTAATGTGCGCATCGAAGGTGATTTGGTTGGTGGCCAGTCTTCGGTGTATGTGCTGTAACTGCTTGCGGTAGTGCAGCTTTTCCTCAACCTTTTCCTGTGTTTCTTCGATTCTTTTCTCCAATTCCTCAATACGCCGGGCTTCTGGAGTAGCTTTCTCGCGCATTTCTTTTAAAGCTTTGTTCTGTAACGCAGCGCAAGGGGAAGCGGTTATTAAAATGGTATTTTGGGGAGAGAGCAACCGCAGCTCATGAGATGACATTAAAAAAAGACCAGGCCCCTGCGCCTATGCATGAAATCTAACCTCAAGATTCAGGGAATCCAGCACAGTCTGGCGCTTCTGCAGCTCGATTATTTTGCGGTCTGCTGTCAGCTTAATTTCGTTGTATTTCATGGCGTTGGCGTTCACGCCCGCCTCCATTACTTTCAACTGACTGCCGCCTTCAGTGGGTTGGGCCGCAAGGCTTCCTGCACCTACTTTTGCTCCAGTTGCTCCATATCGTGCAGGCTGCGAAATAAAAGTATAAGCAATCAACCGTGCGATACAAAGAACGTGTTATATTATATCTCTAGTGGGGAAACAAGCATTGAGTCATGACATCTCCTCATCTTACCGCCATTTTGCGGACGGATTCGACAAGGTCTTTCTTGCTAAAGATTTTACGGGCTGCATTTTGCGTTAATGCAGGCGCAGCCTCGATGGGCGCCAGCTTCTGGCCATTGCTGCGCGACATGGCGAGCTTCTGCCGGACCGAGAAGTCCAACGCCTTCCTGAATGCAGTTGAATATTTCGTAATTTATTACGTTTACGGTCTTTTCTCGGGAACCAAACCCATATTCTTCCCTGTAACCTTTTTCCACCCTACTGTACAGGTAGTTTCGGGTGTTAAGAGGTTGTCACGTTAAGAGACTGAGGCTCAAAATTTGGTCATTTTGCTAAGAGCGCGAGGGTTATCGAGGTGGCCTCCTTGTCTGTAGTACTCCATCGGTCCGCCAGCGTAAGTGCAGCTAGGAACACACCGCGCCTCGCAAATAAGAGCCTGAGGGTGCCACGCAAAAAAGTAAGGGATAAGCTAAGAGAGGGTTGAGAGCAAATTTTGCCCATCTTATTACCCGAAACTACCTGTAGTCTTCACTGCTGGACACAGGCCACTGGCCACTGAGTGCTGACCGCCAAGTCTCTTATCAAGAACATCCAACCCCGATCTCCCCTGGAGCCCCACTGAAGAAAACGGCATTAATCTCAGTGCCCAAATCAGCATTGTGTTTTATAATTTATATCTATTTGCAGCAGGAAAGTGTCTAGTTGGTACGTTGGTACACTCCTAGGACATCCCAGAGCTGAAATTCTGGCGAGAAATCGAACTCAGACAGCTCTCTGTGACTCACACGGTGAAGGGCTAGTACACAGCCATATGTCACAAGAATGCTGTGGGAAGGTGCGTGCTCGCATGTGATACGCGAATCGCGAATCGCGTAGAGGAACTATTTAACACAGGCCCCGAAGGGCCGAAATTAGTAAAAGGCTAGCACAAAGGAATTCGGCAAGTTCATGCTTTAAGCAGCCCTATGAGAAAAGCACCTAAACCGCAAGGAGTATTTAGGTACAAGGAAGCGCTGGCCGTTACTGTCGCTGTCTTCGCAACTAAAGGAGTGCGCCGTCGGCCGTCGCGCCTCTCTTGCTATGCAGTTGCACCACACCATCACAGTTGAGGTACCAATAGCTCAAGTTTACCCAGATGCCAATAGGCGCTTTTGGTGTTAACCTTAGTGACAGTTATGCTCATTCGCGGGCGGGGGTTGTCCAATCCAAAATGAACTGACTCACGAAAGTATGCGCAGTAGCCAATTTACGGGAAGCTCTTATTTGCTTGACGTGGCCTCCTTCTTCACACCCAGAATTAGCTGAATGCAGCCTTGCTACATGGATAATGAGCGAGGAGCTGGGGAAAAGCTGGCAGGCGAATTGGCTTGTGCGTTAAATAACTCCCATTTCGTTTTTGAATAAAATCCAGTGCAGCGCTTCCCTATCGACACATCAACAAACATACAAATGCGCCTTATTCCAGCTGGAACTGTCCCTTGCTTGATACCCACACTTGACACTTGGCCCCAAATTGCCTTTCAGGAAGTCTCAGTCCTCTCCGGCTTCCGGCTTTCTTCTGGCGACTAGTTAATACGCGATTTAAATGGGAATGGTGCGGTTCTTATGTAAGGGAAAAAGCTAAAAGACTGATGCCGTTCGCTTTTGATTTTGATCTTAACGCGCAGTCACGCAGAAGGATGAAATTAAAATTCCCCGCAGTGACACCCGGAGATAAGAGATGGCCCACGGCCTTTCGTATATATCATATCATATTTCACTCTCTTCAATCCCCAATCCCCAATCCCCAATTGCCCTTACTTTTGTATGCTTATCAAAGGCATAAATAAAGTTTCAATCCTCATCTGGTTTGGCTATTTCACTCCGGGAAATGATTATAAGAGAGAACGGCATTTCGGTGCCAGTTCTTGTCAGCATAAGTCCAGTAACAGTAATCTAGGTCCACATCAAAGCCGTCAAAGCCGCTTGGCTGCCAGGATTCGGTCGTACATCTCGTGCGCATGGAAATTGGGCAAATCAAAGGTAAGTAACTGGAGAAGCTCGGGTGGATGGCGAAAGGCTACGGGCAAGCCGGAAGCACTGAATTGTCGCCCCCAGAGCACGGCTAGGCGCTGGTATAAGTCCAGAAAGCGGTTTGCGAGGTCCGAACGCGTACTCGCTGGGATGCGCTTCACCAAACTGGCGACAGGCCGTAAAGCGCTCTTGTTTGCACCGTTGCCGTTCGCTTCAGAGTCTTTGTCTCCGCCTGCGCTTTTCGAACCCGTCTCCTTCACGTGAAGTACTTGCTGCAAGAGGCGGCACGAGAGCCGAAGGAGGTCAAGACACAGGTGGAGTGCGTCGAGGCCCTGCTGAGCCGGGGTGCCGGAGGCCACCGCAGCGCGAAACGCAGCCGAAGACGCCCACCTCAGACCTTCTTGCCTGGCAAAGGAAGCTGCTGGAGTAGACGCAGCAGTCCACGGTTGCTCTACGGTGGTTGGCGATGGTTTCGAGCGCAGAGTGCGATTGAAGGCTTTGTACGACTCCCCCAACTCTAGGACTGCGCTCGAGGATAAAGGGTCCGCCCAAAGCGCCCGCGGCAGCACTGCAGCACCTAAATGCAGCTGCCACAGGGGCTCGTCTAAGCTGCACGCACTCGCCGCTTCCACGCTATCATCACTACCACGCGCTCCCTGGCTCATCTTTGGGCGTCGCTCCTTTAAGCACTGCCGCAGCTCAGCGCTCGTGCAGCACAGGGTGGCACACACGGTGTGGATGTCGGCAGCACTGCTCGTAGGCCGCGTGCCGTGCATGCTTCCGAACAGGTGATGTGCGACCAGCTGGTGAAAGGGCTGCCGCTCCTCGGCTTTGGGGTCGTGAAACGCCACGGTCTCTGACGACGCCAGGGGCTCTACCGCAGATGGTGACGATGGTCCGAGAAAGCCGAGCCGCTTGGACGCTGTTTTTCGGTCCCACGCTAAGCCTGCCCCGGCAAAATGGGCCAAGAGCTCGGCGCAAGCGGGGTAGAAGGGGTTGGCCCACGGCCGCCCCTGCACCAGCATCCCGGTGGCACCGCACTGCGCGCCGGCGAGGGAAGCGTCCAAGAGGGAGCAAAGCACGGGAGCACTCCTCAAGCTTGGGCCGAAGCGACAATCGCTGCAGCCTCCTTTCACGAAGCTGGTGCTCACCGAAGGAGTCGCAGTAAAGGAAGACGAAGATGCTGAAAGCGAGCCCGGAGCGGGTGGGTGACGATGATGCGCCGGCAGAGCATGGAAGTCGAGCACGGCGCAGAGGGTAGCAGGCGCCCACTGCAAAGGATCGCTCCCGACAAGGGCCATGACGTCAGGCGGGCATCCCATCACGTGAATCGCATCGTGGTGCCCTGCCTGTGCCACAGCAGCTAAGCTGGAGCGCACCTCGGCTGGCGTTGCTGCAGTTGGCGCTTTAGCAGAATTGCCGGCACTCTCAGAAGAAGCGCCAGCCTCAAATATCACCGAGATCGACTTGGAAGCCATCTGTCGGAACGAGTCCATGGGCGGAGGCGGGAGCGGAGACCCAGGCGTGCGCACGGGCGCCCAGGCGGGCACCAGCTCGATGAAATGATGTTGGCACAAGGCGTCTAGTTCTAGGAGGTCTAGCCCTGAGCTTCCTGTAGAGTTGGTTGCATTGAGCTCCAACTGGTTGTTCAGGACGAGGTGCAAAGTGTTTATGCGCCACGCAGCCAACTGCTCAACCTGTGACACGAAGCGCCCAGCAAGAAGAAGATTAAAAGTGTGATGCAAGGCAGAATAATTGAGACATCTATGACGGAAGCACAAGATCATTGGAACGTGCTACTAGTACTTGAAAGAAGGACTGAACAATAAGACGCACTTGCTAGCTACTGATACCCCCTAATGACCCTCTCACACAACGCACCTGCGCCAGCAACCCTTCTCGCCGCGGCTCCGAGGGAAAGCGCGCATCGATGATCACACCCCGCTTGTAGAAATCGGGGCTATCCTCAACACATAGCGCAGGCAGAACGAGCCGGGCCGAAGCTGAGTCCGCATCCTTCGGTAGGGAGCATTCGCGCGGGATGGCGTATAGGTCGATGATTTGACACAAGCACAGGACCCCATAAAAGAGCCCGGCGGCGTCGGCGGCGACCAGTGCAACGCCGCTTCGGGTAATAGTGAGGCGGAAGCTTTCAGGTCGGGGCAGCACTCGTGGATTGAGCGTAAACGAAAAAGCTGCAGCCGCGGCATAAGCGCTTCTACTGCTACTGCTGCCATTACCATTGGGGTTACTGCTGCGGCTCTTTTCGGGTGTAGAGCTACCCATTTCACTGTTGTGATTGGAGGAGGAAGCCCCTTCGTTGGTGGCCGAGGCTAAGTTCGGCAGTTGAGCACAAGCCGAGGCGCTGCGCGTGGGCGTTAAACCAACACCGTAATGGCCGAGGGCGCGGTGCAAGTGGGCCCACGCCGCACTTCGCACCCCTGTGGCCTCCGTTGCGCCGCCACTCGACGGCAGCCACACCACCGCGCTCTCGCCAATCGAGCAAGCGTCTCCGTTCAAAGGCCAGCACTTCTTGGGAGGCGGCCACAGGAGCGGCATGTAAGGGTGCTCGTCGCTGTCGTCGTGTGCTGATGCTCGGCTCGTCCATTCTGCTTCAGTATCGTCTCCACTGTGCAAGTCACTTTCGGCACCATCGTATCCATGGCGCTGCGACGACGACAGATCCGAGACGACTGAGTCGCTTGGTGTGATGCCTGTCAAAGGTGGTTCAAGCGGCGGTGGTGTTGCTGCGGTTGGTGGCGTGGGCAAATTGGCCTTTCTAAGCAATTCGACTGCGGGACTCGGCGTTTCACCCACCGAAAGTTCTTCGATGAATTCGAGCAAGCTCTTAGAGTCTGGGCCAGGCCCGACAGGCTCCGAAGGGCTCACACCGCCATGCAGGAGGTCTGCTGTCCGATCCGCGTTACCCAGCATCACGCTCTGAAGAAGCTCTGCCGCAAATGCGCCGCGAATTGCCTCCGCCACGCTGTCATCATGATCCGCGAGTTGTCGCGCCGTTTTGCCCGCGTGGTCTCCGGAGGTAGCTTTGGTGTCGGCTGGTACCCCTGCTCGAAGCAGCGAGCGCACGGCATCCACCTGGCTTCGGAGCACTGCGTGGTGTAAAGGGCCCAAACCTTCCTCATCAACACAACTCTTGAGAGCAGGTTTGCTAGACAACAACCGCCCTATCACGTCTGCTCTGCCTTCTGCTGATGCATGAATCATCAGCTTCTGTAGCTCAACCTCGGGTAAGCTCGAAATGTCTGACATATTCGATGGCTCAAACCCCTCAGATTGTAAACGCCTTTACAGCAGGGTTGTCAGCAACAATAAAGACGCGATAATAAAGACGTTTCAGCCAAGTGACCTACGCAGACGAACACCTTTGCTTACTAGAGTTGGACTGCGGACTCGCATCCCATAGCCATCTTTTTGTGAGAACTATTTTCTCGAGCGTGCCGTGTCGTAGTTTTAAGGTAATGCCTCGTTGCGGCATTTTGTGTCGTCCCATCCTATCCATACAGTTAGGGTGTTAGGGGGCTGGGCATTAGCAAGAGCGCGTGCACACACGGCGCGTTTTCTGTAGCATGTCACTCGCATCTGAAATAGAAGAAGTTAAGGCAGTTCTCCAGCCGCTGTTTGCCAAGCCAGCACTAAAGGATAACCTGCTCGAGAAACCTCCGTTTCGTTTTGTACACGATGTGGTAACGGCGGTTACAAAAGCGACTGGATTTGGAGACACCCTGTTTGCTGACCGGGAAGATTTATTAGACGCAAAGGCGATCAAGGAGAAGCAAGATAAGCTCGACTTCCTTGACCGGGTCATTTTGTTTGTAGGCCACATCCATGGCCGACCGTGCGATGTGAAAAGCGGCAAAATCGTTGCAGGCCTGGAGCCAGAGCGAACTGCACGCTTATTCGTCGATCTGGGAAAGGCCGCCACGTCCAGCACACCCGAGGCACGTCAGGAAGCTCAAGAACTTGCCATCGCTAAGGAAGACCCCAAGCGGCCGGCAGGCGGTGGTGCGGGCGCAAAAGACGATGGTGGCACTAAAGAGGTAGCGCCACCGTCAGGAGATGCGAAGGAGGAAACTGAAGCGCCTGGCCCTGGATCTTCAGCGGCTCAAGCCAAGCCGCCGCCGAGCCGTGGAGGTGGGCAACGAAATAGCGCAGCAAAAGAGGAGGTGGCCCCTCGGTCTGGCGGCATGGAAGTTATGGGGCCAGACTCGGCAGCAAGCTACGAGGCATTCATGGAACAATGTACGGGCGACATCGCGGTCACCATCCAACTGATGGGAGAACTCATTCCCAAACCCAAAATGACCGAGAAACTGCTCTCCAAACCACCGTTTCGATTTTTGCACGACGTTTTCACGGCGGTGGTGGATACGACGGGTTTTGGCAGCGGACTTTTGGACGACGATGAAAAAGACGGCAAAGAGCTCTCCAAAGCCTCCAAGGAAGCCAAAATTGCGTTCTTGGAGAAAGTGAAAGCCGTAGTGGGCTTCAGCCTCAACACCATGGTCGAAGCGCGGCCCGCCAAGGTAGTAGCCGGCCTCGAGCCTGAGAACACCAACCGCTTGCTGCAGCTGCTCGCCGTTGCGGCCAAGCACTGCCCTGACTCGGCTAAAGCCGTGGCCATGGCGCGCGATGGAGCCCCAAGCCAAGCGCCCGCGAGAGCTCCTGCGGCTGAGGAGAAAGGTGGAGATCCTGCGCCTGCGCAGCGCAGTGGCCCTGCTGACGCGGAGCAGGGTAGCTCGGAACCTGCGAAGGCAGCGGCCAAAGAGCCATCGCTGAGCGCCGCAGCCAAGGATGAAGGCCCTTCGGCGGCAGCACCGGGGCCACGAGCAGACCAAGACATGGGAGCCCCATCGTCATCTGCCATGGCGAAGAGCGGTGGGGACGAGAAAGGAGCTGACGACGGTGCCGAGGGCGACTTGAGTGGAATGGAAGCTGAGCCGAAGCGAAGCATGCGGCCCACCACTGCCCGCCGCCGCCCTCCCAAGGTGAAGGACAACGTCCAAACAATTGACCAACCGACGCCAGCTGCCGCCGCAGCGGGGCCCAAAGCAGCTGCGCACATCATTGTGGACGGGGCGGACGCGGGGGACAGCGACGACGACGAAGACGCCAAGGCAGACGGCGGTGGGTTTGGCGTGGTGGCGGACGAAGCGGAAGGAGCGTCCAAGCTGGTGCGCGACATTGAGGCCGAGGCCCGGGGCGAAGCCAAAGGCGGGAGCGAAGAGAAAGAAGCCGCCAACGACCCGTCGAAAGGGATCCGCTTAGGCAAAATCAAGAAGGGCGGCCCTGACGGCAAAGGCGGCTCTTCCAAGAAGGGGATGGCGTCATGGTCCGAGCAAGACATGGAGGCGTTGCGCGGCTCAGTGCAAAAGCTTTGTCAGTCGACGAACCCCCTTGGGAAGTGCATGGACTTTGTGCACGAAGACCTCGCCGCCATGGCCAAGGAACACGAGCGGTGGACCAAAGAGTAAGCTCTTCGTTGTGCTTTATACATGAGATCTCTCCAGTTCATCTTTTTACTTTCTAGTGTGTGCTTGCCCCCCCCCCCCCAAAGCTCACGTGCTTCTTCGTACATGTTTTTAATCCCCTTAAAGTCCTTTTCTTACATGCCACTCGTTCCGTTGTGCTGTCCTTTCACTGCAACTCTCAGGTACCGCATCAAGGCCAACGAATTGGAGAAAGAGAAGAAACTCACAGCTGAAGCTTTGCAGCCGTTGCAGAATCAGTTGTGGAGCCTAGACGAGCAGCTCAAGGAAACAGCCGCAAAGACAAGTGCGCTCAAGGCACAGATTGTTAAGAACGATGCGCGTGTAGACCAAATCCTGCAAATGGTGGTTCAGCTGTAGGAGGGATTGGAGGTGTGAATATGAATGCCCTGGATGCTTGAGACGAGAGGAGAGGCATGGGGCATGGGCAGGGCAAATGGGAGAAGAATTTTATTTGCAATGTTGCAATGCCCTCTCGGGTCTCAGGGTACTGCCGATTGATTTGTTTTCTAAAGCACCGACTTGCATCGCGACATCCAACATGTCATGAGCAGGAGCAGTAACGAAGAAAACCCAGTAGGCTACTGGGTTTTCCTTTAGCTTTAGCGAAATTTGAATATACCGGTATACCGGATCTTTTGCCGAGCCGAAGTGGGTAAAAACCCGGAAACCCCACGGTTTTCTTGGTTACTGAGCAGGAGCACAGTAACAAATCACTAGAAAAATATACCAGCAAATGGCAGTACGGCCAGTAAAAAGTAATGTATAAGTTGTATAAGTATAAGTATAAGTACAAATAGGGGGAATTCAAAAGGCCTACAGGGTAGGGTTTTGAGGAGCAATCTACTTTTGTGATTTTTCATCACTCTTGACAGTAATTTCATGCAGTTGACTTGACTCAAATTTAGCTCGTTAGAAGGGTGCGCGCAGATGACAAAAACGGGTAGCAAGGGCGCGTGCACGGCCTAGACAAATTATTTTAATCGAACAGGAATTTCCCAAATGTCCGGATCAGGTGGGTTAAAAGGAGTGTTGTCTACCAACCATGCCAATATCTGTAGCCGTTTATAACGTTGTAATCTTTGTCTTGTCCACGACGCTATCTCCGGTCCTGTAGCCCTTACACGTATTGCTGACTCTTTAGCGGGTGGATTTTATGAAGCGCATTGACACAATAAAAAAAATGTTATCCAACATAAAAAGGCGCGCGCTTAGTCTTCAGGGATATTTTCTCTTGTGTTTACCGAAATTTGCGTTGGCATGAATGCTCAGCTTGCACAACATATTACGCTGCCGCTCGTAAATGCGAGAGCATTGAGCAGATTTTGCCTCATACTAATTCAGGTCAATAATGCTTCTCATTCTGCATATTCATATCT
>Ga0307930_1001968_pt1 | contig 15934 bp, 16 predicted proteins | sample OrgLakmetageno46_FD_203161 | JGI IMG/M metagenome (GOLD analysis project Ga0307930, IMG submission 203161) | Saline water microbial communities from Organic Lake, Antarctica - #46 | ecosystem: Environmental > Aquatic > Non-marine Saline and Alkaline > Saline | place: Antarctica: Organic Lake...
CAACACCCACAAATTCCTCGCTTTTTGCAAATTTTTCGAGGAATTTGGCCAATGCCCCTCTCCCTCCTGAATCATTCCGCACTTGCTTTGTTTGCGTAACGCACGCGCATTCCCAATTCTGCCCGCAGCATTGGCTTCTGTGCCATTTGGGTTTGTATTAGTTCGAGTTCGAGTTCGAGAGTTTCCGCCCGCAGAGGAGGGGACTACAGCGAAGTCCCTCAGGCGATCCAGAAGAAGAGTCTCCCATCCCCGAGCAATTTCGTGACCCCATTTGCGTGAAAGCTTCTGTCTGAACAAGGCTTTGGCTTCCGAAAAGCCAATGTTGTAGAATGCCGTGTGTTTGCGAGCCATTTCCCGAGCGACGAGGTCCAAAATGAGGCCGAGATCAGAGGAAGCACCCCCGTATAGGCCAATGACTGGGGCAAGAACACGACCCCTTGGCCGTACTCATTGAGTTCGCTCTCTATTGGGCCTCTCTGATCTTGCTGTGAGCCGTGCAGTTCCGAGTCGAGCTTCCTTGTACGATCGTGGTATTCTTCGTTGACAGCTTTTTGCCTTTTCTCCAGAGTTGCCCCGGGAATAGTAGAGGTCTTTTCGTAGTGTGATAGGCCTCGTATTTCTGTCACGTTGCCACTGTGGTTGTGATTATTGCGATCGCCATCTCGACTTTCCATCGTCTCGGAGTGTTTCCTAAATGCTGGTTTGAGCTTCTAGTGATAGAAATCCCACTATAAGTATTAAGTATCGGTTTGAGGGGCGGTCTACAAGGACCGCCCGAGAGATTTAGTCTAGCGCCGTTACGCGCGGGTCCCTCACATTCCCGAGGGAAGGACGAGGAAAGAAAGGACGACAAAGAACAAACATCGCTGTTGGCCGTTTGTCGTTCATCATTTGTTGTTCACCGGAAGATGTTACAGGGAGGCTTTGATCCCCTCCCTGCATATGCCGTACATCGCCCGTTGAGAAGTCTACAGGTAGTTCCGGGTGTTAAGAGGTTGTCACGTTAAGAGAATAAGGTTTAAAATTCGGTACTTTCACCTGTTAGAAATCGATTTCCTTCTTGTACTGTAGTACTAAAAAACGCTAAGAGAGCGAGTGCTGAGGCCAAATTCCCCCGCCCTTATTACCCGGAACTACCTGTACTGCTTTAAATTAGTTGTTTGGTCCGCTCCCAATGCGGATCCGTCTGCGTTATGCACTTGTCTAGCACTCGAAGAACTGCTAGGGTGCACTCTCTAGGCACAGCCACTTATCGCTTTTCAGCACTCCCACTCGCACTTGCAGTCTTTGATTGTTCACTTGTATGTGTCATAATTTCGTCGAAGTCCTCGATTTTGATTTGATTTGTTTCCATCGGTGATCCAAGATTACATCGTTTGCAAAGATTGACACGAAGGAACAATTAGCCGATGCTTTTACAAAACAATTGCCAGGGCCAGCCTTCCTCAACTTTCGCAAGTAAGTACTTAAAAGCAACAAAGGTCATCAAAATTCTATAAGAGTGGATTAGAGGCAGAAAATGGGCAATGATTTGGAACTTGACTCCGCAAGTTACGAGTCACAGCCATAAACTATCTAGCGGGCAGAAGTGGGTGAATGCATCTTGCTACGCACATGGAGCAGCTGGAAGTGTTCTGCCGAATTAACATTCTGATTACTACTATTGTTGTGAAAATGAACTAACCTACCACGATTGGTGGAAGACTTAAGAACCGCGTATATTATCATTGCTAGTATCGAATCATTCACGAAGTGGTGCTCTGGAGGGAACTGGAAAGCGTTTGACATGGCCCTGTGAATTTAATTTAATTTTGCAGGCCCAGCGCAAACTCTTCATAATAGAGGTCATCGAGAAGAGCGACCGGCTGAGTAAAGAGCATTATGCCACTACCGATACATCGATTACAATGATCTACAACGTAGAGCCCATAACAAATGATTTATTTGATTGTACAGCTGGAGTAAAGTCTAGTCTAGTCTAGTTAACACGCTCCCAAAAACAAAGAAAGGCAAGTACACAGCAGTCACAGAGGCACATAAAGAATGCACTTGAGCTGCATATGCGCTAGCAAATTCGCTCCAGAAGGCCAATTAAGGCTCCAACTGGCGCCTTTCCTCCGAACAAGTCGGCGGGACTGAGTGCTCATTCGTGTGTCACGTCCCAGGTCCACGAGGCAATTCTCTGGGCTATTTTTGCCCCAGCAGGGCATCGTCTCAATGTTTTTCTCAGGCGTCGGGCGCCAGCCGATCTCAGCATCGCCTGTAAAGTGGCATCCAACATCGCTCGTATTAGATCGCCCTTCAAAGGCCCTCTTCTATCTCCGATTTCAACAGTTGATGCGAATGCCTTCATCGAGGCGGCGACTCTTCTTAACTTTCCTTTCGGTTTCTGGAGCTGGAATTTCGAACCCCAGAGCAGGGCGCCTCGGGTACGACATGTTTCGCTGGTATTCGAGGATGCGCCCCTGGGAGGATTGCAAGAGAGAAGAAATGAAGTCAGATGCGATGTGAAACACCACTCAACAAGAATGAAACAGGTAAGCTTGGAAGAGTAAAAGTCGCAATGGTCGGGATATGCCCAAGTGATCTCTTCCTGTTTATTTAAGTCCTTTACCACTCGGGCGTAGAGCTCGCTGGTGTCCGTCTCGTCGCCTTCTTGCCACGGGGGCAGGTCCCAAGTGGTCAGGAAGGTCGCCTTTCCGTCGTCGCGCACGATGGCGGGGCGGCTCGAGGGCGAGGTGATGAGATCCCGGAAGTGAGGCGGGACGCGGTCTAAAACGCGGCTTCGAACAGCGTTCACGCCGTCGTGTGGGGAGATGTAGGTCAAATGGCCGATGCCGTGAAGGTCCACGTCCCAACTGACCGACTCCTCGCTTGCCTTGTTGTTCTCCGCCACCACCGCGGCGGCTGCTGCTGCTGCTGCTGCCGTCATCTCGTCGTTGTCCTCATTGCTGTCCGCCTTATCCTCGTCTTTCGGCAGTGAGGCAGCCGCGGCGGCGCCAGCAGCATTTGCGGCTAAGCGTTGCTTTCGTTTCCGGCTCGCTTCCCGCGTCAAGCTGAAGACCACCACCTGGATCCAGTTCGAGTCCTCCGGTACTCCAACCAGTTCGTCGCTGTCGACAATCTCCAGCGAGGTCTTCACGATGGCTGGAGGCGTGTTTCTGAGGTTGCAGTGGGCCGAATGGAGGGGCGACCGCGTCACGTCTCCGACCGGCTGCTTTCCCTTCAAGGTGCCCCCCACGAGAAGCCGGTTTACCTGGCAGAGAATAGAACAGAAACACACCCGTTGAGGTTGAGCAAATGGCAATATAAAAAATGCCCTGTTTTTTTTTTTTGTAAGAAAGATCTTCGCTCAACTGTACTTTGTGCGAGAAGACAACGGGGTAGCGGTGGCAGAGGGAGAGAAATAAAAAAGAGAGTCAAGAGTGCGCGCGTGTCGGCGCGAGTTCAGTTGGAGTGCTCTCTTCTCTCAACAGAGACGCGTACCTCGTTGAGTCGAAGTTTGTAATGTAGGGGTACCCGAAGCAATCGCCTCGCTGACTCCACTACATCCCGCACCGTCCAATCCCGAGGCACCAGAAAGGTGATGCTGCAGGTGCCCCCCAAAGGATCGAATTTCGTCAGAACACGCTCGCCACCATCCACTTCCCGAGTTCGCGCGAAATAGTCGTCGCTCTGTTCGTCGCCACCATGAATCCTCTCTGGCGGCAGCAGCAGCAGCGGTGGAGAATGAGGCTCGCCGCTGCCGTTCTCGACTCCTGCAGCCTCAACGTCACCATGACCGGAAGATGATGAGGGAAGAAGGGATATAGGAGGTTGGTCTGGCCAGAGGGAGGCAATATCTTCTGTGGCAACGTCAAAAGGGGTGCCGAGGTCCTTGTCGTTGGCACATGTACCCGCTATTCGCGCCCAATGCTGGTGCGCCACCTAGAATAGACACAGGAGCGGAAATTCCATCGAGGAAAAGGTGAACGATAGGGGGGGGGGCAACAAGGAGTCAGAAAAGGGGCAGAACAAGTTCAAGGATGATGATTATCAATCTCAATCCCCCCTGCGATGATAACTATATTCAAAAAACACGAACGAAAACGTAGGATCACCTCAAGCTCCACAGCAACGTTGTCTCGAAGTTGCAAAATGTCGTACGGAAACACTTGATAGAAGAGCACGCCGTTGCTGCCGTACTTTTTGCCCCCCTCTAATTTGATGCCATGGCTGTCAAACGCTCGGTTCGGCAAATGATGCTCGCAAATGTTGTAGGGGGAATGCAACGGCTGAGGCGTCTCGCCCACGCCATTCACCCCCCACAACTTCAACCGCAGAGGTTCGGTCAAGCCGACGGCATTGGCGATGGCAGCGAGCACCTGAAGGGTGTGGATAATCGTGAGCTTAAGTTTTGACCTGGGTGTAGCACAATGTCATGACACGGTGTTCTGCGGTGGTGCGGTCGTGATCAGGCTGGCGCCAAGGAGCTCTTCAACTAAAGCGATTCAAACCGACGCTTCGCCAACACTCACTTGTTCAACGGTCATCATCGACGACAACTCGAGCTCAAAGCCGCCCGTGACCCCTAAAGCGAAGCCGCCGTCTTCGCTCTTTTCTCCCTCCGCTGCTGCCGCTGTTGCTGTCTTCGGAAGCTCCTCCTCCGCCGTCTTCGGATCGTGGCCGTTCATGCTAGGCGACGGCAAGGGCAGTAACGAAGAAGAAGAAGACGACACCGCTCGAGGCTCCTTGGCCGAGTTGGGGTACAGGCGAAGGATGCGCCGGTGTACGCGGTACTTGTAGTAGTCCTCCACCTGCACACACACACACGAGGGGGTGCAAGATAGTGCGGTGCTCAGAACACACACACACATACGTTAAGGAAAGCAAAGAGGCGAGACAGCAATAGAGACGCCTCACTGCCGCTCCCCCCAAACTAAGTTCAGGGGAAGAAAGAAGCCTCTTCATCGTCTCTCATACCTTGCGAGGCAGCGGCATGACACTTCCCGGCGCAGGCAAAGTCACAAACCCTAGGCTATTGACATCGCTGGGTGCCTCTTCGACCATCGCGGCGGCACCACCGCCTCCTTCCAATTCTGCTCCTTCTTCCTCGTCGTCCTTTATAAGCACCGTGGTGACGTCGCTTTGTTTCTGGCAGCAAATGATGTCTCCGTCGTCGAGTTCGCAGTCCTTCAACGTACCTTTCCCGATCGGCGTCAGTTCGTCAATTTTGATGGCTTCAATCAAGCGTAAGGAGGGCGACGAGGCGCCCCCTCCTCGTGCATCTCTTTCGACCACCTCAATTTCTCCATCTCCCATGCTTTCATCCCCGCCCGAGGAGGGCACACGGTCTCGTTCCGAGAGGAGGGCAGCGCACACTTGAGGCAGCACTTGCCGAGCAATCGCATCGGTCCGCACCAGGGCCGACCCCAGGAACACGAACTCACGCTCACCGTGCGGCCGAGTGCCACTTCCGGGCAACAGGAAACCCCCTTCCCCGCGCCCGTCGCCACCATGCATGGCGCGCACGTAGTCCGGGTTGTAAAACTTGACGAATATCATCCCGTGGGTAGAGCTGAGCTCATGATTCCTAAATTTACGCCCCACTTTCGCCGCTTCCACACCTCGGTTGTTCGGGTCGTAGAGCTCGTCCTCACGGGCTTTCGTGATGGCTTGTTGGTTGAAAGCAGCAGCCGTTGAAAGGTCGCTGTTTTTCAACTTGGCAGTCACTGCTGCTCCCGCCCCTGTGGCCTCAGCTGTTGTTGTGTCCTGCTGGTGGCGCTGATAGGCGGTTGCTGCGAGGTGAGGCAAGCTGTTACAGGGAGGTTTCGGAGGAAAAGGCTGCAGACCGGTGAAGGGCGCATCGAGGTCAAGGAACTCTTCCCCGGACTCCGGCAGCACCTGCGGTGGTAACAGAGGATGAGACTGGGTAGTTGATGGTGGAACGAAAAGAAAAAGAAGAGCGCGTCACGACACACATGCATAGCAAAAGACCAGAGAGAATTAAAAAGGGGACGGGAGCTTCATGGTACTAGAGCGTGTGTGTACACGAGCGCACATGTATGTTCGCATGCACTCAACACCCGCACCTACCTCCATGTAAAAAACGCAGCGGCCGTTGTTGCTCTCGCTGGTGTATTTCTTGGCCACTATATCCGTCAAATTTTCGGCTTCCAGACAGTCCATGGGCCGCCTCGAGTGGTTGTCTCGTTGCTCGACGTTCCACAGCCGCATCCGGTCAATGGGTATGCCCAGTTCAATTTCGATGGTGGCCAGCAGTTGCCACACTTCGGCTTCCTTTTTGATCTTCACTGTGTAGCCGCAGTTGGAGGCTGGCACGAAATCGTTGTACGAAGACGCAAACCTACGGTCCAGACAACGAAACGCAAATGATAATACGACACTGCGGTAGAAAACAAACGAAAGTGGAGACTTCGAGAAAACGAATAGCACGTGCAGATAGCCCTTTCTTCACTTCTTCTTCTCTCATTCCAAGCGTGACTTGAACTTCCTCCAAGAAGAGCTTCTCCTTCCACTAAAAGCTCCAACCACGCGGTGAAACTTCCTCCGTCGTCGTCATTCTTCCTCGCCATCTCGCCGCCTCACCTGTCCAGTTGCGCAACGTCCTCCGCGCAGGTGATGTGTACGTCCATGTACTTGTGCGCTTCCTTTCGGGCAGCTAACGCCGCGGCCTTCTCGCCTTCTTCCCGCACGAAGCGTTGGGTCAAGTGCGCTGGAATCGCCTCCTTAGGCACCGGTTGCATCAGCTCTGACAACTCCGATTCCCGCACGTAGACCTGGTGTTGGTGTTGTTGTGTGTTAAGGAAAGACACAGAAGTCATGACAACGATATGTTTTGGAAGTTAGACTCTTCACACCGCAATTTCCCCTTGCTTCCTTGAAATATGAGTGAAACAAGCCCTCTTTTTGATGTTCACCCACAAGCATGTAGGCCGAGGTCCAGCTGTTGAAGGCGTTGTTCTTGTGAGCCGGCAGGGCTGATTTCGGGCCCCCAAAGGAGCCTTCCACCGCGTCCATGACCGTGGCTTTGCGCACCTAGGGTAGTTACAGGGTGTTGTAAGAAGTGGGATCGTAAGAAACAGGGGGGGGGAACCTCGAGTGAACGAGGTGGTGTGGCTTGGAGGCAGGCCAAGAGAAACAAAGAACCTCTTCGTTTCAGGTCAATTAGTATGCATACAAACACACGCACACACAAGCACACGCGCCAACCTCGTCGTCGTCGAATCGAAAGTACTGCCCTTTTCCGCCGCCGTTGTTGGCATTCGCGTGCTTTTGCTCTCGTGCTTTCTGCGCCATGGCAGCCGCTTTGACGAAGCCCTTCTGCGGCTTGATGTAGCTGTAGTAGTGGCCTGCGTTCACGTCGCCCGAATGCACCAGCACCGAATGCAGCAGGTACACGTTGCCCCGATTGTCGACACCGCCTCCTCCTTCTTCGCCTCCTTCTTCGCCCTCTTTGTCCTTGTTCAAAAAGGGCGTTAAGTCAAGCCGCTCGGGGAACTCGAACCGATCGTTGATCTGGTGGTGAAAATCACACATAAGGTGAACACGAGAAGTCATTGGCCCGACATGGGTAAGTGCACACATTAGAACTAAAGGGAGAACAAGTGTAAGATACGATAAACACAGTGGATTCTATATTCCGCACTACTCATGGGCAGAACGCTTTTCTATGAACACTCAACCGCCTTGTCTTTGGAGCGAATTTGCTTCTTCCCTCGTCCTGAACTTCCCTCGTTCTTTCCTTGCATGTCTCGTCTCATCTCCGTCTCTCACACAATACAAGCCCAAACATGGCAGCTCGTCCAAACTCGCTCACCTTGACCATGTCCCCCGTGTACATGTCGAAGTCGAAGCGCTTGAGCTGCAGGTTGAGTACAGGGGGGAACGAGACAAAGGACACCCCTTTCTCGGCGTCTTGCTTCCCGTGCTCTACGGCGTCGTACTGGTTTTCGCCTTCCAACTTTTCCGTCTCTACGTACCTATGAAGAAGCCGCACACGCATGATGAAAGCAATCAAGAGAAGGACGAGGAGCACGGTTTTAAAGATCTTGAAGCACCAGTGCACAGTACTAGTATACATCACTGCGCTTACTACTACTACTACTACTACTACTACTACTACTTCCTTTCTTCCTTCGTCGTGCAGATGCAAAGTGCCTGTCTAAACTTTCCATGACTCACTTTCGAAAGCTTTCTTCGACGTCGCGGCACCCTTTCACGTCGAGGGAAATGTCATAGAACGTTTCTTCCCTTGCGGACTCATAGGGCACGTTCAGGCACCGAATGAAGGAGCGCACCTAGAGTGAGACGAAGAAAAAAAAGAAGGGTGGAGGGACCGAATGAAAAAGAATGAGGCAGTCAGGGTGATAGAAGGCAAAGGTAGGCATGTAGGTATTCTATGCAAAGAGAAGTTGATGTTCGTCTCTCTCTTTCCTATTAGCTCGTGCATGCTTCTAGATGCCTTCACTCACTTTGCCTTCAAAGAGCCTCGCAATGGTGCCCTCGACGCTGGTGCCCTTCATTTTCTCCTCTAGTCTGTCGCACAAGATCCGGTTCAGCTCCTGCACGTCTTGCTGCATAAACGCATCTGCCGAGTCCCACCTGCGAGCAGTGGTAGTGGTGGTGCTTTGAGAAAGGGTCCGAGCACACGCGAATGACGTGAGACAGACAAACTTATGAGTCAATGGGGCGGGTGGGCGAAAGAAGAGACGGGAAGACAAGCAATCTCAAAGCTCAAAACCTCAAATCCGAAGTCAAAGCGTTACCCGAAAGTCTTGGTAAGCTCCTTGGTGCTCACGGCCGTTTCAATGGTTTGCAATTGCACGAACACCCGCTGCAAAGCGAGCGCCATCGAGTCGGTCTCGAGGTCCTCCGTAGGCATCGCGTACACGGCGCTGCGCAACGAGGTCAGGTGAAACAAGCTCTGCAACAGCGAGTTCATGTAGCAGGTGGCGCCCTGGTTCTTGAGCCCGACCATGCCCGTGGACTTTTTGCTGCAGTACAAGGAGTGAATAGCGCACAAATATGCGAGAAGGCGGTGAGGAAAATTAGGGGAAAGAGAGGCTGTCAACAGATGGCAACTGGTGGGAAGGGGGGGGGGTCAAGGATCAAGGAGTTCGCAGTACATGTGCAGCCTCTTCTCGACTACTGCAAAAATTCAACTAGTAGATCGACTACCATCAATAGTAACGCTAGTTAACCCCCCCCCCCCACACACACACACACACACCTGTCGTACGGTGGCAGGGGCACCACATCATGAAGTTCCGCTATCACTTGAAAAGGGCCTTCGCAAGCTCCGATCGACGGCAGAAAGTTGACCGCTTCGAACGCCTTCCAAAACCCCCAGTCGCGCTCCCCGTTCACCATGAAAACGTGTTTATCTTGTACTTTACCAAGGTCCGAAGCAGCATTGCCGCTGCCAACGCCGCCTACCGGTGTTGTGGGTGCTGCTAGCGCTCCTGCTGGTTGAAGAGGAGGCGTGGCAGCACCGTTGGGGGCGGCCGGGACAACCGACTCCGGGCTGTCGGAAATCGACAACACTTCGTCGGAGGACTCTGCTGCACCTGCTTTCTTGGCAGCTTCAGCCTCGGCTGCCCCTGCGGTTGGAGCGCGGGTTGCTTCAAAAGAAAAGGCAATGTGGCGGCTCAGTCCGGGCTTCAAACTCGACCCTGGAGCGATCTCTAAGAAGCATGCCATGTGATCTGGATTCTGAAAGTTTGTGCCTGGAGTCAGCATTTTCGCGCGCCACTGAACTCCTGCAGGGTCCGTGAAGGCTTCGGAATACAAAGGTCCGTGTTTCGGCCAGACGCGGTCCCTTCGATATTGCCTGGCGAGTGATCGAGAGGAAGGGAAGTGTTGACAATAAGATTATCAACATTGGGGGGGTCTATAGACTAAAATTGAGTTAGCCTGAATTGGGAGATGCAACAAGCTTGAGTCTGAGCTGTCGCATCGCAATTGTTAGGGGTACTTACTGAAGAATCGATGATATGTTCACCGGAAAGTTGAAAGTGAGGAAGTTCGGCGCCTTCCGGCTATTGCTTAGCTGCTTAGCCTTCTTTAGGTCCTCATTATCGCTGTCGCCCGAGTCGGAAACCTCTACGGTCTCTGCATTCTGAGGCTGCAGTGGAGCTGGAGGCGAACGAGGGGGCCCTGGCGAGGACTTGAGCAATTGGTTAGGTGGCGGTGTCGCTGGGAGAGACATCTCACGCACTTGCCCTGAGCTATGACTGCCTCCCCTTCTGTTATAAGTAAATTCTTCAAGATGCCTAGAGTTGTCGTTGCCTGGAAGTGTGAAGCTCCGCTTGGTTCCTCTGTGCACCTGTGCAGATGCTCCTATATTATGCCTTGAGCTGTTATTCAAGGAGAGGTGTTCGAAATTATTTGTGGTGGCAGTCTTCAGTGGTGGCAGTGTGGCAGATACTTACTGTATGAGAAACATGCCCTGTGGCACTATACGTATATTTACGATCTACTGAGGGGTTGGGCCGTAAACAAGAGAAACAGGAAAATGGTCGAGCCTGCCTCTGGAGTGCGCGGTCGCTCCGTCTCGGTGACGCCGCTCATCGGCGCAGGCACACATGGTGGAGGTCCCCGCTCCTGTCTATTGAAGCTCGGCTCCGTTCGTATCTTGGTCGACTGCGGGTGCGTCTTTCGTAGTCTAAATTAAAGTAGTGCTATTCGCCTCCTACACAGAGATAACATTGTGTGCATTCTCTGAATGGATAGGTGGGACTCTCAGTTCAAAGAAGCTACATTGAGTCGGCTTAAAGCGGCGTGTTCGGACAAGGCGGCCCCCGTGGACCTAGTGTTGCTGAGTTTCGGAGATCTGGAGCACTGTGGAGCCCTACCGGTTCTCATAGGGCAACTAGGCCTCCGAGTGCCCATTTACTGCACCGCTCCCACGCTAGCGCTCGGGTACCAAACTTTGTATGAAGCGCACGAGTGCCAGCCTAGTGACCCTTCTACTGCTCTGCCCCAGCGAACGTCTACCTTTGCTGCCGTTGCCTCGGACGCCTCAGCTTCTTCTTCTTCTTCTTCAAGCAGCAGTAGTGGTGGAAGCAACTTGCTGTCAGGAGCAGCAGCCACCTCAACAACAGCAGCAGCAGCAGCCACGTCCAGGCCAGTGGGTGTGGATAGCCTAGGGTTTAGCTTAGACGACGTAGACGCTGCGTTTGCCCCCATGACGAGGAGCAGTTCCGCCAACCACGGGCGCCCGCATGGTTGCAAAGCCCTGAAATACAACGAGCCCCTGGTCCTGAAAGGCCTCGACTTAACCATCACCCCCGTCAACAGCGGCCGCAGCTTAGGGGGGTGTTTGTGGCGCTTGAAGTGGCAAACCGACGAAATCCTTTACGCCTGCGACATGAACCCCTTAGGGGGTGAATTGTGCGTGAACCGAGCCGCCCTGCCGACCCCGTCTTCCTCACTGGGAGGTGGGACTGGAGGCGGCAGCAGTGGTGCAGCGAGCGGAGGAGGAGGAGGGGCTGCAGGGGGCGCTTCTAGCAGTGGCGGTAGCGGGCCTGCGCTGCTGATCACTGACGCCACGAACTGGGGCCGTAGTTTGAAGCCGTTGAGTCAACGCATGCAAGACCTCAAGGACAGCATCCTGAGCACAGTGCGGAGTGGCGGCAACGTGCTCTTGCCGACCGACGCTGCCGGAAGGGTGCTGGAGCTCGTGCTCTTCCTCGACCGGTTGTGGAACACCGAGCCTGGACTCGCGCAGGTATATTTCAAGTATATTGGAGTAGAGTGGGATATTCCAGCTTGGAGAAAAAAAGCTCACTTTTTTGTTTGTGCAGGCTCTTTCTTGCGAATTTGGCGTAGATAAACGGCCTATTTCCACTTTTATTCACTGTGTGTGCTGTGTCTTGTGGCAAAATATTTACATGTTTTATTCATGTTTTTTCCTATGTGTGTGCACCCCCATGTGTGAGCAGGGCGTGCGGTTGGCGTTGGTGCACCCCATGGCCGAGAACGTGGTGCGCCTGGCGAGAAGCATGCTGGAATGGATGTCCGACGAGGTGGCCTCCTCGTTTGACCCGCAAAAGCGGCACCCTTTCTCCCTCCGCCACGTGCGGATCGTGCACTCGGCCTCGGACCTCCTCTCCGCCAATCACAGTGCCGGGTTCGACCGGAGGCCGTGGGTGGTGCTGGCGACCCACTCGAGCTTAGAGCTTGGCCCTGCGAGGGATCTGTTCACCAAATGGGCCGAGCACCCCACCAACAAGGTGGTCTTCACTAGCCGAGCAGCTCCGGGTACCCTGGGCGCGAAGCTTCAGCGGGACAAGCTGCGGCCCCTGGAGGCGAAAGTGACGGTGCCGGTGAAGCGCCCTCTCGCGGGGGAGGATCTAGTGGCGTGGGAGGCTGCGAAAGCCAGTGCAGAAGCCGAGGCCAGGCGAGAAGCCGACACCCAGAGGTTCATTGAAGAGCTGCAAGGGTCGTCTTCGGCCTCTGCTGCTGCTGCAGGATCTTCCTCTTCTTCTGGTGCTGCACCTACGGTAGTGGGGAGCGCGGCCGAGGCCTCGAGCGAAGGATCCGGCGACAAGCAAGCATCGCCGTCGACGCCAACCAGTAACAGCAACACCCGCAAGGAGAGGAGCGGGTCCGTGTCCAAAGCAGGATCAGCGCGGCGGCAAGATGAGGCGTCCCTCGATCTGGTCTCAAGCAGCGCTCAAAAGAAGAAACTGCGAGGAGCTCGCAAGAACAAGCGCCGCAAAACCACAGGGAGCTCGTTTTTGTTTTATGCGGCGCCGCGGCACCTCATGCTCACTTCGTACGAGCCTACGAATAACACTTCTTCTGACGTGTATGGAGCCAACTTACCTTCAGACGTGCTTTCTCACTTGCGCTCTCTCAACGCTGGCAGCAATAGCGGCAGTAGTAGTGGTAGTAGTGCAGCCCTGGGCGGTGATCTTAGCGGTATGACAACGCGAGACCGCATGCTGAGCAATAGTGGCCTCGGCGGAGGTGGTAACGGTGTTGGCGGTGATTCCGCGATGGATTCCGCGACGCCTTTCAAATGGGTGAAGGAACCGCAAGCACTGACAGTGCGATGTGAGACGCCCTTGATTGACTTGGAGGGAAGGCCGGACGGCGCAGCCCTGAAGCATGTGTTAGGGAATCTCAAGCCGCGGCGCCTCTTGGTTGCCTACGGCCCGACACCAGCCTCCTTGGAGCTTCGGCAGCACGGCGAACGGGTGCTAGGCCTGACCGCGACCACAACCATCACTGCTGCTGCTGCTGCTGCCACTGCTGCTAGCTCGACTGCTACGACCAGCAGCAGTAGAGGTGGGAAAAGCAACTCGGATTCAAAGGTGTTGTTGCGTCGGAGCTGGGCGCCGGCTGCTGGGCAAACGGTGACCTTTGAACTCGATGCAAGGTCCTATGATCTCATCCTCAGCGACGCTGTGCTTGCCCAAGTAATGCTAGCTCCCGTGCAGAAGGCTGTATTACCAACAGACGGCAGTGGTGGTGACGGGGCTAGCAGTGGGGCTTTCAGTGGAGTTGAACTCGCCCATGTGCGGGGGTGGCTGCGGCGAGCAACCAAGGAGCACCACGCAGCTATGGGTAGATTAACCCACCGCGGTCACACTGCGCCTCGGCTGGTGCTCGACGCCAGCCCTGCCGACTCCTCCTCCTCCTCCTCGCTGAGCTCCAGCCAAGCAGGGCATTGCCCCCTCTTAGTAGGGGCCTCCGAGGCCAAAATCGTGACCTTGAAGAAATGGTTGGACGCGGACGTCAGCCTTCAGGTCGAGCTACAGGGGAGGGGCAAAGAGCAGCGCCTAGCGGTGAAGTCCCTGGAAACCGCGAGTGCGGCTGAAGACGTGGACTCAGTAGTGGTGGTGCGACTCGGTTCTGGCACTGGGCAGCTGCTTTTGGAAGGCCCACTCTGCTCGGCGTACTTCAAAGTGCGGAACGCCATTTACGCTACCCTTACCATAGTCTAAGGAATCCTAATAAAGTCTAGTCTAGTCTAGTTAACACTCCCCAAAATACAAAGAAACACCACTGTGGCAAATAGCAACAGAAAAACGTAACCTTCAGAACAAGTCTGACTGGGCTGCGTGTCCTTTTGCGTAATGCAATTGTAATCATTTTCTCTTAAGGTGTCCTTCAGCCGTCAGGCATCAGGAGGTTTGGGAACGGAGTGAGTCAGCTGTCTCCACTTCGACCTGTCCTTGGCAATGGCGATCCACTCATCGAAATCCTTCGAAATGCCCTTACTTTTGAGCGCGTTCTCCAACGTCCTGCCCCAAGTCATCTGTGGACAACCAATCGGTCGAGAATGTGATACCCAACCAGTCAGTAACTGCCGTGGCGCCCGGCTCATGGGCATGCACCTGAATGAGTACGTATAATGAAGGTCGCGGAAAACGTACCACTGCCATGGCCACTCAGGATTGCGCGCCTGATTAGCTTCTCAGGCTTAATTAGAGCTCCTTTGCTTTTTAACTATTCCTGTTAGCCTTTTATGTCCGGCCCCTCGGAGCCTTTCTCGGAAACGTATATAGAATCTTATTATGGACTAAGAAATGGTTTATCCCCCCCAATCGTCCAAATTAATCATAAACCTGAAGAAATAATTTGGAGTTTTAAAAGCACATCTGGGGATTAGGCATGGTAAAATCTTTATATTTTTCGTGTTTACCTAATTAGTTTTTTAGTTTGAGCTGCTTTGCTTTTTATCTCTACCTGTTAGCCTTCTTATTCCAGCTCCTCGGGACCTGCGACCTGTCGCGTCTTAATTCCCAACATAATTGGCACTTCCACTAGACAATTAATAAAAGATTAGATTAGATCAGATTATATTATATTATGCTCCCCCAGTGTAAAGAAAGACAAGGGCAGAAATAGAACGCTCTCAGAGGTGATTTGTAACTGCACTTGTGGCATGTATCTGCGCGTAGCTCTCGAAACTGAGCCTTAAGTCCCATCTAAGGTCCTGTATAGATCAGCGATTTCGATTCGATGAAGCTGGCGTCTTAATATACCACTGCTAAAGTACCGCCAATTCATTAAACAAGCAATCACGCAACTGCAATTATTTCGGGTCATTAAGATAGCAGTTGTCCCGAAAAATTTGATTTATATTCATGTGTTAGAATCAAAATCTATCATGCAAAAGAGAGAAGAGACAGCCAACTCATTAGGAAAGCTTTTGGGCCCGCTGTTTCCTGGTTATAACTAAGCGAAAGCGAAAGCGAAAGTTCGAGCGTTCCAAGCGTTTTCGCTTAATCGAACGCGGCCTCAGTGTCTACGCGAACTTGGCGCAAGTCCTGTGGATGCTTTACGTACTTCGTACCACAAGACCCGCTCGCTCACCTTCCTGGGATGAACGGCAAGTGAACGAGGTTGCCTCTTTTCGTCCGTCAACAAGAGTACATACGGGCTTTTGCCTCGCAGCCATCATTACCGAGGGGGCAAACGTGAAGGTGGAACGCTTTGAAACTACGAGCATGTCCGTGTAACCCAAGAGTACCATGTCAATAAAGGCACGAGTGGTCTCGTCCTCGCAAAGCGTACCTTTTTCTGTGGTTGACAAGCCAGGCGAGCGACCCCAGCCCTGCCAGCCTGGCATCACAAATCCTTTGCCCTCTAGTTCTTCCTTTGCCATTTGATTGTACACAAAGACTCGAGAGTCAAGCGCCATGAACATACGTGTCATTTCAGGGGAGTCAGTAGCGAAAAAGATCTTGTAATTCTTGATGCCATAAGCGGCAGCTAACTCTGACACACTTTCTTGCATCCACTGAATTACCTGCCAATCATAGAAATATATGTTTCCAGATCAATACCATTCATTACAAATAGGTTTGCAAGCAATTTCAAAAGGTTCACCGCAGTCCACAAAATATACCTTAGTGTTATTTTTATTGAGTCGCCCAGCAGGCGCACCCGTTTCCTTATTAGTAAAGTCATCGAGTTC